>Ga0080004_1127086_pt1 | contig 20921 bp, 16 predicted proteins | sample WasSprMetagenome_FD_69207 | JGI IMG/M metagenome (GOLD analysis project Ga0080004, IMG submission 69207) | Sulfidic aquatic microbial communities from Washburn Spring, Yellowstone National Park, USA - WS (SPADES assembly) (version 2) | ecosystem: Environmental > Aquatic > Thermal springs > Hot...
ATTGCTAAGCTTAAAAGCATCCTACTGGAGAGCCCCGAAAACAGTGGAGCCGCGGCCGGGATTTGAACCCGGGACCTCCGCCTTACCAGGGCACAGCGATATGAATGGCGACGGACATCCTGATATGAATGGTGCTCAGCACTTATATCAAGCCTCATCTCCAACTTCATATGCACGCATCTCAATACGATTCTAATAGAGCCTCTCGACGCCGAGCAGTTGCTGAGCTAGTAATTCAGGGAAGAGAGATGTGGAATCATATAGAGCCTCTCAATTTTATCGCTTAGATTCGGAGAAGTTTTTAGCTGATTCTAAGCTACGTCTTCGTCTCTTTTTAGCAGGTTCTCAAGCAACTTTTCGGCTCTTTCAACGTTAAATACCCCACACGTACACTGCTTTGCTAATAGCGTTGCTGCTGCCTTAGGGGTCATACGGCCGTGTTTAATCTCATTCAGTACGTACTCTACAAGGCGTGGTGATACTAGCCCGTGCCCACACATTGTAGTTATCTCTAAAATACCCTCCTTAGGTAGCAGCTCCCTCTTACCCCAAACGCCTAGTGAGAAATTTATTGAGTGGGGTTTGATGCCTAGTTCCTTACATATGTCGAATATCTCCTCGATTAATCCGCTAACGGTTACTGATAGGCCTAAGTTAGCTTCCTTCAGCTCCCTAATAAACTCCTTGAGTTGTTCCTTACTGGTACAGACGCCTCTTAGCCTAGCTCTTGCAGGTGACTTCTGGGCCACATCCATAAGTTCCTTAACGAGCTGTTCCCGAGATGTCATTAGGACGTTTTTGCAAGCGCCGAAACCCCACATCCTAATGCCTACCTTATCAATTATCTGAATGACCTTACCTAGCTTCTCTGGTAGATTATCTGTATTAACTCCTTCTCTGGGCGTTATGAGCCAGGGAAAGTCGTTTCTCCTATCACCAAACCTGTGGAGTGTATGCGTCATGCTAATCACCTAGTCCATTACGAGAGGTCTACCTAAGCCTAGGTTAACCTTAGCAAAGGGCATTACTCTAACGCCCAGCTCTTTGAGCGCCTCGTAGCAGGGTATCGACAGGTCCTCGTTAATTCTACATACAATACCAACACAGAATACCGTGTCAACCTCCCTCTCAACGTTCCTAAGGGCTTCAATAACCTTCGGTAGGTTCTCTATCTTGGTCTTCCCCTCAATTACCATAGACATAAGCCTAACCTTGCTCAAGTCTTGAGGACTTAACCTACCCAGTGTGAGGTCCTCTAGGATCCTCGACTGAGGGTTCTCCTTCTCTAACTCAACGCCTGCCGATTCCAGAGCCTTAACTATTTTTAATACGTCGGCCAGAGTAGTCGTTACGTTAGGCCTACCTACATCTATAACTATACCCACCTCACCTCTGCGATACCTCCCAGTAACATCGTTCGTCTTGACCTCGTCAGTACCCCTACCGGGGATACCCGTTACCTTAGGTAAGGTTGGGTCGCTGAGCAACCTATAGGTGTGGGGGTACCGCGGCTCAGCCCTACTGATGGCCTTAACTGGGCATATGCGTATACAGACCCCGCACTCGATGCAAAGCTCGGAGATCACCGATAGGGGGGACTTCATCCCCTCCTCCGAGTTAAGGACTATAGCGCCAACGGGACAAGCATGAAAGCATAGGCCGCATCCGATGCATTTAGCCGTGTCTACTATTGGAGGCACTCTCTACTCCCCCCTTGAAATCTTCTGAGCTGTTATGGTTTCGAAAACTCTTATGATAGCATTAGCATCCTTCTCTCCAAGTCCCATGGCTAATGCTATGTTAAAGATCTGCAATACTGTGGATGTTAGAACCGCCGGAACCCCGGCCTCACTAGCCTCCTTGAGGAAGAGCTCGATGTCCTTGCGGTAAAGCCTTATCACGAAGCCGGGCTCGAACTTACCCTCGACCATACCTAAAGCTCTATTCTCAAAGACCCAAGAGTTTCCGCTTGACATCCTGATAACCTCGTATAGCTTGTACAGGTCTGCTCCCTGCTTCTTAGCCCAGGCTAATATCTCTGCTGTTGCAACAAGGTTTATCCCCGCAAGAGCGTTATTGGCGAGTTTGAATACCTGCCCCATACCCGGCGGACCTACGTACACTATATTCTTGCCTATTACCTTAAGTACCTCTAAAACCTCTTCGTAGGCATCACGATCCCCGCCTACCATTATGGTTAGAGTACCTCTCTCAGCGCTAACAGCTCCTCCACTCACTGGAGCGTCGAGAAACCTTACCTTCCGCTGCTTGCACTTCTCGTAGAGCCTTCTTGCAGTGGAGGGATCTATCGTACTGAGGTCAACTACTATACCCCCCTCCTTTAACCCCTCGAGGACCCCATCTTTGCCTAAGATTACCTCCTCAACCTCTGCAGGTCCTGGAAGGGAAAGCATAACTATATCTGAGTTTTCAGAAACCTCCTTAGGCGATGAAGCCCCCTTAGCACCAAGTAGGACCAAGCCCTGGATTTTCTCCAGCACTTTATCGTACACCGTCAACGGGTAACCGGCCTTCAATAAGTTCTTCGCCATACGACTCCCCATAACCCCGAGCCCGATGAATCCTAAGCTCTTCATTGTTTACCACCGGGCTATATTGTGCGCGAAAGTTTAAAAGTGTTAGAAGCTAACCTTAGTCATCAGTTAACTAACAAAGCTTTTTTTCCCGGGACTCATAACCTGCTAGGGGATGTCAGTTGGAGAAAGCCATCTACGGATATGCTGGGAGGGTACTCAGAGTGAATTTGACTAATCAGAAGATCACTAAAGAGCCCTTAAGTAATGAGTTAATAAGGGAGTACATAGGAGGTCTAGGCTTTGCTGCAAGAATATTCTATGACCTGGTACCCCCGCTCGTGGATCCGTACTCAGCCGAGAACGTGATAATATTTGCTGTAGGTCCCGTTCAGGGCACTCTAGTACCGGGGTCCGGTAGGGGGCTCTTCGCATCTAAGTCCCCGCTAACGAACAGATTCTTTAACTCAAACGTTGGAGGCTACATAGGTCCCGAACTGAAGAAGGCCGGTTACGATGCCCTAATAATCACCGGCAAGTCAGAAAAGCCCGTCTACTTGGTCATAGACGACGATAGTGTTGAACTTAGAGACGCCTCCAAATTGTGGGGTAAGACTACCTACGAGACCTACAAGACCTTAATTGAGGATTTGGGGGACTCTAAGTATCAGGTAGCTACCATAGGTCCGGCTGCAGAGAACTTCGTGAGGTTCTCTGCAATAATACACCCATTACCCCTTGAGACTCACGCTGCTGGACGCGGTGGCATAGCCTCGGTTATGGCCTCGAAGAAGCTTAAAGCCATAGCAATCCGCGGAAGTAGAAGGATTGAAGTCGCGGATGCTGATGGCTTGCTCGAGTTTTACAAGGAGATTAGTAGGAGGTGCAGACAACACCCATACCTACCGGTCTACGGAACCTCAGCTTCCGTGGGCAGGAATAATAGAATGGGATGCCTGGGAACTAGGAACTGGCAGTCCGAGGAGTTCGAGGGTGCGGACAAGATCAGCGGCCATACGATAATGCCTAAGTACAAGATCGCCGATAGAGCGTGTGCTCTATGCCCCATGGGTTGTGTAAAGGTGACCAAGGTTACCGAGGGTAAGTGGGCTGGGACTATAGTTAAGGGACCAGAGTACGAGACCCTATTTGCACTAGGAAGTATGACTGGAGTTGACGACTTCGGTGCTATTGCTAGGGCTAACAGGCTATGTGACGAGTACGGTCTCGACACCATATCGACAGGGGTAGTGATAGCATTCGCTATGGAGGCCTACGAGAGAGGTATAATAACTAAGGAAGAGACCGAGGGTTTGGAGCTCAAATTTGGCAATGCGGATGCCCTAGTTGAACTTGTGGAGAGAATAGCCTTCAGAAGGGGTTGGCTAGGTAACGTGCTTGCCGAGGGAGTTGCCAGAGCCTCTCGGATCATCGGGTGCGGCTCTCAGTACTTCGCAATGCACTTTAAGGGCCTTGAGTTGGCCGGTCACTCACCGAGAGCCGTTAAGGCATGGACCCTAGGTTATTCCGTAGGTTGGAGAGGTGGTAGTCATCACGATGCGAGACCTCATGACATAGAGTACCCAAAGACTGTTGAGGAGAGGGCGTTCAAGGTTGAGGATAAGCCCGAGATAGTGTATAAGACCGTTCATAGGGTGATGATAGAGGAGAGTTTAATAACTTGCCGGATGTTCGGAGGGTATTACGGTCCCCTGGAGCCCACCGAGACTCACTCAAAGATACTAAAGCTTGTGACAGGCATGGAATTCAGAGTTGAGGACCTGTGGAGAATAGCAAGGAGGATAAGAACACTAATACGCGTTCTAGAAAATAGGGACGGTTTCTGTAGGAAGGACGACGTCAATGCCCCGCCGCCCAGGATACTCTACGAGCCGATACCAAGCGGACCCTCTAAGGGAGCCTACACCAAACCGTCGGAGTTCAAGTACATGATAGACAAATTCTACGAACTAGCTGGGTGGGATAAGGAAACAGGTAAGCCTAAACCGGAGGTCTTAAAGGAGCTTGGGCTAGATTTCGCGATAAAGGAGTTGTGGGGGTAAGTGAATGGTGATGGTAACAGTGGAGTACTTGCTGAAGTTCAAAAGCATTACGGGAAAGGATAAAGAGGAGATAGTTCTAGATAAAGGTGCTACGGTTAAGGATGTTATAGATTTGCTGTACAAAAGGTATGGAGAGGACTTCGTGAGGGAATTCTCGAACCCTAGTGGTGATGCGATAGGTGGAAGGGTCTTAATACTCCTCAACGGTTGTACCTTGAGAGTTCCTGAGGACTTAACGCAACCAGTCAATGACGGTGATACGATAACGGTAATGCACATGGTGGAGGGAGGCTAGGCTTAGTTTCAGCTCTACCTACTTGGCGATTTTATTTAAAATTGGTGAGTACCCACCGAACTATACTCAGCTGGCAGATATCACTCGATCTTAACCACAAGTCCTAGGTCTTCGAGAATTTTCTTAAAGTATAGCACCTCCCTCTCGGAGGGTGGTAGAACACTTTCGAGCTCAGAGCTATAGCTTCGACCCAGCAACCTATACTTAGGAGTACCTAATCTATGGTACGGGTGAATATGTACCTCTACAACATTCTTAAGAGAGGATGCGATGCTTCCTATAGATCTAATCACGTTCTCAGAGGCGTTTACTGCCGGTATAAGGGGGATCGTGACTATGATTTTCCTATTGAGCTCGTCGATCAACCTAAGGTTTCTTAAGATAACCTCGTTAGATGCCCCCGTAAACCTTCTATGAAGAGCGGGGTCTACGTGCTTGATGTCGTACAGGAATACGTCAACATAGGGAGCTACCGCCTTAACGACATCTTGTGAGGCGTATCCGCTAGTCTCTACAGCTGTAGATATGCGAGCACCCTTACAAGCCCTGAGGATCTCTAACGTGAACTGAGGCTGATATAGAGGCTCCCCACCGGAGAGGGTAATACCGCCACCGCTATCGCGGTAGAAGTAGAAATCCCGCTTAACCACCTCTAAGACCTCTCTTACCGTTACCACCTGACCGCAAAGCTTTAAAGCGTCGTTGGGACACTTCTCCACGCATTTACCGCACACGGTACATCTCTGCCTATCTATGAACAGTCTCCCACTTACCATCCTTATAGCACCTACGGGACAGGACTTCATGCAACTTAGGCATAGCCTGCACCTATGCTCATAGTACAGTAGCTCGATACCGGGATTCTGACCCTCTGGGTTATCGCACCACGCGCACCTGAGAGGGCACCCCTTCAGAAAGACTACAGTTCGAATTCCAGGACCGTCGTGAATGCTATACCTTTGTATGTTGAATATGACTCCCTTAACTACCCCGCTAGCCGCGTCAGGGCTATAACCCATGGGCGTACCTCCTTATAATCTCCTCCTGGAGCTCCCTTGGTAAGTCTACGAACCTAGCACTATAACCTGAAACGCGTACCAGTAGACTCTGATACCTCTCCGGGAACTTCTGGGCTTCCCTTAGGGTTTCCGGGGATACTATGTTGAACCCAATACCCCAGGTGCCGAGTCTGAATGCTGTTCTAACGAACCTTACTAGCTTGGATAGATCCTCCTCGGTAGCTACCATAGTTGGGTGGAAGGTCATTGTAAGCGCCGTGCCGTTAGTTACGATGTAGTGGTCTAACTTAGCCGCAGACATAACCACAGCCGTAGGTCCGCTAAGCTCGTGGACTGGGGATATATTGTTAGCTAGAGGCTCACCAGCTCTACGGCCGCTCGGTAGAGCGCCGGTAACAGCTCCAGCACTTGCGTGAGCTGCGACAGAGAACATCCCTGGTCTGAAGGATCCTCCTCTTGGAGTTCTATACCTACATACCTCATTGCAGAATACCTTAGCTACCTCAGCAGCTAGGGAATCGACCTCATCAATGTCGTTGCCGTACTTCGGATAGCTTAGTAACTTCTTCCTCAACAACTCATAGCCCTCAAAGTTCTTCTCAAGAGCCTCGACGAGTTCTCTTAGAGATACCACCCTCTCTTCAAATACAGCTTTCTTGATAGCTATTAGGGAGTCCACTACATCGGCTAACCCTATCGCCTGGACCCCCGTCCAGTTGTACCTGGCCCCTCCTCTTGCTACGTCAACACCTTTCTCCACGCAGTCATCAATGATTAATGAGAGGTACGGTAAAGGTACCAGGAGCTGGTGTGCCAGGTCCCAGGTGTTGACCATGGTGACCATATGCCTTATGTAGTACCTAAGCTTTTCGTAAAATGCCTCTAGGACCTCCCGGAAACTCTCAATACTTCTGTCCTTCAGCTCTCTCAGTGTGAGTTCGAGGATTTTGGCGAGGTCGAGATACGCGGCATTAGACCATGTGTACGCGGTTCCTACAGGTGAAGGCTCCTCGCATCCTACGATAGCGTAGTTTCTAGCTTCTCTTAGCGGTACTCCTAGAGATAGCAGGATGGGGATTACGACGTGATCGTTGACGAAGAGGGGCTTACCAGTTCTCTTTACTAGGTTTACTGCCTTAATTAGGAGGTCGTCGGGGGTCTGCTCGTGGACTCTAAGACATAGCGATGGCTGTTCCATAGCTACATCTCCGTCAACTTCTAGCAGTAGGTAGGTTAGCTCGTTAGTAGCATCCTTCCCGTCTTCGTTCACTCCTCCCAAGGTCACCATTTGTGACATAGTAACGCCGCCGTATACCTTACCCCTCGGGGGTTCGTTGACCTTGATAAGCTCATTGAACTTCACCCATAGGTTCTGGAGGAGCTCTCTCGCTTCTTCATCGGTTATGACACCCCTATCTATGTCCCTCTTATAGTAGGGGTATAGGTACTGGTCCATTCGGCCTGGGGAGATCGCTAAACCGTCGCTCTCTATTTGGATTATCAGGTGGGTAAACCAGAATGACTGTAGCGCTTCGCGGAAGGTTTGAGCCGGGTTCGCGGGTACCCTCTCGCAGATCTCTGCGATTTCCAGTAGTTCTCTCTCCCTCTTAGTACCCCTATACCTTGTCTCAGCAAGCTCCCTAGCTAAGTTAGAGTACCTTTTGGCGAACTTTACGACGGCGTCTATCACTATTAGAGCTGACTGGTACCACGTAAGCCTCTTGGAGTCCTCAGGGTCCGATGGGTCGAGATTCCTCATCCTTTCCTCGATCTGCCTCCTTATACCGTTGAGACCAAGCTTGAGCACCTTCTCATAGTTTGCAACCACGTGTCCAACGCCGTTCCTAAGGAAGAGGGTTGCAATTATAGGGCTGTCGGGTTCGTAGAAGACCTTTCTCGTATCCTCCGGAAGTAGAGCTATACCCAAGTCCTCTACGGTTTTACCCCTCCAGTAGGGTAGGACCTTTCTCAGCGTTTCCCTAGTCTCCTCATCAATCTCGAATCTGAATACAGGCCTTTTGTTAATAGTGTCTAGCTGCTTCTCCATCCACGTCCCGAACTCGGGAAAGACTGGCGCCCCCTTAGGTCTACAGCCCTGGTTTCCAACTATAAGCTCGTCCTCAAGAATGTATATCGGCATACCAAGCAATATCCTCTCCAAAGCCTTAGCCCTCCTTATCTCCGCAGGCTGGCTTTCGTACTCCTTGTAAGCCTCAGTGATAAGGTAAGCCCTCTCCCAACAAACGCTTCGATCAACTGACAAGACTTTCTCCACGAGCCTCTTAGTCCTAGGGGTTAGTGGCATAAGTTATTCCCCTCCGATAAGTAAAAGAGGAGTTTTTAAATTTTTCCCCCGCCTAACAATTAACAATTTCATCTCCCCGTTAATAGTCTGACAAAGAACATTACTGTCTCAGGGTAAATTATCGAGATAGCTGTAGCTAAGACCATAAGGCCGCAGTAAGGCCATACCGACCTAACTATAATGCCCCATGGAACCTCGGGTCTCAGATTCTTGAATATGAAGAGGGACATCCCAACCGGAGGCGTGATGAAGCCTGTTAGTAGTATGCTACAGAAGACTACACCCCACCAGACAGGATCGTACCCGAAGTCCCTAAGTATGGAATGGAATAGGGGTCCAAATATGATAACTATAGAGAAGGTCTCCATAAACATACCTGCCAGGAATACCACTAGCAGCGCTAAAGTGATCGTGAGTAGGGGGGCATAAGCGGGTGGGAAGGTGGCTACGAGGGCTTCGACGGCTCTCTTACCCCCTAAGGCACTAAAGGTTGCTCCAAATGTTATAGAGGCGGACACTATGAAGAATATAAAACTGACTGTCCTTAGAGTTACGAGTAGACACTTCTTAAGCTTCTCGAAGGTTAGCCTCCTTCTGAGGATTACATATGCCAGAGTAACAATAACACCAACAGATGCCGCCTCGGTAGGAGTTGCTATGCCTCTGTATATAGAGCCCAGGGTCGCGAAGATTATCACGAAGGGTCCTATAAAGTCCTTTAGGGCTCTCATCTTCTCTATTAAGGGTACCTTTTCTACTTCTACTCCTTCTGGATTTAGGGATACTCTCTTAAGAGCTAAGTAGGCATATGCGTAGAGTGCGAAGAAAACTGCTATAAGAGTACCAGGGCCGAACCCGCCGGCAAAGAGCTTACCTATGGAAGTCTCCGTGTAGAGACCGTACATAATCATGTTAAGACTAGGCGGTATTAGTTGAGGTAGGCTTCCAGTAGCTATTAAGAAGCCCACGGTTAGTTCCTGGGGGAAACCAGCCTTTATCATCGACGGGTACACTAAGAGAGCTAGGATAGATAGAGCTGAGGCCACAGCACCGCTCATCATACTTATCATATAGCTAATAATCGAAGCTATTAAAATGAAGGCAGATCTCCTTGCTCCAAATATCTTCCGAAGAGCAAGGAACATATCAGCACCTAAACCGCACTCATCCATTAACGTGGACATAAAGATAAACGGTACGACCGCGGTAAAAGCCCAGTTAGCCATAGTGTTAAAGAAGCCGTTGGCCACCAGGTACAGCCCTCCCGGACCTAAAAAGGATAGAATGAAGATTAGGGATGTGAGGAATAAGGCAAACGCAACTGGGATTTTGAGCAGTATTAATAGTATTAGCACTACAAACATAGCTAGTGAGAGGGGGATCACTATTGCCAGTCACCCCACTTCCGGCGTAGTAGTAGGTATAGGGACTCCACTATTAGTAGGACTGCAGAGACCACGAGAAACCACTTATACCACCAGATCGGAGGCTTAATGAGGACGTAGGTTTCGTCTGCTTCGTTGATGAGAGTGGAATACCAAGCAGCCGACGAGGACACGTAGAGTAGGACGACTGAACACGTGAGCACAGACGCTAGTGCTAGGTAGTCGAGTACTTGCCTAATTGTCTGTGACCTAACTTTAAGGTAGAGAATATCAACAGAGATGTGACCGCCGGTCTTTAGGGTGTATGCAGCACCTAGTAGGCAGAGTAACCCCATAGACCACGTTGATACGAAGAAGAACCACATATTTGGCATCCTAAGCACGTACCTAGTGAAGGCTAGTAGGAAATTAGCCATAATCGTAACTAGTGCTAAGTACCTAGAGAGAGTTGCTATATCGGTAATTAATCTATCCACCTTTTCGACAAAGGTCTTAAGGCTCAAGGGGGTTACCCCTTAAGGAGAGCCTCTAGACTCTCTGCCCAATCCCCGTATCCTAAATCTTTTAGTATACTGATGTACCTTACAAGAAGGTCTGGGTAGCCCCTAAAGCGCTCGACTATGACCTCGCTACCGTACTTACATATTAGCGGTACCTCCTCCGGTGGTATTGGGATAAACTTAGCTCCCTCGGCGATGTACTTCTCTCTGTACTTAAAGTTTTCGTAATATAGCCGAGTGTACATAGATAGGAATACGTACTCGGCTGCGGCCTTTATTATACTCTTGAGGTCGTCTGGAAGCCTCCTCCAGGTTTCCGGGTTAGCTACGAGGACTATGCCCTGGGCCTGGGAGTGTAGCGGTACAGGGCTCTCCACTATGTATGGAGCTACTTCGTGGAGCTTTAGGCCGTAAGTCGGTAGGTAACCGCCCCACTCCGCTCCGTCGATAGTACCCAGTTGTAGAGCTGAGTAGAGCTCTCCTCCAGGTAAGGCCACGGTCTTAGCACCGAACTTCTCGTAGAAGGCTGCTGATAGGCCAATACTCCTAATGATCTTGCCCTTTAGCTCGTAGAGGGACTTAATAGGGCTACGTAGGAACAGTATATGCTCCGGTACCTGGCCTATGAAGAGCCCTATGTACACCACGCCCAACTTCTTCTCGCAGATACTCCTCAGCTCAGGCTCGAACGCCTTGAACAGGTACATCAACTCGGAGGCGTGGCTGATGGGTCCAGGGATGGCCCCGAGTAGTTCAAATAGGGGATCTACAGCTGTGTAGTAGCCGGGGAAGACCTCACCTAGGTCGGCTACACCCTTTGCGACCATGGCCGGTATCTCTCCTACCGGTCCGAGCTCTCCAGCAGGGTAGGGCTCAATTATCAGCCTACCCTTAGACAGATTCTTAACCAGCTCAACAAACGTTAGTGTAAACATCCTATACCTAGGCTCACCTGTAACTAGGTGAGCTGCGAGCTTCAGTCTATAGACCTCTGCAGGGGCTGGTGTAGGCGCGACCGTAACGGTCGTCGGTACAGTAATTCTTACTGTGGTGGGTACGGTCACCGTAACCGGAGTAGTAACCCCCGGTGGAGGAGTCGCGGTTGTCAAACCTACGAAGTATCCGATTACTCCTGCAACCACTATTAAGACGGCAACTATTGCTATAACTTTAGATGCTAATGTTGCCATGGGGTCACCGAGAAACATGTAGACTGGGGGTTAATAAGTTTTATTGCGATCAATTCCCCCAATTAACTCCCAGTAAAAATCGAGAAAAGTTCGGGGAGCTACGATTACAGTTTCCAAAGCTTTCACAAAAGCGATCTAGTTTTAGCTAAGTTTGAGAGGGCTAAGAGAGTTGTAAGATATTCAATTATATCGTTTAGATTCATCTCCGCTCAACCGATGCGGTAGTCTGGGGGACTACTCCACCCACTAGTTGACCCTACGCAGGTAATTTGTGTAGTATTACACCAACCGGTACCGGGCTATGGCTGTAGTTACCTAGAGTAGCTAGCCAGAGGGGTATGTGGGTACTGTAGTCGGTGACCGCACTTGCTGGAGGTGCCGGAGGTGAGGTGTGCTGGAGCCCCCTTAGACACCCCTATTCGGAGGGAATACTGCGGGGATACGTCCCCACCTACTACCCACCCCACACTACTGGCTCTAGGTCTACACCAACTACTAGGACTACCCCGCACCCTCGACTAAGGGTCTTAGCTAGGTGACCGGCTGGTCACCCAATAAGGTAGCCCCACCCTAGGGGATGGTGGGAGGCACTCTACCGGTACTGTTGGTGCTGGTAGTGGGTAGGGCTGGGTTGTTGGAGTCGGCTAAGCTAAACTAAAGGTTCTGGTGGGACCCCCAACTACGGGGTCTATTGTACACTACGTAGTTGAAGGCGGGTCTACCCGGTAGACCAGCCATCAGCCAGACTAGAACCTAGCGTTACCCTCTTCTAGCTGATTAACTAACGTACTAACCAGACCCTCCGGAGCTGCCGGTGAGGTAACACCATCGGCCGACCACCCGTTCGTAGTGTAGTCGAGGGCGTGCCTCCTCGGAAGAACAGCCATCAACCACGTAGTACCCCGCACCACCCGCTAGGTGAGTCCGCAACCCTGCACATTCTGCATATGTGCTCTAGGACTACCACAGAGAGGGGGGCCGAGGTGCTCCAAGCAGGAAACGTAGTAGAGGCTAGAAGGGTTAAAAACTAATTCGTGGACCGCTATTATTCCGCCTTATGCTTCTTCTAGTTCTCTAGCTCTTAAAACGTGAATTAGTGCGTCTGTTTTACCCCAGACTTCGCCCCATAATCTATCCCCGGCTTCGCCCATGTGCTTCCAATAGGTCCTATGGAAAGGTGAGCCGAAGGGGCTAGGAGCCCCCTCCTCTATAACTCGCCTCCTCTCACAAATGATCCGCTCGCTAAATAACTTAGGCGTTATAGTCCTGCAACGCGGACAGTATTTTACATACTGTTCTAATACGCCTATTAGGAGGCTTCCGAGGAATCTTCTAGCCTCTTCATCTAGGGTTGTAAACTCTTGTCCGCAATTCTCGCACTTGATGCGTACTAGTCTCTCACCGGCCCATTTAAGCCACTGGGATAGCTTTGGTTTTATATCGGATAGGAGCTCGTCGTTGTTAGTGATGAGTTTCCTAATCTCCTCGCAACAACTAATAATGACCTCTCTCAGCTCCGAGTCCTCGACGGATTTCCTTGAATCTTCCTCTATTCCATTAAGTAACCTGAGTGCGTACTCTAGTGCTCTGTCGAGGCTGACTGATGGTGAGTGTAGAAGGGTACTCAAGTAGTCTAATACGTGGTGTAGTAGGAAGGCCTTAATGCCGTCACCCCCGAACAGCCCATAGTAGCGTCGAAGCTCTCTGTAGAGCTCGCTAAAGACCCAGTGACCACCTACTATAACCCTGCCATAGTCATGGTATTCAGGGTCCCCAACGCTATCAATCATTCTATTGACTAGATCAGCTACGTCTTTCCCTACTCCAAGCTTAGAGGCCCATTTATTGTGCACATCCCAACTTGGCATACTCTTCACCACACCTTTTTACAATGCCTTCCACTAATAAGTCTCTTCAGTCGTGGAAACCTCAAAAGGGATATTCATGACAAGGTCGAGGAGATAGTCGTCTCTAAAAGGCATTTGTGCGGGGAGAAAGTAGCCGCAATATTGCCACCACACTTTACAGCTACGAGGGAATCTAATGGAGCCTTCTACCACGCTCACTACATCACCCTCCTACCGTACTCCCCGGGTTTCACCGTGTAGACCTCCTCAACATCGATAACTACAGCAGCCCTAGGTTTCCAGGGTTTGTCTCTGAAGTCCTCCGCAACCACCTCGTAGTACCTGCCGGTATCCACCGAGGCCCTACCCTTGAGCTGGTACCCCTCAAACGTCTCGGGGTCCCAGCAGGTTACGGCCACCCTGGGGTTCCTTAGTATGTTCTCCCTAGTCTTAGTGAAGTAGAAGTCTGCCAGTAGTAGCCTACCCTCGAAGAACCTTACGTAGCCTATGGGCACCACGTTGGGTACGCCCCCGGGGCTTGAGGTACCCAGGGCACACGTATACCTACTACAGACCCTAACCAGGAGCCTAACAACCTCCTCAGGAACCCCCGTACCGAACACCCCCGCTACGTAGGTCACCCAGCAACTTAAGGTCGGCGGGCCCTAGGTAGCTGGTTAAAGTGACTGCTGGTAGAATGGGTTGAAAGGCGGGTGCTTTAACCCGTCAGGAGTTAATGGAGTTAAATGCTACTTAACCCTTCAACCTTTAACCCATTCTACCAATAGCGCTTTTAACCTCTACTTAACCCATCTAACCCATCAGCATCTAACCCCGCTTAACCTTTTAACCGACGGCTTTAACCCCCATTTAACCCTTAACCATTTAACCTCTTAACCACCTGGTCGTGTCTGAGAGCCTCTAACCCCTTAACCACCTAACCCCCTAGTTAGGCTCGGTCCTAACGCGAGCCGTGGGGTGGCCCCCAATCTAGCTTAGTCTACGGTCAGTCTACCAGGTAGACCGGCCCTGAACTACACCACCTAGCGCGGACCGTTAGATGAACGCAACCCAGAGTGCTAGATCGCCCGGTAGGGTTGGCGAAAGCCCCTCAGGTAGCCGCCAGCCCGTAGCTCCGCCCGCGGAGACGTGGACCAGCTACGCTAGTTTGCGTTGGTTGGGTAGTACCGTCTATAACCGTTACGTACTGTAGTTGGACAGCAGCACTCACCGGGATACCGGGAACTGCTGGGAGAGGTGGAGCAAGTAGAAGCCTACTTAGTGCCCAGACACCTAGGTGTCTGCAGACACTTGGCAGACACTTGGGTAGGTGTCTGGTCAGACACTTGCGGTGTCTGCGAAGTGTCTGGCCAAGTGTCTGAAGTGTCTGGCAGACACTTGGTAGGTGCCCACGGTGGACAAATCGTGGACACAACCCAGGACCTTGGTAGACGCAACCCTAGGTACTCGGTAGGCGAACCGCCCCAGTTGGGTAGAGCACCTAGGCGGGGGTCCCCGTAGTGGGGGAGTAGTAGAGGCTGCTGGGGGAACTGGAGCAGGTAGAAGCCTACTCAGTGCTCAGTTAAGCTGTTTACTGTCAGTTACTCGGTTATGTCAGTTCATAACTGATCAGTTAGGGTCAGTTAATAACTGACGTAACTGAGCACTTAACTGACGTAACTGAACAGTTCATAACTGACATAACTGACATCACTGTTCAGTAATTTACTGACATCGCTGAGCACCTACTAACACGTTAGATGGTCTGGGGGTCCAACTAACGGAACTGCTAGCTGCCAGTCGGTCCCCGTTAACGCCTACACCAACTAACTGCTGGAGACTGCCGGTCTGTGAGCTGTTAGTCGGTCTGCCTACACCAACTAATGCCTACAGCAACTAGCTGAGCTGCTAGTTGTTAGTCGATCCAACTAATGTTAGTTCTGTTAGTTGATGGTTGCTGGAGGAAGTGGAGCAGCTAGAGGCCTCTGCAGAGCTCTGTAAAGCGGTTAACAGTCTGTAATGTCTGTTACGTCTGTTACTAACAGACTTAACAGACATTACAGAACAGTACGTTACAGACATTACAGACATCGCTGAACACCCACCCCGCCGCGGACTAGACCAACTAGCACGTTAGACGTGTTAGCACCTACTACACATTAGATGGTCCGCGTTAGTTGGTGAGCTCGACTAACGTAGCTAGCGGAGGCCTTAACCACAGCTGTGCCCACGAGACCCCCACTAGCCATGAGCTGAACTAACGTCTAGGGGTGTTGGTTTGGTTGTTAGTCGGTCTACCCAGGAGACTGACCGTGAACTAAACTACACAGCCCGATAGCGTGTTAGTTAGCACTAGCCGACCCGCCGGCCGAACTAGCGTACGTAGGTAGGCTGGCGAGCAACTACAGTAGTACCCCACCTCCCTAGAACCCGCAACCTATGAGGGGGTGCAGCGGACTACTGGAGGGTGGGGTCGCCCCAGCGTAGGGGTTCGGAGCACAGGGGTCTGCTAGGGGGTGTAGACCTGCTAGTTAGTCGGGGGCGGGGTAGGGCTTCCGCTAGTTGGCTACATCTGTCCAAGTGGTGTGCCAACTAACGGGGGTTAGTGTAGTTTACGGCTGTTCTACCGGGTAGACCAGCCATCGACTACACTATCTAACGTGTAGCGGGGGAGGAGTAGGGTAGGTGCGGCTTCCTCAGTTTTCCAGGGAGTAGAGCCCACCGAAACCTCGTGCGGACCCGGATATAGTTAGCCTACTCCCCTAAAGCCTGCACGCTAGCTGGGGGGTCTCCGCTAGTTAGCCCAACCCCTGGACCACCTAGCGCGTCCTTTGTTGTATAGTTAGTAGGACTACCCAGGGGCTCGACCACAACCACACGTTAGATGGACCGAGGGGTCCACCCGACCGTTTAGATGACCTCGACCAACGCGGGTCCGTACAACACCGTCTCGTTAGTTGGTCTGCACGGCTCCGCTAGTCGGTGCCATCTAACGCGGGTGCGGCTACGGGGTCCCTCCTATAATAAAGTAGGGGTGCACGTGCACGGTTAGTCGAACTAGTCCCCAACTACCCCGCCCAGGGCAACTAACGAGTGCACTACGTTAGATTGCCTATCGGGCGGGCCACCCCATAACTACTCCACCCAACCGTTAGTCGGGTCCCCAGACCCATCTAACGGGTAAACGCGGTACCTAAGTGTTACCGTAGTAGGGCGGTCTAACCCAGCTAACCGTTAGTCGGTCTACCCCAACCAACTACACTAGCTCGGTATAGTGGTAGCCCGCGGTCTCTCAAAGCACCACACGCTAGTTAAAGGAGTAATCACACCCCCAGTCACACCCCTAGTCATAGACTGTGGCTACCCCACCAACCGACCAATCAATCGCAGTTTAGCCCAGGGTCAGTCTAACCGGTAGACCAGCCCTCAACCTAACTAACCCCCGCCCGTCCGCGTTAGTTGGTGTGCGGGACCTGTGGGGTTCAGCTAACAGCACCAGGAAGGGGTGATGGGGGTAGCTGTAGATTACCCCCTAGGAGGGTAGCCTTCCCATGGAGCTACCCCATCCGCGCCAGCTTCCTAAGACCCGGTATGTCTGATGTAGTTGGTTAGAGCTCTTACACGTTCCCTCCACCTCCTCATAGCCCCTGTCTTCACTAGGTGCTCCTGAGTAACTAGGTAACTCTTCTCGAAGGGTCTAAAACCGAGGAACTCCTCGATCCTCCTACCAACGTCGTAGGGGATGGAGATGTCCACGCCGGGCTCGACGTTTTCTCACCGTACAGCGCTATGGCCGTCGTATACTGCATCAGCGGGGAGAACCCCTCCCTGTTCCTACCCCTCTCCGCCTTGTGGTAGCCGAAGCACGCCCTACCCACCCTCCGAACCTCCTCAGCCAGCTCCCTAGCCCTCCTATCGATCTCCATAATATCTCTTCCGCTGAGCTCACCCCTACTAACAGCACTCCTAGCGAGTTGCTCGAACACCACATCGTACACGTACCTCATCAGAGCGACGAGCTTGATCACCTGGATCCTGCTCCTAGAATTACAGTGGGCAACCCTAATGAGATTTGCTTCGCCCCTGAAGACCGCGTCGTAGAGCTCCCGCGGACAGCCCTCACCAAGTACAGCATCACTGCAGCACGCGTCGTGCAACACCTGCTCCTTGCCGGGGTCGCTACCTGAGTCGGTCGGCTTGCTCCTACGCCTCCTCTCAATAAGCCTCTCCAGGGCTTTGGTGATGTCGATGTAGGGTGCTATATCGTGATATACTGGGTTCAGCTGGTAGGTCTTGGTCTTGGGGTCGTGGATCAGGAGCTGGGGCATTCCGCACGTACTCCTCCTCTTCTCCCTACAGGGGTAGGCAAGTCTTTTACACGCTGCGTGCACCCTTCTGTAGAGTTGGCTGTAGCTATCGAAGACCGATTCCAGCGGGACGTTCATCCTCTTCAACGCGTTTTCGACGAAGCTACACACCTCCCTAACTCCGAAGGGTCTTCCGAACGCGAAGTGCGTGGCGTAGTGCACGACGATTTTTTCTAGGTCACCGAGCCTGCTTAGGAACGACCTAGCACTAGCGCTAGGGGTACCGGCACTACTGGTACAGCTCCCTGCCGTCTCATGGAGCTCTTGAGCCGCCCTCTCCTTGCCTCCACATAGCATTGTAACGTTGCGAAACCTGCTACTAACTACTGCTGACCGTACCCATCGACAGAGAGCTAAGAGGTATCTAACTAGGGAGTAAAGCTTTTTAAGCCTCTCGTGGATTCTCTCCAGCATGGAGGCAACCCTAGTACTGAGTACCTCCGTGATGAGGGAGCGAGGCGGTGAGGGGTGATGTTCTAAGACTCTCCCCCTAGACCTACCTCACGTACCCATCCCCATCCTCCTCTACCTAGCAACACCTCCCACCCTCTCGTAAGCCGGTGCAGGTTCAAGGAACACCCGCACCTTAATGCAGTCCTTCACGGGTAGTAGCATCCTAGACAGACTGAGGGGGACGGCGACCCTGTACCAGTAGAGACCGTCGCTCCGCCTAGCACGCGTAACGGTTGCCCTGTAGGAGGCCGTTACGTTGTGGAGCCCCCTAGCGTACTCCTCCCCGCACTCAGACGCGTCGAGTACCAGCGTCACCACGACGCCCCTCCTCCTACCCGCTAGGAGCTGGACGTAGGGGTTGCTCGAGGGTAGGGTTACCCAGGCCCTCTCCCTCCACCACGTGAGGCGCAGTACCCCGAGAGCCATCATGGTATACTCACACCCATCTACGCGTCTAGGCACGACGCTTAGACTCTCACAGTAGACTAGTAGTAGAGTCCGATAAGACTGCGCTCCCGCTAATCCCCAGTGCGTAGGGGCTGGTCTCCGCTGTAGCTCTAGCGGGATCTCCACCTAGGCACGGGATATAAGGTATGGAGAGAGTGCAGTGTGGTGGAGAGCGTAGACATGGTAAGGAAGGTAAAGCTCCTGAGGGGGTTGAGAGTTAAGCACTACCTACTGAAGATTCTTGAGGAGAGCAACTGCAGTATGGATAGGAGGGAGCTAATAGAGAGGGCTACCGATGAGGTCTACAGGAGGTACTGCTCCGAGGATGAGAGGGAGGAGTGCAGAAGGGAAGTCTATAGGAAGGTGAAGACGAGCCTGAGGGATGCGCTGAGGGATGGGGATCTGCAGGTCTGGGGCGGTAAGGTCGTACTACCTAAGTGTATCCACGTGGAGGAGGTTAGTAGGGGCTTGAAGGCGTTGCTCTACACCCTCGATTACGTACCCCCAAAAGAGTTTGAGGCTACACTAGAGGGGTTGGAGGCGGAGCTCCGGCTTCACGTAGGTAGGTGCTCCGGCTACTTGGAGTACCTAAGGGGTAGGGGTGTCGGTGTCGAGGTCGTGGAGGACGTGGAGGGCGTTCTCAAGGTGTTCCTGGAGCACCTAATCACATCAACACCCTCCATAGGGGAGCTACTCGAGCGTGTTGTTAGAAGGGAGGAGCACTTTGTAGTACTCGACCTTGCTGGTGAGGGGATCGTGAAGCTCAGGAGGGAGCTAACCGAGGTAAGGCGTGAGGGGGAGTTACAGAGGGTGGTGGTCGAGGGTTGCTGCAGGAGGTGCGAAGACCTAGGGCTGTGTAGTAGGTGTACCATAGGGGAGGGAGGTGTCAGGATCGTTGAGGACTTCGTTAAGGTCCTGCTGGCAGTAGCTTGTGGAATAGTAACGAGATACCGGGAGTGGAAATATCCGGAGATATTCTGAGGTCTTCCGGTTCGGGGCTCCGGGGGCTCCTTTTGGATTGGGTTACGCTACTCTAGTACTACGAGCCCCGCCCTATCGTAGATCTCCCTAAGCTCCTTTATGCTGATCGCTAGGTAGTGCCTTGCCAGTACCTGGAACTCCTTCGGCGGAGCCCTACCCTGTAGGAGGTCTATCACCTGCCCCGGTACGCCCCTCAGGCTCATGTAGGATGCGTAGAATGCCCTGAGGTCGTAGAGCCTGAACCTCCTACCTAGTACCCTATCCATGGCTCTGTATATCGATGCTCTAAGTGCTGAGTCTTCGAATGGGAACAGCAGGCTCCTCCACTCGGAGACCCTGTCCCGCAGTAACCTCCTCACCCTATCCTCAGAGCCCTCGACGAAATCCTCCCTGTACGGTAGGTAGACGTCCCTCAGGTAGTCCCTCAGCTTCTCCGAGAAGAACGATACGTAGGACCTCTTGGTGGCCCCGACCCTCATAACCCTAACAACCCTCTCAACTAGGTCGACGTCCTGGACCCTGAGGTTCAGTACCTCACCGGGCCTGAGACCCGTCTCGGCTAGTAGTGCGAAGTAGGCCCTCGCCGGGGGCCAGTCGATAGCCCTCGCGACAGCCCTGACGGTCTCCAGGGTCAGGGGCTCTGCCGAGAGCCCGTACTCAACCCTCGGGGTCTTAAACGACTGGTAGAGGTTCTGGTCCCTAATGACGTGCTTTATGAACAGCTTGAGTGCCTTAACGACGTGCTGGGCCACGCTGGGGCTCTCCTCGTATAGCTCAGCTACGTACTCCTGAAGCCTCCCCTGGGACAGCTCCCAGCCGAGGTCGTTCAGGGCCTTCAGTAGGTACCTCAACCTCTCAGCCCTAGTCTTAGGTGCCCTAGCCCTGAGCAACCTCTCGAAAGCATCCAGGTGCTCCTTAGTTACCGTGACTACGTAGCTCCCGACCCTCGTCCTCAGGAGCTCTACAACCCTCTGGTAGACTACGTTAGATAGCTGAGGGTACCTATCTAGAACAGCCTCCAAGCCGCTAACGTACTGATCCACAGCTAGGATAGCCTCAGCAATATCCCTAGGCTCCCTGGTAACCTGTTGCTGCGGTGGTCTAGAACTCATAAGCGCGGCGAGCTCATCCAGGGTCAGCATCTCAACCATTCTCTCAAGTAGGGTATCCGAGACCCTGATCCTCCTATTCCTAATCTTGTTAGCGTACGTAGAGTCGATACCTAGGTCGGAGGTCCTAACACCCCTACTCCAGAGGTAGTCGAATATCCTGTACCTAACCTCATCGGGTACGCTCCTAACATCAACGAGCCTGGGGTCGACCGCTAGCCACCACCAGAACTGATATAAACCCGGGTTTAAAAGCTGATATGAATGCTGATATGAATGTACGGGGAGTGCAAGTAGATGTACTATGGAGCCGCGGCCGGGATTTGAACCCGGGACCTCCGCCTTACCAGGGCGGCGCTCCACCGAGCTGAGCTACCGCGGCCCCTAACTCTTCTACCCCTAGCTTTAAATTTTTGATGTGTACCG
>Ga0080004_1109226_pt1 | contig 20920 bp, 20 predicted proteins | sample WasSprMetagenome_FD_69207 | JGI IMG/M metagenome (GOLD analysis project Ga0080004, IMG submission 69207) | Sulfidic aquatic microbial communities from Washburn Spring, Yellowstone National Park, USA - WS (SPADES assembly) (version 2) | ecosystem: Environmental > Aquatic > Thermal springs > Hot...
TTGATCATCCGCACGGGGGAGGGGCACATCAAAATGAATCTAAGCCTTCAACAGTCTCTAGGAGGACTCCACCAGGTAGAAAAGTTGGGCATATCGCTGCTAGAAGGACGGGCAGAAAGAAAGGTGCACACTAAGGTTATACAGTAAACTATATACCATAAAATCTTTTAAGAATTCTCTCCACAGACTCATAGCCTTGGCTCATATTCTCTAGCACCTTTAATCTATATTCATACTCTGCCTCAATATCATCTCTTATTAGCCTTTTTGAAAGCCTCCTCATAGTATAGCTCCTCAAAATGTTATCATCTTTTTCAGGTACAAAGATCTCCCTCCACTCATCATTAACCTTCTCATAAACTCTCCATATTTTTCTTTCGACTTTGTAACCTTTGCGCATTCTTGATACAAGTATCATTAATGCTGTGTTTAGGGAGAGCATTGTGTATAAATCTTGTGAGAGAAGGCCCCGAATAGCCATCTCGTATTCCTCAGGAGTTGATGCATGGAATGTTGTTGCAGAGCCTGAGCCTGAAGCGACTGCTCTAACTAAAGCTATTATCTCCTTTCCCCTCACCTCACCTACTATTAGCATGTCAGGTCTGTATCTAAGTGCTGTGAAGCATCTCTGAAGTAACTCCTCCGAGTCTTCACCATAGAACTGTATAAATCTTGGCCTTAATGGAAGCTTTATTTCGGGGACATCTTGAACTACTATAGTCTTCCAATTAGGGTTACTCAGTTGCAGAAAGGCATTTAAAAGAGTTGTCTTGCCAGAACCACTACCACCAATGATTACATAGAAGAGCTTTGCATCATTAACAAGCCATAGCAGTGCAGCAATCCTATAATCCACAATGCCTTGCTTAATTAGTGTTACTATATCAATGGGGATTTCTGTAAGTTTTCTAATATCAAATGTAGGACTGGCCCCTATGGGTTCACCAATAGTAGCAGCAACTCTAAACCCTTCAGGTAATGTTGCGTGAAGCTCCGGCTTTCTTATTGATATGGACTTTCCACATCTTATTGCAAGTCTATCTATAAAACTCCTAGCCTCTTCCTCGCTTTGAAACTGAACATTAGTTACAAGTGCTTCATATGATAGAAAATCTCTATGAACAACTGTAATGGGTTTCTCCCAATGAGATAGCTCAATATCCTCTATACCATCATCTCTCAATATAACATCTAAGACTCCATATCCCTTTATATCTCTATGTATATAATAAAGTATTATGTCGTAATATTTGTGCATCAAATCCCCTAGCCCTAACTCATTTGCAATTGTTTCTAATACCTTTTTAAGCTCTTCAAACGACTCTAGGCTAAGATAAGAAGTGTAGAGATTTTCCATAATACTTTCGTACAATTTCTGAAGATCTGGATTTACTGGCGGTTCATTGATTAGATACCTTGATGTTCCCTGCTTATCTACACATATTACAACCTCTACTAGGCCTATACTGTACTTCCTTAAAATATCTAAGCATAAGTCATGTATATTTTCAATTCTTATAAATCTAAGTTGCTTTACAATACTCTTAACAGAGGCCCCTTTAGTGAACTTATCTCCACTCTTCTTTAGCAATATCAGTAGAAGTCCCCATATAATTTAAGGCTTATATAATGAAATATTCCTAAAGAGCTTGTGTAATAAGAACGCACTTTTAACTCAGTTTTGCTTCACGATGACGTCCACCACTACATGATATTTTCTCGAAGCTACGCCCCTAATTACGTGACCCCCTACAGGCTCCACAATACTGCCAAATTCTTTAGCCACGCTTGTGACGTTCCTGAACGCTTTTTGTAACGCTACTTTTTTATTCTCAGCATTCACGAAAAGATGGGGGTGCAAGTAACCTCCTAATTTCACTGCTTTTATAGAAACCCTTAAAGCCTTCTCAAAAAGTTCTGGATAAGGCATCAAAATTCTATCAAATTTTTCACTAAAAGAATCTACCAGCAGCATGGCATCACCATGTAGAATCTCATTAACAGCTGAAACCTTGTTTAGCTCCACATTTATTCTAGCATACTTCACAGCATGTTTATTTAAATCGATAGATACAATATAAGAAGGTTGCGCATGCTTAGATATTATGATGCTGTAAGGCGCAAACCCTGCAAACATGTTTAAGATCCTTTCTCCTCTTTTAACCATTTTAGCTACTCTCATACGGTCAAAGCCTAAGACTGGTGATACGTATACCTTCGTGAAATCTACTTTAAACACACATCCGTATTCTTTATATAGAACCTCAGTCTTCACCTCACCAGCTAAGTGAACATATTCCCTAATTCTTTCAAATCCATGAACAGGTGATGTTGAAAGCCAAACACTTTTAATGTAAGGAAGCGATCGTAAAAGCTCTTCGCCAATGGCTTTAAAGACATCTACTGGCAAATCAAATGGCTTTCTAATTATCGCAACGTCGCCTAGTATCTCAATCCTCTTCCAGATTAATGAACTATACTCTGAACCTAAGATCCTTTTAGCAATTTTTCTTAATAGAGGCCCTTCCTTCATTAATCATCACATCTTCATAACTCTATCTAAACATCTGATAAGTAAAATAAATGAAATAAATTTTCACTAATAATGTATAGCATTATAGTGCAAAAGATTAAACACTGCACTAGAGAAACAACTGTAGAGAGATGTTTGAATTCAATTAGATAGTGCAATAACTTGTACAAGTACAAGCACTTCAAACGTATACTTATCAGTATTTCCGGCTCTCTTCATCAAAGATATCATAAGACCCTCTGATCATCATCCTCGTTAGATGTTAGTAGCCGGGCGGGGATTCGAACCCCGGTCACGGGGGCCAAAGCCCCGCATCCTTGGCCGCTAGACGACCCGGCTACTACTTACTAGCTATTATTAATGCAAGGTTATAAAGCTTTTATGACTATGTGAATAGAAGGATAACTTACTTTAAAGAACATTAAGGTGTAGTTTAATGCAACCTATGTTTGTTGTCAAAGAATTTCAAAGTATGTATAGAGAACCACCTGATGTTTTGTGCTCTGCGCCAGGGCGCCTAGATTTTTTAAACACACATCAAGATTATAAGGGTTTGCCTGTTGTTGCTATTGGTATAAATTTGAGAACATATGTAGCTCTAAAGAGGAGCAGAGGGACATATGCGTACATCGCTTCCGGGAATTTGATGGACGAAGGCGAAGAATACGTTGACGAATTTGATGTTTCTAACCTAGGCCTTGTGACAAGACCAAAGTGGTTTGGAAATTACCTAAGAGCGGCTATTGTTGCTCTTCAACAAGGTGGCTATAAAGTTGAAGGATTTATTGGATGGATTAGAAGCTGGGTTCCCATAGCCTCCGGCTTAGGTAGTAGTGGTACTCTTCTCGTCACGTTTATTGCAGCAATAAATGAGCTTTACAACCTCGGCCTTAAGCCAAAGGATGTCGCTGAGTTCGCGTACATGGCTGAGCATGATGTTATGAATATACCTTGTGGAAGGCTTGATCAGTATGCTGCAACATACGGACATATAGCTGTGATTGAGACTGTGCCTCCATATAATGTTGAAACTTTAAGGCTCTCAGAAGGAGTTTTTGCTGCAATTGATAGTGGTATCAGACATAGTACTGCTGAAATACATCCTCAAAGGCAAAGAGAAATTGAAGAAGGATTAAAGGTGCTTATGGAATTAGCGCCACAGCACCTAAGAAATCTGCTTGGGTATAGGTATTGGGAGCCAAGGTGGAGCTTAATAACGTTAGAAATGCTACAACCATATCTTAGTCAACTTGATGAAAAAGCTAGAAATAGAATTATGTATACAATTAAAGCACATAGATCAACAATACTTGCACTAAACGTTATAAGAGGGAGCAGAGTAACACCAAGAGATATTGCACAAACATTAGAGCTTGAAATTGAGAAAGCACAAGAGGTGTACAAAGCAGGTAGACTCAATGTCTTGGGGCACATCATGACATATCAGCACACATTACTAAGTAAGTTATACGTTGTAAGCCTGCCGAAGTTAGATCTCATTGTTGAAGCATTTTTAGATAATGGAGCTCTAGGTGCAAAAATTTCTGGAGCTGGATTAGGAGGTGCTGTAATTGCATTATTTAGAGACGAGGCTAAAGCTGAAGAAGCTATTAAAAAGATGATTTCAAAGGGATTGGGGGCTAAGGCATGGGTACTAAAAGTTGATGCTGGAGTAACAAAGCATAGCGTAAATTGCAATGCTTAGCTTATTTTCAATTACATAGTTCTTTAGAGGTTCGTCCTTAAACACGCATAATTGAATATATTAATCAATTAAGTGATGTGCTTGCGTGCCGCTTAATATTACTATATAAAGTTACGTCAGCAAACTCATGCCTTAAGGCATACTTCAATTTTTTCTCTAAGCTTTAAAGCATTGTACTCTGGTGTAGAGTCATATGTGAAGTTTCCGCCTCCAGTCTCCACTCCTGCTGCATACTTTAACTTGCCTTCTTCGCGGAGCATACCATAGATTTCTATGTGCAAGTGGTAAAAATTGCTATTGTTTTTTAACGGTGCTTGGTGTAACACCATTATATATGGCATTGGTTTTGAAAACATATTCTTTAATCCGCACAGGCTGTGTTTAAGAATTTGAGCCATTTGCGCAATTTCTTTGCTTGTAAGTTGTGTAAGAAGTTGCACATGTTTTTTTGGATATATATGTATTTCAAATGGCCAGTGAGCGTAAAAAGGCATAAAGGAGATCCAGTCTTCGTTTTCTAAAAGAGTCCTGACTTTATCTTCTTTCTCAACCTTGATAATATCGCAAAAGAGGCACCTCCCATTTTTATACCAATACCTTTTAGCATTATTTAACTCTCGTAAAACTCTTACTGGAATAAAGGGTGTTATATATATTTGACTGTGAGGGTGTGTTAAAGAGACTCCTATTTCTTTTCCCTTATTTCTAAACCACAGAAAGTATTGAGCGTATTTCCCTTTCAATTCCTCCCCTTGTTTCTCAACAATGAGATTAATCACATATGATATCTGTTCAACAGGCAGGTCACTGAGATCATCGATGCTGTGCTCTGGAGTCTCTACAACAACATAGCATTTTCCATAAGATCTTGCAGTCTTATAAAACCTATGCATAGAAGGTTTGGGGGGTGTTTCAATTAGCATAGGAAATTTATTCTCTAGTATTAGAGCCTTCCATCCATACCCAGTTTCCTTAGTACCTGGGCAAAAAGGACAAAAGGATGTTGGTTGCCAGGGTCTTGCACTTCTAATATTTGATACCATAATCCACTCCCCCAATACCGGGTCCCAACGAAGTTCCATAACGAGCTTTTCACCTGCATCCATGTTTCATCACATTAAGGATCTTCCTTATAATATTACACAGTTGTTATTGGATATCGACTATTAAAATTTAATGAGCTACACTTTAATTGAAGGAGCTTCAACTATTAATGAGGTAGTCATTTTATGTTAAAGCATAAGTTTTACGAACCTTAGTAGTGGTCTTCGTAGTTTTAACTTTAATAAAGGATTGTTAAGCCTGCCGGCATCTTTCAACAACTTTATTAGCTACAATCTTAGCGTTATGAAACGCCTTTTTACCGTATTCGAAAACCTCCACTTTTATACAGTCATCACATAAATTAATCGCCTCTATAAGCACCTCTTTATGATGCCAAGGTAGAATAGCTGCAATATAGTTGTGGTATGTAAGCTTGGGCAAAATCTTTGAAAGTGTGGTAATGAACTTGGTTTTATACTCATCACTTAATTCATGAGTTGGATAATCATAATTTGCAAACGGGTAGTATATGTCAAGCTCTCTAGGAACTAATAACATTGGTTCTGAAAGTACGTAAACTTGTATAACATTATCCGCACTCATTGTCTTTATCTGAGTGTCAACTATTTTATGTACAGGTGAAAGCCTATATGGCTTAATACTACTACAAGGTAGGATAAGAGCGCAAGGTTTCTCAGTTAACTTAGAATCAAATAAGTTCATCAAGAAGTTGTGCCAGTAAATAACATGTTTATGCTTAAATAAGTTCACACTAGCTGAGTTTCTCAGAACTATTAATCCAGGTCTTATGTTCATAATATACTCAATTTCGTAACCAAAGATCTTGTAAAGGTAATCCAAGTAAAGCTTTTCCAATGTCACCATACTGCCTCATGATAGAAATGTAAGCAAAGCAATTTTATTTAAACAATAAATCATATTACCATCAGCAACAGCAAGCTGATACAGGACTTAACACTTCTTAACTGTGTCAAAGCGTTATTAGAGATATTATTGTATTTGCCTGGTAACTGAAGATCTCATTAAGAAATCTCAATTTAAGTTCGTATGTTTTCCATGTTATTTAGAATTCCGATTAAGTTGCATTAAAAGAAATTATACCGATGGTGTTAGAAGCAGTAATTGTACGTTAAGACCTTGACTCACCTTCTTTGAAACTCTTTCCAGCTTCTGCTTTTGTCATAAATTCACTATAATATTGCTTCAAAAGCCTTGTTATATCTGCTACTTGAGTAAATGTTTTGTAGCTATTGTAAGCAATTTCATAGAACATCTCTCTATCCCTTTCATAGAGATCAAGTATTAATTCAAGCTTCTTTATAAAATCTGCATAGTCTTCTTCGTCAATTTTTCTGGCCTCCTCACTTTCAAGATCTACAATTTGATTTAATTCTCTGCCAAAGAGCCAGCCGTTGAAACCGTCCTCTATAAATTCTAAGCTTGCTCCATCCCTTGAAGAAAGTGTTGGAACGCCATTCGCTCCTGCCTTCATCATACTTGTTCCACTAGCTTCCCAGCAACTAAGTGGTGTAAATAAGAGGAGATCTGATGCTGATAACGCATAATAGGCAAAATCTGTTCCATAGCTTGGATAATAGAAGAAGTTATTGAGGGTTCTACTAAACCTAGCAAATATTGTTGCCATTTCTTTACCCCATCCATCATTTAGATGGGGCTTACCAGCAGTAACTATGAATACTCTATCCTTCAAATCATTGTTTTCCTCGACAAGCCACTCAATGAAGTAAGGCCTCTTATACTTCACTATTCTCCTAGCCCACGATACTAACATTTTATCGCTCACATTCTTACCAGCAAGAGCTCTAATAATAGTGCTAAACTCATTCTTGAAGTCTTCATGAATCTTTGCAAATTCCTTCGTAGATCCAGGGTCTTTCTCTATTCTTTGCCATCTCTTAAGATCTACGGCATTTGTGACATAGCTTAACTTGCTAATGTATTTAGGGAAGAAAATCCTTGTTATTTCAAAGTGTTTCCTTGATACTGCAAAAACCTTTTCAACTACTTCCATAGCGGCTTCAGTCATAGTCTTTACATTTGGTAGTGAAATCCCCAGGATCTCTTCGGCTTCCTTACATAGCCTTGGGTGCCCCCAAGGCCCTGGTGTATGTGTAATAAACCTGGTTCTGACATTCTTAGGTAGTAGATAGGGTACTAGAGCTAAGTGAGCTTCTTGCACATCTACAAGGTGGGCACCTTCACTATTTGCAAGCTTCCTTATGATTTCACTTGCTACTGCTGCTGCAACAATATAGTATGTACACTCATCGCTATGATGCCTATAAAGGTATCTAAAAATCCTAACAACTGACGTAGGTTTCTTGACTCTGTAGAGAATAGCTCTTGCAGAGCCATGAGAATACTCATATAAATCTGCTTCAGCTAAAAGTCTACCATCACTTCTCTTAACTTCAATACTCTTCAGAAAGCGTAGCTTACTTAAAAATGCTAAGCTGTGTCTATGCCTGGTTTCAATGAATTTAACTCTGTTAATATAATCCCAATCAACATATCCGCTAGGATAGAAAGGTGATATAACAGTATAGGGTAAGCCAAGCCTCGATGCACCATAAAACTTATCAGCTTCTAAAACCCCTAAACCACCTGCATAATTAGCTGAACCCTCTAATGCTATCTCCATAGTGACACTAATTATACTCCCCTGCATAACCACAACGTCCCAAAAGAATTTCCTACTCAAGCAACACAATTTTAAGGGGTGAAGCAAATAAAAGAATTAAATTTATTGTCAACTGGAACATTAAAGGTACTTAACACAAATTTTACATAATACTATATAATACTCTTTCTCTGAGATTAGGAAAACATGTGACGGGCCCGTCAGGATTTGAGCCTAGGGCCACCGAGCTCCAGGAGACCGACGCCCAAGGGTTCCTGCTTACCAGGTGCGTAGGGGCGGTGAAGACCTGGCTGGCAAAGAGTTGCCCCGATTTTCCAGGCCTTGTAAAGGTTCAGGAAGCCTTAGCTACCAGGGCAAGTGTGTCCAAGATAATAGTCGAGAACCACAGGCTCGTATTAGAGTTCAATAATCCCGATAAGATGTCGAAGTTCGTTGAATCGCTTAAGCTGTTGGGGGTAACTAATAATGTTGAAAGGAAGAAAATTAGGATAAGGTGTGATGAAGCTTTCAGGCTTTACCTCGAGCGAGACAGAGAGTTGCATAAACGTACAGTTAGGGACTGCATGATCTACTTGAAGAAGTTAAGTGGCAAGGTTATTAACTATTACCTTTACCGTGAGCGAGCCCATAGACGTTTCAAACTCTCATCCATACCACGTCCATGTACCAGGCAAGCTAAGCTTGTGGCTTGCTCACAATGGCTCTGTAAAAAAGGATATTCTAGCTAAAGAACTTTTAATGAATGATCTGGTTAACATGTACTCCGCATGTACTCCGACTCATACTTCCTTACACAGTAGATTGTGGGAAACATTCAAAAGTTGGGCATCAACTCCTTTAGAGATGTTGTTAAGCATTTAATTGAGCTGGATGCTGTTGAGACATCTTTGAACCTCGTTGCCATAGCCATGGATGAAAATGGTAAGAACGTTCTTGGTGTTGCAATAAACTATATTGCTGGTGAAGGACTTGAAAAGTATGACTATTACAAACTCTACAGGATTGACATAGATGGAAAAACGTTTGTGGTAGTATCATCAACAATAGCACTACACGTGCAAATTGTATTCAATTTCAAGATGAGTGAGCTGAACAATGGAGAGATACTGTTTATAGAACCCATAAACACTGAGCTAAACATCACTAGGAAAACACTGGAGTAAAACTTTATTTCCTTTTCAATTCATTTTCATTTCAGACTCGCTCTCAAAAGTCTTAAAGCCGTTCAGAGGTCTAATGAAAGCCATAGCCAATTGCTCTTCTAACCCAACTATTATTGGTTCAATAAGCACGTTTTTAGCTATGAAGAAACCCGTGCACGAACCTACATAATCCCCTGCTATTAGATCCCCAGCTTCTCAGGTTCTTCAAGCAACAAATCTATGCAATCCCTTCCATAGAACATCCCACAGAGCATCTCAACATAGGTTATAAAACCCTGGCACAACATCTTCTAAGACACCCATCACAATCTACATCTATATCCGTGTGCAGAAAGAGTTTATCTTTTTAGAGTCACATACAAGTTTTTGATAGACAACTTCATATCATGAGAAGCTTCTACTTATACCACACAATTTTGCGTTACCGTAGAAACCGCGTTTCAAAGGAGTGTGTGAAGGTTAGAGGGGAGTTGATGTTAGAAAAAAATTCGATTTGTGCGGAGCTAAGCAGTTCTCATTATCTGTCTGTCAACAGCTGTGCTGTGAATGCTTCGAATCTTTGTTAGTCTGCTTTGTGCTGCTGCTATTCCTCCCCAGAGAGCTGTAACAGCAATTGCCATAGCAATACCCGTAGTTGTGATTTCGTTTATTGCTCGAGCCCTGTCTACAGAGTTCTGCATCGATGTTAGGAATGGTGGCCAGGGAACTAATTCTCCGTGCCATAGATGTTCAAACGCTAAGAGTAGTACCCCTCCCCAAAGCATTACCTCTAACAGGGATAGATTCACTTTGCTGTCCGCACCCTTGAACACTCTCCTAATTATTGACACTATTATTCCTGCTATTGCTGGCGCTATGAAGCACGCCACTGTAGTACACCAAAAATTTTTTAGGTGTACCAAAGATATAAAGTTTTTGTGACTTTTATGTATCTTTTGATACTTGCGTACTCGGCCCTCGCATCAACTGTTATCTGGTATACAAGGGCTAAGAATGACCTCTACAAACTTAAGTATTTAGCAGCTATTTTATGGGGTGCAACAACAATGGTTTTTATAGACCATCTATACAGCTACATTGCTGAGGGTGGAGAGTTCCTCAATATGTCAACAAATTCCGCAGTGCTTGGTTTTTCAATGCTTTTAATAGCTTTGCTGATATGGTTGCTGATGCTATTAGTTAAGGACCCTAGAAACGTTTTTCATGGAGAGAAACAAAATTGATTTTCATATCAGTTAAGAATTTATTTCTGTTTCTTTATATCAGTTTAGCCAACAAAACACTCCTGTTTTGGGCAGTAAAAATAGATGGTCTCTCAGAATATGGCTAAATGAAATTGTTGAGAAGATTAAGTATTTAAAGAGGGGGTTAAACGCCGTTATCCTTGCACACAACTATCAAGAGCCCGCTGTGCAGGACAATAGCTGATTTTGTTGGTGATAGTCTAGAGCTTTCTATAAATGCTATAGAAGCCAATGCAAAGCTCATTGTTTTCGCCGGAGTTGATTTCATAGTTGAGCAAGCAACCATGCTCAATGAAAATGCTGTCGTTCTCCATCCAAACCCTCAAGCTAAGTACCCCATGGCCAAGATGATCACTGTCGAAGATGTTAGGAAAGCTAGGAGCATGCATCCTAACGCACCAGTCGCCATGTATGTTAATAGCCCTGCTGAGGTTAAGGCTAAGTCAGACCTTTACAAAGAGACTTGAGAGACTGCTCAAGACAAACGCATCGTTGTAGTTTCTTTTTGTTGTTTCACCATGATATACGGCATGTTGTTGGAAATACCGAACTTTACTTGAGCAGCGTTGGCAACAGCCTTCTTTGTTGTATCCGTTCTTATCAGCCCAGGTCTTTCAAGCTCAATTCTTCTACCGTCACACACTATGTAATCTGCTGAGCCTTTAGCCTCTATAACTGCTTTAATGCTTTCGTTTCTATCAACAGCAACAAAATTTGCTTTCCCCTGACCCATCAAACATGCTATTTCTATTTCGCAATCATGGATTAAAGTAATACCGTGTTTCGAGAGAGTCTCACCAAAGAGCTCCTCTATTATAACCATGAAAACAGTCTCGAAGACGTCACCGTATACCTTAGCCCTCCGCTGAAAATCCTTACATAAATTGTATTTTACCGTGGCCCTATCAAAAGCTTTCTCCATGAACTCTCTAAGTTTCTCAGGATTTCCTTTTATGTTGTACTCTTTTGCGAGTTCGCGTACAACAGGAAGAACTTCATCATAGGTCATGGTTACCCCTTGGTTTAACTCTACTTGTGGGCGATGTAAAACTATTATTCCCGCCTATGTGGAGCGTATTATAGGGGGTATCTTGCCCAGTATATGGGCTATTAAGAGGGTTAAGGGCAGACACTACCTCTACCATCGCGGGCATTATGTTGAACCCCTCGACTAGGTTGTAGAGTTATGGCGGGCCCGAGGGGATTTGAACCCCTGACCTCCGGCTCCGCAGGCCCGACCATATACTTCACATCATTGCATGGTTCACGACCATCACATGCAATATCAAATGACGGAGATCATCTACTCCTGTCAATGACCGCTATCATTGACTGCATATACATAGCTTCATACAGCTCTGCACAAGCATTGAATTGACTGTGAACCCGCACTATATATACTATACAGTAGTATATATACAGAGAGCCCTGCCTCTTACTTGCATCGATGCTGAGACAGGTAGAGAAATACATTTGCCTTGGGGCTCCACAGCGTATACAACTACTGCAGACATGTAGGCACATAGGAGGGCACATCTCTACCTGTAAGCCAAGTGACTGCCTCATCACTCTTATTTTTTCTATATCAATATATTAAGAATGCGTTCAATCAATATTCAACTCTTTAAAATTTCACTTTTATTTTCAATTCTTAAAAAATAAAAATATTCAATTATTTTTTGTAGACTAAAGTTCTGCTAGAAGTAGACTAAACAAATAAAGCAATTGAATGGTGAGCATTCTTAGTTTAGATTTAGAAAAGGAGCGAAGAGCAGTGTTAGTAGTTGTTTGTGCTGGGTCCACAGCCATGGGCTCCTCTCCCTAGTGACTGTCACCTCTGACCTCCTCCCCGCTTTAAAAAGAGGCTTTCAGCTGTAAGTAGCCTTAGTCTCCGGGGGCTGTGCCTGGAGCTTGCTTATAAGCTCTCTCCAGTTGCTCTCACTACTTCTTAGCATCTTTATTGGGAGTCCATAGTTATCTACTTTGAGCTGGACAAGCTTCCGGTCTGGGCTGTCTGGGTCTGGAAGCCAGCTTCCTGCCATATGCTTAACAAAAAATTAAAATACTAAAACACACTCCAGAAAACCTACGGTGAAATGCTAGTGGAGGATATTGTGTTCTGGATCGTTATTTACATGATATTGGGATTGTTAGCATTTATAAGACCATGGTTTGTTCACGAGGTTAAAAAATTTCTTAGTTTCATTGACGCACTTGCAATGCTAACGATATTTCTACCAATATTGTATCATGCTCTAAATCTTCAGGTAATGGAGGTAGCAAAGCTGGTATGTTCATTTGTGCAAGACTCGGTAGTTGGTTTAGGCCTATACTTCATATACCTTATAATGGCAAATATAAGCAGAGCTATTCAATTTAGAGAGTTCTCTGAGCGAACATTAATGAGAATAGTGTCTTACCTTTTCTTGGTATTAGTGCTGATTGCAATAGGTATGATTATACAATGCTGAAGGAACAATGAGCGAGAATTTCTCGGCGATCTTCACCATATTTAGGTGCTCTTCACACTCATGATTCACAATAATTTGTTGATAGCATGTAAAGGGTTGTTACCATGGCAAGGTGATGGCAGTACTATAATATGATGCTGATTTGGTTATTCTTTAAAGTATTTAAAGAACACTTGTATGTCTAGTCTTGAGCCACAAATGTAATCTTCATTTAGGAGCATTTCTATGCATGTAAGTATTCCTTCTTCTTCAATCCATTTCTTCACTCTTTTGCTCCACCAAATTATGAGAGAATCCTCATCTACTGTGCTTAGATAGTATCTGAGCTTTATTGTAGCTTCTTCAAATGGTATATGTGCTATAATCAACAAATTGATTGAATGTGCAATGAGAGCTTCCACAAGCATTTTATCTAGCTTCTCCTTGGGTGATCTAGCGGAGTGGCAACTTTTACTATTAACATCGTATAAGACCTTTGTTAAAATAATTGCATGTGTGTAAATTGATGGTGAAGCAAGTTCCGTTATGAGTTGCGATATTTTATTGCTTATCTCCTTATTTACTTTACTAAATGCATAGCTCTTAATTGTATTGACAATATCTAAAAGTTTCTCTGAGATTCTATCCTCAACCCTCTTTGGCAATAATACATCTTCACATCTTCTCCTCTCAAATTCGTTTGAGGAGGCTCCACAAATTCTTTTCACATAATCGTAGGTCCTTGCTTCTAACAACTTTATCAACTTTGATGCAACATAGTGACTGATCTCAATCCGCAACTCCTTTTCATCTCTCACTAATCCAAGCTTGATTAGTAAGGATTTAATTGCTTTTTCAATTGATTGTTGAAGCATGAAAATAGCGTTAGGATATCTCCCATTTTCAAGCAATAGCTTAGCATCTTCAAAATCTCTCTGCGCAATTTTAATAAGATTGTGTGGATCTAGGTTCTGGTCACTCAAAATTACTGCACCTAAGCAAATAGTTCAATGTATGTCAACTACATGCACCTTTTTATTAACGCCTCAGTTTTTGCTCTATCTCAATAAATGCATTCTTAAAGTCTTCATATGAAAATCCAATTTCTGTTGATATACGATTGAGCTCCTCTGCAAGTAGTGGGGGTATGCGTCCACGCAGCTTCTGAAGAATCTGTGACGCTGTTTCAGGTGATGCAAAGGCAGAAATTATTGTTGCTATTACTAATGGTACTTCTCCTAAAGATCTTTCTAAGGTTAGTACAGAGTAGTAGTCCACTAAAGGTTTTATCATGAATGGACCTAATGTCTCTTTAAACTTAAGAGCTGTGTATATGAGTATTAGGGTCTCCTCTACAATCTCTTCTGCTTCGGGGATCTGTATATCCCCCTGCGAATACTTCTTCTTAAACGCTTCCTCAGCATATTTTAATGCATCTTCAACAGACTCTTTATCCTCTTTACTAACCATTTCGAATATCTTAGCTATATCATCTCTAACATCAGCAACTAAATCATTGTAGTAAGGTTCGGGCAGGTACAGCAAGTCTGCACTCCTCCTAAACCTCTCCCTAGCATTAGTATCTGCAAAGGGTTTGCTCGGACCTGCAGAGCTTATCTTATGAATTACTCTAACAACTAGAACAGGATCTCTCTCCAAGCTCTTGATGAACCTCTTTACAAGATCTAAAGATTCCTTATTTAGGGATTCCTTACCGAACCTCACAAGGCTTAGATATATCGGGTAATATACGCAGTAGGCCTCAATTGTGCTAAGCCTAGCTTTAACATTATGAGGTTTTGAAAAGCGTATAATAGCACTTTCTATGATGTGCTCAGCAACACCGCTTAAAATCGACATTATGAATTCCATTAAATCCCCCTCAGATAGAGTCAGTTAAACTACAGTATCAAACCCTTTTAATTCTTATGCACAATTCCCTAAACCCCTTTATAGTCAAAAGCATGCCATTAATCTGCCTTAGCTACTGCACCTCATTTAAAGCATGTTAAGTGTGAAGTACTTCGACATAACTAAGATGCTTATTACTCTCGTAACAGACGTCTCTCAGCTATAGCCAGGCATCGCAGGTATAAAATCATGGCACAGAATAGTATCTTTGACGGAGGTGCCGAGTCAATACTAAGTGGTATTAGTGTTGTTGCACTTGCAGAGGCTTTCGCCTTTTACAGGAATGACTTTGAGAATTACCTTAAGGCTATTGTTGAGAAGAACGGAGAACAGATAATAAAAGCCGTGCTGAATGAAGCATTGCCGTGGGGCGTTCTTCTCTATGCCGATGCTGAGAACATCATCAATCAGCTAAGCTTTATTGAGCTGGGTAAGCTGTTGGGCGATCCCATAGGCATCATCTTCAATAATTATTCCCTATTAGATGCCATTAAAGAGTGCCTAAAGCCTAGACCTCTATACCTCTTTGAACATGAAATAGCTAAATATGTTGATGTCCATGAAGTAGGTAAATATATTAATGTTGCTGATGCAATTAGTCAAGCATTCAACCTCAGCTCATTCAGCATCGAATCTATCTTCTTAAGCGTCCTCATTTCACCATTTATACCCAGCGATGATGAGGCTCTTGCCTACGTTAAATCAGAAGAGACCAAGGAATGGATGTTAAAGGATAGGAAAAGAAGACTAGATAATTTGAAGGGCGCACTTGCACTGTTAAAGTTAGGATTAATATTGCTGAAGCTAGGATTATCAAGCCCTAGACTTTATGATGCAATGGTATTCTACATGGGCAGAGTCCTTGAAGCCGCTGTAAAGGATTGCTATAGGCAGGTAACAGGCAGGGATCCTCCTGAATGGAATGAGAAAGGGAAGATTACTATCGGAACTCTATTGAATATGCTGATGTACCGATTACGTTGCAGAAACTGCAAGAGTAATGCTTCACCTGAGGTTTGCAACCCATCTGAGCTATGTCAATTATTGGGGAGAGCGTTGATGATTCATAGAAATGAGCGTAATCCTGTAGTACATAACGAAAAATTTGTAGATTACTATAGCGAAGCGCAAAACATCTTTTCGCAATTTCTGCAGATAATAGATGGAATCATAGTTAAGTGCAGGGTTATGGATGCTGAAACACACAAGAATAGTGAGGAACTCTTCTACAGCTTGCAACACATTCTCTGTGAAGATAGGCTTGAGCTAACATAAATCAGTAATTGATGCAGGCCTAAAACTCGTGAATATGGTGTTAGTATCTGATCCCCCTACAATATCCTGCTCTACTAATTCAGTCCTCACAACAGTTCAGGATCAGAGTCTTAATTAAAAGAAGCTTGGACCTTTAGGTCTCGGCAACAGCTTCTCATAGGAGGTGTGTTCCTGTTTATGTAAGGCAATGTAGGTCAGCTGAAGCAGGTGTGTTTATAGTTCTGCTTCTCGCTTAGGGATAAAACGAGAAAGTTGAGCTAAAGGTTTGTAGGGCTGTTGCGGGAAACGTGGGTGGACTTATGTTCTACCGTATTAAGAGGCAGAAGTACAAGGATATGGTGTACTACTATCTCTACAAAGAGTGGTACGACCCGGAGACCAGGAAGAAGCACTCGAAGCTTATTGGCCGCTGTGATGAGTTGGAGAAGTTGGTTGAAGTTTTTGAGAAGCTCAAGCTTCATGGGATTGGGCTTTTGCCGTCGGGGTCCGGGCCCGAGCAAGTAGCATCACCGGTGCATCAAGGAGCTGAAAGGTTTTACCCCAGCCAGGTTACGGCTGTGGATATGTCCACTCAGCCCCCTGCACCTACAGCTACGGGTGGCAAAACCGATGTGGGGCAGAAATGCATCGAGATCTCGCAGCCCTTGCTGGATGAGTTCGTTGTGTGGTTGAGGGATGAGGAGGGTACTGGGGAGAAGACAGTAAGGGATTACACCAGCTATCTGCGAAGGGCTCTAGGCTTAAGGCTCTGCAACAAAGAGGACGTCTCTAAGTACTTCAGGCTTGCGGGCATGAGCAAGAGGAGCTACGAGTCCCTGCGGAGGTTCCTGAGCTTCATAGAGAAGAGGAAGACAGGCTACGAGTCTCTAGTCCAGCAACTTAGAAAAGCTCTGCCTAGGAAGCCCAGGAGTAATGCCGATACCTATGTACCGCCGGACTCGAAGATCCTCGAGCTTAGGGACAGGGTCGAGGCCCTCGGCGAGCCCTACTACACAATATACAAGGTGTTAGTGGGTACAGGTTGCAGGCTCTCAGAAGCTGTCCACCTCCTAAAGAGCTTCGATGCTAAGAGGCTCGTGAAGGTATCTGAAGAGGTCTACAGGTACCACATAGACCTTCAGAGGAAGTCAAAGAATGTTCTTGTTCTCTACCTGCCTAGAGAGGTTGTCGAGAGCATTATGAAGCTCGATAGGTACGTCTCCCGCGCAGATAATGTGGCGAAGGCCTTTGAGAGTAGCGGGCTTGCCGCCAAATACATACGCAAATGGTTTAGGCAGACACTTAAGAGGCTCGGGGTAGACCCAGAGGTGATCGAGTTCCTCCAGGGAAGGGTAAGCGCCCTAGGCATCGGAGCAAAGCACTATACAGACTTCATACCATTGGCAGACGAAGCCTACACAAAAACGATATACCCACACATAAAGAACTACCTCTGATCATTAACCACACCCTGGAAGCAACAAACTGCATGCATAAAAAATCTATAAAAGGTCTCAGCAGATAGATTTTCTAGTGGTGCTAGTTTGTGGCAGTCGCATTGAAGGTGAAGCAAGCGGGTGAAGCAGGGTTGTCAGACTGTGATCTGAATCCCCACGAGCTTGCCGGGGCATTGATTGGAGCAGTTGTGCGTTGGTGTCTATATACGTATACGCCATACAGGAACCATGTCGAATGCGTCAAGGAAATGATAGGCTATCTAAAAGATGGTAAAATTTTTAATGTCATGTATGCGGTTTCCATATCTCCCGCACTAAAAAACAAAATAATGAGAGAAGAGAACCAAGTTTTTGGGGCTCTCAAAGATATAGTTGATACACTAAAGAAAGCTTTTACACAAGGTAGCAAATAGTTCGCAGACAGTATACTTAATAAGCTTCACAATGATTATTTGTTCTAGCCTATTTTACATATCATATCGTAGTTTATTATTTGTTGCAAGCATCATAGTCATAGTTATATGGTTAACATATCCTAACACTAAAAAGGAATAGAAGTAATGAATTTAAAATATGAAGCTAAGAAGCAGGCTTACAAGCTAGTATTAGGTGAGGGGCTTTCTAAAGCATTGATGCATATATCAGTGTTGCTATGCCTGGCAACAGTGTTGATATGTTTCTCCCTATCGCTACTTTTGATGCTATGTATCCGTAGCACAGGGATGATGTGTAGCCTAGTAGTACTGGCAGTGCTGATGCCCCTACTTCCTGCCCGAGCTTAAGTGCTACAACTCCTAGTACTGGTGCTATTGGTACTGTTGCAATCATTGTGATCATGTACAGCAGGGCTCTTCTTCTTACACCTCTGCATTTCAAGAACAAAAGCAACGAAGGTTTCAAAAACAGCTGGATTAACATCACCAACAAGCCTGAGGAATGAGACAGCCTCTGTGATGTAGTCTGCCAGCCACGGCCTAGAGCATCCATATAGAAAACATAGACAACATTAAAAATACGAGTATTACTAGCTTTGACAAAAACTTGTTGCTGTAGTTTACCTCAGTTTCGGTGGCTTTGTTCAACTCCTTTTAATACAAAATTCAACTCTAAGCAATCAGGACACTAATGCAAGGCTGTGTGAAGAACTTGCAAATGTTTCGACCAACTTCACATAAATACCTTTAAAGAAATGCTTAGAGGAGATCTTAAATAGCATATGAACCATAGACTTCCGAAAGGGAGTAGAGAGCATTGAGGATAGATTAGTGTTTTCTACTTATTGAACAAGGAGTTTCTTAACAAGATTCTAAAGAGCTACAAAGAAAAGGAAGAGGTGTTAAAATAGTATGGTTTAAATTGATAGCGCTTTTTGCGCTGCTGCATAGGAGTCTACAAGGCCGTAGCCATAGAGCTCATCGTAGCCCTGTGGCGCTAGGTCTATAACTGTTGACCTCAGTATATCCATTACTTCATCTGGTGTTAGTTTTCTCAGTCCAGCGGCTAGTCTTAGTGCCTCGATCAGTGCTACAGTGGCTGATACATGGGGGCATGCCATGCTTGTTCCACTCATGTATGCATACTTATTGCCTGGATATGTTGACAAGATGTTTACACCTGGTGCAACAACATCAGGATTTCTATTACTCCAGCTAGGCACGTTGTAGCTTTGGTCAATGGCTCCAACAGCTATGACTTCTGAGTAGCAGGCTGGGCATGAGGGTGAAGAGGCACCATCGTTTCCTGCTGCAGCTACTAGCACTACTCCATAGCTATAAGCATACTTAACAGCATTGTATAGAGTCTGGGAGTCTGGTCCTCCGAGAGACATTGATATGACGTCCGCATCATCATCTGTTCCTGCTTTGTCGTCAGGTCCCTTGGTGGCTTCTATAATTCCCTTTGCAACATCGCTTACATACCCGCTTCCACTGGCACTGAGAACCTTTACTGCGTATAGAACAGCCTTTGGGGCTACGCCAGCGACTCCAAAGCCGTTGAGCCTTGCAGCTATTATTCCAGCAACATGTGTGCCATGACCGTTTAGATCAGCACACTTACTGAGGTCTGTACCTCTATAGAATATCTTTCCATTGTTTAGCGACGCCACACAGTACGAGACAGCTCCCTGCAGATCCTTATGCTTATAGTCAATGCCTGTGTCAAGAACTGCAACCCTAACTGTTACATGGTAACCATAGGCGGCATCACTATAAGTAGTGCTGTAAGTTGTCCACACATCTGTTGCATTAATCATCTCCACATTCCACTGAACTTCTTGAAAAGCTCTAACCTCCTTATCCTCCTCAACATAGGCAACAAATGGCAAGCTCTTAAGCTTATCAACCAAGTGCTTAGGCATTTCAACAACTACAGCCCTTATCTCTGGTATCTCTGAAAGCTTCTCACAATCTATACACACCTGCATAAGCCTATCAACATTTCTATAGTCCTTTAAGCCTATGACAACCCTAACCCTCTCAACAGACACTCCCTGAGCAAGCACTGCTGAAGCAAACAATGAAGCTATGACTAGTGCTATAACTGTAACTACAACCACAATATACTTAGACGTTGAACATCACCTAACACCTTATTCAAACCGCTGTATATGCACTGAAATTGTGTTAATTTAATTTAAAAATTCAATTGGGGTTTTATAGAACAAAGATATGCAAAGATTTTAAATATCATATGCGTAGCCTAAGCCGAGAAACTTTAATTCCTAAGTAGAGCACACATTCTATTGTTTGAAATCAGAAAGAGAAGCATGCTTAAAGGTCTCAAGCATTGCAGCACTCATAACCCGTATACAACCCTCTCACTATTGCGCTTCTCTGAGACCATGGCTCCAAAGGGTAGGGATAAGGATGAGATCCTCAAATCATTAGCTCACTAGTTGGCTCGTTTAGACCCTCTCTGAGGTAAAATCTGTGCCAATGAAGCTAGTTAAAAGGTTATTGGCGATGCTAGATTTGCCGTTTGTCCCTAGATGCTCATTCTCATTTACTTATATTCATTCGTTGCATCTAGGGACTTTCTCCTCACTCACTCTTTCATTGATCGCTGAAGTGATCATGGCATAGAGCTTCAAGCCGTCTACAAACCCTCCTAGTAATGCTTTTGAGCACGTGGAGCTGGTTTTGCATAGAGCATCCCCAAAAGCCCTTGCAATGAGGAGGATTTATAAATGTTTAGATAAAATTAAAAGTATTGGCAAGAGCTTAAAGCATCTTTTTAATTTGGAATTCCGAAGAGATAAGGAGCCGTTACATCATTACCAGGGCGTTACTCTAAGTTGCCTAAAAGTTCTTTAGCTAGATCAGTTGATGAAATGTGTGGCTAGAGGTGTTTTGTGTGGGCTTGACGAAGGCTAGGGTTGTTGTTAAAAGTCTTGAGACTGGTGCTAGTAGAGAAGTTGAGCTTGTTGTTGATAGGGGCTCTGTGTTTACGTGGATTCGCAGAAGGGTTCTTGAGGA
>Ga0080004_1191685_pt1 | contig 20905 bp, 19 predicted proteins | sample WasSprMetagenome_FD_69207 | JGI IMG/M metagenome (GOLD analysis project Ga0080004, IMG submission 69207) | Sulfidic aquatic microbial communities from Washburn Spring, Yellowstone National Park, USA - WS (SPADES assembly) (version 2) | ecosystem: Environmental > Aquatic > Thermal springs > Hot...
TAGTTACTCCTCCGTGGGTTGCCCATCTTATATGTCCCAGCCCAATGTTTCCTTCTATTTTTTGGTCTGCTAATTTCTTCTCAAGATTTTCTAGTTTTCCAATTTCTTTAACTAAAAAAACCTTTTCTCCTTTAAAAACAACAACCCCTCCAGAATCATAGCCCCTATAGCTTTCTCTCCTCAATCCTTCAATTAAAATCGGTAGGGCTTCTTTATTCCCAATATAGCCAACGATTCCGCACATGATCTTTTAGTTTACCAATTTTCAAAAAAATAAAAAATGGCGCTAAACCTAACGCCTTTTAGAAAAATTCAAAGTACTTAGTTTTCTCTAGAATAGTTTTTAAGTAATATTTGGGGCAACCCTCGCAAATGCTGTGGCCGTGGAGTTTCCTGGAGCAATCGATATTGTTTTCTATATGGATAGTGCCACAAATAAATATGCCTCTTTTAGCTGCCTCCTCCCAAGTTAAACCTCCTTTCTCTTTTATTTCCTTTATGGTTGGAATTTTTATTTTTTCTTTGAGTTTTATTTCTTTGCTTTCTCTCCTTATCATTCCTCTCCCTATCTTATTAATGCTTCTAATTTCTACTTTAATAAGCATTAATTTTTTGTCAAATTTCTCAATTCAATCTGAGAGTGAAGAGTCTATTTAGATAACTATATTTATTAATTTTCCTGGAACAAAAACAATTTTTTTTATTTCTTTTCCCTCTATCCATTTTTTGATTTTCTCACGAGAAAGAGTTAACTCTTTTGCTTTTTCTTCAGAAATATCTGCCTCAACTTCGATTTTATCCCTTACTTTTCCGTTAACTTGAATTATCAAAGTAATCATTTCTTCTTTTGCCAATTTTTCATCCCATTTTGGCCAAGGGATCAAAAATATTGAGTTTTTATGGCCTAAAATTTGCCAAATTTCTTCACCAATATGGGGTGCAAAGGGGGCTAAAAGTTTTAAAAAGTTCTCAAAAATTTCCTTTTCTATTTTCTCTTCTTTCTCTAATTCATTTGCACAAATCATTAATTGAGAAATTGCGGTGTTAAATTTGAAATTTTCAATGTCTTCAGTAACTTTTTTTATCGTCTGATGTAAAATCTTTAAAATTCTTTTCCTTTTTTCAATTTGCAATTTGCAATTTGCAATCTTCAATCTTAAATTCCAAACTCTTTCTAAAAACCTTTTAGCTCCAACAACTCCTCTTTCTTGCCAGGCAATTTCTTGATCGAAAGGTCCCATGAACATTTCATAAACTCTTAAAGAATCAGCTCCAAATTTTTTGCAAACATCATCTGGATTAACAATGTTTCCATACCTTTTTGACATTTTCCTTCCATCGGGACCCAAAATCAAACCGACTGATTTTAGTCTCAAAAATGGTTCCTTTGTTGAAATTGTTCTAATATCATACAAAAATTTGTGCCAAAACCTTGCGTAAATTAAATGCCTAGTTGCATGCTCTGCCCCTCCGACATATAAATCAACTGGCATCCAATATTTCTCTTTTTTCTTTGAAATTAATTCCTTTTTGTTTTTTGGATCAATGTACCTTAAATAATACCAGCAAGATCCTGCCCATTGGGGCATTGTATTTGTTTCCCTTTTTGCTGGTCCTCCGCATTTTGGACACCTTGTATTTACCCATTTTTCAATTTTTGCCAAAGGAGATTCTCCAGTTCCCGTTGGCTCATAATATTTAACTTTTGGAAGTTTCACTGGAAGATCTTTTTCTGGAACGCAAACCCAGCCGGGGTTCAAAAGTTCTCCTTTGTTGAATTCTCCCTTTTTATAATTCCCTTCCAAAATTCTCCTTTTGCAATTTTCACAAAAAACCAAAGGAAATGGTTCTCCCCAATATCTTTGCCTTGCAAAAACCCAATCTCTGATTTTGTAATAAACTTTTTTTCCTCCAATTTTTCTTTCTTTTAACCACCTTGCCATTTTCTCTTTCGCCTCTTTTGAACTCAATCCAGAAAACTCTCCAGAATTTACTAAAATCCCTTCTTCCTCAAAAACTTCTCCTTCTTTTTGTCCCCCCTCTATTACTTTTCTAATCGGCAAATTAAATTTTTTTGCAAAATCAAAATCTCTTTTATCATGGGCAGGAACTCCCATTATAGATCCCGTTGCATAATCTGCCAAAACATACTCTGAAACAAAAATCGGAACTTTTTCTCTATTGAAAGGATTTTCAGCTAAAATTCCCTCAATTTTAATTCCAGTTTTCTCTTTTTCTCTTTCTTCTGCCAATTTTGCCTCAACCTCTTTTTTGTATTTTTCAATCTCATTCCAATTTCCAATTTGCAATTTTAAATTTTCCAAAATTTTATTTTCTGGTGCCAAAACAACGTAAGTCATTCCAAAAACTGTATCAATCCTTGTTGTGAAAACTTTGATTTTCTCTTTCAATTCCTCATTTCCCTTGAAAACCTTCATTTCAAACTCAACACCTCCTGATTTTCCAATCCAATCCTTTTGCATTTTTATTATGTGCTCTGGCCAATTTAAATATTTCAAATCTTCTAAAAGTCTATCCGCATATTTTGTGATTTTTATTATCCATTGCCTCAAGGGTCTTTTCTCAACTTTAGATCCGCATCTTTCGCACCTTCCCTTTTCTAAATCTTCATTTGCTAAACCAGTTTTGCAAGAAGGGCACCAGTTTATGGGTTCAAAGCTCTCGTAAACTAAGCCTGCTTTAAAGAGTTGTAAAAATATCCATTGAGTCCATTTGTAATAATCCGGGTCGGTAGTGTTAATTTCCCTTTCCCAATCGTAAGTAAAACCGATTTTTGAGAGTTGTTTTTTAAAATTTTTGACATTTTGTCTTATTGCAATGGCTGGATGAATTTTATGTTGTAAGGCGTAGTTTTCTGCTGGCAATCCAAATGCATCCCAACCCATTGGATGCAAAACGTTATATCCTTGCATCATTTTCATTCTCGAGATTACATCGGTCGCAATGTATCCTCTCAAATGCCCAACATGGAGTCCTGCTCCCGAAGGATAAGGAAACATATCCAAACAATAAAATTTTGGCTTTTTAAAAACTTCCTTAACTTTGTAAATTTTTCTTTCATTCCAAATTTTTTGCCACTTTCTCTCAATTTTTGGGGGATTGTATTTCATGAATTTATTTTAACAAATTTTAATCATTTTCAACTATAAGATAAAAAAGAAGGGAAAAATAACTCCCTTCATGTTAAGGAACTGTTAAAGAACTTCAAAGTTCGGATTAAAGTCGCCGCTCCATTTGTCATCAGTGATTTCCGGTTTTATTGTTTCTCGGACCTTGATTCTTCTTCGACCCTCTAAGATTCTTTTTCTCAAATGTATTTCCATCCTTATTTCGTATTCTCCGGGCATTAATTCATAGGTTTTTCCTTTTTCATCATTTTTTACTGGATCAATCTCTATCAGTTTCTCATTCTTCTTTCTCTCGTTGTTTCTAATTATTCGATACACTCTTACCCTCACATTGCTTTTGCAAGGGATTCTAATTTTCATTTTTCCACCTCACGGCGGCGAACTGCCCACCAAAGTCGATGAGCAAATCGCCGCCGTAAGTTTGAATTTTAAGGAGCTAAAATTTTTAGGGCCTCTTTTTTGGAGGCCCTAGCTTTATTGGTATTGGTTTTTATACTTTTGAATTTACTTAAATCGGGCCTCCCAACCAAAAATCCAAATCAAAAAAAACCTGGTTGGGAGGTATTTTTTAGTTTGATTTTCTATTTTTGGCATGTTCTAAATTAGATAGCAAAACCAAAAACCCTTGTCAAGAGTGGCTAATTTCAAACTTCTCCAAATGTTTCCAAATTTCTTTTGGAACCAAGTGCTTCCACCTTTCTCCCTTTTTAATTCTTTTCCTTATTTTGGTGGCCGAAAGTTTATTAAAAAAGATCGGATGACTCTTGACCCTCACCCCTATCTTTTCGAAACATTCTTTTGTCCAAGGATTTTTTGTATAAACTGTCGCCTCTTCGGACTTCAACTTCGTTATTTTTAAAATTTTCTTTGCCCAAAGGGTGTCATCTTCCATATCCGGAATTCCAAAAATTTTAAAATTTTTAATTTTTTCTGCTTTCAAAACTTTAGCAATCATTTCTTTTCTTTCAGAAAAGGAAAATGGGTTTTTCTCAGTTAAAGATTCTTGAGAACTGCCAATGACAATAAAAATTTCCTTTTCCCTTTTTAAAATCCATTTTATCGCCTTTAAATGTCCTTTGTGAAATGGTTGAAACCTTCCAACAAAAATTGCAGACATAAAAATTAAATCTTTGGAAATAAAGGTCTCATCTTTTGGGTTTCTATCTGCTTTAAAATTCTTTCAGAGGTTCCTGGCAAAAATGGGTAAAGCATTTTTGAAATTTCCTCTAAAGTGAGTAATAAATCTGAAACAACTTTCTTTTCTTTCTTTTCCCATGGTTTCTTTTCCTGAATGAATTTGTCACAAAAGGAAATTAAATCCCAAATTGAAATTAATGCCTCATTAAATTTGAAATTTTCTAAGGCATCTTTCCAACTCCTCTTTGTTTTTTCAATTTCTTCTTCCAATTTTGAATTTTGAATTTTCATTTTGAATTTTGATTTTTGAATTTTGAATTTTTTAGCCAAAGCAATTATCCTCGCTACTAAATTTCCAATTCCCGCTGCCAAATCTGAATTGTACCTTTTTTTGAATTTCTCAAAAGTAAAATCCAAATCCTCAAAGGGGGAAGATTCTCTCAAGAGAAAGTATCTCAAAGGATCCGCTCCATATTTTTCGATTATTTCTGATGGATTGACAACATTCCCTAGGCTTTTTGACATTTTTTGCCCTGCTACAGTTATAAATCCATGAACTAAAATTCTTCTTGGAGGTTCGATTTTTGCTGAAAGGAGCATTGCTGGCCAATAGATTGCGTGAAATTTTAAGATATCTTTTCCAATAATATGTAAATCCGCCGGCCAGTATTTTTTGAAAGTTTTTTCATTCCTTCCATAACCTATTGCCGAGATGTAATTTGTTAAAGCATCAAACCAAACATAAATTATTTGGGACCCGTCTCCTGGAACAGGAATCCCCCATCCTTTCATTCTTTCTCTCGGTCTCGAAATGCTGAAATCTTCCAAGCCAGATCTAATAAAACTCAAAACTTCGTTCTTTCTTTCTCTTGGAAAAATTTCGATTTCATCCCTTTCGATTATTTTCTCTAGTTCTTTTTGATACTTTGATAATCTAAAGAAATAATTTTCTTCAGAAACTACCTCCGGTTTTTTCAAATGATAAGGGCAAAGCCCATCTTTTAAATCCTTTTCTCTTAAAAATGCTTCGCAACCTGTGCAATAAAGCCCAGTGTAACTTTTTTTATAAATATCTCCAGCTTCCTTGCATTTTATCCAAAGCTTTTTTACCCCTGGCCAATGAATCTTTTTGTTTGTTGTCCGAATGAAATAATCGAAAGATATGTTGAATTTTTTCCAAAGGTTCTTTGCAAAATTTGCGTTTTGATCTACGAATTTTTTTGGTGAAATTCCTTCTTTTTCAGCAGCCAAAACATTCTTTTGAGCATTTTCATCGGTTCCTGTTAAGAAAAAAACATCCTCACCCAAAATTCGATGGTATCTGGCTAAAACGTCAGCCTGAACTTTCTCTAAAGAGTGCCCCAAATGGACTGGAGCATTGACATAATCAATGGCAGTGGAAATAAAAAACTTTTTCGGCATATTTTTATTTTATCGCAATCTTATTTCTAATAAATTTTGACATTTTATTTTAACTTTGTTAATATATTTTAGTTCCAAAAGGAGGGAAAAAATGAAAAAGGAGTGGGAATATTTAATTGTCCCATTTTTGAAAAAAGAAAGGAATCGGGAGGTGGTAGAAAAATTATTGAATGAACTTGGAACTAAAGGTTGGGAATTGGACAAAATTATCTACCTTTCAGAAGAAAGATGGATTGTTCTGAAGCGAGAAAAAAATGCTCTTTAATTTTGAAGAGCATTTTTTATTTCCTAACAATTACTACAAATTCACCCTTGGTCTTGTCTTTTTCAATCTCTTTAATCACCCCTCCTATCTTGCCCCGATAGGTTATTTCGAATTTTTTTGTTAATTCTCGACAAACAACAACCTCTAGTTCCTTATTCATCTCTTCCAGTTCTTTAAGAGTTTTAATGATCCGATAAGGAGATTCATAAAAAATTATTGGATATTTTGAATCTACAATTTCTTTTAAAACTTTCTTCCTCTTTTTCTTTTTTGGCAAAAATCCCAAAAACAAAAATTTTTCCATTGGAAAACCAGAAACAGAGGCAGCGCAAGTTAGGGCAGAAGGCCCAGGAATTGGAATGATTTTTACTTTCTTCCCTATTCTATTGATTACTTCTTCAACCAATTTATTTCCTGGGTCAGAAACTCCGGGGGTACCAGAATCAGAAACTAAGGCCAAATTTTTTCCTTCTTTTAAAAGAGAAATTATGTAATCTACTTTTTGAAGCTTTGAGTGCTGGTGATAGCTCAAAAGCGGTTTTTTAATTTGATAGCGATCGAGCAATTTTTTTGTAACTCGAGTATCTTCGCACAATATCAAATCCACTTCTTTTAAAATTCTTAATGCCCTCAAACTAATATCTTCTAAATTTCCGATCGGAGTTGCAACAATATACAAATTTGCCATTATATTTCTTTTTTGAAAATTTCCTTTGCTATTTCAACAACCATTGCTGCCAAGGGAATTGAAAAAATTGCTCCCCAAAGTCCCAAAATTTTTCCTCCAATTAAAAGGGAAACTAAGGTTAAAAACGGGGAAAGTCCAACGAATCTTTTTGTCAAAATTGGAGCCAAAATATTCCCTTCTATTTGTTGAATTAAAATAAAGGCAAGAAGGGCAAAAACTGCTTTTTTAAAAGAGCTCAAAAGAGAAATGAAAAAAATTAAAATCCCCGAAGCTATCGGACCCAAAATCGGAATGAGCTCTAGGAAACCGGAAGTTAAACTTAAAGAGAAGGTGTAATCTACTTTAAAAACTTTCAAAGAAAATAAAGTTAAAAGAAAAACAAAAAGGCAACTTAAAATTCTGCTCCCAAACCAAGCTGAAACTTTTTCCTGGCATTTTTTAAAAACCCCCACAAATTTTTCTTCTTTCTCTCTTGGAGAAAAAAATCTAATTATTTTTTCTCCAATTCCTTTTTCAAGAGAAATGAAAACTGAAAGGAAAAATACAGTTAAAGTTGAAAAAATTCCTCCAAAGATTGCAAAGATTGCTGAAAAAATGCTTTTCGATGCTTTGATTAGCCAATCTTGGAAAGTTTTTAAAAGGTCCTCGAAATTTTCAGAGGCTAAAATACCAAAATTTTTCAAAGTTGGGGAAATTTTTTCAAAGTATTCTGGAATTGATTTGATCAGCTTTTGGGACTCTGAAAAAATTGGGGAAACTAAAAAGAAAATTAAAAGACCCAAAAAAGAAAAGAGGGAAAGATAAATGAACAAAACTGAAATCGGTCTTGAAATTTTTTTCTCCTCTAAAAAAGAAATTACAGGTTCAACCAAGAATGAGATTATAAAAGCAAAGAGGGCTAAAATTAAAATATCTTTTACTAAATAGAGAAGATAAAGTAAAAATAAAAAAGCAGAAATTCTGAATATTGCTCCCCAAGAAATGTCTAAAGTTTTTTCTTCTTTCATATTTTTAAAATTTCTCTCTTAATTTCTTTTGGCCCGATTAAAGCCAAATTTAATTTTTCTGGCCTGAAAATTTCCCTTGCCAATTTTAAAATATCATTTTGGGAAACTTTGTCTATCTTTTTAAAAATTTGTTCTGGGGTCAAAATTCTCTTTTCTAAAATTTCTTGGGTTGCAAAGAAAGAAGCTTTTGCGTCAGAAGATTCCAACAAAATGTTCATTTTTCCTTTTAAGCAATCTTTCGCTTTCTTCAATTCGGATTTTGAAACCCCTTCTCTTTTAATTTTCCTGTACTCTTTTAAAATTTCTAAAACTCCTTCTTCCAATTTTTCATTATTCAACCCTGCTCTGGTAACTAAATAACCAGTATCTGGGTCAGAAAAAACATCGGTTTCAATATAATAAGCAATTCCAAGTTTCGTTCTGATTTTCTCAAAAAGCCTTGAGCTCATCATTCCTCCTAAAATTAAACCTAAAATTTCTTGGGCATACCTTCTTCGATCAAAGAGATTAAATCCTCTAACTCCAAGGCAGACATGGGTTTGGTCAGTTTCTCTTTTTTTAAAAAAAATTTCTGGTTTTTCTTGTTTTTCTATTACTTTAGGTTTTTCTCTACTTTTTCCAATTTTTATTTTTGAGAAATATTTCTTTACTTTTTCAATCCCCTCTCTTTCGCTAAAATTTCCTGCTAAGCAAACAATTGTGTTTGAGGCTACGTATTGAGTTCTTCTGTATTCAATTAAATCATTTCTCGAAATTTTCTTCACTGTATCGACTTCTCCAGCAACATCCCAACCAGCAGGTTGATCTCCGTACAAAAGCTTTTGCCATAAAATTTGAACATGCTCTATAGGATGATCCTTTCTCATATTTATCTCTTCGATTATCACTCCCCTCTCTTTTTCAATTTCTTTTTCTGGTAAAGTTGAATTTAAAAAAATGTCTGAGACCCAATCCAAAGCCAAATCAAAATGTTCTCTTGAAACTTTTGCAAAATATCCAGTGTATTCTTGAGAAGTAAAAGCATTGTAGATTCCCCCAACTTTATCTAAAGTTTCAGCTATTTCCAAAGAAGATGGTCTTTTCTTTGTCCCTTTAAAGTACATATGTTCCAAAAAATGAGAAATTCCTTTTTCCTCTTTCTTTTCGTATTTTGATCCAGTCCCAACCAAAACCAGAACTGTCACTGTCTGAGTGCTTTTTGAAGGAACTGTAATTATCCTTAATCCGTTTTTGAGAGTTGTTTTTTTAAACATCTTCAAGTTTTTCTTTTAAAATTTTCACTAAATTCTCAATCTTTATCCTTTCTTGCTCCATTGTATCTCTATCCCTGATTGTTACCGTACTGTCTTTTAGGGTATCAAAATCTATCGTTATACAATAAGGGGTTCCGGTTTCGTCTTGCCTTCTGTATCTCCTCCCAATGGACCCTACTTCATCGTATTGGCAGAAAAAATGTGGCCTCAAAATTTGATAAACTTCTTTTGCTTTCTCGACTAATTCTTCCTTATTTTTTACTAAAGGAAGTACCGCAACTTTAATCGGAGCCACTTTTTTATCCAGTCTTAGCAGAATTTCGATTTCTTTAGTTGGCGTTGTTGTTTTCGTCCTTCCTCCTTTTATTTCTTGATAGGCATCACAAATCAGCGCCAGAAAAATTCTATCAACACCGCATGAAGGCTCTATCACGTAGGGAATGTAACTTTTCTTTTCCTTTTCATCATAATATTCCAAATTTTGACCAGAAAATTTTTGATGCTGTTTCAAATCAAAATCTGTCCTGTTTGCAATTCCCTCAATCTCCCCCCAGCCAAAAGGAAATTTGTATTCAATGTCGACGCAGGCCTTTGCATAATGTGCCAATTCTTCTTCCTTGTGTGCTCTTGCCCTCAAATTTTCCTTTTTTATTCCCAAAACTTCAACATACCATTTCATCCTTTCTTTCACCCAATAATCGAACCATTTCTCATCTTCTCCTGGTTTAACAAAAAATTCCAGCTCCATTTGTTCAAATTCTCTTGTCCTAAAAAGAAAATTTTTTGGTGTGATTTCGTTCCTAAAAGCTTTTCCAATTTGGGCTATCCCAAATGGAATTTTTTTTCTCTGGGTTTCCAAAACGTTTTTGAAATTTATAAAAATTCCTTGGGCAGTTTCTGGCCTCAGATAGCTTTTTGTGCTTTCATCTTCTACAGGACCAACAAAGGTTTTCAGCATTAAATTGAATTGCCTTGGGGGAGTTAATTTTCCCCCGCATTCTGGACAATTTATTTTTTCAATAACCTTTGCAATATCTTTCATTTCCTCTTCTGTATAAACTCCAATCTCATCTAACTTTCCTGAATTTTTCAATTCTTCAACTAAATGATCCGCCCTGAATCTTTTATGGCAAGATTTGCACTCTGTTAAAAGATCGAAAAATCTTTCTACATGCCCTGAGGCTTTCCAAACATTTGGATTTTGAATTATTGAAGAATCCAAACCTACAACGTCATCCCTTTCTTGAACTATCTTTTTCCACCAAAGCCTCTTAATGTTGTTTTTCATTTCAACTCCCAGAGGACCGAAGTCGTAAAAACCCTGAATTCCACCATAAATTTCAGAAGAAGGAAAAATAAACCCTCTCCTTTTACAAAGTGAAACAATTTTTTCCATCAAATTTTCCATATCTTCTATTTTAACTTCTTTTCCTAAATAAAAAAAGTTGCGCGCCAAATACCCGTATTTGACCCGCAAACTTATTGAACAATTCCCATTTCTGGTTGGATTTGAGGATCGTCTGGTAAGGCAGTAGTGATCGGAGTAGAAGTCGCTTCTAAAATTTTCTCTGTCCAGGTATCTTCTCCAGAAATCTTAATTTCTCCAATAATTTCTGGGGTTTGCCCCCTTTGGGATTCCGTCGGTGAAAAAGCAACTTGAAAAGCAATGCTCAGTGGAGGAGTGAAAACTCCTTTTCCCCTCTCTAAATCTCCCAGAGACCAAACTATTTCTCTTGAATTTGGGTCAAAAGAAAATTTTGATGCCATTTCCTCTGGGAAAATTTTTCCTGTTAAACTAACATATTCTGGTAATTTTGCTCTAACTTTCACATCTTTAACATCAGAATAATAATTTTTTACTTGCCACAAAGCCGTGTAAGTTGTTGTTTCTCCAACTCTTGGTGGAATTGGCCCAGAATTTCCAAAAACCTCATCGTAATAAAAACCTTTCTGGACAACTTCGATCTTTGAAGAAATTTTTGTTATGAATTCTTCTCTCATTTGCAAAATGAAAACTTTGTTTTTCAAAATCGGATTTTTGACATTTCCAAGATCATCCTTTAACTTTATCCAAAAATCAACTTTCCCTTCATCAGTCGGAGCCAAATATTGAAGTTTTGGGACCTTTCTCCAATCAAAAATTACTGAATCATCACCCGGCTTGCATTCTCCCAAATCAGATTTTATTGTATTGAAATCGAAGGCGTCCCCTTCCAATTTTGAAATCAAAAATAAATTTTTCATTTCTTCATCTCCGATGTTTTTAAAATAAATCGTATAATGCAACCAATCTCCGGGAACGGCAACGTACTGGGGATTTCCGTTAACTTCTTGCCTCAAAAAGATAGAAGGTTTAACAATCTCTACTCCCTTTTCAATTTCTTTCAAAACGATGAATTGGTTCTCTTTTAAAATTCCAAGTCTTGCTCTAAAAATTTCAACCTTTCCAATTTCGGCTGAAATTTTTCCCTGAATTTCAATCCTTCCTCCTTCAGATTTATTCAAAACTGGAATTTCCCAATCTGTTTTTTCGATCGATTTTGGGTTTGAATCAAAAAATTCAAAACTTTGGGGATATTCAACCTGAACTCTCAAATCGGTCAAAATGGTATCTAAATTTGAAAAATAATCCAATCTAAAACTGAAATTTTTCCCTGTTTCAATTTTTGAGGGTAAATCGAATTCAAAGGTTAAGGGGACTGATTTAATTTGGGTTGAAAATGAAGTGGTTGCGGAATATCTTGCTTTCAAATTTTTTGGTCTAAAACTCAAGGTTGCTTTCGCAGTTTTTGTCTCACCCTCCTTCCCAAAAATTCTCAATTTAAAAGAAAAACTATTTTCCTCGCCAGGATAGATTGCGTTTCCAAGTTTTTCTTCTCTTAGGACTTCTCTTTTTGCAATTTGGTCATCCTTTAAAGAATTCTCAGGTGGCTCAAAAATTAACTCTGGTTCTTCCAACCTAAAATTTCCGTTGTTTTTGTATTTAACAACAAACTCAACTTCTTTCCCTAAAGTTACTTCGCTGGGTCCTAAAATTTCAAGTTTTAAAACTTCTTTTGAATAAACATTTTTTCTGAAATTCCAGTAGAAAAAGCCCCCTATTAAAAGGAAAATTAAAATCAAAAGATTAATCAATTTTAGTTTCATTTTCAATTAAAAAATTAAAATAAAGGTTTGAAATTTCTTTTAATTCCCTCAATTCCTTTTCTTTAATTTTCAACCTTCTAAAAAAATTAAAATCCTTTTCTAAAATCGTCCTCAAAATTTTAATTAAATTTTGACTAATCTCTCTTCCCTTTTCAATTTTCTCAAAACAAACTGGGCAGATAGTTCCTCCTTCTTTTTCGCTAAAATAAATTTTCCCCGGTTTCAATCTTTTTTGGCAAATGCAACAATAATAGAGCTCTGGCTTTTCACCCAAAATCGAAACCAAATTCCAAAAAAAATAATAAAATTGCAAATTGCAAATGGCAAATGGCAAATTGGGATTGTCCAAATTTTTAAAGGTTTCTAAAATCAAATTCCAAATCCTTTCATCTCTCTCTTCTCCTTTTATCAACTTATCTAAAACTTCACAGATTTGGTAAGCAATCGAAAGTCTTTTAAAACTCTTTCTCAAATTTTTGAATTTTTCAATTAAAAGGGCATCGGTCAATCTTTTGTAGATTTTTCCTTGAACAAACTCAATTTCTGAAAGATAGAAAATGTCAATTTGGGATCTCAGCTTTGAAGAAATTTTTCTTATTCCCTTTCCTAAAACCTCAATTTTCCCAAAATCTTTTGTAAATATTTTGAAAATTTGATCTGCTTCCCCCCTATCTTCTTTTTTAAAAACAAACCCAAGGGTTCTATAACGAACGAACATTTTATAATCCAAATTTTTCTTTCAAAATCTCAGCCAATTTCTTCGCCTTAAATTCCCCAATTTCCTGCCTGACCTTCTTTGCCACCTCTTTTATTTCAGAATAAGAAGAACTTCCAGGTTCTTTCAGTTCATTTATCAAAGATTGAATCTTTCCAACCTCTCCCTTTTCAATGAGTTCACCAAAAATTCTTTTATCTCCTAAAATTTCTCCAATTTTTTCCCTTTTTTCTTTTGGAAGACCTAACTTTTCAAAATATTCTTCTTTTTTCAATTCCTTAGAAAATATTTTTGTTTCAACCCAACCTCTTTCTCTAAAAGGTGACGGCTTTTCTGGTGGTTTTTCTGGAACCTTAGGCCTTGATTCTTTTGGTGGTGGAATGTTTTTCTCCATAGATTTTCTTTATCGCTAAAATCAGTTTTTCTTCATCGACTTTTATTTCCTTCTCAAAGTCAAATTTACCTTCCTTTCTTTTCAAATCCACAATTTTGGCTTCTTTTAAAACATTTTCCCTATTTTTTTCCAAAATCCTTAAAATTTCTCCATCTCCCGAATACCCAACTAAAATTTTGTCCCTCGGTTTCAACCCTGCTCCTTTTCTCATTTCTTGAATATGGCGGATTATTTCTCTGATTATCCCTTCTTCTCTTAATTCTGGAGTAATTTTTGTGTCTAATTTAAATTTCTTACTAAAGGTTATTTTCTTTACATTAACTTCATCCTTTATTAATTCTAACAATTCTGGCTCCTTTTTCAATTTATAATTTGTAATTTCCAATTCATTAAGGGGTTGCCTTACCTTGATTTTTACCCTTTGCCTTTCTGCCAGTGCCAAAGAAACAATTTCTCTGACTTTTTCCATTTTTCTCTCCAATTTTTTGTCGATTAACTTTTCGTCCACCTTTGGCCAATTTTCTAAATGGACTGAAAAATTGCAAATTTTAAATTGAAAATTGCAAATTTTTTGATAGACAAATTCAGATAAAAATGGCAAAAATGGGGCTAAAATTTTTGATAAATTCAAAAGGACGAACTTTAAAGTTTGGGAGGCCTCTTTTATTTCTCTTTCATCTTTTGGCCTTTGAAACCTCCTCCTTGATCTCCTAATGTACCATAAAGACAAATCTTCGATCACAAACTTTTCAATTTCCCTCGCTGCCTCAACTATTTCATAGTTTTCAAAATTTTTGGTAACCCTTTTAATAAGATTTTCCAACCTTGAAATAATCCATCTATCTAAAATATTTTTAGATTTGAAACTTTCTTTTTCTTTCTTTTTTCCGTAGGTTTCAAAAAACAAATAACAATTCCAGAAAGTTAAAATGAATTTTTTTAATGCTTCTGCAACATCCTTTTCAGAAAAGAGTTTTGGGTCTCCTGGTTGATTAATTGTAAAAAAGTACCACCTGGTTGCTTCTACTCCGTACTTTCCAATAATGTACCAAGGGTCGACGACGTTTCCTTTTGACTTTGACATTTTCTCTCCCTTTTCATCCAAAACATGACCTAAAGAAATAACGTTTTTGTAAGAAGGACCGAATCCCATTAATGTGGAAATCGCTAAAAGAGTATAAAACCAGCCCCTTGTTTGGTCTACCCCCTCAGCAATGTAATCTGCAGGAAATAATTTTGGCGGATTCAATTTTTGACTTTTGAGTTTTGAGTTTTGAGTTTGAGCGAAGGGCCAATGATATTGAGCGAAAGGCATTGCCCCAGAATCGAACCAACAATCGATAACTTCTGGAACCCTTTTCATTTCGCCTTGACAAACTGGACAAAAGAAATAAACTTGGTCGATAAATGGCCGGTGGAGGTCGATTTCCCCCTTTTCATTCAAAGGAAGGTTTTTGAATTCTATTTTTCTCCATTCAGCAGTTTTCAAGGTTTTAAATTCTCCATTCTTCCTTTTATTCAAAATTTCATCCAAAGGAAGGCCTTTTAAAGTTCCTTCTAAAATTGTTAGGGGAAGTTCGTGGGAAACGATTAAAATTTTTTTATCTTCAAATTTCTTTTCTAAATCTTTTAAGAAAGAATACATTCTTTTTCTAACGTTAGCCAAGCTTTCTCCTTTCGGGATTTTAACAAAAAGAGGATTTTTCTTTTTTTCAATGTATTGCCAAGATAAACCTGGGGGCTTTCCATTAAAAATTCCGACGTTGTATTCCCTTAACCTCTTGTCAAAAAATACTTTCGCATTTAATTCTTTGGCTAAGATTTCAGCCGTTTGCTTTGCTCTCATTAAGTCGGAAGAGAAAATCAGGTCGATTTTTTCTTTTTTTAACTTTAAAGCCACTCTTTTAACTTCTTCTTCCCCTTCTTTTGTCAAAGGAAGGGGCTCTTTCTCTGGCCAACAAGAGGCAATCTTTTTGACTTGCCGCAATGAGTGTCCGTGCCTAAAAATATAATAAACATTCTTTGAAGATTTTTTTGAAATTAATTCGTTGATTGAACCAATCACTTCTAAATTTTTGCATTTTTGGCATCTCCAAACTGGCAAAGGAGTTCCCCAATATCTTTCTCTAGATAGTGCCCAATCTTTTATTTCCCTCAGCCATTCCCCAAACCTTCCTTCTTTCAAATGTGCTGGAATCCAATTTATTTTTTTGTTGTTCTTAATCAAATCCTTCTTTACTGCAGTCATTTTTATAAACCAACTTTTCTTTGCGTAATACAAAAGAGGAGTTTTGCATCTCCAACAGAAAGGATAATCGTGTTCATAAATTTCCTCTTTGAATAAAAGCTCCCTTTCTTTTAAATCTTGAATTATCAAGGAATCAGCATCCTTCACAAAAAGCCCAGCAAATTTTTTAACTTCCAACTTGAATTTTCCTTCTTCATCAACATTCAAAATCACTGGAAACTTCTTTCCATTTTGCATTTTGCATTTTGCATTTTGCATTTTTATTAGTTCCATATCCTCTTCACCAAAAGCAGGGGCAATGTGAACCAATCCCGTTCCCTCTTCCAATGAAACAAAATCTGCTCCCAAAACTTCCCAAATTCTTTCTTTTTCAAAATCTGGTTGATAGAAATCAAAAACTGGCTGATATCTCAAACCGATTAAATCCTTGCCTTTTACCTCTCTCAAAAATTTCCCTTCAATATTCAATGCTTTTGTCCTTTCTTTTGCCAAAATCAAAACCTCCCCCTCCTTTTCTAAAAATGAATAATCGAAACTTGGATTTACTGCAATTGCAACGTTTCCTGGCAAAGTCCAAGGGGTTGTCGTCCAAACCAAAAGAGAACAATTTTTGTATTCTGGGTTTAAAACTCTAAATTTTACATAGATTGCAGGTTCCTTTATTCTTTTGTATCCTTGGGCAACTTCGTGAGAGGAGAGAATCGTTTGACACCTCGGACAATAGGGAGAAACTTTTAAATCCTCGTATAACAGCCCTTTTTCATAAATTTTCTTTAATAAAAACCAAACTGATTCGATATATTCTGGTTCATAAGTTATATATGGATTTTTCAAATCTAGCCAAAAACCAATTCTTTCTGTCAATTTCTCCCAATCCTTTTTATATTCCCAAACTGATTTTTTGCACAGAAAATTGAATTTCTCTATCCCAAAATTTTCGATATCTTTTTTTGTCTTTGTCTTAATTTTCTTTTCTATTTCCAATTCAACCGGAAGCCCATGGGTATCCCAACCTGCCTTTCTCAAAACCCTAAACCCTCTCATTGTTTTATATCGGCAAACTATATCTTTGAAAACCCTACTCAAAACATGGTGCAAACCTGGTTTTGCATTGGCAGTCGGAGGCCCTTCGTAAAATACAAAATTCTTTTTTCTTTTTTTAATCGATCTTTCAAAAATTTGGTTTTTCTTCCAAAACCTCAAAACTTTCTCTTCTAGTTTTGAAAAATTTACTTCCATATGAGTTTAATATATCACATTTTTTCGGGAGTTTGAATTCCCAAAAGAGAGAGGGAATTTTTGATAATTTGGGCAACTGATTTCGTTAAAATCAATCTGAAATTTTTTGTTTTTTCATCTTCGGCTTTCAAAATCGGATATAAATCATAAAATAGATTGTACTTTTTTGCCAAATCGAACACAAAATTACAGATTAAATTTGGAGAAAATTTTTCTGCCGCCTCTTGAACTATTTCAGGAAATTTATAAATTTCTCTCAAAATATCAATTTCTTCTTTCTTCAATTTTTCAATTTGCAATTTGCATTTTGCAATTTGCAATTTTTTAGCCTTTCTCAAGACGCTCTGGCATCTTACAAAAGTATATTGCAAATAAGGGGCGGAATTTCCTTTTAAATTTAAAACTTTCTCCCAATCAAAAATTATGTCTTTTGAGGGGTGTTGAGATAAATCATTATATTTTACCGCCCCAATTCCAACGATTTTTGAGATTTTTTCTTTCTCTCTTTCTGTTAAACCCCTTGAGGTTTCAGATTTTTCAATAATTTCTTTTGCCCTCTCTATTGCCTCCTTCAAAACATCTTCTAAATGTACAGTTTCTCCTTTCCTCGTTGAAAACTTTCCAGTTTTTGTTCTGTATAAACCATGGGCAACATGGACAAATTTTGTTTTTTCAGACCATCCCAAAATTTCTACAGTTTTGAAAAGTTGCTGAAAGTGCAATTGTTGATCTGCACCAACCTCATAGATTATTAAATCTGGGTTCCACCTCTTTAATCTGTACTTTATTGTCGCCAAATCCCTTGCAAAATATGTTGTAGTTCCATCAGATTTTTGAACGATTACTGGAGGAAATTCATTTTTTGGAAATTCTACGATTAAAGCTCCTTGGCTTTCTTTTGCGATCTTTTTTTCTTTTAATTCTTCAATCACCTCTTTTGTCATTGGCTCATAAAAACTTTCTCCCAAAGCAAAATCAAATTTGACTCCCAAAAGCTCATAAATTCTCTCAAACTCCTTTAAAGAAATTTTCACTAAAATTTTCCAAATTCTTTTTGCCTCTCTATCCCCTTCTTCAAGTTTTTTGAACCATTTTCTTCCTTCTTCTTCCAACTGAGGATTTTTCTCTGCCTCTTTATGAAATTTCACGTAAAGCTCCTCTAATTCCTCAATCGAATAATCCTCAACTTTCTTTTTTCCCCAATTTTTTATTGCAAAAATCAATTTCCCAAATTGAGTTCCCCAATCTCCCAAATGATTGTCACCAATGACTCTGTAACCCAAGAATTTGTAAATGTTATAAAGCGCCTGGCCAATAATTGTAGACCTTAAATGTCCAATTCCAAATGGCTTTGCAATGTTTGGCGAAGAGTAATCAATGATTACGGTTTTTCCTTTTCCGGTTTTGCTCTTTCCATAATTTTCTTTCTCTTTTAAAATCTTTCTCAATTCCTCAAAAAGAAAATCTAAAGAAAGAAAAAAATTTATAAAACCAGGTTCTTTAACTTCAACTCTTTCAAAAATTCTTTCTTTTTCAACCGATTTTGCAATCTGATTTGCTATCTCGCTTGGTTTTTTCTTTAATTCCTTAGCAATTAGAAAAGCTAAATTTGTTGAGTAATCTCCAAACTCTTTTTTCTCAGGGTGCTCAACTTGAATTTCTGGAATTTTTATTGGGGGGAAAAGGCGGCCGACCGAATTTTTGAGTATTTCTCTAATTTTTTCTTCCATCAATTCAATTCTAATCAATTTTTGATAAAATTTAAAAATGAGGGTTTTAGCTGAAAACAAAAAAGCACATTTTAATTTTGAAATTTTAGAAAAATTTGAGGCAGGAATTTCTCTCTTGGGACAGGAAGTAAAATCCCTAAAGGCATGGGGAACGAATTTAGCAGGAACTTATGTTGTAATAAGGGGCGAAGAAGCTTTCTGGGTTGGGGCAAACATTCCTCCTTGGCAACCAAAAAACATTGGAGGAAGTTATAATCCTCAAAGAGATAGAAAGCTTTTGTTGAAAAAATCTGAAATAAAATATTTAATCGGAAAGTCAAAGCAAAAGGGCTTGACTTTAGTGCCATTGAGGCTTTATACTAAAAACGGAAAGATAAAACTTGAATTTGGATTAGGAAAGATAAGAAAGAAAGTCGAAAAGAAAGAACTGATTAAAAAGAGAGAAATAGAAAGGGAAATCCAGAGGGCTTTAAGAGAATATTAAGATTGCAAATTGAAGATTGTAGATTGAAAATTGGGGATGGAAAAAAGAATCGACGGAAATTTCTCCTTTACCATGCGGAGCGGAGTTTGCTAGGAACTCCTCAAAAACTAGCAAAAAAATTACTGCCAAATTAGAACCTAACCTTGCATTAGTAACTTGCTAATGCCATCTGCCTGCCTGATCCTCGCTAGGGCAGTGTCGGGTGTCATAGAAGCGAGGGAAGCACTTTATCTTTAATGGTTGTCAGTTTACCTTAAACTGACTACGCCCGTAGATTTGGTAAAGGGGAATTTCCGGACGGGAGTGCAATTCTCCCCATCTCCACAGATTTGGAAAAGAAATTTTTAATAAACAATCAAATAAAGGCGAGTAAAGTAAGGGTAATTGACGAAGATGGAAAGAATTTGGGAGTTTTTCCCTTAGAAGAAGCGCTCAAAATTGCAAAAGAGCGCAATTTAGATTTAATACAAATAACTGATAGAGTTGATCCCCCAGTATGCAAAATTTCAAATTATGGAAAATTCCTTTATCAAATGAAAAAGAAGGAAAGGGGGAAAAGAAAAGAAAAAGGGGGAGAAGTTAAGGGAATTAGGTTGGGATTTAATATTTCAGAACATGATATGGAAACAAAGGCAAACCAAGCGAAAGAATTTTTAGAAGAAGGAAACAGAATTCAAGTTGAAATGGTTTTAAGAGGAAGAGAAAAAAATTTAACAGAGTTTGCAAAAGAAAAAATAAAGAAATTTCTTGAAATTTTAGAAAGTAAAATCCCAATAAAAGTTGAGCAAGAGTTGAAAAGGGTTCCAAGGGGGTTTATAATGATAATTTCAAAAAAATGAAAACAAGAAAATCAATATTAAAGAGGTTCAAGATCACAAAAACAGGAAAAATTTTAAGGAGGGTTTGTGACCAAGACCACTACAGAGCAAAGAAATCTTCAAAGAAAAAAAGGCAGGCCAGAAAGTGGGTTCCTTTATCTAAGGCCGAAGCAAAAATCATTAAAAAGTATTTAAGCAGGCCATAAAATGGTAAGAGTAAAAAAAGGAAAAACAAGGCACAAAAAAAGAGAAAGGCTTTTGAGAAAAGTCAAAGGTTTCAAATGGGGAAGAAAATCAAAATATAGATTGGCAAAGGATGCCTTGCATCATGCTTTAGAGCATGCCTACATGGAAAGGAAAAAGAAAAAGAGGAAAATGAGGGCTTTGTGGCAAACTCAAATTGGGGCTGCTTTAAAACCATTTGGAATTTCTTACAGCAAATTCATTTCAAAACTGAAAGAAAGGAAAATCGAATTAGACAGAAAAATTTTGGCTGAATTGGCAAAGAGTCATCCTCAAATTTTTGAGAAAGTTGTAAAAGAAGCGAGAAGTTGAATGTTGGAGGTTCGAAGTTAGATGATTGAGGTTTAAGGTTTAGAAGTTTTTAAAAATTCGTTTGCCTTTTTCAAAATTTCTTTGGCATTTTGAAAAGTCAATCTCTCCATTGCTTCTTCAAAAGGCAACCAATCATAACCTATATGTTCAAAAGAAATTTGAACATTTTTTTCTTTTGTTTCAGCTAAAAAGAAGGTAACAAATTTTAAAATGTTTTTTCCTTCGAATTTAAAAAAATACTTAATCGTTTCTTTAAATCCCGGAAGAATCTTTATATCTTTCAACCCAGTTTCTTCAAAAATCTCCCTTTTCACCGTATCTTCAATTTTCTCTCCTTTTTCAATATGCCCTTTTGGAAAATCCCAATAATCCTTTTCTGCTCGATGAGAAGCTCCAGGATAGTGCAAAAGTAAATAATAAATTTTATTATTTTCTCTTCTAAAAATTACTGCTCCGGCTGATTTTTCAACTGGCATTATTTTTTAAGAAATTTTAGCATTTTTTCTAGCGGCCAACAGTTTATGATATCTTCTTTTTCTGCCCAACCTCTTCTTGCTTGAGCAATTCCAAGTTCAATAAATCTCATTTGATCTACATGATGGGCATCGGTGTTAATTACCATTTTCACCCCCATTTCCTTTGCCTTTTTAATGT
>Ga0080004_1114027_pt1 | contig 20893 bp, 10 predicted proteins | sample WasSprMetagenome_FD_69207 | JGI IMG/M metagenome (GOLD analysis project Ga0080004, IMG submission 69207) | Sulfidic aquatic microbial communities from Washburn Spring, Yellowstone National Park, USA - WS (SPADES assembly) (version 2) | ecosystem: Environmental > Aquatic > Thermal springs > Hot...
TCGCCTGCACGTGGAACTAGACGTCCCGCCGCTGACGCCTTTCCCGACGGCCACGGCCACCCGCACCCCGACCCCGACGCCGGCCGGCGGGACATCCGTACCGCCGGAATGGGTGAACTTCTACGGCACTGCCACCACCTATTACGGCGCGCCGGTGCCGCCGGGGGCGCTGGTGGAGGCCTTCGCACCCGATGGGACGAAGTGCGGCCAGTTTGTGGTGACGACCGCCGGCCAGTACGGCGTCCTACCGTGCGTGCGCGCACCACTGGGCGTCCCGGGCGCGCATCCTGGCGACACGATCTCGTTCAAGATCAACGGCCGGCCGGCCAACGCCCGTGGCCCGGACTCGGCGGTCTGGACCACCAACGGCGACGTGCGCCATGTGGAGCTGGAAGTGCCGCCGCTGACGCCCATCCCAACCAATACGCCGGCGCCCACCGCCACCTCCACGCCCTCCGGGCCTCCTGGCTCGCCCGAATGGGTCAACTTCTACGGCATCAACACCATCTATGAGGGCCAGCCCATCCCGGTCGGCGCAGTGGTGCGGGCATGGAGCCCCGACGGGGTGGAATGCGGCAGTTTCACCGTGATCGAGCCGGGCATGTACGGCCTGCTGGCCTGCATGGGTGCGCCCATCGGTCTGCCGGGCGCTCATCCGGGCGACACCATTTACTTCACCATCAACGGGCGCGCCGCCCTGGCGATGGGGCCGGACAGCCCGGTCTGGACGACGAACGGCGACCTGCGCCATGTGGAGCTGTTCATCCCGCTCTCCACGCCGACGCCGTGTCCGATTTGTACGGCTACGCCGACGCCGGCGCCTGGCACACCGACGCCCACTTTGCCGGCGCCTACGCCAACCTCGACCGCCACGGTGCCCGGCGCGACAATGACGCCGGCGCCTACCCCTACTCCCGGCGGCCTTTGCTCGCAGGGAATTGTCTATACGGTGCGCTGGGGTGATTGGCTCTACAAGATTGCCCAATGCTTCGGCGTGTCGGTGCAGGACATCCTGTACTGCAACTACCTGCCCAACCCGAACTACCTGCGCCCTGGCCAGCAGTTGTTCATCCCTGGCGTGACGCCCACGCCGGCACCCACGCCCGGCGCGACGCCCACGCCGTGCCCCTCCACGGTCTATATCGTGCGACCAGGGGATACCCTCTCGGGGATTGCCTGGCGTTTCGGCACCACTGTGCGGGCCATTATGGCCGCCAACGGCCTGGTCAATCCCAATTACATCTATGTGGGCCAGCGCCTGACGATTCCCACCTGCGGGGATCCGCCGCCTTCTGGCCGCACGTACATCGTGCAGTATGGCGATTCGCTCTGGAAGATCGCTATGCGGTTCGGCGTCAGCATGTGGCGCCTGGCAGTGGTGAACAACCTGTACTACCCGTACATCATCTATCCAGGCCAGGTGCTGGTCATCCCGTAACGGCCCGTGCCACCCTGTGCCCGGGTTAGCGGGCTTCATACGAATTCTGCCTGGGGATGTCGCGCCGGCCGGCGCGATCCCCAGGCATATCCCTGTGTAGTACCGCCCATCACCGCCGGGCATTCCATGTGGGAGGTAGGCTGGCATGAAACGTATTTCCATCATTCTGCTCATCGCGGCGCTGATCGCCGGCTGGGGCGCCGCATGGCTCTCCGCTTCCACCACCGCACAGGTGACCCCCACCAACCGCTGGGCCAACTTCTATGGGCTTGCCTCCACCCTCGACGGCGCGCCGCTTCCGGTTGGCTCCGTCATCCGCGCCTATGACCCGGACGGGGTCAACTGCGGCGAATGGGTGGTCAACTCCGAGGGCGTCTACGGCATGATGCCGGTGTACGGCGATGATGTGGAGACGTCAGCGGACGAAGGCGCCCAGGAAGGGGATACCATCACCTTCACCATCAACGGGTGGCCGGCCACCCCGACCGGCCCCGATGCCCCGGTGTGGAGCTGGGGGGTCCTGCGGCATGTGGAACTGCAGGCCTTCAGCGGCGCCGCCACCGCGACCCCGACCGCGACCTCGCCGGCGACCGGCACCGCCACGCCTACCCCTACGCGAACCTTCACGCCCACTGCCACCCGCACCTTTACGCCCACTCCCACCACCACGACCACGCCGGGGGCCGTGCGCATTGAGTTCGTGCCCAACTTCACCGGCGTGCCGCTGGGCGGCTCGTTCTATCTGGATGTCTGGGTGCATACCAACGGCTATCTCCTGGATGCCGTGGATGTGACCGCGACCTTTAACCCGACCTATCTGCGGGTGGACAGCATTGACCGGGGGAGCACGCTCTCCCAGATACTGGTGGAGACCTGGAACAACACCGCCGGCACGGTGCGCTATGCCGCCGGCCGCGCCTTCACCGACCCACCGGTGAGCGGGTCGTTTATCCTATGCCGCATCTGGTTCACCGGGCTGGCCACGACCGCCGGCACACCCGTGAACTTCGATGCCGGCGCCTCGGCCGCCGTCTACATGGGCAATTATCTGCCCCTGACGTTTGGCAATGCCACCGTGACGGTGGGCGTCCCGACGCCCACACCCACGGCGACCCCCAGCGTTGTCACCCTCCGGATCAGCCCATCCTTTTACGCCGCCAGCCTGGGCGGGACCTTCGCGCTGGACGTCGTCGTCGAGGCCGGCTCCCAACCGCTGGACGGCGTGGATGTGACGATCCATTTTAACCCGACTTATCTGGCGGTGCAGAGCATCACCGGCGGTACTGCTCTGCCGGTGCCCCTCTCGCAGAGTTGGAACAACACCACGGGTGTCCTGCACTATGCCGCCGGCCGCAATTTCGCTGACCCGCCGCCCAGCGGCACCTTCGTCCTCTGCAGTATCACCTTCCAGGCGCTGAACAATACCGCCGGCACTCCCGTGGAGTTCGATGATCCCTCCATCGAGGTCGCCTACGGCGGTAATCCCCTGCCCTTTACCACGGTGGACGGGCTGGTGGCCATTGGGCTGGCGACAGCCACCCCGACGCCGACGCCCGGCGTGGTGACGGTGCGGGTTCAGCCGGCGTTCTATGCCGCGTTGCTGGGGGAGACCTTCGCGGTGAGCCTGATGATTGACGCCGGCGCCCAGCCGATTGACGGCGCAGATGTCCTCCTGCAGTTCAACCCGACCTATCTCTCGATTATCGGCGCCGACAATGGGGCCACACTGCCCATCGTCCTGACGAAGACCTGGGACAACGCCGCCGGCACCTTCCGCTATGCCGCCGGCCGCAACTTCATGGCCCCGCCGCCCAGCGGCACCTTCGAACTGGTGCGCATTTGGTTCCACGCGGATGCGCTGACCGCCGGCACCACGCTGAGCTTCGATGCCGGCACGACCGACGTGGTCTTCGCCGGCGGCTCGGTGCTGGGCTCCCTGCAGAGCGGGACGGTACAGATCACCGCCGGCACCGTGACGCCAACCTTGACGCCCACCCCCACCCCGACCTTTATCGGCGGGGTGACGCCCACCAATAAGTGGGTGAACTTCTACGGCGTGAGCTCCCTGCTGAACGGCAGTCCTCTGCCCGTCGGGGCAGTGGTGCGCGCCTATGATCCCGACGGCGTCAACTGCGGCATCTGGGTGGTCAACGCCGTGGGCCAGTACGGCCTGATGGCGGTTTACCGCGACGACCCCTCCACGCCGGCGGATGAAGGCGCGCTCCCCGGCAACACTATCACCTTTACCATCAACGGCATCCCGGCCACTCCCATGGGGCCGGATGCGCCCACCTGGACGGCCATGGGGGACGTGCGGCACGTGGAGCTGAACGCCGTGGCGGCGGCGACGGCCACCCCGACCATCACCAGCACGCCCACCCGGACGCCGACGTTCACAGCCACGGCCACATCCACCGCCACGCGCACGCCGACGGCGACCACGCCGGCGACAGCCACGCATACTCCGACCGCCACGCCGACCAGCCCGGCGCCGACCGCGACCCATACGCCGACCCCCACCGGCCCGGCGCCGACGGCGACCCCGACCGCCACGCCGGCCGGCACCCCCATCACCACCAACCTATGGGTGGATTTCTACGGGACGAACTCCTTCTTCTCCGGCGGTCCCCTGCCCATTGGCGCTGTGGTGCGGGCCTATGACCCGGACGGGGTGCTGTGTGGGCAGTTCACCGTGCATACCGCCGGCCAGTACGGCATCATGCCGGTTTACGGCGATGACCCGATGACGCCCGAGGACGAGGGCGCGCGGCCCGGCGACACCATCTCCTTCACCATCAACGGCGTGCCGGCCACACCGCTGGGCCCGGATGACCCCATCTGGACGACGCACGGCGACCGCCGGCATGTGGAGCTGAACGCAGTGCCCTCGGCGGCTACCGCGACCCCGACGACGGCCGCCATGACCGCCACGCCAACCGCGACTGCCACCGCCACGCATACGGCGACGGCCACGTTCACGCATACGCCGGCGGCCACGTTCACGCACACTCCGACCCCCACTGCCACCTGGACGCCGACGGCCACCGCCACGCACACGCCAACCCGCACGCCGACGGCGACCACACCTGTGACCGGCACACCCACGCCGACACCGCCGGGCGGCATCGTCATCACCAACGAGTGGGTGAACTTCTACGGGCTGAACTCTTATCTGGACGGCCTGCCCTTACCGCTGGGGGCGGAGATTCGGGCTTATGACCCCGACGGCGTCCTGTGCGGCGTATTCACGGTGGTGATGCCCGGGCAGTACGGCTTACTGCCGGTCTATCGCGATGATCCCTCGACGCCGGCGGATGAAGGAGCGGAACCCGGAGACATCATCCACTTCACTATCAACGGCGCGCCGGCGGTGCCCATGGGCCCGGATGAGCCTGTCTGGACGAGCAACGGCGACCTGCGGCATGTCGAGCTGAACGCGGTGAGCACAGCGCCGACGCCGACCCGCACGTTCACGCCCACCATGACGCCGACCGGGACAGCGCCGGCGACGGCCACTGCCACACCGACAGCTACCGCCACGCGCACGCCTACGCCCACGGGAGTGACACCTACGGCTACCAGCACCCCCACCCGCACGCGCACACCTACGCCGACGGGGACGCCGGGTGTGGTCATCCCCACCAATGAGTGGGTCAACTTCTACGGCGTCAACTCCTTCCTGGATGGCGCGCCCCTGCCCGTGGGCGCGGTGGTGCGGGCGTACGACCCGGATGGGGTGCTGTGCGGGCTGTTCGTCACCACCATGCCGGGCCAGTACGGCATCATGGCGGTCTATCGCGATGACCCGCTGACCGTCGTGGACGAAGGTGCTCGTCCGGGCGATACCATTTCGTTCACCATCAACGGCTGGCCGGCCACGCCCATGGGCCCGGATACGCCGGTCTGGACCAGCAACGGCGATCTGCGGCACGTGGAGCTGAACGCCGAGAGTTCCATCACGGGGCATCAGGCCTTCCTGCCCGTGATCGCGCGCGGGTATGCCGGCCCGACGCCGGCGCCTACCGCGACCCCCACGCGCACCGCCACGTTCACGCCCTCGCCGACGCGCACCATCACGCCGACGTTCACCCCGACCTCGACGCCGACGATCACCCGCACGCCGACGGTGACGCACACGCCGACCGTGACACGCACGCCCACGGCCACCACAACGCCAGGCGCCGGCAGTGCCATTTACGGGTTCGTCTATCATGACATGAACGGCAACGGCGTGTGGGACATGGCGGAGCCCACGCTCTCGGGCGCCCTGCTGACCCTGGACGGCATCTACACGTACACCACCTCGTGGGACGGGTATTACTACTTCGGCGGGCTGACGCCGGGCATGCATACGCTGGTGGAGACCAACCCGCCCGGATACCCGGTCTCGACCACGCCGGACACCATCCATTTTGAGATCCCCATGATGGGCGCCATCGTGCGGTATGATTTCGGCGACCGGCCGACGGCGGTGCCCACCCCGACGCCGACGGCCACGGTAGAATGTCCGCCGCCGTTTGTTGTGGATGACCTGGACCCGGGCTTTGCCCGCTTCGGGACCACCGCCTACTGGCACGGGATGAACACGGGATACGCCGGCCACATGTGGTGGACGCTTTCCAACGGCACCGTCGTGGATAACTGGGCGCGCTGGCAGCCGGTGGTGCCCGCCACGATGCGGTACCGGGTGGAGGTGTACATCCCTGCTGGCTATTCCACCTACACGCCCACCTCCAGCGCCCGCTATATGGTCTATCATCGCGACGGCGTTACGCCGGTGGTGGTGAACCAGGCGGCACATCCCAACGAGTGGGTGAGCCTGGGCGAGTTCTGCTTCACCGCCGGCACAAGCGGCCGGGTGGAGCTGACGGATGCGACTGGTGAGGCGGTCGGCACACGCTCCATCGCCTTCGATCCTGTGCGCTGGACCTGCCTGGGGCCGTGCGGGCCGGTGGTCGGCACGCCGACCCCTACGCCGACCGCAACGCTCACGCCGGCGCCCACGGCGACCCCGACGCCGACCAGCACTCCTCTGCCGCCGTCCTGCTCGCAGATCATCGTGAACCCGGGCTTTGAGTATGACGGCGCCTGGAGCATGCTGGGGGCCAAGCCAGGCAGATACACGACCCTCGACAGGTATGCCGGCCTGCGCTCGGGCCTGATGGGCATCCTGCCCGGGGAAACCGATTTCGAAGCGCACAGCTCCATCTTCCAGCAGATCACCATTCCGGCGGATGCCCGGTCGGCCACCCTGCGCTTCTGGTATAAGCCGTTCGCGCAGGCGCCGCACGCCGGCGATCCCACCGCCTATGACTGGACCGGCTTTGCGCCCGGCAAGGAGGTGAGGTCAGTAGACCTGCCGGCTGTGGTGGATGGCAAGCCCAACTGGGCGTACGATGACTGGCAGTTCGCGCTCATCCGCTACGGCTATCTGGGCCAGCAGTGGGCGTACGTGCTGATGACCAACTCCAACGCCGGCGTCTGGATGGAAAGGACCTATGACCTGATGCCGTGGAGAGGGCAGAACATCTGGGTGCACTTTGAGGTGCGCAACGATGGGGATGGGGCGCGGAGCTGGATGTTTGTGGATGATGTGACGGTCACCGTGTGCCGGTAACCCGGACATGGAGCGCCTCCCGCGGGAATCGTCTCGCGGGAGGCGTTTTTATTGCGCCGTGCGCAGGAAGGCCTGGACCTCTTCCAGGGTGGGCAGGCCGGCGCGTCCGCCCAGCCGCCGGCAGTTCATGGCCGCCACCGCGTTGGCAAAGCGTGCGATCTCGTACAGCGGCCAGTCCGGCTGGAGCAGGCCGAAGATGAAGGCACCGTGAAAGGCATCGCCGGCGCCGGTGGTGTCTACCACCGGCACGGAAAAGCCAGGCACGTGGAAGTGCTCTTCCGGAGTTACGCAGAAACAGCCGCCCGACCCCAGCGTGGTGACTACGAGGCGAGGGCCCCAGGTCATCAGCCGGCGGCTGGCTTCCAGCAAATCCCCGATGCCCGTGAACGCGGCGGGGAAGCGCTCGGCCGCGATCAGGATGTCCGTCACCTGCAGGACGTCGGGGGTGTGGGGGCGGGGGCGGTTGGCGTCGAAGACCACCTGGCCGCCGGCGGTGTGCACGATGCCGGCCGTCTCCGCGATGGCGTGGGGGGAATGGCCGTCCAGATGCAGGAAGCGCGCGCGGCGCAGGGCTTCTCTGGCCGGGTCCGTCAGTGTGTAGAGGGGAAGCTGGCCGCGAAAGCAGTGGATGGAGCGCCGGCCGGTGCCCTCTTCCACCAGGACGATGCAGGAGGGACTGCGGCCGCCGGCGTGCACCTGGATGAAACGGGTGTCCACGCCGGCGGTGATGAAAGCCTGCAGGAGGAACTGCCCCGATTCGTCATCGCCGAGCGCGCCCAGATACGCGGTGCGGGCGCCCAGTTTGGCCAGGGTCACCAGTGCCGTCGAGACGGGGCCGCCGCCGTCGTGGGCGAAGTCGAGCATGGTGACCGTGTCGCCGTCGAAGGGGGTGATGTGCGGCACGATGCCCAGATAATCGTCGGAGCAGTAGCCCAGTCCGATAACGTCGTAGCGGTCCATGGTGCAGGCTCTCAGCGGCGCTGGGTTATGCCGCCGGCTCCTTCCCCAGCATGCGCAACAGCTCCGCCTCGTCTATCATCGGGATGCCCAGCTCGCGCGCCTTATTGTATTTGGTGCCGCCAGGGGCTTCCCCCACCACCAGGTAATCGGTTTTGGAGGATACGGAGGAGGCGACTTTGCCGCCGGCCGCTTCGATGAGTGCGGTCGCTTCCTCGCGCGTCATATGGGGCAGGGTGCCGGTGATGACGAAGGTCTTGCCGGCCAGCGGGCCGGCGGCCGGCTTTTCCGCCGGCGCTTCCTCAGCCATGCGCACGCCGGCGCGGCGCAGTTTTTCCAGTATCTCGCGGTGGCGCGGCCGCCGGAAATACTCCACGATGGAGCGCGCCGTCTCCGGGCCAATGCCCTCCAACTGCTGAAGCTCTTCCTCGGTGGCGGAGGCCAGGCGGTCAATGGAGCGGAAGTGCTCGGCCAGGATGCCGGCGACGACCGATCCGACACCGGGGATACCCAGCGCCACGATGAGCCGCTGAAGCGGGCGGTTTTTGCTCTCCTCGATGGCCCGCAGGAGGTTGTCGGCCTTTTTCTCCCCAAAGCCCTCCAGCTTCAGCAGGTCCTCTTTCTTGAGGTAGTAGATATCAGCCACATCCTTGATCAGGCCCTGTTCGACGAACAGCTCCGCCAGCCGGCTCCCAAAGCCGACGATGTCCATGGCGCCCTGGCTGACGAAGTGCTCGACGTGGCGCACCAGTTGGGCGGGGCAGGCGGCGTTGATGCAGTAGATGGCGACCTCCCCAGGCCGGCGTACCACCGGCTCGCCGCACACCGGGCAGTGGGTGGGGACCTCGATGGGGCGTTCATTCCCGGTGCGCAGGTCCACGATGGGGCCCACGATCTCGGGGATGACCTCGCCGGCGCGCCGCACAATCACCGTGTCGCCGATGCGCACGTCCAGCCGGGCGATCTCGTCGAAGTTGTGCAGGGTCGCTTTGCGGATGGTGGCGCCCCCGATCTGCACGGGCTCCAGGATGGCGTAGGGATTGAGCGTGCCGGTGCGGCCGACGTTGATGCCCACATCGAGCAGTTTGGTGGTGGCCTCACGCGCCGGGAATTTGAAGGCGACAGCGCCGCGCGGGCTGTTGCCCACCACTCCCAGGCGCGCCTGCGTCTCCAGGTCGTCGATTTTCACGACCAGGCCGTCAATCTCATAATCGAGCGTATCGCGCTTCTCGATCCATTCCTCGCAGTAGCGCTCCAGCTCCGCGAACTGCGCGTCCTCGAAGCGGGCGATCTCGGAGGTGACGGGGAAGCCCATGCGGCGCAGGTAGTCCAGCGTCTCCCATTGGGTGCGGATGGTGATGCCCTCGGCGGCGACGATGGCGTACGTGAAGATGCTGAGCGGCCGGCTGGCTGTGACGCTGGGATCGAGCTGGCGCACGGAGCCGGCGGCGGCGTTGCGTGGGTTGGCAAAGACCTGACCGCCGGTCTCCATCTGCCGGCGGTTGAACTCGCGGAATTTGCTGATGGGCATGTAGGCTTCGCCGCGCACCACCAGCCGCGGCGGGGGCGTGATGCTGGCGTCGTGCGGAGGGATGCGCAGGGGCAGGCTGTGGATGGTGCGCAGATTTGCGGTCACATCTTCACCGACCAGGCCGTCGCCGCGCGTGGCCCCGCGCACAAATATGCCGTTCTCATAATGCAGTACCACGGTGAGGCCGTCGATCTTCGGCTCCACCACGTAGGCGAGGGGGGTGCCGGCCGGCAGGAGGCGCTTCACGCGCTCGCGCCAGGCGCGCAGTTCCTCGATGTTCATGGCGTTGGCCAGGCTGAGGATGGGAGCGGGATGAGGAACCTTCTCGAACTGTTCCGCCGGCATGCCCCCCACGCGCTGAGTCGGGGAGTCCGGCGTGATGAATTCGGGATAGCGCTGTTCCAGCTCGATAAGCTCCCGCATCAACTGGTCGTACTCTGCGTCGCTGATGACCGGCGAGTCCAGGACGTAGTAGCGGTAGTTGTGGTAATGGATCTGCCGGCGCAGTTCCTCTATGCGCTGGCGTGCTCGTTCCTTCTCCTGGTCCTGTGCCTCGTTCATCGCTGGCCTCCTGAATGGACGATGGACAATGGACGATGGACGATAGACGATGGACGGTAGACCATGGGAGGTGGAGGTAGGGCATCGTCCATGGTCAGTGGTCCATCGTCAGCGGTCCATGGTCTATGGTCCCCTTACTGCACCGTGCGCAGGAAATCACCGACTACCCAGCCGATGGTGCCGTCGGATAGCTGGACGCGCCACCACTGGAAGCCGTCCGCCGGCGATGGCCCTTCCAACACCTGCACCCGCGTGCCGTCCCCCACAATTTGCAAGGTGGCGTAGGTAGTGCCAGGCCCACTGCGCACCCGAAGCTGATCGGCGCCCGTGCCGAAGACCTCGGCCTGCACGCCGGCGCTCAACGGGGGCGGGGGCGGTGTGGCGACGATGACCATGGGCGTGAAGGTGGCGGTCGGCGCCTGGGGAGCGGCGGTGACGACGGCCGGCGCCTGCGCCGGCGTCGGGGTTGCGGTGGGCGAAAGCAGGTCTGGCTCGCTCGCTGAGCGCGTCATCGCCCACAGCGCCCCGCCGATCAGGACCACCGGCAGGAGGATCAGAATCCATGTCCAGACGGGCAGTTCGTTGATATCCAGCCGGCCGCCGCCGGCGCGGGTACCACCCGGTTCGCTCGCTCTGGATGAGGATGGTGCGCGTCGGAAGGGGTTGAATGATGGCATGTGGATTTTCCTCCTCGGTTATGATGCAGGGTGCTCCCCGCTGTTGGTAGACGATGGGCCGGCGCGAAGCTGGCGGATGCCGGCCAGGATACGCTGTTCGGCGCGCGCCCCCAGGCCGCGGATTTCCCGCAGGCGGCCGCTTTCCGCGGCGCGGGCGGCTTCTTCCAGCGATGTGATGCCCAGCTCCTGCCATAAGGCCCGCGCCGTCTTGGGGCCGATGCCGGGGACGCGGAGCAGTTCCTCCACCCCGCGGGGTATTTCCTGCTCCAGCCGGCGGACGGCGGCCAGCTCCCCTGTCCTCAGCATTTCATCCACCTTTTTCTCGATAGCGGCGCCGATGTTCGGCAGTTCTCCCAGCGTGCCGGCGCGCCAATGCTCGAACAGCGCCGGCCCCATTTCCTCGATGACCACCGCGGCGCGTCGGTAGGCCGCGCTCTTGAAGGGGTTTTCCCCCTTGATTTCCAGCAGGTTGGCCAGCCGGCGCAGGGTTTCGGCGACCTCCTCGGCCGTCATGCGCGGCTGGGGCAGTTCTTCCTGGGACATGGCGTCCTCCCCGGCGCATTACGGGACATGCGCCACTGCAATCATGCGCTCACTGCCGGCGCTGAACGGTTCCAGGTCGTAGGAGCCGTAGAGCTGGTCCAATCGGAAGCCGGCGATCTCCAGCATCAGCCGCAGTTCGTACGGATAGATCCAGCGCATGCGCATGGGGACAATGGTGCGCTGTAGGCGGCCGGCGGCATCCACCTCGTCATAGATAATGGTGATGTCGGAGACCTGCAGGGAGGCGTCGGAGCGGTATGAGACCAGCTTGAGGATGCGGTTCCCCGTCTCCGGGTCCACCAGCTCTTTGTCCAGCGTCAGGGGCGTGCGCTCCTCGTGGTGCAGGGAGAGGTGCGGATTGGGTAAGTCGACGGCGAAGATGCCTCCGGAGACCAGGTGCCGGCGGGCGGATTCCAGCACCGCGATCTGGTCCTCGATATCGTCCATGTGCATGAGGGTGTTGAGGGCGCAGAACGCCAGCCGGAAGCGCGCCGGCAGGTCCAAATGGCGCATGTCGGCCTGCACCAGGGTCACGCGGCCGGAGACGCCGGCGGCGTCCGCCTTTTCCTTTGCCCGGGCCAGCATGCGTGGTGCCAGGTCGACGCCGGTGATGGTAATGCCGGCCTCGGCCAGCGGGATGAGCACGCGGCCGGCGCCGCATCCCAGCTCCAGCACCGGCTCGCCGGCCTGGCGCGCCAGGTCTCGATAGAACGGGATATCAGCGGTGTAATCGGCATGGTCCAGCTCGTAATACCGCACGAACCGGTCGAAGTCGTACGGTGATTCCATGTCCGAGGCGGTGTTGCCGTGCATATCCTGTCCCCTGCTCATGCGCTTACCCTCATCTTATGGCCAATCGGGCATTCTGTCAAGGTTATGGGAGGGGAAGTTAGGGCGTTGGGATGCGTTAGCCTCCAAAAAGGCCGTTTGACAGTATGGGGGACTTATGCTATATATAGTTCTGGCAAGTGAATACTTGCAAAGACTGTGAACAGGACGAGTAGGCCGGAAAGCGAGGCCCAGAGAGTCGGGGGAAGGTGGAAGCCCGATGCCGGCGCGCCGGCTGAATGGACCTGGGAGTCGCCCGCTGAACCCCATGTCCGCATGGGCAGTAGGTGGGGCCGGAGACGCCACCGTTATCAGGGCAGAGGGTATCGGACACGCGAAGGCGCAGTCCTGTACCTGCAACGAGTGAGGCTGGCATTCACTCCTTTCCCGCCATCACGGCGGGTTTTTTGTTTGGAGCGCAGGCCGGCCTAACAAGGGTGGCACCACGGGTGAAGCACCTCCCGTCCCTTACGGGAGGTGCTTTTTGATTTCCCAAACGGGACTGATCGCAATCTCTTATTCTGTTCCAACAAAAGGAGGTGTACAATGACCGGAATGCACAAAATCTTGCTGAGCGAACGGGAACTGCCCACAATGTGGTATAACATCATCCCGGACCTGGACCGTCCGCCGGCGCCGCCGCGGCATCCCGCCACGGGAAAGCCGCTCTCACCGGAAGACCTGGCTGTTCTGTTCCCCATGTCGCTCATCCAGCAGGAGGCCTCGCCGGAGCGGTTCATCCCCATCCCGGAGCCGGTGCTGGATGTCTACCGCATTTGGAGACCCACACCGCTGGTGCGGGCCTACCGGCTGGAGCAGGCGTTGGGCACGCCGGCCCATATCTACTTCAAGAATGAAAGCGTCAGCCCGGCCGGCAGTCACAAGCCCAACACCGCGGTCCCCCAGGCCTACTATAACAAGATCGAGGGCACCAAGCGGCTGGTGACGGAGACCGGCGCCGGCCAATGGGGAAGCGCCCTCTCCATGGCCTGCAACTTCTTCGGGCTTGAGTGCAAGGTGTTCATGGTCAAGGTCAGCTATCAGCAGAAGCCGTACCGCCGCTCGCTGATGCAGACCTGGGGCGCCACCGTGGTGCCCAGCCCGTCGCCGGAGACCGCCGCCGGCCGCGCCATCCTGGAGAAAGACCCCGATTCCCCAGGTTCCCTCGGCATCGCCATCAGCGAGGCGGTGGAGGTGGCGGCCACCGACCCGGCCACGCATTACTCCCTGGGCAGTGTGCTGAACCATGTGCTCCTGCATCAGACCATTATCGGGGAAGAGGCGCTCAAGCAGTTCGCGCTGGTCGGGGAGTATCCCGATGTGGTCATCGGGTGCGTGGGCGGCGGTTCCAATTTCGCCGGCCTGGCCTTCCCCTTCATGCGGGAGCGCTTGAAAGAGGGCCGGCCGACCCGCTTCATCGCTGTGGAGCCGAAGGCCTGCCCATCGCTGACGCGCGGCATCTATGCCTATGACTTCGGCGACACCGCCGGCCTGACCCCGCTGGTGAAGATGCACACCTTGGGGCATAACTTTGTGCCCTCCGGCATCCATGCCGGCGGCCTGCGCTATCACGGCATGGCCCCATTGGTCAGCCAGCTTGTCGTCTCCGGACATATCGAGCCGGTGGCCTACGGCCAGGTGGAGGTGTTCCAGGCGGCGGTGCTCTTCGCCCGCACCGAGGGCATTATCCCGGCGCCGGAGACCGCGCACGCCATCCGCGCGGCCGTGGACGAGGCCCTGCGCGCCAAGGAAGAGGGCAAGCCGCGCGTCATCGTGTTCAACTTCAGCGGGCATGGGCATTTCGACATGGCGGCCTACGACAGCTACTTCAGCGGCACGCTGGTCAACCATGAGCATCCGCAGGAGGAGATCCTGCGCGCCCTGGAGGACCTGCCGAAGGTGCCGGCCGAGGCATAAGCTCGGGGCAAAGCAGATGCGGCTTCCATCCTCCCGCAGGCACCGCGCCTGCGGGAGGATGGCCTATTGGCGGGTGCGGCGTCTGCCGCCGGCGTCGCGGCGGGATGCGCCTTCTTTCAAATCCCTTCCCGTCGGAAGTTGCTGGAGCGCTCGCTGCCAGGAATCCCCCTCCGGGCCAAAGGCCTCCTCGCGGAAGCGGTAGTCGTTCTTGCGGATGAATTCCCTCAGCTCCTGGTCCAATTTCTCCCAGCGGCGCAGATGGTGGGCGATCAGGAATTGGGCGGTGTCCTCGTTCATCGGATAACCCAGCAGGGCGCCGAGATGCGCCAGGCATAGGCCGTCCGATGCCTCCAGCGCGGCGCGGAAAGCCTCTTTCTCCAGGTATTCCGCAAATGCGCCCAGATAGGCGTGTTCCATGGTGAGGTACTGCTGGCAGGCCGGGCAGGCGCCGTGTCCGGTGAGCAATGCCCGCCATTCCTCGGATGAGGGCCGGCGTTTTGCATACTGCAGGAGGGTCCCCAGGATGTCCTGGTACAGGATGGCGATCCCCAGGGCGCGGCCGGCGCCGGCCAATGCCGCGGCATGCTGGGCGCAAAAACCCACGGCGTCGCGGAATTTGTCCCGAAAAGAGGGGGCATTCACCTGTTCGTAGAGCACCGCATCGAGGTACTGCGCCACGGCCCGCTCGCACAGCCGGCAGATGGGGCACGCCGGCTGGCGCAGGGCCTCGATCAATTCATGATAGATGATGTGTTCCCCCGGCATGCGGTACTCTCACGGATAGACGATGTACGAGTCCACCCAGATATCGTTGACGTTTCCGATGCCGCGCAGGCGCTCCTGCAGTTGCGGGCAGTAGCGGGTGCCAAGGTTGGGGAATTCCAGCACCGTGCACTGCTGGCCGTCCTGCACGTGGATAACACAGCGGTCATCCCCCTCGAAGGACTGCAGAAGCTGGTAGATTTGGTTCAGCCGGCCCACATCGCGCTCGTAATCGCCGGTGCGCCGGAAGCGGATGTGCAGGACGCGCGGCCGGCGCGGTGCTGAGGCCGAGGAGGTGGGCTTCTCTGTCCATCCCGCCGCTGGGCCTCCGCCGATTTCCGCCGGCTCTTCCTCCCCCTCCAGCCGGACCTTGACGAAATTCTCGCGCACGGATTCACAGATGAGGCTCAGCCGGCCCTCCTGCTGTTCCACCTTCGCCCGCACCAACAGCAGGCGGTCCTCCGTCCAGAGGGATTCCGTCTCCTGGAAAAGACGCGGGAAGACGACCAGCTCGAAGGAGCCCTGCAGGTCTTCCATGCGCACGAAGGCCATCGGTTTCTGGGAGCGGGCGATGATGCGGCGCACCTCGGTGACGATGCCGGCGAGCCAGATGGTCTGGCCGGCCAGCTCCTCCGTGATGGCGCTGGACCAGGTGATGGGAATGCCTGGCAGTTCCTGGGCCAGCTTCTGCAGGGGATGTTCGGAGATGTACACGCCTACCAGCTCTTTCTCCCAGGCCAGGAGCTGTTTGCGTTCGATGGGTGGGGCATCTTCCAGCGGGCAGAGCAGGGAGCCGTTCAGCATTTCGCCGAAGGCCGGCGCCAGGTCGAACATGCTCATCTGGCCGATTTGCCGGGCCTGGTGATAGGCGGAGCTTTCGGCCATAATGCGGTCGAGCGCGGCCAGCACTTGGTGGCGCGGGCCGAAGCAGTCCAGCGCGCCGGCCTTGATGAGGCATTCCAGGACGCGTTTGTTGAGCTGGCGCAGGTCGACGCGCCGGCAGAAATCGGCCAGGTCCTTGAAGGGGCCGCCGGCCGCCCGCTCCTGCAGGATCAGCTCCACCGCCCCTTCGCCCACGTTCTTGATGGCGCTCAGGCCAAAGCGAATGGCGTTCCCCTCGATGGTGAAATCGGACTGACTGCGGTTGATGTCCGGCGGCAGGATTTCGATGCCCATGCGCCGGCATTCCCCCACCAGCATGCCCACCTTCTCCGTGTTGTGGCGCTCCACGGTCAGCAGGGCGGTCATGTACTCCACCGGATAATGGGCCTTCAGGTACGCCGTCTGGCAGGTGATCATGGCGTAGTCGGCGGCATGGGCCTTGTTGAAGCCGTAGCGGGCGAAGTAGAGGATGTCGCTGTAAATGGCGTCCGCCACGTCTTCGTCAATGCCGCTGTGCTTCTTGCATCCCTCGATGAACAGCTCGCGGTGCTTGACCAGCACTTCCTCTTTCTTCTTGCCGACGGCGCGGCGGAGCAGGTCGGCCTCGCTGGCGGTATAGCCGGCCAGGTCGGTCAGGATGCGGATGATCTGCTCCTGATAGACGATGATGCCGTACGTCTCGCCGAGGATGGGCTCCAGCAAGGGGTGCTTATAGGTGACCTCTTCCTCGCCGTGCATGCGGCGGATGTAGGTGTCAATGTATTCCATGGGGCCGGGGCGGTACAGGGCGACGGTGGCTACGATGTGCTCGAACTTGGTGGGGCGCATAGCGGTCAGCACCCGGCGCATGCCGGCGGACTCCACCTGGAAGATGCCGGTGACATCGCCGGAGGAGAGCAGTTGGAAGGCCTTCTCATCCTCCATGGGGATGGTGTCGAGGTCCAGCTTGATGCCGTGGTTCTTCTCGATCAGCTCGCAGGCCCGCCGCATGAGGGTAAGCGTCGCCAGCCCCAGGAAGTCAACCTTGAGCAGGCCGATGCTCTCCAGGATTTCCATGGGGAACTGGGTGGTGGGGCACTGGGTATCGCTGGAATCGCTGGTGGGGCGGTGCAGGGGGGTGTAGTGCACCAGCGGCTTGTCGGAGATGATGACGCCGGCGGCATGGGTGGAGGCGTGGCGCGCCAACCCTTCCACACTGCGCGCCGCATCCAGCAGTTCGCGCACCTTGGGGTCGGACTCATACCGCTGGCGCAGTTCCTCACTCTCCTGCAGGGCCTTCTCAATGGTGACCTTGGGGCCTTCGGGCACCAATTTGGCAATCTGGTTCACCACGCCCAGGTCAATGTCCATGGCGCGCCCGACGTCGCGGATGGCTGCGCGTGCCCCGAGCGTACCGAAGGTGATGATCTGCGCCACATGGTCGCGGCCGTACTTTTCGATGGTGTACTGGATCATCTCCGCCCGACGGTCGTCGGGGAAGTCCAGGTCAATATCGGGCATGGTGACGCGGCCGGGGTTCAAGAAGCGCTCGAACACCAGGTCATGGCGCAGGGGGTCCAGCTTCGTGATGCCCAGGGCATAGGCGACGATGCTGGCCGCGCCCGAGCCGCGCACGTTCCACCAGATATCGCGCTCTTTCGAGGCGCGGCACAGGTCCCACACGATCAGGAAGTAGGTATCGAACCCCATCTGATGGATGACGTCCAGCTCATAGTCGACGCGCGCCCGGATTTGGGGGGTGATTTCGGGGTAGAGCCGGCGGATGCCCTCCTCCACCAGGGCGCGCAGGTAGCTCTGGGCATCGGGGTATTCCGGCGGCACGTCGAAGCGCGGCAGGTGGTAGCCGTTGGAGTCCAGGTTGACCTCACAGCGCTCCGCGATCCAGAGGGGGTTGCGCAGGGCCTCGGGCAGTTCCCCGAACAGCTCTGCCATCTCTTCATATGACTTCAGGTAATACCCCTCGTCGCTCATGCGCATGCGGTTGGTATCGCGCACGGTGGCGCCGGTCTGGATGCAGAGCAGGATGTCATGGGCGCCGGCATCCTCGCGCCGCACGTAATGTACGTCGTTGGTGGCCACCAGCGGGATGTCCAGCTCACGCGCCAGTTCGATGAGCTGAGGGGTGATGCGGCGCAGGTCGGGTATCTCGTGGTCCTGCAGTTCGATGAAGAAGTTATCCTTGCCGAAGACCTCGCGGTACCAGGCCGCGGCGCGCCGGGCGGCATCTGGCTGTTCCTCGATGAGCAGGCGGGGGATCTCTCCGGAGCCGCAGGCAGAGAGGGCGATAAGGCCCTCCGCATGGGCCGCCAAAAATTCTTTGTCAATGCGCGGCTGGTAATAGAAGCCTTCGAGCTGGGCGGCCGAGGCGATTTTCAGCAGGTTTTGATACCCCGTCTGATTCTCCGCCAGGAGGACGAGGTGGAAGGGCCGGCGGTCCAGGTTGGGGTCGCGGTCGCACATGCGGCGGGGGGCGATGTACATCTCACAGCCGATGATGGGCTTGACGCCGGCGTCCTTGGCGTCGCGGTAAAACTGGATGGTGGCGTACATGTTGCCGTGGTCGGTCATGGCGATGGCCGGCATGCCCAGCTCGGCGGCGCGCCGGCAGAGGTCCTTGGTGCGGGCCAGCCCGTCCAGCAGGGAGAACTCCGTATGCACATGCAGATGTACGAACTGGTCCATAGCGGTTGTGCCTCGTCCTGCCGTCCGATCTCTGCGAGGGTGTGCTTCGGTGGAACAGGTGCTGTCCGCGATGCATTATACCACAGGTGGCGAAATATAGCACAGTCTGCAGGTGGTGGGGGATGAGGAACGAGCCGGCTAGCGGGGTTCCATGCCGGCGTGTTCCACCGCCGGCACGATGTGGAACCGGAAGCGCGCCTGGAAGCGGCGCAGGACCTTGAGCACCGCCGGCCCGAACAGCAGGATGAGCAGGGCATTGCCAACAGCGCGGCCCAGGTCCCACCATAAAGAGGTCGCCACGTAAAACACCGCGTAGCGCTCCAGCGTTTCGCGCAGTCCCAGGCCGGCGCTCCAGTACATGCTGGTATCCCCGGCCGGCGGCATGACGAAGGGCCAGAACCAGATGTTCATGATGGCCCCGAAGACCATCCCCAGCACGGCGCCCCATGCCGCCAGCAGGATGCTTTCCAGCCGGCCCAGCCGGCGCAGGTCCGGGATCCAGGCGGATGTCAGCCCGACCCAGCCGGCGGTAAACATTTGATACGGCAGCCACGGACCCACCCCGCCGCCCATCAGCGCCGAGACCAGCAGGGAGAGCGCCCCCAGCAGAAAGCCGAACGCGCCCCCATATGCATAGCCGCAGAGGATGGGGAGAAAGAAGACAGCCGAGAACCCGCCCGGCCCGGGGATGGCGCGCAGGACCGCATTCATGGCCACCAGCACTCCCAGCACCGCCACCATTTTGGAGTTCATCTGGCCGCTTCCCAGGTTGGCCAGGATGGCGCCCAGACAGAAGACCACCAGGATGATGAGCACCAGGGGAGCATCATTGGCGTGGGCGCGGGCGGCCAGGCCGGCCATCTGCTGGTCCGGCGACAGCGTGAAGAAGGGATACAAGAACGCGGCGACGCCTACGGCGCTGGCCGCCAGGATGGTGAGCGTGTTCATCCAGCCGATCCGCCTCATCGGCCGACCTCCGCCGGCGGTATGCTGGCCAGCACATCTTCCACCGTCAGGAAGCGGTCATCCCGCAGGAGCTTGTTCACCTGGGAGGAGAAAATCATGGAGCTGGTCATCACCTTGCGCGCCGGCCCATCTACGATGACCTCCCCTTCTCCCAGGATGACGACGCGGTCCGCGCATTCCGCCACCAGCTCCACATCATGGGTGCTCATGATGACAGTGCGGCCCTGGGCCTTCTGCTCCTTGAGAAAGCCGGCCAGGGAGCGCTTCTGGGGATAATCCAGGCCGCGGGTCGGCTCATCGAGCAGGATGACCTGTGGTTCCACCACCAGGATGGCCGCCAGGGCAGCGCGCTGTCGCTCTCCCACGCTGAGGTCGCGCGGATAGCGCTCGAGGTGCGGCTCCAGCCCCAGCGCCCGTAGCAGGGGGGTGTAATCGCGCGGGGGCATGCCATGATTGCGCAGGGTGAATTCCAGCTCATCCCGCAGGGTGTCCTGGAAGAGGAGCGCGCCGGGGTTTTGGGGCACGTAGCCCACGAAGCGCGCCAGCTCTTCCACGCTGTGCCGGCGGGTATCGTGGCCGGCGACCAGCACCTGCCCCCGCTGGGGCTGAAGCAGGCCAATGATATGTTTCAACAGGGTGGACTTGCCCGAGCCGTTGCGGCCCATCAGCGCCAGGAATTCTCCCCGGTTGACCTGGAGGTGGATGCCGCGCAGGGCCGGCTGGTCCGTGCCGGGGTAGGTGTACCACACATCCCGCATGTCCACGGTCAGGCTGTCCTGCGGAGCGGCGTTGGGCGGCCGCCGGCGGATCACGGACTCCTCATCCTGGAGAGAGGGCTGTCCGACCAGGCCGGCGCGCCGGGCAAAGGGCCGCGCCTGTTTGATGGTCAGCGGGAGGGGGCGCCATCCCATTGCCTTGGCCAGGGTGATCAGCGGGGGTGTCAGGTCCACCTGCGCGAGGATCTCGGCCGGCGCGCCCAAGGCCGGCGCCCGGCCGGGCGCCGGCACCCACAGGATGCGGTCGGCGTACTGCGCCACCCGCTCCAGCCGATGTTCCGACAGCAGAATGGTCAGCCCCAGGTCCTCGTTCAGCTTCTGCAGGACGGTCAGCACTTCCTCAGCCGCCTGCGGGTCGAGCTGGGAGGTCGGCTCATCCAACACCAGGACCTTGGGCTGAAGGGTCAGCACCGAGGCGATGGCGACGCGCTGTTTTTCCCCGCCGGAAAGGCTCGAGATCCGGCGGTGCCGCAGGTGCGCGATGCTCAACTGGTCCAGGACCTCTTCGATGCGCTTGCGCATGAGGGTCATGGACAGCCCCTGGTTCTCCATGGCGAAGGCCAGCTCGTCCTCCACCGTGTCGACGACGAACTGGGCCTCCGGGTCCTGGAGCACGAATCCGACCAGGTGGGCCATGCCTTTTGGGCCAAGCTCGACCGGGTCCAGGCCGGCCACCCGCACCGCGCAGGCGAATGTACCGCCGTAGAAATACGGGATCATGCCGTTCATACAGCGAGGGAGCGTGGACGTGCAGCA
>Ga0080004_1185689_pt1 | contig 20883 bp, 17 predicted proteins | sample WasSprMetagenome_FD_69207 | JGI IMG/M metagenome (GOLD analysis project Ga0080004, IMG submission 69207) | Sulfidic aquatic microbial communities from Washburn Spring, Yellowstone National Park, USA - WS (SPADES assembly) (version 2) | ecosystem: Environmental > Aquatic > Thermal springs > Hot...
CTTATCCAAATACTCCTGAAAAGGCTGCTGGAACATCTCCATTGCAATGATTATTTTCTTATCATAGTTATAATAATCTTTTATTACTTCAAGCTGCTTTTTATGATCAAGCTCATCTGTGTGATTTTCTCCAACAATGATGATGTTATAGCTTTTAAACGTTGAAAATACTAAAATAAAACCTATCATAAAAACTACTATTGGGGATAAGTTTAATTTCATAGTCCTGAAATTATAGCACAGTGAAGATTGCATATGGATATTAATTTAATACCAATGATAGCTAATTATTACAAGATTAAAAATCACCGGGTTAGAAATGGGATAAAATCAGGAAAATCTTTGCACGGCTGCAATATGACAATTTTTTACTTCCAATTCCTAAGTATTATATAAATACTCCTATAAAGTGTTCATAAAAATTGTGCAAATTAAATTTTTAAACGAAAGCATATATTTAGTAAAATACATAAAAGTCAATAAAGGAGACATGGATTGAGATTTAGCTTCTTGAATGGAAAAATAAGATTTGGCAGAAGAAATATAAAGGTCTTTAAAAGAATGTCATATAAGCTGTTCTTTTTTTATTCATTTTTAAGCTATTTGTTAAAAACAGTCGTACTTGTTGCAGTGATTTATTTAATTAAGCATCATTAAGTATTATAGCTTATAGAGAGTGCTGTAAAAATTTTTGAAAATTTGTCTTTCCTTGTTAACCTGAGGCCGAAGAATCTTATCTTTTGAATTTTTGATTAAAAAGAAAAACATAAGATTCTTTGCCGGCTGCAGAATGACAATTTCAATTTTTAGAATTAGTCAAAAATTTTAAAGCAATATCTAACTATTATTCATACATTTCCTTAATTCTGATAAAATTATTTACCAAAAACAAAAACCGGAGATAAGCTTTGGAGAAAAATAACTTTTTTGTCAAATCACACGGACTTGGTAATGATTACATCGTCTTAGACTCAGATAAAATAGATTTTGAGCTAACACAAGATTTGATAAAAAAAATCTGCGATGTTCACTACGGGATAGGAAGCGATGGAATTTTAGTTAAATACGATTCAGATGTAGCAGATTTTAAGCTAAGGATTTTCAATCCGGATGGTAGCGAAGCAGAGAAAAGCGGAAACGGACTTAGAATTTTTTGTAAATTTCTTTATGACTATGGCTATACAGACAAAGAAGAGTTTACAGTTGAAACAAAAGGTGGTATTGTAAAAGCAAAAATAGAAGAAAAAAATAAATTTGGCAAAGCAAAAATCGTAACCGTCGATATGGGAAAGGCTATTTTTAGCGCAAAACAAATCCCAGTCAATACAGACAAAGAAGAGTTTATATCAGAAAAAATCGCCGTTGGAGATAAAGAGTTTGAAGTCAGCTGTGTATCTGTTGGAAATCCGCATTGCGTAATCCTAAAAGAAAACCTTGATGAAGAAGAGATTAAAAAGTATGGACCGATGATAGAAAATCATCCACTTTTTCCAAACAGGATAAACGTTCAGTTTGTCAAGCCTATAAGCAGAAATGAAGCACAGATTTTAATATGGGAAAGGGGAGCAGGGTTTACTTATGCCTCAGGAAGTTCTTCGTGCGGGGTTGCATCTGTGCTTGTTAAAAAAGGTCTTGCAGATAGAGAAATTAAGATTAAAATGATTGGTGGCGAGCTTAAAATTAGCATAGATGAAGATTGGAATATTAAAATGACCGGAGAAGTTCAAGAAATTTGCAGCGGCTACATCAGTAGAGAGCTTTTAGAATGAAAAGAATTTTTATAGGCAGTTTTATTGATAGCGAAGGATTAAAAAAGCATTATACAGAAATTAAAAAAGATTTTTCCGGTGTTTTGACAGGTAGTTGGGTAAAACCTGAAAACTTTCATATAACTTATAAATTCTTAGGAAATGTAGAAGAGGATAAGATAGAAGGTATAAAAAATAATCTGTCTGAATGGATCAATAAAGAGATAGAAACTCAGATAGTGGTTAAAGGGCTTGGAGTTTTTCCAAATTTAGACCAGCCAAAAGTTTTATACTTTAAAGTAGAAGAAAACCCAGTCCTTACAGAGATAAATAAGTATGTAGAAAATCAGATGGCAAATCTTGGATTTAAAAGAGAGGTTAAAAAATTCTTGCCTCACATTACAATCGTAAGAATTAAAGAGGTAAAACAACAATCATTTTTAGAAAAAATAAAAAAGTATGAAGACAAAGTCTTTTTAAAACAAAAAACAATAACAGTTGATATAATTGAAAGTATGTTAAATCCAAAAGGTGCAGTTTACAAAAAGGTATGAAAACTTACATAGATAGAATCAACGTTTATGGCTTTAAATCTTACGGAGATAGACATTTAACCATTCCGCTTGGTCCGGGATTTACTGGGATAGTAGGTCCAAATGGAGCAGGAAAAAGCAACATAGGTGATAGTATAGTTTTTTGTCTTGGCATCGCATCAGCCAGGGCAATGAGAGCTTTAAAGCTTACAGATTTGATATTTTCTTCAAAAGATAAATCAGCACCTTATGCAGAAGTCGAGATAGTTTTTAAAAATCTTGGAGCATTTCCTATAAACTCAGAAGAAGTAAGAATATCAAGAAAAGTAGAGCTTAGCGGAAAATCTACATATAAAATAAACGGAAAAACAGTAAAACAGCAGGAAGTAGAAGACCTATTAACTCAGGCAGGAATACCCATCCAAGGATACAACATCGTCACGCAGGGAGATATTTATAAATTTGTAAACATGACTCCCGGAGAAAGAAGAGAGCTTCTAAGCGAGATAGCTGGAATAACCATCTATGAAGAGAAAAAGCAAAAAGCATTGGCAGATTTAAAAGAAGCTCAAGAGAAGGCAGACAATGTAAAGGCAGTTTTAAAAGAGATAGAGCATACACTAAAAAAATTACAGCAAGAAAAAGAAAACGCAATCTTAGCAATAAACATAGAAAGTCAGATAAAAGAGCTTGAAAATAGACTGCTTGGAGCAAAACTTTATCATCTACTCAGTCAAAAACAGCAAGCCTTAGAACATCTTCAAGACATAGAAAAAGACCTGCAACAATTTTATAAATCAAAAGAAGAAAACATAGAAAAACAAAAACAGATACTAAACCAAATCAGAGATTTAGAGAATAAATTAAATGAAATTCAAAACTCATTCTTACCCATAAAAGAGCAAGAAGGTTCTATCACTGCAAGCATAGGAAGCTTAAACGAGAAAAAAGACAATCTTGAAAAAGAAATACAAAGCATAGACTCAAAAATCAAACAGCTAATACAAGAAAAAGAGCTGATAGTCAAAGACATACTGAAGCTTGAAGAAGAGATAAAAACAGCCGAAAAACAGCTACCGGATATAGAAAAAGAGCTTTTAGAAGCAGAAAAGGAGCTTGAAGAAAAAAATAAAAAGCTAAAAGAGTATGAAATATTCGACTCTTCCGTTAAAAATGACTTGGGAGAGATAGAAAGACAAGAAAAAGAGCTGCTTGACAAAATCAAAGAGTTAGAAAAGCAAAAAGTAGAATATCAGCTAAAATACACAACCACGGTAGAAAAATCAGAAAACTACAAAAAAGAGATTGAAAACCTAAAACAAGAGATTGAAAACATAGAAAAAACCATAGAGAACATAAAATCAAACACAAAGGACAGTCAAAAAGAAGTTTTAAGCATCACAAGCGAAATAAACAGGTTAAAAATTAGAAAAGATGTTTTAGAGAAAAGATTAAAAGAAAACAGAGAAAAGCTTGAAAAGAACTTCCAAGAGCTTGCAAAAGTCCTTGCACAGCTAAGCAATGTTAGAGAAGATAAAACACTTTTGCTTTTTAAAAACATAGAAGGTGTTTATGGAGCTGTTTCAGAAATCATTTCAATAAAAGACCCAAAAGTCCAAACAGCCATTGAAGTAGCAGGTGGCGGAAGGCTTAAAAACGTTGTAGTTGAAAATGAAGATGTAGCAAAAAAATGCTTAGATATTCTAAAGCAGGAAAAAGCAGGAAGGATTACGTTTATACCTTTAAACAAAATAAAGGCTCAAGACAATCCAAAATTACCTCTGGTAAAAGGTGTTTTAGGTTATGCGATAGATTTTGTAAATTATGATAAAAAAGTTGAAAAAGCCATAAAGTATGTATTTCAGGATACTATTATCATAGATACATTTGACACGGCTAAGGTTCTTGGAATTGGAAATTATAGAATGGTTACACTTGACGGCGAAGTCTTTGAAAAATCAGGTACAATAACAGGTGGCTCAGAAAAGCAAAGCATCACAATCGGAAGGTCATTTTTAGAAGAAGAGAGGAAAAAACTTGAAGAGATAGACCAAAAATTAAAAGAAGAAGAGAGAGCAATAGAAAATGAACTAAAGCTGATAAATCAAAAAATCGCAGAGAATGAAAGAAATCTTGTAAAACTTCAAACAGAATCTCAAAGCGTAAACTCAAGATTACAAGAATTAGAAAGAGAATTGACAAACAAAAATTTAAGAATTGGACATATAGAAAATGAGATTTTCAGTCTAAAAAAACAAAGCTTAGAACTTGAAAGTAAGATTGAAGAGATAAACAACAACATACAAAGCTTAAACCTTATGCTTTCTCAAGTAAAAGATAAAAAAGAAAAAATGCTAAGCCGTATGGAAAGCATGGGATTAAACAAACTAAGAAAAGAATGGGAAGAAACAACTCAAAAAGTTTACTCACTAAGAGACAAAAAGAAAGAGCTTGAAAACCAGATAGAAAAATTAAAATCCAAAGTAGAAAGCCATAAAATAAGAGTGTTCCAGATAGAAAGCGAAAAATCTGCCTTAGAAAAAGAGCTTTACAACAAAAAATCAGAGATAGAAAATATAAAATCGGAGATAGACAGGCTTACAAAGCAGTTATCAGAGCTCTGGAAAAGCTTAAAAGGACAGGAAGAAGAAAGAGAAAGAATGATAAATACTATATCTAATCTAAAAGACCAGCTTAAAAACCTAAGATACGAAGAAGATAACATAAACAGGCAGACAACTTTACTTTTACAAGACAAAGCAAAAGCCGAGCAAAAAATAGCAGATTTAGAAGAAGAGATAATACTTCTTAAAGAAGAATACAGCGGCGAACCAATAGAAGAGGATGTTAAAGAGATTGAGAAAAAATTAAAAGAGCTTCAAGAAAGAAGAAAAAATCTTGGATTTGTAAATGAAAAAGCTATTGAAGATTATGAAGAGGAAGAAAAAAGATACAACGAAATAAAAGAAAAGTTAGACACGCTAATAAATGAGAAAAAAGCAATAGAAGAGCTTATAGAAAGCTTAGAAGAAAAGAAAGTTAAGGCGTTTATGGAAGTGTTTGAAAACATAAACAAAAATTTAGCCAAGAACTTTAAAATCTTATCTCCATCAGGAAAAGCATACTTAGAGCTTGAAAACGAGCAAAATCCATTAAGCGGTGGTGTTTTTTTGAAGGCAAGACCGAGGGGCAAAGATGTAAAAAGGCTTGAAATGATGTCCGGCGGTGAGAAAACGCTAACAGCTTTATCGTTTTTATTTGCAGTCCAGCAGTACAGACCGGCACCATTTTACTATTTTGACGAAGTAGATGCAGCGCTTGATGATGCAAACGCAAGAAAAGTAGGTCAGTTGATGAAAGAGCTATCAAAAGAAGCACAGTTTATAGTAGTTACCCACAGAGACGCAATGGCAAGCTTTGCAGACAGAATAATCGGCGTATCAGCAAAAGATGGTATATCTAACATTTATACATTGGATATAAATCAAATAAGAGGAGAACAGTCTCAAGAAGTAAATGAAGAAGTTTTGACTTGACATGTAGAAAATTTTTTTGTATATTAATATTAGCTTTTTAATTTTATTTTTTAACTGTACCTTGGCAATTGAATAGGTAAGCCCACACAAGCTTGTTTTACGTGAAACGTGAGATGTGAGACGTGAGACGTTAGAGATTGGTTTATCAATATCTTAGCTATTTTTGTTTGATTGTGTGATAGTTTGGTGAGATGATTTAGCAGTCAGTGAACCTAAGGTATTGGTAATGTGATTTTATTTTTTGATGTTTAGTTTAAGCTTGTGTAGTGATGGTTTAAAAAGGATTTTTTGAAGAGTGATTATAAGTATATGTTGAATAGAATTTTTTGATTTTGAATTTTTTAGTGCTTAAGTTACGGTTGATTTGAAATTTTTAATTTTAAAATTTTTTGAGATCGGCAAGTTATTAAGTGGTATTTGCAGCGGGCTTCTGAGTTTTGGGTTTTCAGCAGTTGGCTTGTGATGGAAAGTTAAAGGATAAAATATAATAATATATTTTCTGTATATCGAGGTTTGCTGCAAAAAACTTCAACTTGCAGGTTTTTTAAAAATTTGGTATAATGGTTGTCAGAATATTGATAGAGTAAGCTTTAAGCGATTTTATTTTTGAGTAAAAATTTAACGGGTTACATCTGAACCGTGTGGGTTAGAAAGAAAATTTGCGATGATAGCATTGTGGTACTTGTGTGTCCGTTACATCTGAACCGTGTGGGTTAGAAAGCAGCCAGGTCGAAATCAATATCGGAGGTCATTGGCCAGTTACATCTGAACCGTGTGGGTTAGAAAGCATCAAAAAGCAATGTATAGCTTGGATATTGTGAGGGTTACATCTGAACCGTGTGGGTTAGAAAGATGTTTCAGAAGAAGCAGGCTTTCCAAGTAAAGCTAGTTACATCTGAACCGTGTGGGTTAGAAAGGACAAATTTTCTCTTACAGCCATCTGTTTGTCTGTCTTTGTTACATCTGAACCGTGTGGGTTAGAAAGTCTAACTGGATTTCGAAGTACTCCCACATAAGTTCAAGTTACATCTGAACCGTGTGGGTTAGAAAGTTAATTTTAACATAATAAGTAGACGATATGTTTTTTAGTTACATCTGAACCGTGTGGGTTATAAAGCCTCAACCTCCCCTATTACCTCAAGGGGGTAATCTACGTTACATCTGAACCGTGTGGGTTAGAAAGTCTGTAACTTCTACCAGGTAGATTTCTCCACCGCAAACAGTTACATCTGAACCGTGTGGGTTAGAAAGTAATTTCGGTCTCCGTAGTCGAAGACCGAATATAGTTGTTACATCTGAACCGTGTGGGTTAGAAAGCTTCTTGAGAAATTTGGAGGGTGACTCTCGAAAATTGGTTACATCTGAACCGTGTGGGTTAGAAAGATATTTCTTTTAAAAGTTGTATGAACTTAAACGCTGGTTACATCTGAACCGTGTGGGTTAGAAAGGCCAATCACGGGAGGATGCAATGCAAAAACAGAATAAGTTACATCTGAACCGTGTGGGTTATTCAAGGTGAAACGTGAGACGTGAGGTGTGAGACGTTTTAAAAGGATGACAATGTTTAAATTAATTTCTCCGTTTCACGTTCCACGTTTCACTTATCACGTTAAAATTCCATCTGAACCGTGTGGGTTATGTAAGTTGAGACGTGAGATTTGAGACGTTTCATAAACAGCGATAGAATAACCTTTCAAGTGCCTATTTTCACATTTTTCATTCTTTTTTATTTCACATCCAGAAAAAAATCCCCATCAACTTACAAAAATTAAAAATTCTCGTATAAACCATTTATTGTATAATAAAGATGCAACATTTCTTGATACTCAGAAAGGAGCTGTTTCTTGTTTAACTTTGATAAAGCTTATTTTGAAAAAGTAATGTATCAGCATTTAGATAGTAATGTTAATTTCATACTTCAAGTAGGTAAATACATTATAGACAGCGGTGGCAAGAGAGTTAGACCATATCTTGTTTTAAAATTTTCTAAAATAATGAAAAATAAAAATGAAGAAAAAGACTACATCTTGGCAGCTGCTTTAGAATATCTTCATACAGCATCTCTTCTTCATGATGATGTTGTAGATGGCTCACAATTAAGACGTGGAAAGCCTACAGCCAATAGGATTTTTGGAAATGACACAACCGTTTTAACCGGTGATTATATGTACGCCAATGCACTTTATCTCTTTTCTATCCATGGCGATATAGATATGATTAAAAACGTAAGTCAAACAGTCAAAAAAATGGCTGAAGGACAGCTTTTAGAACTAAAAAAAATCGCAGACTTTGACATAACATTACAAGAGTATTACTCAATCTTAGAAGGAAAAACTGCGGCACTGTTTGGAAGTTGCTGTTATGTTGGCACAGCACTTGGAACAGATAACGAGACTTTAAAACAAAAAGCCTTTGAGTATGGTTTAAACATCGGTATGGCATTTCAAATCGTGGATGATTTGTTAGATTACACAGGAAAAGAGGAAAAAACCGGAAAGTCTATAATGAATGATTTAAGAGAGGGAAAAATAACATACCCTTTGATTGCTGTAAGAGAAAAACTATCTGCAAAAGAGAAAGAATTTATAAAATCAGTTTTGTTAAACAAAAATCCTGAGGTTGAAGATTTAGTAAAAGTCAAAAATATTGTAGAAAGCTACGGCGGAATAGAAGAGGCTAAGCAAAAGGCAAAAGACTTTGTAAATAAAGCAATAGAAAGCTTAAGAATTTTTGGAAACAGCGAAGATGTTGAGGAATTAGAAAGTTTAGCTAAATTTATAATTGATAGAGAAGTATGATATAAGTGAGAATCGAATAGGTGGGCTGGATTAAAAATTGGCAAATGTTAATTAAGGAGACTCTTCGACCTACAGCCTCAGGATGACAAAGAAAGACAAATTTGCAAAAATTTTGGAACACCCCAGGATGAAAGCGAAAGTTAAGCTTACAAAAATTTTCACAGCTCTCTTATGAATATATGACATTAAATCTTGCATGATTTAAAAAATTTTGTTAACTTCTTCTGCCAAAAAGTAAAGATAGGAGGCTATGAATGTATAGGACCTTGCTTAAATCTAAGGTTCATAGAATAAAAATAACCGGTGCAGACTTGCATTATGAAGGAAGTCTTACATTAGATGAAGAAATAATGGAAGCTGCAAATTTAATTCCATATGAAAAGATAGAAGTTTATAACGTAAACAACGGTCAAAGATTTTCAACCTATGTAATTCCTGGAGTTAGATATTCAGGAGAGTGTATCTTAAACGGAGCAGCGGCAAGATTAGGTCATTATGGAGATATTATAATAATCGCATCGTATGCAGCAGTAAACGAGAAAGATTTAGAAAGCTTTAAAGTAAATCTTGTTTACATAGATGAAAACACGAATACAATCAAAGAAAAGAAAGAAGTATTGGCGATAAGCTCTAAAGTTTTAGCCAAAACTAACGAATAGTAAAGTAGGTAATTAGAATGAGATATAAATACCTTGAGCGAAAAAAAGATTTTTACAGAATTTAAGAATGAGATTTTTCGGACTAAAGCCCTCAGAATGTAACAAGGAAAGTGGAAAAGTGGAAGAGAAAGTAAATTTGTCATCCTGCAGCAGACAAAGAGTCTCATACTTTTATAGTATTTCTCATCCTACGAATAGTAAAGTAGGTGGTTAACAATGAGATATAAATTTATAATACTACTTGTTTTTATAGGGTTTTTGATACAATCTTGCTCTGTTCAAGTTAAAGAGAAAAAAAGCTCTACTTTCAAAGATACATATAAACCAAAGACTGTTGTAAAAAAAGAAAATAAAGAAAAAATTGAGTTAAAAACATCAGAGATTAATAACAAAAAAAATGAAGTCTTGATAGTCATTACAGAAGAAGATAAAAATTTTATCGAAAAAGAAGCATCTGCATTAAACATGCAAATTCCGGCTGATAAAGATATCGATTATTTTATAGATTACTTTACAACGACCAAAAAATACTTTACAGAAAATGCTCTCAAAAGAGCAAACTACTTTATGCCAATGGTCAGAAAAATCTTTAGACAGGAAGGGCTGCCAGAAGAGTTGGCGTATCTTGCGGTAGTTGAAAGCGGATTTAATCCCTTTGCTACATCTCCTGCAAACGCGGCGGGAATTTGGCAGTTTATTCCATCTACCGGTAGAAGGTTTGGATTAAGAATAGATGATTACATCGATGAAAGAAGAGACCCATACAAATCTACAATAGCAGCTGCAAAATATTTGAAGACTTTATACAACATGTTTGGTAGTTGGGAGCTTGCGATTGCAGCATACAACTGCGGAGAAAAATGTGTTGCAAAAAGATTAGAATCCTCGTCAGCCACGTCTTTCTCCGAAATAAAAGAAACCCTTCCATCACAAACAAAAGAGTATGTTCCAAGATTTTTTGCCATTCTTTTGATTGCAAACAATCCTGAAAAATATGGATTGGATGTTAAAACAAATGTGTATGACGTTATTAATTTTACTGCCGACAGAGAGATAAACTTAAATGACTTGGCGCAAGAGAAAAAAGTTGATTATGACATTTTAAAATTCTACAATGCCCATTTAAAGAAAGACTTAGCATTTGAAGGAATAAACATAAACCTTCCAAAGCTTGATTACGCTGCAACCTTTGACAGAAGATACATAACAACACAGCCAATTGCTAAGAATAAAACCAGTGAAAATAGATACGTAGCAAAAACATCAAATCCTAAGCCTTCATCTGAACTCGTTCAAACAATTGTTCCCCAAACTCAACCTTCTAAGAGTGAAAATGACAGCGAATCTTTAATATCACTAATCAAAACTTCCGAAAAACCGGAGGTTGTTAAAACATCCTATAAGCCATCTTCAAATAAAGAAAATATCTATATCGTTCAAAAAGGAGATACATTATTTAGCATTGCAAGAAAGTTTGGTGTATCTGTTGACGTTTTGAGAAATTTAAATAACTTAGAAAGTGATAATATTAAAGTTGGACAGGAGTTATTGATACCTTGATAAACAGAAGAAAGACAAGGCCGGTTTATGTAGGCAATGTTAAGATAGGCGACGGAGCACCTATAGTCGTCCAATCTATGACAGACACAAAAACCCATGATATAGAAGCAACTTTAAATCAGATAAATAGACTCGCAAAAGCTGGATGTGAAATCATAAGAGTAGCCGTTCCAAGAGAAGAGGATGCGCTAGCACTGCCGGAAATTGTAAAAAATTCTCCAATACCGGTAATAGGCGATATACATTTCTCTCCAAGAATTGCCTTTTTATCTCTTGAAAGCGGTATACACGGAATCAGACTCAATCCTGGAAATATCAACGATAAAGGAAAAATCAAAGAAATCCTTCAAGAGTGTAAGAAAAAAAATATTGCAGTTAGACTTGGTGTTAACTCCGGTTCCTTGGAAGAAAGACTTCTTGAAAAGTATGGTTATCCATCTGCCGAAGCTTTAGCAGAAAGTGCTTTGTACTGGTCAGAATTTTTTGAGTCTGTAGGTTTTACAAACTTTAAAGTTTCTATAAAAGGTTCTGACGTGCTTCAAAATATAAAAGCAAATAAAATCTTTGCAGAAAAAACTGACATACCCCTTCATATAGGTATTACAGAAGCAGGACCGGCAGGTAGAGGGTCTATAAAGTCCGCTGTCGGTATTGGCATTTTACTGTATGAGGGCATCGGAGATACAGTAAGGGTCTCTTTAACGGCAGACCCGGAGGAAGAGATAAAGGTAGCATATCAAATTCTTCAAGCACTGGATTTGAGAAGAAAAGGTGTTGAGATTGTATCCTGTCCAACATGCGGGAGGATTGAGGTAAACTTGCCGGAAGTTGTAAAAAAAGTTGAAGAAAAATTAGAAGCGGTAGATAAACCTTTAAAGGTTGCAATAATGGGATGCGTTGTCAATGCAATCGGAGAAGCGAGAGAGGCAGATATTGGGTTAGCATGTGGAAATAAATCAGCTATTTTATTTAAAAAAGGAGTTCCAATCAAAAGAGTCTCTGAAGAAGAGATGGTAGAAGAGTTATTAAACGAAATTCAAAGAATGGATAATGAATAAGGAAATATTTTTATCTTATTTAGCCGGAATGTTTGATAACTGCGGCAAACTTTCTTTAAAAAAAGATGGAAGGACAAAGAAAAGCATATATCCTGAGGTCAGTTTAAGGTCTAAAAAGGAAGATTTTTTAATCCGGGTAAAAGAAGCATACGGCGGAACTCTTAGAAAAAACAAAAATTCTTATGTTTTGATCTTAACACACAAAAAAGCCAAAAATTTATTAAACGACTTAAAAGATTTCTCTATTTTAAAAAAAAGAGAGATTGAGATCATACAGCAGATTTTTTCAAAACAATTTTCCGGTAAATTAGAAGAAAAAAGAAGAAAAAAGTTGATTGAAGAGTTTTTATCCTTAGTTCAGCCTTCTGAAGGAAAATCTAAAAACAAAAAATGGTCTGTAAAATCTCTGTTGGAGGATTAAGGCTTGGAAGAGAAAGAATTTAACTTAAGAGGCGTTGCTGTAGATGTTACTTCTTATGAGCTTGAAGGTATAGATGAATTTGGAAAGGCGCCTGTAGTGCTAAAAAAAGTTATAAAATATAAAAGCAGCTTCAGCTTAGTAATGAAAGGAATAACCGAAGAGTTAGAATGGTATTTTTCTAAAGGACTAACGAATATATACTTTTTAGACAACGGAAAAGCATTAAGAATAGAACATGAAGATGGAACATATTGGGTAGACCTGCCTGCAGACCCGGAGCTAATTAACTTTCTTAAAGATTTTATAGAGGAGGCTTAAAAGTTGGAAAGCATCATAGAAAAGGCTGAGATACTTTTAGAGGCACTACCATTTATAAGAAATTTTAGAGGCAAAACCTTTGTTATAAAATACGGCGGAAACGCTATGGACAAAGCAGATTTAAGAGATGCTTTCGCACAAGATATCATAATGCTTAAATACATTGGAATAAATCCTGTAATCGTTCACGGTGGAGGACCACAGATAGGACAATACTTGAAAAAAATGGGCTTAGAGTCTAAATTTGTTGGCGGTTTGAGAGTTACAGACAAAGAGACGATGGATATCGTTGAGATGGTTCTTGGTGGTCTTGTAAATAAAAGCATCGTTCAATTGATAAACAGTTATTCAGGCGGGCATGTGAAGGCAGTAGGAATTACAGGAAAGGACGGATGCTTAATAAAAGCAAAAAAGTTAGATGCAGAAGAATATTTTAGGTCTATTGGAGATTACAGACCAACGGAGCTTTTAGACTTAGGTCATGTTGGAGAGGTTGAAGAAGTAAATCCGGGGATTTTAATCCATTTAGATGAAGACAACTACATACCTGTTATTGCACCAATAGGATTTGATGAAGAAGGAAACGCTTACAACATAAACGCAGATTTTGTTGCAGCAGCTATTGCAGGAGCTTTAAAAGCAGAAAAAGTATTATTTTTAACAGACATAGAAGGCTTAAAAGATGAAAACGGCAACACTTTGTCATCTGCAACTGTCAGCCAGATAAACCAAATGATAAAAGACGGTGTTATAAAAGGTGGAATGATTCCAAAAGTAAAAGCTTGTATCCAAGCTTTAGAGAAAGGCGTTAATAAAGCACATATATTAGATGGCAGACTTCCTCACTGCATTCTTTTAGAAATTTTTACTAAAAAAGGCGTTGGTACAGAAATAACTCTGTAGGAGTTAAATTTTGGTATTGGTCTACGGAAAAGGCAAGACAGGAGAATCAATAAAAAAATATCTTGAGAAAAAAAACATCCAATCTTTGATAATCGACGACAACGACCCACTGCCGGAGGATGAAAGTATAGATACAATCATCGTATCTCCCGGCGTGCCGTTTTTTAACAGAATTTTTAAGTATGCAAAAAAAAGGAAAATTCCAATCATCTCAGAAGTTGAATTTGCATACAGACAGTGTAATGGTAACTGTGAAATTATAGCTATTACCGGAACAGATGGCAAAACAACAACAACATCTTTGATTTATGAAGTTTTAAAAGAAATATCAGATAAAAATGTTTATGTAGGCGGAAACTACGGCATTCCATTTGTTGAGATTTTGGATAAAATAGAAGAGGCTTCGTTTTCTTACCAAAAGCCTTTAGACCAAGAATGCAATTCTTTAGATATAGCAAATAGCAATAAAACCATGAATAAAAATAATGTTTCAACCTCTCACCTCTCACCTCTCACCTCTCACGTCTCACCTCTTATCGTAGTCTTAGAGCTTTCATCATTTCAGATTTACTCAACAAAAACATTAAAGCCAAAAGTATCTATCATACTAAACATATCAACAGACCATCTTGATTGGCATAAAAAAGAAAAACATTATATTTTGTCTAAGCTAAAACTTTTAAAAAATACAGAATTTTCAGTGCTAAACTATGATGATAAATGCTTAAAAAATATAAAAGACAAAAATGTCTATTACTTTTCTTTAAAAGAGCTTCCGGAGGGTGTTAAAGGAATCTATTTAAAAGAATATAGAAAAGAAGATGGTTTAAACGTTTATAATCTTATGCTTAAATATGATAAAACAGGAGAAATTCAAGTAAAAACTCAGCTTATAGGCTTTCATAACCTACAAAACATCATGGCAACGATCCTGACAGCTTATCTGCTAAATGTGGATATAGATAAAGTGGTTGAAAAAATAAAAGAATTTAAACCACTTAGTCATAGAATAGAATTTGTAAAAGAGATAGAGGGTGTTAAGTTTTATAATGATTCAAAATCAACGACAGTTCAAGCTGTAGAAAAGGCGATAGAAAGCTTTGATGAAAACGTTGTTTTGATTCTTGGCGGAATAAACAAAGGCGGAGATTTCTCTAAGCTTGGCAGTTTATTAAAAACCAAAGTTTTATCAGCATTTATAATAGGAAGAGATAAAGAGCAGATATACCAGATGATTAAAGATTATACAAACAGCATAAAAAAGGAAAGCTTAGATGAAGCAGTAAAAGATGCTTTTGAAGTTGCAAAAAGCAACAAAGCTGTTGTTTTATTTTCTCCCGGATGTGCAAGCTTTGATATGTTTAAAAATTACGCTGACAGAGGAAATAAGTTTAAAGAAATAGTGGAAAGCTTAAATGGTAAGAAGTAAGTATTTTGATAACTATATATTTTTAGCTTTTTCTCTGCTTGTAATAGTTGGATTTGTATTTATATACAGTGCAACGTTTACCTACACTACGGCAGACCCGTTTTATTATGTAAAAAGACATTTTATAGCTTTATTTATTTCCATTTTTGCAGGATTGTTTGGTTATTTAACGCCGATGGATTTTTGGAAAAAGTGGGCTTACGCCTTTTTTGGCTTTGGAATGGTTTTACTGATTTTGGTATATTTTTTACCGGGAGATTCTACCGGAACCCATAGGTGGATAAACTTGGGATTTTTTAAATTCCAGCCTTCAGAGTATATGAAATTCGCAACCGTTTTATTCATTTCTAAATACCTATCCAGAAAAGAAGATATTTTAAAAACATTAGAACCTTTTATTGTTATCTTTGGAGTTGTTTTTTTAACAGCTGTTTTAATTGCATTTGAGCCACACAAAGGAGCTGCTTTATTCTTGCTTATCCTTACAACCTTAATTTTATTCTCTTCAAGAGCAAACGTCAAACCTTTACTCATCTTTATACCTTTTATAATAGCCTTTGGTACTTTGATAATTTTAACAAGTAATTACGCAAAAAGTAGATTGATAGGTATGCTAAACCCAGACCCATCTACAAAGGAAGGTTATCAAGCCTTTCAATCTTTGGTTGCTTTTGTAAAAGGAGGTCCATTTGGTGAAGGTATAGGCAACGGAACCCAAAAATTAAAATACCTGCCAGAAATCCATACAGACTATATTTTTGCTCTAATTGGAGAAGAAGCCGGCATCTTTGGCACTTTTTTCGTATTAGCTTTATATATCATTATTCTAATAAGAGGAATGCAAATCTCTTTAAGTAAAGATGATATTTTTATCCAAACACTTGGACTTGGTATAACGTATATTATCACTTTAAACGCGTTGTTTCATATATTTGTAACCTTAAACCTTTTCCCATCAACAGGTTTTACGCTACCATTTATAAGCTATGGCGGTTCTTCATTGATCATGAACTTCTTGTATATAGGAATTCTACTAAGAATTTCAAAAGAGCCTAACAAAATAAACTTTGTTCAAAGGACTTAAGATGGAAAAAGTTTTCATCTCCGGCGGTGGAACAGGCGGTCATTTTTACCCGGCTTTATCCGTTGCAGTAAATCTGAAAGAAAAAGGATTTAGCATTACATACATCGGAACTACAAACGGAATAGAAAGCAAAAAAGATTTTCCGGCTGATGAAAAAATTTTATACCCAATGAAAGCGGTAAGAGGAAAATCTATAGTTGGTAAAATCCAAGGAGTTTTTAGTCTTCTATCAACAACCTTTAAAGTCTACAAACAGATAAAAAAAGAAAAGCCGGATTTTTCAATCTGCTTTGGTGGTTATACGTCAATACCCCTCGGGCTTGCATCTTTTTTAGCAAGGGTGCCATTGTACATACATGAGCAAAATTCCATTCCTTCTTATTCAAATAAAATTCTATCTTACTTTGCTAAAAAAGTTTTTATAACCTTTGAACTTACAGCCAAGTATTTTGATAGAAAGAAAACAGTTTTAACAGGCATGCCTCTAAGAAAAAACATCATAGAAAAAGCTAAAAATTATGTATATAAACCAAACCAAACGAAAACAGTTTTGGTTGTAGGCGGCAGTCAAGGAGCAAAAAAACTTTCTGAAAGCACAATATCCTTAGCTTCAGAAATGAAAGATATTAAATTTATCCTTATAAAAGGAAAATGGCAGGTAGAAGTGCCAAATTTAGAAAATCTCACAGTTTATGAGTTCGTTGACAACATGGAAGACCTTTACACATCTGCGGATGTTGTAATTTCTCGTAGTGGTTCAAGTAGTGTTAACGAGATTTTATGCTTTGGTAAATACGCTATCTTTATTCCATTTCCTTATGCAGCATCAAACCATCAGTATTACAACGTAAAATGGCTAAAAGATTTAGGTTTGTGTGAATTGATTGAAGAAAAAGATTTAAGTAAAGAAGTTTTAAAGAAAATATTAGAAGATGCTTTTAACAAAGACTTAGAAAGTTTAAGTAAAAAAATCAAAGAATATGCGATATTTGACAGTGATGAAAAAATCGTAGAAAATATATTAAATGATTTTAAAAACGATTGAACATCAAGAAAATATAGATCTTAGGAATTTTTGCACTATAAAAGTTGGCGGAATAGGAAAGATTGTATATTTTCCAAAAGATCACAAAGAAATCTCTATCTTAATTAAAGAGTACGATAACATCTATCCACTTGGAATTGGAAGCAATCTAATTTTTTCCGATGGAGTTGTGAATAAAGTTTTTGTCCATTCTAAGAATCTAAAAAAGTATGAGATAGAAAATCAAAGCGATATTTTTTACATCACGGCAGAAGCCGGCGTAAGCTTTAAAACCATAGTTTCAGTAGTAAAAAAGTACAACCTTGAAGGATTTGAAAACCTATCCGGCATTCCTGCAACCGTTGGCGGAGCAACTGCAATGAACGCAGGAGCTTACGGAAGCGAAATCTTTGATTTAATAGAAGAGGTTTGGTGGATAGATAAAGAAGGGCAGCTAAATCATTCAAAAAAGGAAGAGATTAAATACTCTTACAGATACTCTCAATTTCAAAAGGAAGGTTTTGTTTATAAAGTGAAGCTAAAGCTTAGAAAAAGTGATAAAAACATATCAGAGATTATAAAAAACCATCTGCTTGATAGAAACAGTAAACAACCCCTTGATTTACCAACAGCCGGGTCAACTTACAAAAATCCAGCGGGAACATACGCCGGCAAGCTGATTGAAGCAGTTGGCTTAAAAGGTTATAGAACAAACGATATAGGATTTTCTGAAAAACACGCAAACTTTCTTGTAAACTACGGAAATGCTAAGTTTAAAGACCTAATAAAACTCTTAGAACTTGCCGAAAGAAAAGTATTAGATGAATTTAAGATAAATCTTGAAAGAGAGGTTAAAATCATTGATTAAAATCGCACTTTTATATGGTGGATATTCAAGAGAAAGGGAGATTTCTATTAAAAGTGGAAAAGCGGTAGAAAAAGCTTTAAACCAGCTTGGATATACTTACAAAGTATTTGACATAGTAGAAAGAGATAAATTTATAAAAGAGATTTTAGAATATAAGCCAGATTTAGCATTTATAGTTTTACACGGAAAAGGCGGAGAAGATGGCACGATTCAAGCTATCTTAGAATTTCTTGGCATCCCTTACACAGGGTCGGATATGAAAACAAGCGTCATAGCAATGGATAAAGTGCTAACAAAGATGTATTTGAAAAACTTTGGCATTCCAACGCCAGATTGGATATTTTTCACAGAAGAAAAAGAGGCTTTAAATTATAGACCCGATTTCCCGGTAGTCGTAAAAGCTCCAACGGAAGGGTCTTCCATTGGTGTTTATGTAGTAAACAATCAGCAAGAGTATGAAAATGCTGTAAAAGAAGTATTTAACCTTGATGATAAAGTATTGGTAGAAAAGTTTATCAAGGGAAGAGAGTTAACAGTTAGCATACTTGATGACGAAGTTTTTGATATTGTTGAGGTTGTCGTATCAGAAGGCTTCTATGATTTTAATAATAAATACATTACAGGAAAAACTCAGTACATATGCCCGGCTCAATTAGATGAAGATGTGTATAAAAGCATTCAAAGTTTAGGACACAATGTTTATAAACTTTTAAATTGCAAGGGACCTGCAAGAGTTGATATCATTTTAGAAAACGATAATAATCCATATGTGCTAGAAGTAAATACAATTCCCGGAATGACAGAGTTTAGTCTGCTTCCTAAGGCTGCATTGGCAAGAGGAATCACATTCAACCAGCTTGTAGAAAAAATAATAAAAAATAGTCTAAAAAGATGAGAAAACTTGGACTTTTCTCAGCATGGCTTATTTTGTGCGGATTACTTGGCTACTATGCTCCAACTCTGCCGATTGTAAAAGATATAGTGGCTATCAAGAAAGTGAACGTTGTTGGAACTGATAAATTATCAGAAAACGATTTAAGAAACATCTTTAAAACAGAAAATTGGATATTTATCTCAGAAGATAGATTAAAAGAAAAATTAGAAAAATATCAATTTATTAAAGATATAAAAATCTTAAAGCCAAATCTTGGCGAAATTACGATGGTAGTAGAAGAAAAAAAACCATTTGCTAATATCATTCAAGGTAGTAAAGTTTTTACCGTTGATGAAGAAGGAAATGTATATGAAACAGATATCTCAAATTTGTTAAACCTTGTGAATATATACTATAACGATAGTGAATTTCAAAAAAGCGATATATTAAAAATCAAGAAAATTATGGAAAACTTTAAAGACTATCAGCTTTCTAAATTTATAGTTCAAAAATCACAGATAGCAGCTGAAACGGACGATGGAAGGATATTGGTGTTTTCGAAAGACGAGCTTGATGATAGTCTAAATAAAGCTAAAATATTTTTAGCAAATAAAAACATAAAGGATTATACTTATATAAATTTTAGTTTTGACGAAATGGTAATAGTAAAAAAATTAAACGAGGAAACGAAATGAGTAAAAGTAAAACTTTTGTAGCGCTTGATGTAGGAAGTTATAAAACTGTTGCAGTAATTGGTGATTTAGACGAAACTGGAAAATTACATATCATAGGTTTTGGAGAGACACTGTCTAAAGGTATTGAAAAAGGATCAGTAGTAAATCCTTCAGAAGCTATAAAATCGATAAAAGAAGCTGTTGTAACAGCTGAATCAAACTCCGGATTTAGAATAAGCTCAGTAGTCTTAAATATCGGGGGAGTTCACATTGAATCAAAAAATGAAAAAGATTTTATAAGCTTTTCTTCATCCAACAAAGAAATAGACCAAAATGACATAAACGCACTTATAGAAAAGATATCTGAAAAATTTAAAAATGATAATATCCAGATTTTGCATATTATTCCAAAAATGTATGTCTTAGATGATGATGAGATAGTATACGAACCTGTTGGTCTAATTGGTAGTAAAATATCCGGAGAATACAATGTTATAACAGGCAAGGTTAATTCTATTAGCAATATTAAAAAAGTGGTTGAGCAAAGTGGTCTTGGAGTTATGGATATCGTTGTCAATCCGATAGCATCTGCAACTTCAGCACTTTATGAAGAAGAAAAGGACCTTGGCGTTGCAATAGTTGATGTTGGCGGTGGCTTAAGCGACATAGCGGTATATAAAAATGGTCATCTTGAAGCAGTAAAATCTATTCCTCTTGGTGGAAATCTAATAACAAAAGATATATCTTTTAGATTTAAATTATCCAAGGATATTGCTGAAAACCTAAAAAAACAGCATGGAGTTGCATCAACAGAATTTATAGAATTTAATGAAGTTGTTGAAGTTAAAAGTAGAGAGGATGAAGAAACAATCAAATTAGAAAAGTATGAAATTGTAGAAACAATAGAATGGAGATTGACTGAAATGTTTGAAATTTTAAGAAAAGAGCTTGAAAAAACTGGATTTTATGATAGGTTAAATGCAGGCATTGTTTTAACCGGGGGAGTAGCAAACACCCCTTATATCCAACATCTTGCAGAAAAAATTTTTGAAAAAGATATAAGAGTTGGAAAGCCAAAAGAATTTAAGGCATTTAACGAAAAGTTCTACAGTCCAGAGTACGCAACAGTGATAGGATGTCTGCAATTTACAGCTTCTGCCTTAAAAGATAAGCATGTAGGGTCTAACAGTAGTGAAATGTTTAATTTCAATATATCTGATACTTTCACAAAGTTTTTTGATAAAATAAAGAATCTTTTCTAATTGTTTGGAAGTGCACAACAGTTGCGATTTCCTGTAAAAAGTTGTAAAATAGCGGTTTATTATGAATGGAAAACTATTATAAAGAAGTGTGAAGGAATAAAAATGATAACACTACAATGCCAACTTGAGTTTCA
>Ga0080004_1165312_pt1 | contig 20875 bp, 17 predicted proteins | sample WasSprMetagenome_FD_69207 | JGI IMG/M metagenome (GOLD analysis project Ga0080004, IMG submission 69207) | Sulfidic aquatic microbial communities from Washburn Spring, Yellowstone National Park, USA - WS (SPADES assembly) (version 2) | ecosystem: Environmental > Aquatic > Thermal springs > Hot...
AGCATCTTCTCTATTACACACACTTGATAACACCTCTTGTGCGTCCTCCAGCCTCTAGCCGGCATACCCGGCTAGAGGTCTCCGGGGAATAAAAATAAGGGCATATCTTCCAACCGCTTGACCCAGCGCTCACCTCCTATAGGTCCAATTGAACATGTAGCCGTCTCTAGGGCTACGTATGTGAAACTTTATAAACGCCTCCTCCCTACTCGGGTATTGCTCCAATATCGCAAGTATTGGAGCCACTATATACCTACTGTAAACAGTTTTACGCCTACCGCATACAGCCGTAACCCTGATAATGTGAGAAAAGTCTTTAAACCCTCCGCCAGTATTTCCAATTGGGGGGTTGAGGGGCGGTCTAGCTGTTAGAGCTGGGGCTGTGGGGCTGGGTCTCAAGCTCCCTCAACCTCCCTTAATGATCCTCCCCCATCATGCTTGATTTACAACCTCTAGTGTTTAAGACGGTATGGATTCCAGCTCCAGCTTCTTCAACGTGATCTTCTTAGCTTCCTCATCAACCTCCATTATCACGTAATCGTTTAAGTTCAGCCCGAGCTTTTGAGCCACCGTCCACGGAACGTTGATATACAACGTAGGAGTTTTCTTACTCTTTCCACCCATCTTACCAATAACCCTCATAATCATTTTCATGGCTATCAAGTACTTGATGTGCTCCTCATCTTATTAAGGTTTTTTACACCTCACAGCCATAGTTTTTCCATAATTTTTTCCCAGTGGAGAGGGCCTCTTGGATCTGTAGAGTCATCACATCGTTCGCAGCGCATCCTAGATGGAAGATATGAAGTCGGGGAGGTCGTCTAAAAAGACGATCAGACCGATCAGCGAAATTAGCCGATAGAGTGCTTGGCGGTCTTTATCCCTATCGAGGGAGGCCCCAAAAGCCCCGGAGATAAGGGCGATAAGCCCCACCTGCCAGTGATGGACTCTAACGCCTCCGATGCAGACGCGCGGGCCTCCAGGATTGCTGTAAACCTCTATGAAGCCCTTCCCCTGCACCATCCCCCACTTACACCTCCTACGTCGGCCTTAAACCGTTCACGCTGTATATCCATCCGTTGGAACCGACTATACGCCTTGAAGGCTCTATCACTCTAAGCTTCTGGAGAAGGTATCTGTATTTTGAAACAGTCCTCCTATCTCCGCCGACCGTCTTAACTATAACATCCTCTACATCCTGATCCGTAACCTCTTTGAACCCCTCTAGCTTTTCAGATATGTCTTTAAGCGTCTTCAAGGTTCTGCTTTTAGGCTTCTCATCTTCAGGCTTCCCGGAGTCTGTGTGTGCGTGCTGCTGTAAGTACAGCCTTATAGCGTTCTCAACCTCTGCGCTGAGACCGTGGAGACCGGGGTATTTGCTCTTGATAAGCTCCATGAGCTGCCTGTAGAGTAGATCGTCTATGTAGACGTATACACCCCTCTTACCGGCTGGAACCTTAGGCATATAAATCACCTCCCACCAGAATACTAGTATTTATACTGGAATACTAGTATTTTATGTATTATATACTTATTCATCTGTAAACTGTAAACTATAAACTATGGAGGTTTAAGGAAAACTCTATGGAAAAATCTAGGACCTAAAAACGATAGAGGTCTTATACACGCACACACACGTTCTGGGCGTGTAGAATCGTCGTGTGTTCGGCGTTGTGGATGTGAGGCGACGCAAGCTATACGTGGATACATCCCCGTATATCTATATCGTCCATAAAGATATACCCTTATATATCTAGATGTACTATGATATATCTCTGTATGTCTGAGTCTAAGCCTGAGAAGGGCGCCGTCACGACTGTTAGGGTTCACGCGTATGTCAGGTCTAGGCTTGAAGCCGTCAAGGTGCATAGGCGTGAGACGGTTGAAGACGCGGTAGTGAGGCTCCTGAGGATGTATGAAGCCTTGGCCTCGGTCTCGAAGCGCTACGGCTCGACGGCTGAAGAGGTCCTCCGCAGAGGCCTGGAGCTCTACGCGGCCGAAGCAGAGAGGAGGAGGGCGTTTACAAGAGCCTAAACCCCCTCCCCCTGGGGCACCGGGTCGGAAGATTGCTTAGGTTCTGAGCTGAGCGTGGGCTCATAATATTCCATCACGCTTAACCAGGCCCAGCGGGCTCCGCGCACAGCCGAGTCGACGCGAGTCCAGACCTGAGTCTACGCGGCTCAGACCCGACCACGCGTACACTTCAGACTCGAGTCGGCTTATAGACACGCTCAAGATGGCTGAGTGACTAGACGCGTTTAGAAGGCTTAGTGAAGCTCTACTCCCTCTTAGACTTCCTGTTCACCCTTGAGTATGTGCAGCTCGGATTGTAGCAGTGTATTCCCATGTTGCAACTCCATATTATCCTGAGACCGCTGCCGGTCCTTATGGAGACCGGCACGATCACTATGGATACCTTGAACTTCTCACCTTTTATGCTAATGTACTCGTGGCATGTAGAGCCTGAAGGGGCTAATGTGAAGCCTATTGAAGGCTCAGACATGGCAGACCGGGAGACGAAAGGTAGAGGCAAGCTTAAAAACGTTCCTAGCACGGAAAATGCACGTGTACATGGGAAATCTTATAAGTAGCTTGTTCCGACATACCGGTATGGTGAGCCTTTGATCAAAGGTGATCTGTTTAAGAATCCACCATCTGAGTTTAGAGGGGTGCCCTTCTGGTCTATAAACGATAGGCTCAACCCGGTGGAGGTTGCACGTCAAATCGCCCTTCTAGATGAGGGAGGGTATGGGGGTGTCTTCTTCCACGCTAGGGAGGGTTTAGCCACGCCATGGCTGGGGGAGGAGTGGTTTAACGCTTTCAAGGCGGCGGTGGATGAGGCTAGGAAGCGTGGTATGAGTGTGTGGATATATGATGAGCAGCGCTGGCCATCCGGCTTCGCAGATGGAATCGTCCCCGCTTTAAGCCCAAGGTATAGGGCTAAAGCCCTGCTGATGATACCCGGTGAGAGGGCATATGACGGTGGTGAGGTTATAGCCACATTCAAGTGTAAATTAAACGGTGAAGGTATTCCACGTGAGTATGAGGCTGCCAAGCCCGGTGAGGAAGGGGGGAGTTACGTATACTTGTCATTCGTCACCTACGTCGCCCCCATCGGAGAGACGTGGTTTAGCGGCTTAAGCTACGTCGACCTACTGGAGCCTGATGTTGTTAAGAAGTTTTTAGAGGTCTCATACGAGCCTTATGTAAACCGCTTTAAGGATGAGGTTGGCATAAGTATACCGGGGGTCTTCACGGATGAGCCAAACATCTCAAGCAGCAGACCTATAAAATCCCGGCCTCCAGCTCAGACCCCTCCTAGGGGCCCGAGGATCCAGCCATTTGCCATACCGTGGACTGATGGCCTGGTTGAACGCTTCAGGAAACTGAACGGTTACGATATAGTGAGTAGACTACCTGAGCTCTTCTTCAACATCGGGAGTTATATGAAGACGCGCTACGACTTCTGGAGGACGATAACCATACTGTTCTTAGAGTCCTTCTCTAAGCAGATATATGAGTGGTGTGATGGGCATGGGTTAAAGTTTACCGGACACTATTTGGCTGAAGACGCCCTCTTAAGCCAGCTGACATGTGTTGGCGCTGTGATGCCGCACTACGAGTATCAGCACATACCTGGGATAGACCACTTAGGTATGCATGTTTGGGGTGGTCTGCTCACCGCTAAGCAGGTGTCGAGCGTCGCTAATCAACTCGGTAAGGGGAGGGTTCTCTGCGAGACGTATGGTTGCACCGGTAACTATCCATCATTCGCGGATAGGAAGTGGATTGGGGATTGGCTATACGCCATGGGGGTGAACCTCTTAAATCATCACCTGGTTCCGTATTCGATGCGCGGTAGGAGGAAACGGGACTACGGGCTTAACTTCCATTGGGGTCAGCCATGGTGGAAGTACAATAGGATTATTGAAGACTACTTTGCGAGGCTGAGCTATGTGCTTTCAAGAGGCAGACGTGTGGTTAATGTTTTGGTCATACATCCAATCGGTAGTGCATGGGCAACATACTCGCCTTTAAATCCGTCTAAAGTGGTGGAGTTAGACAACCACCTCTCAAGGTTGCTTAGGACCCTGCTCTCCATACACGTAGACTTCGACCTCGGGGATGAGATGCTTATGGAGAAATACGGTAGGGTTGATGGTGGAAAACTATACGTTGGTGAAGCGTCCTACGACTTCGTCATAATACCTCCGAGCGTAACGTTGGCGAAAAACACAGTTAAACTGTTGAGGGAGTTTACGGGTAAAATAGTAGCGGTATCCCCCACACCCATCCTGGTAGACGGAGAACCCAGCGATATGATTAAGGAAGTGCTGAGTAGAGCCGAGGTGATCGGTAAAATCGATAAGGCAACCGTTATGGCGGCGCTTAAAGGGGCATCAAAACCAATTACGGTAGAGGGCGACGAGGATGGAGACGTCCTCTACCATTTAAGACGCGGCCATGAGGATGACACACTCGTACTGTTTCTAGCCAATACTAGTCGTGAGAAGGCTCACGAGTTGGAAGTATCATTAGAGGGTGTGTTTACGGTTGAGATTTGGAACCCGATAGATGGGGAGCGGAAGACCCACCCGTTTGAAACTGAGGGTGGGAGAACCATCTGGAGTATAAGGCTGGAACCGGTAGGCTCAGCCCTATTCGTCCTGAAGCCGGGCATGTCTGGGGCTGAAGCCCCAACCGTGGGAAGGGTTAAGGTTTCTGAAACACCTGTCACGGGTTTATGGAGGATTAGGAGGCTTAACCCAAACATTCTAGTCTTAGACTACTGTAGGTATCGGGTTGGTGGTGCTTGGAGCGAACCAATGCCAGTTTGGAGGGCGCATGATGCCATAGTTCAGAATGGGTTGGGTACAAGGTTCTCCCTAAGGTTTGAGTTTGAGTCGGACATAGAATTCGAGGGTAGGAGCGCATACCTTGTTGTTGAAAAACCAGAGTGCTTCAAGGTCTACGTGAACGGTGTTAGGGTTGAGCCTAAAGCAAACGGGTACTGGCTTGACTGGAACTTCCCAATGATAGAGGTCTCCCAATTAATCGGCAAAGGTCTAAACGTTATAGAGGTTGAGGGAGTTGTAAGCCTAGAGACCGAGTTGGAGAACATACATCTGCTAGGCGACTTCGGGGTTAAGGTCGGTGCTAAGGGCTCATCTAGACTGATAGGTGAAGTGAGCAGTGTAGAGCTTGGGGACCTATGCCAGATGGGCTACCCATTCTATGCCGGCGAAGTAGAGCTTAGGAAGGTCGTGAATCTAGACGTGCCCGGAGACGCTGAAGTACTCATCCGCTTGGAGGGGCTTGAATCGTCATTGGCTATAGTTTACGTGAATGGGAGGAAGGCTGGAGAGGCAATACTACCGCCGTATGAGGTGGATGCCACAAATGCCATAAAACCCGGCGAAAACGAGCTGAAGATCGTGCTTGTCGGAGCATTAAGAAACGCTTTAGGACCACACCACTATAAGGGTGGAGACCCACCATTCGTAGGCCCGGAAACATTCAGAGACCCTATGCACTGGACAGACGACTACGTGCTGAAGCCATTCGGTGTGAAAAGCGTTAAAATCTCCATACTGAAATAAATCATAGATATGTTTAAAAGCCTGTAAATCTCACCTAGGAGACAGACTATGAATTTGAGGGAAAGGTTCCTCTTAACCGTGCATTTTCAGCGACCAGACCGTGTTCCAAACTTTGAGATAGATTTCTGGGATGAAACCATTGATAGGTGGTATAAGGGAGGTTTACCCTCTTATGTCCACCAGGCGTCGATGGGCCCTCACAAACAAAGGTTCGGCTAACAACTCTAGAACTGTCGTAACCCCTGCATATACGAGTTCATTCAGCGGATGATGTAGATGATGCTGGACTGCGTTGTAGCCCGATTATCCAAATAAAAGGGCGTCTAAGCTGATTTGGAAAAGAGCGATTATCTCGATTTTTGGATCACCTTGTTAAGGGGATGCGAGAAGAAGGTGGACTTAGGTCATATTATGTCCAAAAATTTATAAGGACCATACGCTAAAATTATAGGTTTGGAGAGATGATAGAAGATGGAGATAAGGGCTGTTCCTAAAAAACTTTGGGGGATGATGATCGCTGTTGCCGTGTTTTTCGCTTTAGTGTGCTCCGCTACTGTAGCGTGGTATGGCACAGGATACATGTGTGGTTCACTTCATGGATCTTTTGAGATGGGCGGTTTGTCTATAGGTTCAATGGGTTTTCTGATGATCGCTATACTGCTCAGCTATGCCTTAGGCAAAGTGAGCCCGAAGTACCGCTTCACGGCATCGTCTTTAGCTCTACTCTTCGCTTTTCTCGGACCCATGGCTGATGTGTCAGATGTTGAGCCGGTCCGCGAAATGGTAGCTTTGATGTTGGTCGGTGCTCGAGCCCCCCACAGATACGATATACTGCCCCACGTCCCGAATTGGTGGCTCCCCAAAGAAACGGCCGTCTATGACGATTTACTCGCCGGTGGCGTCCTACATTGGGATGCTTGGCTACCAACCCTCGTATTGATAATACTTGCCAACCTCTTCTGGCAGCTTTCCGCCTTCTTCTTAGCGTTGATCGTTCGGAAACAGTACGTGGACATTGAGAAGCTCCCATTTCCACTACACGTAGCTGTGCTATATCCCATAAGAGCATCTACAACATGGGACGGTAAACCCGAACTCTTCAGCTGGAAGAAGTCCAAACCATTCTGGATTGGGGTTATACTAGGAGTAATTTGGGCCCAAGATTCCATACTCGCGCCCATAGCTGTAAACATCTTTAAGTTTGCGAGATGGCCTAGTGTGACAGACTATATTCCCTTCTATACCGACTTAAATCCAACGCTTGGGAGCATGCTTCCAGGAGGAGCTTTTGCCCTAACTCTGGCCTGGGTACACATCTTCATGTCGTACCTCATGCCATTAGATATACTGTTCTCGATGTTTATAACGTATTTCGTCGTTCAGATTGTAGCCAATGTATCCTTAGTACGCGCTGGCCTAGCTCCATGGGATCCATCATGGGGTGCTATGACAACGTGGATGCAATACGGATACTATGTAGGCCCCATGAGATATGCATACGTAGGTCTTGGCATGTTCATTGCCACGGCGATTGTACCGCTTATAATATACCGTAAACAAGTCGTTGGGAGTCTTAAGCTCGCCCTCGGACGGAAGGCCGAGGGGGTGAGCGAGGAAGGTGAACCCCTCCCATACCGTTGGGCATGGATAGGATTGATCGTTACGTTCATACTCTTCGCAGCCCTAATGGCATCTTCAGGTATTCCGATGATCGTGACGATTCCACTCCTCATCTTCATTTGGCTCATGATCCTAGGAAACCTGAGAAACATGGCTGAATCTGGCTACTTCATGATAAGGCAGTACGCGGGCTTTGGTGGAGTCGTATACCCACTCACGTCGGACCTACTACTGGCGGCCGGTACCCCAACTGGTCCGGCGGCTTTCGCGAGCTTCCAGTTCGGACAATGGTACTGCTCCAATCCATTCGGCCTAGGGGCTAACGTTTACATGACGGCGGAGAAGGTCAGAACGGAAATCGGCGGAATAAGGGCAAGAGACGTATTCATCGCAGGCGTCCTGGGCACTGTGATCATGGTGATCGTGATGTTTCCCATGCATTTCTGGGCCGTTCAAGTGCAAGGCATAAATAAGGCATATACAGCGGGGCATCTAATATATAACGTAGACATGTACATGCGGAATACACGTCCACAAGTCCTAGAGGGTTATTTTGCCCGTGGCAGGCCATATGCACAATACCTGATAATTGGCTTCATAATTGGGGCAATCCTCTACTATGTGCGCCTAATATATCCAGCGATCCCGATAAACCCCTTCGGAGTAATGTATGGGATGACGTCGCACGACACGGTGTTCATGTTCACGCCGTTTCTAATCGGCTGGATAGCTAAGATGTTAACTCTGAAAATTGGCGGTGTCAAGGTGTATGAGGAGTATGGTGTGCGAATCGTCACAGGCTTTGCCCTCATGTGCTTCCTCTTGTTCTTACTAGGACAAATCGAAACGACTATATTGCGGCAGGCCGGGATAATATGACGGACAAAGGGAGGCTTTGGTCGCGCAAAGCACTTGCTATAATCGTATTAGTCGCATCCCTCGCATCCTCTATTTTTTCCGCACCAGCCTCTGTAGCAGAAGGATTAAACATAGACTACAATTTCATTAGGGGAAACATAGATATGGCTGCCATTAAAAACCACGTAGATTATTTCTCTTCCCTCGGATCAAGGATGACAGGCTACCCTGGATGCGACATCGCCGCAGAATACATCTTCAATTACTTTAAGAGTGTGGGGCTTCAGGACGTCCACTATCAATATTATAACGTTACAGTCCCCATAGATTATGGTGCTGAGATTCAAGTCCTCTCGCCTCAAAGATTCAATGTAACGGCATACCCGCTTATGCCTAATTCTGTTCAAACGTGCTCTACCAAAGGGATTTCCGGGAGGTTGATTTATGTTGGAAGGGGGGAGCTGAAGGACTTCAACGGCCTGCCAGTCAATGGAAGCATAGTGCTGATGGACTTTGAGAGCTCAGACAATTGGATAAATGCTGTTAAACTCGGCGCAAAAGCGGTGATATTTATTGAGCCCAAAATAACCAACCGCTTTGAAGCGATGCAGAAAGTCTACGACATCCCCCTGTATTTTCCAAGACTCTACATACTGAGAGAGGATGGACGTAAACTTCTCTCGCTAATTCAAAGTGGGGAAGAGGTCGTAGTACATATAAAGTCCAAGATGAGATATGAGGTTAGGACTGCGAGAAACGTCATAGGGCTGATAAATGGTACTGAAAGCCCATACTTTTATAAGTGGAGGCCGGAGTGGGCTAAAGAAATGGAATTCTCCACAGCCATGGAATCGGAATACGTCGATGCTGGACCGGGCTACTATTCCAAGGATGCTATTGCCATCTCCGCACACTACGACTCGTTTTCATACATCCCATCTCTGGCTCCTGGAGCCGACGAAGCCACCGGCATAGCAACGCTCTTAGAACTGGCCAAATTTTTCTCCAAAAATAAACCTAAGAGAACGATCATGTTCATAGCATTCTCAGGCCACTGGCAAGCGCTCGAGGGGGTAAGGCAATACGTCAGAGGATACTGGCTAAGCTTACCAGGCATAAGAGCCCACTTCAACCTAGACTTTTCAACAGACAACGATAGACTGGGGTTGGTTTTCGCCGGACATTGGGGCAAAATCCTATGCATCGGATTTCCGCCATGGAGTGAGCAACCCCTCTATAGGGCGGCACACATTCGTGATGTTATCTTCAAAAGGTATTTGCCTGAGATTGAGAGGCAATTGAATAAGAAGTATACGGTAGATGACGCCGTCGACTTAGAATGGGAAAAACACGTCCCCGTCCCATACGTAGTCGACATCGAACCCATCATGTTAGCTGGGACGTGCGCCGTCTCCTTCTACACCACGCAGTCAGGACGCCCATTAATGAATACACCCTTTGACATGCCGGATCGAGTTAACTATGCTAATTTGAGGCCGCAAGTTGAGCTCTCTTACCTCCTACTAGCTAGCTTCGCAAACGATCCGCAAAAATTCATTCCAGTCTTCGAAGTGAGGCGGTGGCGTGAGATGGGAGGGTTTTCCACCCTCGAGGGGAGGGTTGTCGAGTATAACTTCTCTAAAGCTTGGTATCAACCCGTTCCAAACGCTCTAGTCGATGTAAGGCTCTTCTCAAGCCCTGTCGCATCTCTCGGACCTGGCGGATCCGTAGAGATGATGCCGACAGCCGTCAGTTTTGTGCAACACACGGTTATAATGACCGATGCCAATGGAACGTTTGATTATGTAGGAGCTGTGGGCGTTGCGCCAAGCGGCGCACAGACGGCCTATGGCGGTATGTACACTTACAGTTACGCCGTTATGCCTTATGTGATAGACCAAGAAACCGGTGAACTGTTAATGGCTCCAGATTTCGGAGTATACGGAATTGGTAGATTCGGCCCTACGTTCGTTACCGTCGACATGGAGCTCAAAAGGAGTACCTTCGTCGTCTTTAGGTGCGCTTCCCTTGTTGCATTTGACATCTTCGATGCTAGGTCTTTTGAAACAGAAAGAAATAGAGTTTACCTTCTCGACTTCAGGGGGCATGAAATTCCTTTACGATTCGGTTTAGTAGCCATCCCGGGGAAGACGAATGCGATGTTCTTTATGGAACCTGGTACGCCGGTCGAAATATTAGTCGAAGACAGTACAGCTCAACTGGTCATGTTATTGAACAATGCCTCTGACGAACATCCGGAGGGTGCGGGATATACGGCTCATAAGGTCGGTCAAACACTTTTCATCAGGAATACGGCGGGTGAGGCGGCGAAAAGCCTATACTACCTTATCCGTGAGAGGCTGATGGTTAGCATGAAATATGGAGTCGGCAGCTCAGAAATGGTAGAGTTTTATGAGAGGTCCGCTAAAAGCTACGAGGACCATGTCAGGGCATTGCAAAACTATAGATACGATATTGCATATGGATTGGCTGTAACGGCTTTGCAGGATTCGATACGGGCTTATCGAGCATCGAGAGAAGCCATGAGGGATGCATCGTTCACAACCTTCATTTTCTTCCTAATATTAATACCCTTCACAATCTTCTTTGAAAGACTGACCTTTGAGTCTAGAGGGATGAGGCGGCTTTCAATAATCATCATCACGTTCACCGCACTCCTTTGGGTTCTATATCTTTTCCACCCAGGCTTTCACATAGCTCCAAATTCGTGGGCAATCGTTATCGGAGCAACGATGGTGTCTCTATCCATTCCACCAGCCGCATTCGTTGTGGGTTATGTCTCTGAGTTTCTGTTAAAGATCAGGAGGAAAGTACTTGGCGCACATTTCGCCGAAATTGGTAGGGTCAGTGCTACGGTTGTAGCTCTCTCTACCGGAATTTCCCACATGAGGAAGAGGAAAACTCGAACAATCCTGGTGTTGATGACGCTGGTCATCATAACGGTCTCACTTGTTGCGCTAACATCCTCAAGCGTCGCGTTATATATTAGGGGGCTAGAGATACCAGGTACACCCTTGTATGAAGGAGTTCTTGTCAGGAGAATAATATGGGAATACCTTCCATGGCAATCCGTTGAGTATCTGAGGGGGGCGTTCCCTCAGGCAACGATCGCTCCAAGGCTTTGGTTCTATCCACAACTGCAGACAATCACCCTCAGATCGCCATCCGCAGAATATACCATAAGTCGTTACGCTTGTCTCCTAGCTTTGGCGCCGGAAGAACGATATGTTACGAACATCGATAAGAGTCTCATGTCCGGCCAGTGGTTTGATGAAAGCGATGTATACTCAATCATACTGAGCTACCAGGTTGCCGAGGGGTTGAAAGTCAAGGTTAATGATACAGTAAAAATGATGGGGTTTGACTTTATCGTCAAAGGTATATACGATCCATTCAAGCTCAGCATGATCTCGGATCTAGACAAGCAGCAGATCTTGCCTATAGACATGATGGCGGGGGCCGCGGGGATAATGGCTGGGACCCGCTTACCCGCCAGTTCGGTTGTAATAGTCCCAGTTCGTTTTGCTAGGCAACTCCCTGAATTTCACGTGCATACGATCGCCATCAAGTTCCAAAATGTAAGCGATGTAGAGAAGAACGCATTAAATTTAGCCTTAAGAACCAATTTTGACGTATATGTAGGCGTGGGAGGTAAACTCTATAGTTATCGTTCAGCAGGGCTTGTAACTACGCAAGGTTGGGAATTTCTAGCACCTCCGCTGATACTATGCATGCTCATAATCTTCAACACAATGCTAGGCTCGATCTATGAGAGGGTTAGGGAGATTCATGTGTACAGCTCCCTAGGTTTATCTCCGAAGCACGTCGCATACATGTTCCTAGCTGAAGCCTTAACCTGTGCATTCATAAGCTCAGTTATAGGCTATATTGCGGGGATTGCAATAAATGTTTATCTATTCACGTTCAACCTCCTCCCAGAGGGGTGTTACGTAAACAGCTCTTCGTCTTACTTGATCTACTCTATCCTCCTCTTGGCTGGTGCAACCATAATATCATCCATCTATCCTCTTAGAGTGGCGTCAAGAGCCGTAACGCCCTCGGTTGAGAGGCTGTGGAGGATTGAAACAGAACCGAGGGGAGACGACTGGATTATACCGATGCCCTTCATCTTACGTAATGAAACGGAAGTTAAAGCGGTATTAAAATATCTAGAGGAATACATTAAGGTTCGGTCCTCTGAGAAGTTAACCTTCATGGCTGAAAATGTCAGAATCGAGGAGGAAGAATTTAATGGAATCAAAACCCTCTCTCTTAAGATGCTTGTGAGAATAGTACCGTGGGATGCCAATATTGTACAGGATTTCCGCCTCAGCGCCATACCCCAAGAGGGGAAGAAGGAGTTTAAGTTTGAACTATACCTGCATAGGAGGTCTGGAATGCTTACGTTTTGGCGCAGATCGAACCGAGCATTTATAGACGAATTCAGAAAACAACTTCTACTCTGGCGTGCGCTTCGACCAGTAGACAGAGAAAAATACTTCAAAATGGCCTCACAATAGTAGAAATTTCCGCCTCACGGCTTACCTACTACGCTTTAGCCCTACATGCTTATTACCGTGTTATACGCGAATAGTTTAAGCTGTTAGCCCATCAGTCATACTCTCTGTGTTACAGCCACCTACACGGCGAGTAAAAGCAGGCAACGTGACGTAGATATCCGCGATCTTAGCCCAACCCTACGACCATTCATAAACGTAAGCTCAACACGGTCCCAATGAGAAAGTCTAGGCTTGAAGGGTATATGACGCCTAATAAGTCTCGTCGACAACCATCATGATCATAAAGAAAAACCGGAAGAGTTAAGTAGACGGCAGAGCGAAATTATATGATGGGAGAAACTAAGATGCTAGTAGCTATTTCGGATTACCTTATCTTTGGGGGAATTTTAGCGTTCTTAAATGGATTATTAGTTGCCTATACTAGTGAGAGGATAGGGAGAAAAACGGCATGTATTATATGCATATACATGATCACCTTTATATTCGCGTATCCAGGTTGGATAGATTACGCGGTCTCAATAGGGGTGTTAAATTACTCCACCCTATATCCCCTACTTCCAATTGAAGACGCCCATCTAGTCTACGTTACATCTACCATTAAAATTGAAATACCTATGTATCTGGTTTACAGCTTAACCTTGTCTTTAGCATCAGTTATTGGTTTGACCATTCCCATGCTCAAAGGCATGCTTTTATTCGCATTACTCCTATCTCTTTCAGCAACATCTATGGTGCTGGGGATTTTTATGAGCGCCATATCGGTTCTATCACTTCTGCAACTAGAGATATTTGGAACGTTATGCCTTCTCGTTGGAATCTTCAGTTGGTGGGGTCAGAGGGTGAGCAGAACAATCGCTAGCAAAGCGAAAAAGTATTGTGAATTCATCGAAATGAAAGGGGAAGTAACCGCCGAAGATATCATGCACGAGTTTCGTATCAAGGACAAGCGCGACTTCGCTCGAGTAATTCAAAAAATGCTCGACGAGCACCAAGTAATCCTGAGTGAGCGGGAAGGTAAGATATGGCTTTCGATCAACCTAGCTCGGAAATCTCAAAACAATCTACATACCAACGGCAACACTAATTAAAGAGTGATTTACAAAGCTTCTTTATGATTAAACGTGAAGAGTTACGACGTAGTCTTTTTGCACCCACCAAGAATTTTTGAAACCCTCAAGTTAAGGAAGCTCCTTTCGGAGAAGTTAGGCTTTAAAAAAGAGGGAGTAAAGCCTCAATATTGCCAGATGCCTATGGGCGTTCTCAGTTTAGCCGCTTCTTTAGATGAAAAAGGGTATAGTGTTAAAATCTTTAATTTGGGTTTAGAGCAGAAAATTAATCCATTTTTCAACTTAAACAGGTACGTCAGATCATTGAATGCGAAGGTGTATGCGATAGACCTTCAATGGTTTGTCCACTCTGCCAGCGCTTTAACTGTTGCTGAGATCTGTAAAAAGGAACACCCCGATAGTTTGGTTGTACTAGGAGGGATGACTGCAACTTGGTTTCATACTCAAATTATGAAGAGGTATCAATTCATCGACGCGATAGTTCTCGGCGAAGCCGATCTATCGATGCCCCAACTCGTCGACTCCTATATTGGAGGGCGGAAAATGCATGAGGTTAAGGGAATCACTTATCGGCAAAACGGGAAAATAAAACAAACCCCTATGGGAGGGGTTCTGTCAAACCTAGATTCCATAGACCCATGCCGTCTCGATCTAGTCGACAAATACGATAGATATCTAAGATGCGACATCATTTATTGTGGGGAAGAAAAAGCCAATTTTTTCTGGATACCGATAGCTCGCGGCTGTGTGTACGATTGTGCACATTGTGGAGGGGGGCGATACTCCTACGGTTTGCTAACTGGGCGGGAGAAGGTTGCATTAAGGTCGCCTAAAAGAATAGCCTACGACATCCAAACATTGCATGAAAAGGGTGTAAAACGTATACATTTGAGCCACGATCCGGAGATAGGAGGGAAAAGATACTATTCAAGTCTATTTGAAGAAGTGAAAAAGACAGGCGTAGATCTCTCCGTGTATGTTGAAATTTTTCGGTTACCAGAAAGAGAATTCGTTGAAAAAATCACCCAGACATTTCATGAAGTTGTAATGGCAATTTCTCCAGAAACCTTCTCCGAAGATGTGAGACAGTTAATAGGGAGGCCGTTTTCAAATCACGCACTTTTCGAATCGCTAGACCTTCTTAGGAAAAAGGGAGTGAAAACTCAAGTTTGGTTTACCATAGGTCTTCCCGGGGAGAAGCTTGACATGAAATGGTTTGAAGATTTTAAAAGCTTTTTCGAGGAGATTGTGAAGCGGGGGGCATACGTGATCCCTCCACTAACGTATACAATCGATCCCAATTGCTTATTGGCCATTGAAAATGAGAAATACGGTATACGGCTCTTATTAAAGACCTTTGAAGACTATAAGAGGATATGCTCATCAGACAATCCATTGGATTGGGTAGGGCACGAAACTCAAACAGCTTCACGGCAAAAAATATTAGCGTTCACGGCACTTGCATATAACTACGTTACGCACTTTCAGCGATTTCATGAAGGGACATGACCAATAGGGATATAAAAGCCGTTCTTCAATGGAATTTTGCGACCGTTAAACTGTAGATTATTTTTTACGATGTCTGTGGTAGCTTATACCCAATAGCATCCATGCGGAATCAAAAGCCACAAACCCACGTAAGTTTGTTATCTCTGAAAGGCTCGCATATTCATGCTCGTAGTCTACTTCACCTAGGCTTAGATACGACTTGAAGCTATCGATGTATGTCGATCTACCCGGAATACATCTATCCACCGCCTTAAGAACTGTCAGCTTTAATATTGCTTGTCGAAATGGTATGCCCTCCTCACCTCCATCCCCTACCAGTAGATATGAATATGCCGAGCTATCCCACTCCATGGTCCTCTTCCACCCCTAAATACCCAAGAGGTTAGAAAACGATTGCAAAATCTTAAAAAAGCTGAAGTGAAAAATCCACATTGTAATGTGTAAATGGGTATAATGAGTAGTCAGGTAAAATATACGACTAGAGAGAGGTTTCTGAACGTTTTTCAATATAGGGAGGTTGATCACGTCCCTGATGTCGAATTCGGATATTGGACAGAAACATTAAGGAGGTGGCACAACGAGGGGTTACCTAGGTGGGTTACGGATGATACAAAAGCTAATGCATTTTTTGGATTTGAGGGAAGAAGATCAGAGATCCCTATTGGGGAAAAAGTTCCTTTAGGATTTGTTGATTTCCATTTAGTAGTCCCATTTAAACGATTCAAAAGAGAAGTTCTTAAAGAGGATGAAAGGACCATCGTGATAAGAGATGAAATAGGTGTGGTTTCCATTCAGTGGAAATATGGAGTGAGTGAATCTATTCCAAAATACCTAGAGTTTCCCGTAAAGGACAGGGATAGTTGGGAGGAGTATAAGGCAAGGTTTGACCTCGATGGAATAGAGTACCCGAAGGATTGGGAAGTGATAAAAGAGAGATACGTAGAGAGGACTTATCCTCTTGGAATAGATGCCGGAGGATATTTCGGTTGGGCAAGGAGTTTTATGGGTTTAGAAAACCTCTGCATTGCCTTTTATAAAGACCCTGATCTGATTCGCGATATTTTCAGGTTTCGAACAGAAATGATCCTCAGAGCGATTGAAAAGGCGGTAAGAGAAGTTAAACCCAAAATCGACTTTGCTCACTGGTGGGAAGATATGGCTTACAACAAGGGTCCACTCATATCCCCGCGTCTCGTTAAAGAGTTCATGGTACCAGAATATAAACGTGTAACAAGCTTTCTTAAAGACCATGGGATATGGATAAACATTTTAGACTGCGATGGAAACATAAACCCCCTCGTTCCCCTCTGGCTTGAAGCTGGAATCAACTGTATGTTTCCGCTCGAGAGGAGGGCTGGGACAGATCCGATTAAGTTAAGAGAGATCTACGGAAAGAAGGTCCTATTGATGGGTGGGGTTGATAAAACATCTTTAATTAGAGGGAGAAAAGCTATTAGTGAGGAACTGAAAAAGCTGGAACCTCTAGTCGATGAGGGTGGGTACATACCCCACGTTGATCACCGCGTCCCTCCCGACGTATCTTACGAAACATACCTTTATTATCTGCGTGAAAAGAGGAAAATTATATTTAAGATGCCGATGGTGCCATTTTATTACTTCAGTTACCCGGATGAGGTATAAGTCCCTATTGAGAAAAACATTAACCCATAATCTCTAGTACCTGACCGCTCCCATAGACCTTAAAACTATGGCTAAACCCCCCACCAACCCCATGCCAACTCCGATTCCCGTGCCAGCCCCAGCCACTATAACCGCTCTATACTTCTGCCACCAATCTCTACCCATGACTCTTTGAGAGACAAACCTCCCCACTAAGCCTCCTATAAGCAACGTTGTGGCCGTTGGAATGGGAGTAGTCATTCCCCCAGCTACCCCTATAACGGAAATCGGGACATGCAACAGTTGGGAAAACGCGTAAAGAAGTCCTATGATCACTGCACCTCCAAATATAAGCGGGGGGTTGATGAGTGAGACGCCGCCTGAAATCCATAGTTTGAAGAACGATGCTGAAAGCGGCCAGTATATTTGAGCAGCGGGGAAGACATATGAGGGGATTGGTGCCATAGACCAGATGATGGACGTATAAATGAAGTTCATGACGAGGGCTATAGCTAGAGCTATAAAGTATCCTTTAATGTAATCCGTTACTTTAACGCCCAACATTTCGCTTACCTTAAGCCACTGCACATGCGCCCCACCCGATGCACTTGGAAAACCTCTTAATGGTACAAGCCAGACGTCAATCCCTCTGTAACCGCTTAAAAGTGTTAGCCCTTCCCTAATGTAAGGTACCTCTAATGAGAGGCCTGTTTCCCCTCTTCCTCTGCTGGTATAAAGTGAAAGAATTAGAGGCCAGATAATTGTGATAAATACGATTATGGTCCACGGAAAATCTGGAACTAAAAGATGGAAGAGAAAAGCCGTCGCAGCCGTTGACGCAAGGTATCCTATTAAAAAGACGAAAGGTGGAACTTCTCCTGGCTCTACAGCCTTCAGCTCGATCTTCACTATCGATTTAAATGCCCTGATTAGGATCTGAGGACGTGCTAATAATGGTATGAGGGCGGCCGATACGCTAACTCCAATGATGGCTGGAGCCCAAACATGGAGAATCGATTGCGTGTAGGAGTCGCCGACATTCATACCGGGTAACCATTGAGCCCACAACCCCCATTCTTTCATTAAGTAGTTTCCAATAAAGAAGATGGCGAAGGAACTTGCGAATATACTCACTATGACTGAAAGTGGGAGTATAAACCCGAATACAAAAGTCATGGGGTCCGTAGCTATTCCAAAAGATGCGCCTGGTAAAATTGGCTCAAGGTTGTAGTTGAAATCAAACCAAGGAATTGGGATTGGAGTCGTAGCGACGCCGAAGATCGCATGACTTAGCATCGGTGTTCCATAAGCGATAAGGGCGTAAGCAAACACTATCAACGCGCTTAATGAGAATACTCGCATTTTACCCTCCTCCCTTTCCCCCAACGTTAAGCATGCTTGCGCATCAACCTCCGCAAGGGGGAATGGCAGCTTTTCCTGCTTGATGAATATTTCTCTACAAAGGAGAGCCATCGATATGTCAGCTATTTTGAAAAGCAATGTAAAAATTACCATGAATAGTGTGGGGATGGTCCAATCTGGGTGAAGGAAGCTCCTCATATAAACAGTCTCAGAGCTAACAGGGCAAAACCAAGGGGGTATGTTGAAGCCATATAACGCATTCACTGCGAAGTACTGATTATATACTAGATTTAAGAACACGGCTTCTCCGAAGGCCGTGACCCCCGCTGGCACCAATGTCAAAAATGAGAAAAGATAAACGATGAAAGTTTCCTGTTTCGATAGCGGTGATCCCGCTAGTAATGCGAGTTCGGTAACGAATAGTGTTGCTGCGAAATTTATACCTCCCGGCCCCAATCCAGTTACCAGAGCCAGCCAAAGAACTGCTGGTTGTAAAATCATCCCAGCATACACTATGCCGAGAATGGATCGAATGGTAAGACCTTTTCTCTCCAAACCGTTAGTCACCCCTCCAACCTTTTAGTAATTTTTTCTTTTATGTTTATGATGACGTAATAATTTAAGACTTTCTATCTTTAGCCAGATGTGCTAAAAATCAATTTGAGGACCCCGCCTTCTCGTTGAGAAGGATCGATGCCCTTTTAAATCGACTGGAGGGATTGCCGGAAATCTGTTCGAACAGACCAATTTTGGACACACCCATCTCCTCGTAAAACATAAATACGGCAACATCGCTATTGTAACGGGGAGAATTATGCGAGAGAAGGTAGCAACCATAGTGGCTATCTGTTTAAGTTTAGCTATTCTTCACATCCCAAATTCCTGCCGGGCAGCAGAGGTATACGTTGAAATTAGGGCCATGAACTGGGCTTACGATCCGCCAGAAGTTACTGTTACTCAAGGAGATCATGTCACACTCAACCTTACGAGTTTAGATAGTGAGCATATATTCGTCATAGACGAATACAATATACGCGTGACCCTGGAGAAGGGAGTATGGGTAACTGTCGAGTTTATCGCGGATAAGTCGGGAGATTTCTACTATTATTGTGACGTCTCCGCCCATAGAGGATATGGTGAGCAAGGGGTGCTACATGTTTTGCCAGCTGGTAAAATCCATACAACTTTAACGGTCCGTTTCTCAAAAGTAACGGCTAATATAGGAGATAGGGTTGAGGTTGGAGGATCGATAAGTCCACCAATTGGAGGTGTGACGATAAGGTTGGTTTATACTAGTCCAGATGGAAAGATAAAGGTGAGCGAAGTAATAACAGCAGATGACGGGACGTTCATGGATGTTTTTGTGCCCGATGCTGAAGGGCGATGGAGTGTTGTGGCCAGCTGGTTGGGAGATGAAGAGCATTTTGGTAGTGAGAGCGATCCAAGTTACCTTATCGTGCAGGCACCTTTTCCAATTTTACATGTGGGGGCTGGTGTCGGAGCACTCATAGCGATAGGCATCGTATACTACGTTATTAGGCGTCGGAAAAGAGCCGTTTTAACGCCGTGAGGGGGAGCCCACGTCATTTAGGGTGTTTCATATGACCTCTTCTACCGTTAAGTCCACCTGCGGGCATGAAGCCGGAATACATAAGCCCGCATGCTTACAGCCGTGGGTTGCTCACAATAAACTACTACACTAGCCTCTAAAGATCACGATGCTGTAGAATGCTACGGTATTTTCTATTCGCTACTTCACATTCTCGACTTCAGATTTTCCCCAGAGTTTTTAAAATCTCCAACACTTCCTCGATTTTTCTAAAGATGGTATTTTTACTAGCCACTAAACCTTTAATTCGCATATGTGAATCCTATATTAGGGGTGTTCTTAGCAACGGCATGCCTAATCCTACTCTTAACTTGAAACATACAGCCTAACGGCTGTACGTCTTGCGCGTTGTCTTCCTCTCCATGGCGTTTTTAGCCCATGCTATCCAACCCCTGACCTTAGCCTGATCCTCAAGGTCAAGCCCAGGTGCAAACCATACTCTGACCGTGAGCCCGTCACCCTCCTCTTTAAGCTCGTAGTTTAGGTTTGCCAGCTTCTTCTCTCCGTCGAGCTGCCTCACCAGCCAGTTTAAAGGCCTCCTGTCCCCTTGAACCCTTATGGCCTCTGACAGGTCTGGCTGTTTGAAGGAGGCTTTAGGGTCTTTGAAGCCCTCAGCTGCTTCAGGCTTAAGAGCCTCCACAATCGTCTCTAAGGCCTCGCGTATCGTCTTCATCTGACGCTCAAGCCTCTCAACCCTATCCTCGAGGCTCATAGAGGCACCTCCTCAACCCTGTATACGCGCACCTTACCACCGTACTCCCTGACTATGGACGCTAAAGCCCTAACGTGCGCCTGGCTGCCCATGTAAACGCTCAGCTGGACGCGTTCAACCTTAAGCCTGAGCATGTGGTTGTAGAGCATCCTAGGCATCCTAGTGCCTGGGAAGTCGAATATGGCTATGTACTTCGAGCCGTCGTCTGGGTATAGCCTCTCGAAGCGCTCTAGCAACGCCTGGTACTTCCAGGTCCTCACTTGCAATTCACATGTATGAATCATAGTTTTGAACTATTTAAAGGTTTCGCACATGCGAAATATCTATGGAAACTAGCGCAAAAATGCGGGTGGAAGGGGGCTTAGAAACTGCTTCTT
>Ga0080004_1165649_pt1 | contig 20874 bp, 13 predicted proteins | sample WasSprMetagenome_FD_69207 | JGI IMG/M metagenome (GOLD analysis project Ga0080004, IMG submission 69207) | Sulfidic aquatic microbial communities from Washburn Spring, Yellowstone National Park, USA - WS (SPADES assembly) (version 2) | ecosystem: Environmental > Aquatic > Thermal springs > Hot...
GTTATGGCACCGAGAAGAACGAGGCGAGGGATAAGGCTTAACCAAAGGTAAATACCCTTTCCCCGTTTCAAAAGGAAATTAACGAGGAAATGGAAATAGGAGAAGACGAGAATTCCCGTGGCTATTCCGAGGAGGAATCCCAAGGAGAAGGTAAAGCCAAATGGATAGGAGATGGCTGGTAGGAGGCATAAAAGCAGGGAAGAGTAAAGGTAGAACCTCTTTTCTTCATTCATTCTGCTCTTTTCGCTATTTTATAGAGTTGATAGAAGCCTGCGGAAATTCCAAGGAAAAGACCGATGAGGGAAAGATAAGGAGAAGTGCCGAGCTTTTTATCAAGCCAATAACCGAGGAAGTAGCAGCCAACAGTTGAAATAACCATCGTCATCCCCAAGGAACCATACTGGGCGAATTCCTGCCAAGGTGAGCCTTTTTTGTTTTCCTTTTTGTCGTCCTTTTGTTTCAATTCAGAAAAAATTATACAATATCGCCTCCACACTGTCATTGTTGGATTTATAAGAAAAGATGCGAAGGGTATGTAGCAAAATCAATACAAATCATAAAATCCTGTGCCCATAGATTGCTTCGCCATCGTTCGCAAAGGCAAAAATCACATCGCTTCCCATTTAGTGGGCGAAAGTTTGAGGAAATAGCCCTCTTCCAGGACGGGAATGTTTTGACTGAAGCCAAGAGATTCGGAATCGAAGATTATGTAATCCATCCGTTGATAGGGAACATTGAGAATCTGGCGAAGAAGCGTTGGGTCAAAGGCAAGGAATACCTCAAGGAATTTCTCCTTGTTAAATGGATTGGGGAAGAGTGCGATTAAGCCCAAATCCTCTCCCTCGTATTTTCTTCCCTTTATCGTGATTCTCCTATCCTCAATTTTTATCGGCAGATTATCTTTAATCCTTAGCAGGACCCTATTTGAGAGCCCCAAGCTGACAAGAACGATATTATTTTCCCTTAATTCCTTATCAGAGACCTCCATATCGCTCTTCAATGTGGCAACGGAGAAGGGCGCCCCATATCTGCATAGCCTCTTCCCAATCTCTCTACAGATATCGTTATCCCTCTGTGTCCTCTCTTGCGTCCCATAGATTACGAGCAGATTCCCCTCCTCCAATTCCCTTTGCAAATCATCCTCAATGAATCCAATGGGACCCATCACCTTTGAAACATTCCCACTCTCCCTTCTAACCGATACATTCTTCGCGCCAATCACTTCCCGATAAGAGCGAATGATTTGGGGGAAATTGTAATAACCTTCCTCATCGGAAAAGCCTATATCCAATCCCTTCTCCCAGCTGCTGATTGCCTTCTCTATATCTCCAAGCTGGAGATAGCAATATCCAATGAAGAGTATCGCTCTTCCCTCATAATATCCAAGTTTTGAGCTCAAGGGAAGCAGTTGCTCATAGCATTTCAATGCCTCGGCGAAATCAAACTTATGCTCATAACATCTGCCCATATGCCAAATAAGCGTCCACTTCTCATCATCGGGCATCCCCTCGCCTCCTTCATCAAGCAAGCTCTTAATCAACTTCAGCGCCTCATCGTAATTTCCCTTCAAATACTCACTCATCCATCTATAATGACGAAATTCCTGAGTGGGAGCCTCCTCCTTGACTTCTATCTTCCTCGTTTCCCCTTCGCTATTGAAGGAAATCCATTTTTTATTGCCCAGCTTCAAGAAATAGCCCATCTCAAGTTGTTTTATATTCCCCGTGAGAATGGCATTGGGGGGATAAGCCATATGAACCGCTGAGGGAGCGGAGAAGATGGCATAATCGCCATTTGGGACGCTGAAGAGGAAGAGGGCATCGTAGAGAGAGGGATTGAAGGCGCTGAAGACGACGGTGAACTTTCCCTCATCCAGGGGATTTGGGGAGAGCATCGCAAGGGCTAAATTTTCCCCCTTGTAGATTCTATTCCCCACTCGCAATTCCTTATCCCCAATTTTTATCGGGAGTTTCTCCGCCAAGTCGTTTAGAACCCTGTTTGAGGCGGGAGTCCCTATGAGGACGATGTGTTTGCCCGCTATTTCCTCCTTTTTAACCGCTATATCCGGGAGCATTTTAGTGCTCATTGAGAAGCGCTCCATTTCCTTTTTAATCCTGCCCGCCAGCCTCCTTTGGAACGATTGCTCCTCCTTATCTCCTCCCGTCCCGTAAACAATCAATAAATCTCCTTTTACAAGACCACGCTGTAAATTCTGGAAGAAATCGCTCAAACCAAGGGAAATATCCCTCGGAAGGGTCTCCTTCTTCCTCTCCTTCAGCAATTCATCAACCCGAGCCGGCTTTATCACCTCCTTGTAGGATTTCAAGAGCTCGTTCGCTTCCATTGCAATATAATCCTTTTTTTCTTTCCCCAGCTCCTCCCAAATCTCGTTCGCCTTTTCGTAATCGCCCAATTGGAGATAGCAGTAGGCTACCCTCAATTTGAGGTTATCAATTCTATATTTATTTACATCAAAACCACCCTCCGATTTCTTCTGCCCCTCCGTGCTTAATTCTTCAATCTTCTGAGAATAGAAATTTATCGCTTGGGGGAAATCCATCTGATTCTCCAAGCATCTCCCAGTTAACCTTATCGCTTCCCATCTTTTAGAGGAGGTATCTTTTCTCCTATCATATTCGCTGAGGAGCTGATTTAAAGTTGAGAGTGCTTCTTCATAATCTCCGTTCTTGTAATAGAGCGAAGCGAGGTCATAGAGTATATCCGTGTATCTGTTGCCATTATAAGAAAGCGCCCTCTTGTATGCCTCTATAGCTTTATCTTTCTCTCCCGCGATTTCAAAGGACTTAGCGAGAGAATAAAAGGCGAGCTCGGTATTGGGAAGATACTGGTTTATTAAGAGGTAGGCATTTTTAGCCTTCTCCAATTCTCCTTCTCTTTCCGAGGAACGGGCTATGGCGAGAATCTGGTTAATCACATCTTCCTCGGGTGGATACTTTTGTAGGAAGAGATTGTAGATATTCAATGCGGAATCGCTATCTAATGCCCCCGAGTAGGCGAGGGCGGAGCTTTTAAGTGCCTCCTTTGCCTGGGGATTCTGAGGAAATGCCTCAGCCGCTTTCAGGAAGTATTCTCCCGCTTTCGCTTGATTTCCCAATCGTATATATTGGTTTGCTATGTTGAGAAGGGCATTGAAGGCTCTTTCATCTTTGGGATACTTTTGGAAGAAGAGGTTGTAAGTTGCGATTGCCTCCTTCATCTTTCCCCCATTGCTCAGAGCGTCTCCGAGGCGGAGGAGCGCCTCGGAAGAATAAGAGCTATTGGGATATTCCTCAACGATGCTTTGGAAGGCGAGGGCGGCGTTTTCGTAATCTCTTATCTTGAAGTAGCGCCAGCCGATGTTCATCCAGCTTCCCGCTTTGAATTCATCTGATGAGGAGTAATTTATAGCCTGCTTCTCGTAATCTATAGCGGATTCCATCTCTCCCGAATCCTCGCAGAAGCCCGCCAAGTCCCGCAAGAGGGAGGCGCAGCCATCGTTGTCTCCCCTTGCTTGTAGGGTTTGGAGGCGGGCGAGAAACTCCGCCTCTCCCTGCTTGAATTTATCATAGGCGGATTGGCATTCGCTTATTTGGGCATCAATGGCTTTTGTGAGCTCCTCATCGCCCTTTGCCTTCGCCTTAGCGCTTCTCAAATCGCTTAAAGCTTTGCTCATCCATTTCATTCCCTTATAAGCCAAGCCCCGATTGTAATAGGCATAGGCAAGGAGCTTGTCGCTTTTGTATTCGTTGATGACTTGGGATAGATTATCAATTGCGGAAAGATAATCTTCCCTCGCGATGTAGAGCACTCCCAAGCCTATCAAGGCTTCGCCCTTTATATCGCCCTTCCCCTGAAGGGCGATATTGAAGAAATTGAAGGCTTCGTCGTCCTTTTTGAGGGCAAGATAGCATTCTCCCAATCTGAGAGCGGCTAAGAATCTCTCTTCACTGGTGATATCTTTGCTCGGTTGGAAGAAAATCTCTCGGAATATGGCGATTGCTTTATCGTAATCCTTCGCTTTGAAGGCTTCCTCTCCTTCTTGGAGGGATTTGTCTTGAGCTAAGACAAGTCCCAAAGAAAGAAGGATTGCGAGAAGAAAGGACGATAATTTCTCGTTCTTGAACATCTTTTTAAACCCCCTATTAATTTTTTTTTAAATTTTAATCATTTTTTCGGAAAATGAGAAGGAGAGCGAAGCGACGAAGCAATCTCAAAAACAGATTGCCACGCCTCCCTTACGGGAGGCTCGCATCTATGGATATAGGTTTTTAAAAAGGTATTGGTCTCCTCCACTCTTATGGGACCATCCTCATATCTCCAAATTATAAAATCGTTTTTCTTAATTTGTTTTGATATTTTTGACATATACGATACCTCCTTTTTTTCTTCCTCAATTAGAGAAGAATTAAATTTTACACACAATCGCTATTTCCCTTTTTTATTCCTTATCTATTTCAAAAACCTATACCTATGCCAGGAATGACAAAAACCTTCTCTCATTTAGTAAGTCCAATATCTTTTTGAAATTGTTCAAAAAAGGCAAAGAAAATCCTATTTCACTGCTACCTCATACCATAGCGTCTCCCAGCGCTCCCCTATCTCTATAACCGCATTCCCTCTCTCATCCTTTCCAACCTCCATTTTTTCCTTCCTGTTCCCCTTCTCATCCAAAGCCCAAGCTTCTACTCTCTCCGCCGGATAGGGGAGGGTTATCCTCGCAGGTATTCCCTCTACAAGTGAGGGCGGCTTGCCCCAGTTTCTCCCACAGCTTGATTTCTCCGGATTCTTCCACCCCATATCGGTGTTCTCAGCATAGCCCGTTGCGGTTATGAGCAAGTCCGCGCCTCCTTTCCCTCCGATTTCCCCCTTCATCGCAGTAATCGTTATAGCGCACCAGCCGTTTTGCAGGCTCTCCCGAGATTCAATCACCACATCGCCAAGCTCTATCCTCTTCCCGCCAGCATACCCTATCACCGCCTTGCTCCTTGGAGTGTTAACCGTCACCAACCCTCTCCCCGCCTCACTTAAATCCCAGACGAGCTCGCCCGTATCGGAAACGAAGCGGTTCCCTTCAATCTTCAACTTGTCTGGGGTAAGCGCTCCAGCGGGAGCCTTCTTCCCATCCGTAGCTATAGCTACTTTGTGGATGAGGGAAGCTACTCCCGGCACGCCCGCTGAGCCCGCATCCACCAAAGACCAAGCGCGGCTTCCCTTCAAAGCTTCTATTTCCCTTTTCTTGTCTATTTCAACGACGACCATCTTGTTTGCGGGCTTTACATCGCCACGCACGAACATAGCGACGCTGGGAATAAGCGTGACCATCTTCGTGGGATGCTGGTCTATATCAAAGAAATTGGGAATCATCTTCCTATCCCAATCGTCTCGTCTATGGCAATAGGCAAAGGCGTAGATTGCATCCCAATCCTGGAGGCTGGCATAGGCGGAGAGAAGCAGGAAGCCCTCGCTTGAATAGGTATTGGGGGCGGGATGATTGTATTCGGTAACGCTATGGGGCTTACCCAGAACTCGCTTCAAAGCCAAGCCGGGAAGCGTTCCTCCCCTTTCATTCACCATCGTTAAATTGCGGACAATCCAATCCTCTGGGTCCCAAGGTCTTGAGGGGAAAATGGGATGTTGCCAATAGGCGTGAGTGTCAACGCAATCCAATTTCGCCATAATATTGGGAGTGCTGCAGCCAACTATCGTCCCGATGATTATAGCCTTAACACCGAGCTCCTTTTTTAGGTAGTTATACATAGTCTGCCAGTAGTTATCCTCTTTCTCCCAAAGGAAGTTAAGCCAATCGTTCTGCGCCTCGGGTGTTCTTTCCCCAAAACGGGAGCGGAAGAAGATGGGAACGCTTCCATCTTCTATCTTCTCGTTTTCCCTCAATCCCACAACTCCTCCAGGGCGCAGGGAGATTCCAGCAAGCCAAAATGTGGCTCCCTCCTGAGCCATACTGGTGAAGCAAAGGCGAGCGTTTTCATCCCCCTGTCTCAATTTGAATGTGAAGGTAAACCGTCTCCAATTTTCATCAAGATTCAGGGAAGCAGCGAATCCCAGGTTTTCCCAAGGCTCATGGGATTGGGAAACGGCGAGGGTTATCTCCCTTGGCTTATCCGCTTTTGCCCAAAAACTCACCGTATAGGGTTTATTTGCCTCCACTTTGAGATTCGGCTGATGGAACTGAACATACCAGCGAACATCGCTTCCCTTCTCAACCCTTATGCTGAGCGATTTGCCGGAAAAGGAGGGAGGAACATCGTTTGTGAATTCGGGAATCGCTTTCGTTCCCTCGTGTTGTTCCAAGACCCAATTATCCAATCCTTGGGAGAAATCGGCGTTCTTCAATATCTCCTCTCCCAGAGGTTGTTCCTTTACCTTCCAAGCCCTCTTCAAGTTGGTGGTTGTCTTGTATTTCTTCTTAAGATAATCGTTCCATTGGCGCTGGAGGTCTTGAAGGAAAACAGGAGGAAGCTTGTCAATTCCACCTCCCAGCCAGGTGTGAATTAAGCCATTCTCGTTCTGTATCTCAACGAATGCCACGCAGGGCTCTTCTGCATAGGTTGTTTGGGTGTAAGGATTCCTATGGGTCAAGAGCTCCCTTGCATATTCCTTCTGGAGATTGAGGATAGGTTCGTAGAAGAAGCCAACGCTGTGGCGAAGCTTCCAGTCAAGCGTCTCAATCTCCTTGGGAAGCCCATCTGCTGAGTTGAAAGGGCGGGAGACGAGGAGATTAAGGTTTACATATATACCGTTCTTCTTGAGCTGATAGATGAGGTAGTCTAAGCGGTCAAGGGATTCGGGGTCTAAGCCACGCGTATCGGCTCTATTGCGGGCGCGTATGCCATTGGGAAATGTTTGGCTATCCATATGATGGAAGCGGACGATGTTGATACCGAATTTAGCCATTCTGGCGGCGATTTTCTCAGCGTCTTCCTTTCGTGGAAAGCCGGCACCGAAACAGAGATTAACACCGAAGAAACGAATCCTCTCATTTCCCGCATATAAATGTCCATCTGCTTTCACTTTTATGTGCCCGTATTTGCCAGCTGGTTTGTGGTGCCAGTCGCTGATATTGGTGAAGCTGGGTGAGGAATCGTCCCAGGGGAGGACGAAGGGGAAAAGAGCGCTTTGTTGAGCGCAGGAAGAGATGAGGAAGCTGCCCAAGAGAAGACCGGAAAGAAGGAATCTCATTTAACATCGCCTCCTCAAAATTTTTTAACCATATTTATTTTACAGCACAAGGAAAGGTTTGGGAATAATTATGAAGATTGAATAATTTCAAAAATATTGGACTTGCTAAAAAGAATACCTCCTCGCAATGACAAGTGGAGGCGTTTGTCAGAGGCTTTTCGTAAGAAAATCCTCGGCAATCTCGTTTCATCTCGGTTAAAAATCCTCCTTTACTACATCGCTTTAATAATTTATCATTTAATCAGTCCTTCAGAGAGGTGATGAGCGATGAAAATTAAAGCGATTATTCTCCTTCTTCCTATCCTCTTTGCCGTCAATTCAATTGCGCAACAGCTCAGCAATGGCGGTTTTGAGGAAATCCAAAATTCCTTCCCCATTGGATGGATTGGCTATACCGCTGGAAAGGGAAATGCTGAAGTCAAGCTAACAACCGAATCCCACTCCGGAAAATATGCCATCCTCCTTAAAGCGGAGAAGGACTCCGTCGCAGGTCTTAATCGCACTTATCCAACGGGCAAAAAGGGAGAAGAATTGCCTCTCGGAGACCTCTTCCCACGCCTCAAGGGCGTTTTCACATTCTGGTTCAAGGTGAAAAAGGCGGGAAAGGATAATGTGCGTTTCTATGTCATCCCTATGGGAAAGGATAACCTGGAAATCGGTCCCGCTCGCACCACTTTCATAATCCCCTCATCCTTCGCTGGCGATGGCAAATGGCACTTCGGCGCCCTTGCCTACGATTACACGGGAATGAAGGATGTCCGCTCGGTTCAGGTTGCCCCACGCATCAATGAGGGAGGGAACGATGACGGCGAAGTCATCATAGACGATATAAGCTATGTTGATTCAATAGGACCTTTCATCGTTCCTCAGAGGATAGAACTACAGGGCAGTTCCTTCATTTGTTCCTTCAAAAATGTGGGAGATAAGGAGGCGCTGGGGCTAAAAGCCCATCTCACTCCACCAAGCGGAATCCAACTTGATTCCTCAGAGAAGAATCTCGACTTGAAGCCAGGAGAGGAGAAGGAAATACAATGGAAGCTATCAGGCGAAAGCAAAGGGAAAGTGGCTTTTCAACTAAGCTGGAATGCAAATCCCCAAGTTGAGGATTCCCTCTCCTATGCAGTTGTTTATGAACCCTCATTGAAAAGCAAGCAATTCTCCACCGCCCGAGCGGTCCTCTTCAGAGGCGACAGCTATGAGCTTCGCTTAATCCTCTCAAATGAAGGCTTGGCAACAGCGAAAAAGCTCTCCATCTCCCTTTCCGCCAATCCTTTCCTTCTAATCAAGGAGAGAACGAAAGCCCCGGAGAGCATACCTCCATCCTCCGAAAGCGAGATAACTTGGGAATTGAAACCACTGAGAGAGGGAATCCATAAATTGAAGCTGCGGGTCGATTTTGAGGGAGGGAAAGAGGAGAAGGAAGTTTCTTTCATTGTGAGCAAGCATTTACCGTCTTATGTCCCCTGGGAAAGGGGAATAAAATTGATTGATAAAAATGGGGATTTGATACTACAAAACGATAATCTCCGCCTAATCTTTCCCAAGAATCCCTTCGGCTACGGTGTTTTCGCCCTGGATGTAAAAGACACGAGAGCAGGTTATATGCGAATGGCTCTCTCCCCATATCTCGCCGAGCTTATTTATAGAAGAAGGAATGGGAAGGAAGCAGAGATGGAGATTTACGCTCAGAAATACGAAAAGAAGGAATCCGGGGACGAAATTCAATTGATTTTCCCAATTGCCTTCAAGGACGATGATGGCGTCAATTGGAATATGAACATCCGCTTCACCGCCAAGAAAAACGATAAAAACATAGGAGTTGATTGGGATTTATCCGCCGAGCATAGCGTTCATCTCCTCGCCGTCCACTGCCCACGCCTCTATGTTGGGGAGGGAGAGTTCGGCTCAGACAAGGATTACGCCCTCTTCCCCGGTCTTTTCTATATGCTCAAGGGGGAAAGCTCCATATCCACTGAGTTCGCCGACCCACCCTTCAACGACCAACACGCCCCCCATCCCTATAAGATAACCATTCCCCTTATGACTTTGGTGAAAGACAAACATCTGGTCGGAATTATGTGGGACCCATTGCAGAAATGGGATGGGATGAATGTCTGCCCATCCGCTCTCTTCGCCTCTCCCAATTGGCTTGAGGGGGAGGATAACCATCTCTTTGGTCTCTTCCTTCCCTCCATCCCACGGTGGGTCAAGGAAAACGAGGAAAAGGCGAGCGAGCCATATCTCCTAAATCCCCAGGTCAAGCTTTCTCTTCGTTGCTGGTTCATAGGTGGTTATCCCCTTGATATAACCGATTCCGTTGACTTCTATTTTGAGAAATTCGGCGTTCCTCCCTTGCCTTTGAGGGTTCGCAGTTATGAAGAGGAGCTTCAATTATGCGGTTGGAGCGATATACCGCCACGCTATCAGCGGCTTTTAGGTGAGGTCAATTCCCTTGCTCAGAGATGCGCCATTGATATGGCTACCCAGAGGGAGGATGGCAGTTGGGGATTCAAGATGGACCCTCAAAACACCGAGATGCTGAGGAGGTTCAATCCCAAGCGACCGAATCTTGGAGCGGAGGGCGACACGACTATCGGCACCTGCACTTTCCTAAATGGCAGGGCAACCGCTCTACTCCGCTACACCCGCTTCACAAATAATCAACTCACCTGGGAGGCGGGTTTAAAGGCGCTCAACTACATAACCGACCACTTCACCCGACCCGAGGGGGCGCAAACTTGGGAGATTCCCCTCCACGCCCCGGATATTCTTGCTTCCGCTAATGGAGTCCATCTCTACCTTGAGGCTTATAAGATAACGGGAGATAAGGAATATCTGAAGAGGGCGGTTTTCTGGGCGAAGACGGGACTCCCTTTCGTCTATATGTGGAATGCTCCCGACCGCCCAACTATGATGCGCTATGCCACTACTCCCATATTCGGTGTGAGCTTCTATAATGCCGCTCCCTGGTTCGGCGTCCCCGTTCAATGGTGTGGACTTGATTACGCTTATTCGCTTCTAAAATTAGCTGAATACGACAATAGCTATCCCTGGCGACACATCGCAGAGGGGATAACTCTCTGCGCTATGCAGATGCAGACGACTGAGGGAGAGCATAAAGGGGGTTATCCCGATTCCGTCAATCTTATGACCTATAGAAAGAGCGACCCGGGAATGCTCAATCCCGCCGGGATTGCGAGAAATGTTTATACCATTCGCAATCCCGCTGAGGACCCTCAGGGTAATTCATTCTTCTTCGTCATTCAGGACAATAAGAAGATTATGGTCAATTCAGAAGCTCCCTCGATATCTGGCAGCATAATTTCCGGCAATCTTCTTCTATCCTTAAAGGCGCCTCGTTCGGTTCCCGGGAAACCCATCTCCACCTATACAATCGTAGCGCCGGTTGAGCGTCCCTCCGCTGTTTTAAAAGAAGGAAAGGAATTATCAACGAATATGGAGGCGGAGGAATGGTGGAGATATGAGGAAAGGAACGGTGGGCTTTTGGTAATAAAGATAAAGCACGACAAGAACACGATAAATTTGAAGATAGAGGGAATAAAAGCGAGGGAAAACAGGGCTCTCCTGTTGACGGCGAAGCCCGATTGGCAATTTAATGTGGATAACGATGCGGAAGGTTGGTCTGAGGCTCACGACCTCGCTCCCTTCGTGGTTTCGGGAGGGACTTTGAAGGGAAGGTCAACGGGCGGAGACCCCTATATGACCTCTCCCTTCTTCAGGGTCTCAGCGAAGGATTATCCCTATATCTCATTGAGGATGAAATTCAATCCCCTTCCACCTGGTGCGGTTCCCGATGCCCAGATATTCTGGGCAAGGGAGGATGAGACGGGGATGACGGAGAAAAAGAGTATGCATTTCCCCATCATTCCAGATGGGCAGTGGCATATCTACAATGTGAGGGTGGCGGATTCTCCCGAGTGGAAGGGGACGATAGTTCAGATAAGGTTGGACCCGGGAAGCGGAGGCGAGGGAATACAATTTGAGATAGACTGGATAAAGCTATCGCCAAGGGAAGAAGGCTGAGCATATTCAAAAATAGGGCATCTTCGTCCATAACGATTTTATAATTTGGAGATATGAGGATGGTCCCATAAGAGTGGAGGAGACCAATACCTTTTTAAAAACCTATACCCATAGATGCGAGGGCTCCCGTAGGGAGCCCTCGCAATCAACCTCCCTGTCATTGCTGGCATGGGTAAAAGTTTTGGAAACGAGGAGGCGATGAAGAGTAGAAACAGAGATTGGGAATAAAATTTAATTCTTTTCTAACAGAGGGAGAGAAAAGGGGGTATCGTATATGTCAAAAGTGAATTTTATAATTTAGAGCGATGAGGATGGTCTCATAAGAGTAGAGGAGACCAATCCCTTATTAAAAACCTATACCCATAGATGCGAGCCTCCCGTAAGGGAGGCGTGGCAATCTGTTTTTGAGATTGCTTCGTCGCTTCGCTATCGCTCGCAACTATGTATTGCATTTTGCTATGGTATTAACCTTTATCCCTTCTCCCTTTCAAAAACCTTTACCCATTCAGCAATGACAAATTGGCGCTGCCAACTCTATATAGGAATTTTAATAAGATGTTGCCCAATTGAGAGGAAAGAAGGTAAAATTAAAGAGATATGAAGGGCAATAAGAAATTGAATATAGCGATTGTGAACTCCAGCAGCTTCGGAAAGTATTTTCCCGAGCATATTGGGAGATTGAGAAGATTGGGAAAAGTCAGAAGATTTGAATTCCCTTCCGATATTGGTGGGAGAAGCTTGGCGGAGAAGCTCAAAGGTTATTCCATTATAATTGCCAGCGTATCTCCTCGCTATGATTGGGAATTCTTCGCCCATAAAGACGAAACCATCCTCATAGCCCGCCACGGGATTGGCTACGATAACATAGATTTGGAGAGCGCTACGAAAAAAGGCGTAATCGTCACGAAGGTTCAGGGCGAAATAGAAAGGGAAGCGGTGGCGGAGATGGCAATCGCTTTACTAATGGCTGTGATGAGAAGGTTGATGGAAGCCTCGCTTGCGGTGAGGAGAGGGAGATGGAGGGATAGGGCGAGATTTATCGGATGGGAGATAAAGGGAAAAAATGTGGGGATAATAGGATTTGGTAATATCGGCAGCAGAGTAGGAGAGATATTGAAGAACGGTTTCTCCGCTAATGTCCTCGCCTATGACCCTTATCTCTCGGAAGAGGAGATTAGAAGCAAGGGAGGGGAACCAGTGAGTTTAGAGGAACTTCTGAGGAATTCCGACATCATTTCCTTAAACGCTTCCCTCACCCCTAAGAGTTATCATATGTTATCTTTCAAAGAATTCTCCCTGATGAAAGATGGAGTCATCTTGGTCAATACAGCAAGGGGAGAATTGATGGATGAGGAGGCTCTGCTTGATGCCCTTGAGAAGGGCAAGGTAGCGGGAGTTGGACTGGATGTCGTTGAGGGAGAGCCCATAGATAAGAATCATCCCTTATTGAGATTTAAGAATGTTATCATCACACCCCACACCGCTGCCTACACCTATGAATGTTTGAGAGCTATGGGGGAGAAGGTCGTCTGCGATGTTGAGAGAGTGGCTAAAGGAGAGATTCCAGATGAGGTCATCAACAAAGAGGTTTTGAAGTGAAAATGGAGAGCCTAATCCTTGCTGTAGATATAGGAACTACCAATATAAAGGCGGGAATCATAGACTCTGGAGGAAATATTTTAAGGGCTAAGACGAGCGAATTGGAGATAGAAAGGGATGAAACGGGGAAAGCGGAGCATAATCCCGAGAAATTGTTTTCCCATTTCCTCTCAATTTGCCGCGATGTCTTAAACGGCTATCAGGATAAAATCGCCCTTCTTGTCCTCTCCTCTTATCAATTTGGTTTTATTCCCTTGGACAGCGACTTAAAACCCCTTACAGGGCTAATCACCCTTTTGGACATAAGACCAAGGGAGACCTTTAATGAATTGGCAAGAAAGCTCGATTTTGAAGAATTATATAGAAGAACTGGCGCACCTCCTCTGTTCATCTCCTCCCTCTCAAAAATTTACTGGCTGAAGAGAAAAAGAAAGGAAATCTTTGAAAAGGCAAGATATTTCCTCAGCTCCAAAGATTATTTCCTTCTCCGATTGCTCGGCAAGCCCTTTACAGAGCCGAGCATCGCCTCCGCCACCCAGCTGATGAATGTGAATACACTTCAATGGGATTCCTATCCTTTGGACATCTTGGGGATTACGGAAACGAGCCTTCCGGAAATCGTTTCCTCCGAGGAGATAGTGGGGAAGATATCGCCTGAGGTAAGGGAAAGCTTGGGATTGAAAAGGGAGGTATATGTTCTCCCGGGGGTTTATGATGGAGGGGCTATAGGTTTGGGGATTGGGGCGATGGGAGATTCCGTGGGGGTTATGAATATAGGAACAACATCTATGCTCAGGATAGCCTATCCCAAACCTGTTATGGATAAAGATAAGAGGATGAGATTTCAGTCCTATTATCTTTGCTCTAATAAATGGTTCATAGGTGGAGCGATTAACAACGCTGGTATAGTCCTCAAGTGGTTTAGGGATAACATCTTTGACCTTCCCTACGATGAGCTCACCTCCCTGGCGGAGAAGGTTCAATGTCCCGACCTTTTCTTCCTTCCCTTCATCACGGGAGAGAGATATCCCGAGATTGGGAACATAGTCTCGGGGGTCTTTTGGGGGCTGAGAAGCTACCACAGGAAAAGCCATATGATAAGGGCGGGGATGGAGGGAGTTGCATTTACACTGAGAATGGCTTTTGATGCGCTTAGGGAAAACGAGATAGAGATAAAAGAGCTGAGGGCGGGAGGTGGAGGCACGAAATCCCCTCTTTGGATGAGAATCTTCTCCTCCGTCTTCAATATGCCAATAAAGATAACGGAATGCGACGAACCCGCCCTCCTCGGCTCCGCCCAGCTCGGCTTCTATGCCCTCAAGATATTCAATAGCTTACAGGAAGCGAGAGAAAAGCTGGTGAAAGTGAGGGAAGTTTATTATCCCGAGAAGGAAATGCTTGAATATTATGAAAAGAGATATGAATTCTTCAAATTTCTGCTGAGAAGCCTCAAAAATGCCTTTAAAAAACATAGCCAATTGTAAAAGGAGGTCTTATATGAAAGGCGAAATCGGCTTAATCGGTTTAGGCGTAATGGGGCAAAACCTCGCCCTGAATATCGCAAGGAAAAACCATATAGTCTCCGTTTTCAATAGAACCGCCGCGCGAACGGAGGAGTTCGTTAAGGAAAGAGTGAAGGATGAGAAGATTATCCCTTGTTATGATTTGAAAAGCTTCGTTGACTCCTTGGAAAAGCCAAGGAAGATTATCCTTATGATAAAGGCAGGGAGTCCCGTTGATGAGATGATTAGTTCCCTTTTACCCTACTTGGAACCAGGCGATTTGCTCATAGATGGAGGAAATTCCCACTACTCGGATACATCAAGGAGGATTAGGGAATTGAGGGAAAAGGGCATTCTCTACTTGGGAATGGGGATATCTGGAGGGGAATATGGGGCGCTCTACGGACCATCCTTGATGCCTGGAGGAGACTATGAGGGATATAAAATGGTTGAGGAAATCCTTTTGGAGATAGCCGCTAAAACCGAGGATGGAGCTTGTTGCACTTATGTGGGAAGGGATTCCGCTGGTCATTTCGTGAAGATGGTGCATAACGGAATAGAATATGCCTTTATGCAGGCGATAGCGGAGGCATACGATTTTATGAGAAAGGTCTTAAAAATGCCCTCCGAGGAAATAGGTGATATCTTTGCGGAATGGAACGAGGGGGAATTGGCGTCTTTCCTGATAGAGATAACCGCTAAAATCCTGAGATTCAAGGATGAGCAGACTGGCAAGCCGATTGTGGAAGTGATTTTGGATAAAGCGGAACAAAAGGGAACAGGTAAATGGACTGCCCAATCAGCTTTGGAACTGGGCGTCCCCACACCCTCCCTCAACCTCGCCGTTGTAGCGAGAACCATCTCCTATTTCAAGGATTTGAGGACGAAGCTCTCTAAAAGATATCCGAAGATACCTCCCAATTTCTCTATAGAAAAAGCCCAGACAATAGAAAATCTGAGAAAATCCCTCCTCTTCTCCTTATTTATGTCCTTTTCTCAGGGTCTTTGGCTTATAAGCACTGCGAGCGAAACCTATGATTATGGGATAAATCTCTCCGAGATATTGCGGATATGGAAGGGCGGATGCATCATAAGGGCAAGGCTCCTGAATTTTCTCAGGGAAATCATCAATGAGAATCCCCAGAATGTCAATCTTTTGGATAGCGATAAGTCCGTTGCCTTCCTATCTGATAAAATTGGTGCCATAAAATCAATCACTGAGCTCGCTAAGGACTTCAACATCCCCACTCCGGTATTGAACTCCTCTTTGGATTACTTCCTTAGCATTAGTGAAGAGGAGCTTCCCGCCAATCTAATCCAAGCTCAAAGGGATTATTTCGGCGCCCATACATTTGAAAGAAAGGATAAAGAAGGAACTTTTCATATAGAATGGGAGAAATTTTGAAAGGAGGAGATAGAATGAGCTATATTGAGGAGCTTTTCTCTTTGAAGGATAAGGTCGCCGTCTTCACTGGGGGAGCGGGGGTTTTGGCGGGCGCAATAGCGAAAGGATTGGGGAAGGCGGGAGCGAGAATAGCCCTTACTGATATCGCTCCCCTTGAGGAAAGGCTTAAGGAATTGAGGGAAGAGGGAATAGAAGCTGAGGGTTATTATATGGATGTTCTTGATAAGAAGTGTGTGGAGGAAGTGGCGGGGAAAATCAAGGAGAGATTCGGCAAGGTTGACATCCTCCTCAACGCAGCTGGTGGGAATATGCCCAATGCGACCGTTTCCAAGGAGACTTCCTTCTTCGATATCGATGTTGAGGCTTTGAAGAAGGTAGTTAATCTCAATCTCTTCGGCGGAGCGATAATACCAAGCCAGGTTTTCGGGAAGATGATGCTGGAGAACCAGGAGGGCGGAGTTATAATAAACTTCTCCTCTATGTCCGCCTTTAGACCCTTGACGAGGGTAGTTGGTTACTCCGCTGCGAAGGCGGCGGTGAGCAATTTCACTCAATGGCTGGCGGTATATATAGCGCAGGAGTTCTCTCCCAAAATCAGGGTGAACGCAATAGCGCCCGGCTTCTTACTGACTAAGCAGAATAGATATCTACTCTTGGATGAGAAAGGGAACTTGACGCCGAGGGGGCAGGCGGTCATCGCCCACACGCCAATGGGCAGATTCGGTGAGCCAGAGGAGCTGATAGGGACGGTGATTTGGCTATGCTCTCCCGCGAGCTCCTTCGTTACGGGAGCGGTTATCCCAATTGATGGTGGATTTAATGCTTTCGCTGGTGTATAATTGAAGAGAAATGGAAGAAAGACGAAGAGGAACATTAAGAATTAGGTTTATCAAATCTCCTACGCCCAATACCATTGCCCTCCTCGCCCAGAGGGTAAGCCCGGAGCGGCGGGAGAGGATAAAGGGCGTCTGGGACGCCGTTGGTTTGGTTCAGGGAAATTTAGCTGATATATTCGCAGCGGCGGATATAGCGGAGAAGACGGCGAATGTGATTGTTGAGGAGATAAGGGGAGTTTGCCCTATGCATATGACGATGATAGCCATCTTCGGCGATACCGCCTCAGTTGAGACCGCTCTTAAGGCGATAATAGAGAGAAGCGAAGAAGGGCTATAGCCCTTTTATTTTTCCAATCTGGGAAATGCAGATATGCGGAGGCGGGCGCAGCCCATCGGGATGAGCCTTATCTCCTCCAAGGGCATCTCCGATTTCACTGGACTATCGGGAAGCAAACCCACCATCCCCTTCTCCTCTTTCCATTCCGGCAAAATCCTCCCCTTTGCGATAATCTCGACGGGCGCGCCCTCTAGACTGAAAGGCTGATAGGGCAAAGCTCCCTCCCTTTTAACCACCTTGAACGAGTTCTCCGGATTATTGAGGTCTACGAGCAGAGCGTAGTTCCAGGGAGTTGTGGGATAAACCTCATAGGCAGGCCACTCCTCCGTCCCCCCATAACGCACCCACTTCTCTCCTATCCTAAGGGAATAAGTGAGCGGTCCTCTGTCAACCGACACAGCGTTATGATTCTTTTCCCAAACCCTCACCCTTATCTCCATAGGCAAAGTGAGCTCAAGAACATCTCCATTGCTCCAATCCCTCTTAATCACGATATAGGAAAGAGGCTTAGCCTCAACTTTCAATTCCTCTCCATTCAAAACGAGCTTTGGAGCATTACACCAACCGGGAATTCTCAAATACAAGGGAAAATGAACATCCCCTTTCGTCAGAAAAGTGAATTTTATCTTCTCATCAAAGGGATAATCCGTTTCCTCTATCACTTCAATCTCCTGCCCATCGCCCACCTTCGCTTTTAGCTTACAGGGAGCGTAAAGCGTAGCGGCTATTCCTCTATCCCTCGTAGCCATCCAGAGATGTTCAGAGAAATAGGGCCAGCCGTGGGAGTGATTATGCTGACAGCAGCGGTAGCTATAGGGATTGTAGGAGAGCATCTCCCCGCCGTTTTGAATTAGAGGAGAATGGTCCTTGCTATCAAGTTGAATCATATTGGGAGCGGTGAGATAGTGAAGGGCTTTCAAATCTGGTGTAAAAGCCGCGGGAAGGGAATTGAAGGCGATTTCCTCACAACGGTCGGCGTAGATGGGATTTCCCGTTATTGATAGGAGAATCTCATCGGAAAACATAAATTCGACCATTGAGCAGGTCTCAGCTGCTTGTCTTGGGTCTGTGTAGCCCGGTCGGCAATTCTCATCCGCCCCGAACATACCACCTGGAACCTGACCGTAGATATCCATAACTGTTCTGTAATTTCGCTCCGTAGCCTCAAGATAGCGTGGGTCCTTAGCCTGCTGATAGAACTGGGCTGGCTCCCTAAATCCCTGGCAGATGTTCACTCCGTGCCAAGTGGGGATTCCGTTCGCCCAATCCGCGGTCCTCTCGTGGATTATCTTCGCCAAATCCAAAAGCCATTTCTCGCCTATGCGGTTATATAGCCAATAAATGCTGTCAAGATTATCCCCACCCCTCGACTTCTGCCAGCTTCCCGGAAGGAGTTTCTCGGGAGGCTGGCTGAACTGCCAGCGGAAATATCTTTCCATAAAGGGAAGCACCCTCTTATCGCCCGTTGCATCATAAAAAGAACGAAGGACATAGAGCATTATCATATTGGGCCACAAATCGTTGTTTCTTTTGTTTTCCCTTGGACCGAAATATCCATCCTCCTCTTGGCTTGAGAGAACAGCCTCCACCCATCTCCTTGCTTCATTGGTGATTCTCTCGTCCTTGAGGATGTAGCCGAGGTCTATGAAGCCTTTAAGCCAATAGGGAAGTTCCTCCCACCCTCTTTCACCTTCCCCTTTCGGGCTCGCCCAGGCACTTCCCTCAAATTTGCACCAAGGGCTAATTTCCGTAAGATGACCACATAGCCCATTAGCCATCAAGAGGAGCTGATGCCTCAGCCATCCTCTCGGCTCAATTGAGCCGAGAGGGAGCCTGATGAGGGGATTGGGAAGAAGGGGTGGGCGATTGCCGATATAGAAGGGATTCTCTCCCTCGGTAGGAGGTGTGGTGATGGAATAGACCTGCATTTTGTTCGCCTCCTTAGAGAAGGAAAGGGATAGAAAAAGTAAAAAAGCAATTAAGCGCCATTTCTTCATACCATACCACCTTTTTAAATTTCTTTTAAAACAAATATATTTGCGAAGTGATTTTTAATCAAGATTTTTAAAGTTATGTCTCTTTTTACCTTTCTTTATAGTCCGAAACCTTTAGTCCCATTGTCTTTTTTAAACAATTCTGACTTTTAATTAACACAATTTTGACAAGTATTTTTTCTAAAATAATTACGAAAGGAGGTGATTATGTGTGAGAAAGGGTTTCACCTTGATAGAGCTTCTGGTTGTGATAGCTATCGTGGCTATTCTGGCAGCGATAATATTTCCCGTCTTCAGTCGGGCTCGGGAAAACGCGAGGAAAAACACCTGTATAAGCAACCTGCGTCAGCTGGGACTAGCTCTCCATATGTATGCGCAGGATTGGGATGAGAGGTTTCCCATTGATAAGTGGACAGGGAACTCGGATGAGAGGTTGTGGAGGCTGGTTCTTCCCATCTACCCATATGTTAAAAACAGGGGGATTTTCTATTGCCCGAGCGCATCAGTAGCAGCTTCTTGGGACCCCACTATTGTTGAGACGGATGAGAACTGGTCTCGTGGCTGGATAACTTATCTGTATTTCTCCTGGTATGCGGATGACCCTAAACGCCCAATGGTTCAGGTGCGTCCCGACCTCAGACCCTATATTCCTCGTGCCCTAACTGAGTTAAGCCCACCTTCTTCCTGGCTGATGTCCTGTTGGTTTCAGTCCAAAGCCCCTTTTCTCCATTCTCAACAGCACGCATATATATTGCCGGTTCTCTACTTGGACGGGCATGTAAAGACCATACCTGCTGGGAGACCAGTTGATAGCTTTGCCTACGACAACTTCGGTTTGCCTTTAAATCGCTGAATAAAAAAGGGGGCGTCCGAAAGGACGCCCCCCTTAAATCTCCTTAGGATACGGCTCCCTCAAAGAGCCTGATGTATTCCTTCACCTTCTCCTTTACTCTATCCCTCGCCACCTTGCCCAGATTGCGGAAATCCTTCTCGCTTGGATTGGCGTTGTATGCCTCTATAAAGCCTTGTATGAAGGATACGGAGAGAATGGTTGCCACATTTACCTTTGTAACCCCACCCGTTTGAATTGCATCAAGTAGGGTTCCCTCTCCTTCCATCAATTCTATTCCTTTCTCCTCCGCATCCTTAGGAGTCATAAGGATTCCCGATGAGCCATGGGAGACGAGGGGAAGAGGCGTGCGTTTTTGAATCTCCACCAAGCGGTCTACCCTAACGGGCCAGATATCGTCCCAGATTCCGTGGATGCTTCCGAAGGCGGCGGCGAGGAAATCGCAGCCCGTTTTCTCCACGAACATCTCCACATCCTCAGGCTTCGCCATCAGCTCTTCAACCGATTTGCCAGCCCTCTCCCTTATAATCTTCACTGCCTCCTTAGCGGGGAGGGAGCGGAGGTGGGCTATTTCATCCTTGCTGAAGTAATCCTCAATTCGGGGGATTTTTCCCAGCTCCGCCTCAACGGGAACGCCTCTGGGATGGCACATCTCAACTACCTTGCGAGTGAGTTCAATGTTCTCCTCCAAGGGGAGGGAGGAGCCATCAAAGAGGACAGCTGTGAAGCCGTTATCAAGTGCCTTCTCAATCTCTTCAATTTTAGTTGCGTGGTCGAGGTTGAGGGCGATGCGGATGTTTGTCTCCTGGGCGACAATCTTGACCATACCAGCTCCGAGCGCCCAGCCGGCATATCGGCTTGCTCCCGGGCTGAGCTGGATGATAAGGTCAACGGGCTTGCCGAGTTCCTGCGTCATCTCCTCGGCTGCCCAAACGAAGGCTTGAATCATTTCCATATTGTTGGCGTTGAAGGCGCCGACCGCTCTTCTCTCCTTGAGAGCGGGTAGGAGAAGTTCCCTTTCATCAACTAAGGGCATTCTCTATTCCTCCTTTCATAAAAAAATTTCAGATTGATGGGGTGGGCGACGGGACTCGAACCCGCGCTCCTCAG
>Ga0080004_1096276_pt1 | contig 20830 bp, 24 predicted proteins | sample WasSprMetagenome_FD_69207 | JGI IMG/M metagenome (GOLD analysis project Ga0080004, IMG submission 69207) | Sulfidic aquatic microbial communities from Washburn Spring, Yellowstone National Park, USA - WS (SPADES assembly) (version 2) | ecosystem: Environmental > Aquatic > Thermal springs > Hot...
GATTTGAAACTAAAAATCTTACTTATAAAACTGCCGAAGAATACAAGGAGCAACTACTATTTCCATTCACTGCTGAAAACAAAAAAAGATATATTATTCAAATCAAAAAAGATGAAAAGGAACTAATTGCAAAAATAAAAGAATTGGTGAAAGATCTAAATAAATTATACAAACAAGAAAACGATGAATTACCAAGAGTTTATATGGATGAACATTTATTTTTGCCAATACTTATTAGGAAAGAAAAAATTGATAAAATTACACCTGAAGGACTTGAAAAAAGTGAAGCATATTTTATTAAAGGATTAAGAGAATATTTAAAAAGAAATAAAGAGATGTTTAAGGATTTTGAAATTTATCTTTTAAGAAACTTTCCAAAATCCGGGATGGGATTTCAACTCCAATGGTCTAAATTTTTCCCGGATTTTATTATGTGGATTAAAAAGAAAAATGAACAAATAATTGTGTTTTTAGAACCACATGGTTTAGAACATTCAAAAGGATTAAACGATGAAAAAATAATATTTGCCACTTCTTCTAACGATGAAATTATCACCATTAAAAAAATAGAAGATGAAGTTAATAGAAGAGAAAATAAGAATATTAGATTGGAATATTTTTTACTCTCAATTACAAAATATGAGGATTTAAAAAGAGGGGTAGTAAACTTTCCCAAACAAAAAGAATTTGAGGAAAAGAATGTTTTATTTTTGTGTGATGATAAAAACTGGCCGGAAAAACTATTTAAAAAGATAGGTATTATTCGCTAATTAAAAATTCCTTAAAAGTGTCCTGTTAACCTCCGATGTTCGTAAGTAGTTGAGAGTTAAAAAATTAAAAAAACTAATGGCACAATTAATAAAACATTGAGAGAAAAAACATTTAAGAGAAATTGACTATGAAATTTATAAAGTGTATGATTTTAATTAAAGGAGTTAATTGTGAAAAATAGAAATATATTCCTCAATTGGAAACAAAAGATATTATTGAATCTTTTAGTCGCTCTTGAAAGTAAAGAATGTTCAAGGTTAAAAATATTCAAATTATCTTTCTTACTTTCTCAAAAAATTAATTTTTATGATTTTGTTCCATATAAATATGGTCCTTATTCATTTGAAATGGATAAAGATTTGAGAATGTTTAATAAAAATGGTTGGATAAATATCAAGGAGAATTTAATCAATATTGATTACAATTCTATTAAATCATTTACGGACGAAATTATTTATAAATGTGTAATACAGGATGTTGTAAATAAGTTTTCAAATATGGTTGAGAAAGACCTGCTCGATCTCATTTATAAAAAATATCCTTTTTATACTATCCATTCAATACTTGCAAAATCATATAAATACAAAAAACAAACCACGCCAAAAGCCATCTATACTATTGGATATGAAGGTCTATCTATTGATTCATTTATAAACATTTTAATTAAAAAGGATATAAAAACAGTTTTAGATGTCCGGAATAAACCTTTCTCTTATAAATATGGTTTTAATTATTCATGGCTAAAAAAATATCTTCCTGAATTTGGTATAGAATACATAAATATTCCTGAATTAGGCATTGAAGAAGAATATAGAAAAACTTTTTCTTTTGAGAATTTGTGGGTATATTACTCTTCTATATTGAATAGAAAAAAGGATGTTGTCAATAAAATATCAAATTTTTTTAAGAAACAACCATCAGTTTTAATGTGTTATGAAAAATCACCTGATTTCTGCCATAGATTAAGATTAGCCAAAAGAATACAGGATTTAACCAATTTACCAATAATAAACTTTGACAGTAAAAAAAATCAATGGATAGAATTAAACTATTGATTACAGTAAAAACATATCCTACCCCTTCAACAAGGTATCGTGAAATTGTCTGTACTGCTGGAGTAAAAGAAGATGGCACCTGGATAAGATTGTACCCAATTGACTATAGATTTAGGGATTATTCACAGTGGTATAAAAAATATCAGTGGATTGAAGTTGATGTAGAAAAAAATTTCCGCGACCCAAGACCCGAAAGTTTTAGACCTGTGAGTGACATAAAAATTTTAGGCAAACCTTTAGGAACAGAGAATAACTGGACAGAAAGAAAAAAATATGTTTTAGCCAAAGGAACTAAAACAATGTGCTGGTTACAGAAACAATCACAAAAAAATATTTCCTTATCTGTTGTAAAACCTAAAGAGGTAAAAGATTTTTACTGGGAGAAAAGTAGTAATACATGGTCAAGTAAACAAAATGAGGCTTTAAAGCAGATTGGATTATTTGACGGTAATGTCCCATCAAAATTAGAAAAAATTCCTTATAAGTTTAAATATCATTTTATTTGTGAAGAGCCAAATTGTCCTGGACATGAAATGATGATAGAAGATTGGGAAGTTATGGAATTATATAGAAAAATGAAGGACAAATATGGTGAAGAAAAGGGATTACTAAAAGTTAAAGAAAGATTTTTTGATCAACTATGTTCACCTAAAAGAGATACTTACTTTTTTGTTGGAACAATTTTACAATTCGGAACTTGGATTATTATTGGAACTTTTTGGCCACCTAAATGTGAATAATTGTTGTAGATAAAAATAACCTTATGTGATGATTAATGATTGAGTAAAAAGAATAAAAGAAGTTTTATTTGTTTAAGGAAAGGCGATGAAAACTATAAAAGAAATTAAGGAGATACTGGAAAGAAATAGGAAAAAACTGGAGAAAGAATATAATATTAAAAGTATAAAAATTTTTGGGTCTTATGCAGAAGGAAAGCAAAAAGAAAAAAGTGATGTTGATTTAATTGTGGATTTTAAAAAGACACCAACATTTATAGAACTTATTAAAATAGAAGAAGAAATATCTAAACTCCTTGATACAAAAGTTGACCTTTTAACAGAAGAAGGTATAAGTCCTTATATCAAACCATACATTAAAGAGGTGAATATTTTATGAAACCTGTAAAACCATATTATAAAACAACGAACCAAGGAAATTCTAAAACTTAAAAAAGAAACAAACACTTTAAATCTTGATTCCCTTCTTCTTGCCTCTGATGTTCCCTACAATTTATTTCCTTGTTCTTATCAAAATCCATTTCAGAAAGTTCTTTAGGATGTAATAAATAACAGGGTTTTAATTAAATACTTTTTTAACCCTATAATTGACATGGGTCAGAAGGGTCAAAAAGGGTCAGAAATTAACTTTTTTGAAGTATACAAGAGATAAAGATTAAACAGTTTTTGTAAACTTTCTCCGCTCGCAAGCAAAATTTTTTTTATTTTTATGAAAATCCATTTGTTTTTACTCTTCTTTCATTACCATAGAATTATTTTCATTTACTTCAAAAAAGTAAGAAAATTAGTTTAAAATTTTTTAATGGAGAAATAAGTAAATCATTGTCAGAGAAAGGGATAAGACCGTTAAGAAAAAATAAATGTACTCTCTTTTGTAGTCTCAAATGTAGTACAAAAAGCAGTATTTTTTAAAGTAAAAAACCTGTTTTTACCTTTAAAATTTTTTCAATTTTTTTATTTTCCAACTGAGTCCGTCCAGATCCTATAAAACCCGATGAAGTTCGCACAGGAAATTAAGAAAAACAAAATCCTCTCTTTCGCATTTCTTGATCGGTCAAATGCCGTATCAAGGCCCAAAAATCCTCCGAGCAAACATGAAATTCCCAAAATCGCTGTCGGTGAAATATCTGGAATATTCGTTGAATAACTCTGAAGATTAAAGTTTTCTTCTTGAATATAATTTAGTGGTTTGACTGGAACAATCTGAAATTCACTTTTCCTGCTTAAATCTTTTATAAAAACTCTATTACTATCCGCCGAGTTCTTCTGTAATTTCTGATGTTTATTTCTTTGCCTTAGTTGTTTTCTAGTGATTTCCTCATGGCAATTCGCGCATAACGTGATCGTGTAATCGGGGTAAGTTTCTTTATCAGGACGATGTTCTTCGAATACATTCGGGTTTGTTTCGCCGCATTTAACACAATATCTGCCGTTGAAATTTTTTAGAATCTTTGCTATTGTGGACGGACTCGCACTTGTGATTCTCCTTATTTCTTCATAGGTTTTACCTTCCTTCTTTAATTCTATAATTTTTAATCTCAATTTTTTAATCTCCTTTTCCGTTCGCCTCATCTCTCTTCACCTCCTTTCCTTACAAATGAAAAAGGGGCTGGGTTGTTGCCCAGCCCCGAGATTTTCGGTAGCGACCCCAAGATATTTAAATTATACCCTCAATTTCTCAAATTGTCAACATCTCAGCATACCTCTTTTTCTATTATTTTGAAAATATATCATTATTGAAAAAAGATATTCTACATCAGAAAAAAGGTATTTTGTGTTTGGTATGGGTCAATTTTATTTTTCATTTCACATTATCTTTTGTTTGCTTTCTCTTGTGAAAACTTTTTAAAATGGGAAAAATCTATAAATTTCTTTTCTATAGAGGCATCTTACAAAAACTAATGTATCTTTTTCTAAAGCAAGACTTATTCTGTAATCACCTATTCTAATAGAATAGAAGTTTTTACTACCTTTCAATTTTTTTATATTTTTTATCTTTTGAATTGATTGGGCTTTTTCGCAGGTAATATTGTTTCTTTAACTTTTTTAAGTAATTTTTTATCTTTAATTTTTTTTATATCCTGAAGAAAACTTGAAGTGAATTCTGTTTTCATATATTTTTATTAAGGAGTTCAAAAATTTCTTTTTTACTCACTCTTTTAGTTTTAAGACCTTCTTCTATTGCTTTAATCATTCCAATATCCTCAAATGCTTCAATAATTGCTTCTTTTATAACTTTTCTCACCACTTTTATTCTGTCCTTTGTAACTGTCTTTCTCATTTATTTCTCCTTTTGTTTTATTATATCATCTTATAAAAATTCATCAAAAATAGTGAAAAAAATATAAAAAATTTTTGTGCCATATTTGTGCCATAAATGTGCCAAAAAATGACAAAATATGAAAGAATATGAAAAAGTGGAAAATTGAGTTAAGTTATTGATTGTCAAGGACTTAATAAATGGGTCAAGGGTCCTGTAAAATTGGCTGGAACGGATTTTGAGTCCGGCGCGTCTGCCAATTCCACCACTCCGGCTTTTTAATTAAATTATACTTCCCACAACAAAAAAATCAATTTTTTGAAATATTGACTTTTTCTTTAAAAGGGGTATATTATGTTTAACTATGGAAAAAATTCTATACAGAAGCACAAATAAAAATTCAGAAATAGTAGATTTTAAATATGCTGTTTTAAAGGGACAGGCACCTGACTATGGACTTTATATGCCAACAGTAATTCCCACCTTTACTGAAGATGAAATAAACTCATTTAAAAGTAAAGAATATTATGAAATTGCTTATCAGGTTCTTTATAAATTTCTGGAAAATGAGATTGATTCAAAAACTTTAATTGAAATGGTAAAAAAAGCATATAATTTTGATGTGCCACTGGAAAAAATCAATGAAAAACTTTATATTCTTTATCTTGACAGGGGTCCAACTGCCTCATTTAAGGATTTTGCAGCAAGATTTATGGCTGAAGTTATGGAATATCTTGCAATTAAAGAAAATTTAAATTTAACTGTTCTTGTTGCTACAAGTGGAGATACAGGTGGAGCAATTGCCAATGCATTTTTGGATAAAGAAAACATAAAGGTCGTTATTTTATTTCCATTAGAAGAAATAACAGAGGTTCAGAGAAGACAGATGACAACATTAAATAAAAACATTATACCGATTGGTCTTAAGGGTAAGTTTGATGACTGTCAGAGTATGGTTAAAATTGCATTTAATGACCCTGACTTGAAATTTTTAAATCTTACTTCAGCAAATTCAATAAATATATCAAGATTACTACCTCAGAGCGTATATTATTTCTATGCTTTTTCAAAATTAAATCTGAATAAAATTACTTTTTCTGTGCCTTCAGGAAATTTTGGGAATTTAATGGGAGGTGTGATTGCAAAAAAAATGGGATTACCTGTAAAAAAATTTATAGTTGCTGTTAATGAAAATGATGAATTTCCCATTTTTTTAAAAACTGGAGAATATAAGCCAGTAATCCCCTCAAGGAAATGCAGTTCAAACGCAATGAATGTGGGACATCCAAGTAATTTTGCAAGATTAATTGATTTATATGGTGGATGGATCTATGATGAAAGAAATAAAGATGGCAAAGTAATAAGATATGGTGTTTTAAAAGAAAAACCGGATATGGAAAAATTAAGAGAAGATTTTGTCTCTTTTTCAATAAAGGATGAAGAAGTAGAAGAAACAATTAAAAAATACTATAAAAACTATAAAATTATTCTTGACCCACATGGCGCTGTAGGAATTACTGCTTTTGAAAAGTCAAATATAGATGAACCTGTAATTTCTATTGAAACAGCACATCCTGGAAAATTTCCTGAAGTAATTAAAAAAGTTCTTGGAATTGAACCTGAAATACCTGCGACACTAAAAAGTTTACTATCAAAAGAGGAAAAGTTTAAAGTTATTGAAAATAATTATATTGAATTTAAAAATTTCCTGAAAGGGTTAAAATGAAATATATAGTTATGATTATGGATGGTGCAGCAGATTTACCTGTTGAAGAACTGGCTAATAAAACTCCTTTACAGGTTGCGCAAAAACCAAATATTGATTATTTAGCAAAAATTGGCTGTTCAGGAGTTTTGAAAACAATACCTGATAATTTTATTACTGATTCAGGAGTTGCAAATCTTTCTATACTCGGGTATAATCCAAAAGATGTTTATACAGGCAGGGGAGTCCTTGAAGCATATGCAAATGGAATTGAACTCAAAGAAAATGAAATTGCCTTCAGATGTAATCTTATAACTGTGGAAGAAGGAAAAATTAAAAGTTATTCTGCAGGTTATATCTCAAAAGAAGAAAGTAATGAATTGATTGATTTCCTAAACTTAAAACTTGGAAATGAGAAAGTCAAATTTTATAAAGGACTTGGTTTTAAAAATATTCTTATTATAAAAAATGATTTTTCAGAAGAAATCAAATGTTATCCTCCTCACGATTATTATGGATATGAAATTGAAAAGATAATGATTGAAGGAAAAACAGAAAAAGGTAAAAAAACAGCAGAATTCTTAAACACATTGATTATTGAGTCAAATAAATATCTTGAAAGTCATCCTGTAAATTTAAAAAGAGAAAAAGAAGGTAAGGAAAAGGCAAATTATATCTGGCCGTGGTCTCCTGGTAGAAAGCCACAATTTGAAAAATTTTATGAGAAATTTAAAATTAGAGGTGCTGTAATTTCTGCTGTTGATTTAATAAAAGGTATAGGTAAAATGATTGGTTTTGAAGTGATAAATGTTCCAGGAGCGACAGGACTGTGGAATACAAATTATGAAGGAAAAGCAGAATATGCTATTGAGGCACTTAAAAAATTTGATTTTGTTTATGTTCATGTTGAAGGAATTGATGAAGCAGGGCATGAAGGAAATTTAGAACTGAAAATAAAATGTATTGAAGATTTTGACAGAAGGTTGGTTAGAATTATACTTGAAAACATTGATTTAAAAACAATATCTATAAGCATTCTTCCAGACCATTATACCCCTGTAAAATTAAAATCACATAAAGAGGGTTATGTTCCATTTTTAATTTATTCTCCAGAAAATAAACCCGATGAAGTAGAAAAATTTGATGAAGAAAGTTGTAAAAAAGGAAGATATGGAAAAATTGAAGGGGATGAATTTATAAATTTATTTTTAAAAGGAGAAAAATGTATATAATAATTGTTGGGTGCGGTAAAATAGGTTCTTATCTGGCAAAAATACTTGATGAAACGAATGATGTTGTTGTTATTGATAAAGACGAAAAAAGTTTTGAGAAACTTGTTAATTTTAATGGTATAACAAAACTGGGAGATGCTCTTGATTCAGAAGTTTTAAAAGATGCTGGTATTGAAAAAGCAGATGCTGTTTGTGTTATTACAAGTAATGATAATACAAATATAGTAATTGGCCAGGTTGCAAAAAAAATATTCAATGTTGAAAAAGTTATAATAAGAATTTCTGACCCTAATAGAGAAAAAATATGTAAATTACTTAATATTGAAACAATAAATACAACAACCCTTATTGCTTCCCTTATTAAAGATGGACTGACAAAAAAAATATCATCAACTTATCTTTTAGAAAATGAGGATTTTACAATTATTGAATTAAATTCTGAAAATTTTGTAGGAAAAAGAATTGAGGAAATAAACATTGATGGAGAACTCATAATTTTTGCTTTAATAAGGGGTAATTCCGGAATTGTTCCTGATAAAAATCTGAAAGTTGAAAAAGATGATATAATTATTGGAATAACAGAAAAAAGAAATCTCAAAAAATTTAAAAGGATTTTAAAACAATGAATATAATAATTGTTGGTGGTGGAAATGTTGGATATTATCTTGCTGAAAAATTAAGCGAAAATCATTATGTTGTTTTGATTGAAAAAGAAACAAAAATTAGCGAAAAGATTGCAGAAAATTTAAACTGTCTTGTTATAAGTGGAGATGGATGTGACCCTGAAGTATTAAAAAATGCAGGTATTAAAAAAGCAGATTGTCTTGCAGCAGTTACAGGAAATGATGAAGATAATCTTGTAATATGTCAGATAGCAAAAGAAATTTTTAATGTTAAAAGAGTGATAGCAAGAGTGAATAATCCTAAAAATGAAAAAACTTTTTATCAACTTGGAGTTGATGTTGCTATAAGTGGAACTTCATTGATTGCAAAAATTATTGAAGAAGAGGTAAACTGGGAGGACTTTGTGACTTTATTCACATTTAAAAGAGGTAAACTATCTATTTTAAGAATAGACCTTCCAGGAAATGCTCCGATTATTAATAAAAAAATCAATGAAATCAATCTTCCGGAAGATTCTGTTATAGTCGCAATTATGAGGGGTGATGATTTGTTTATTCCAAGAACTGATTTTACATTTAAAGAAAATGATGAAATTATTGCAATAACAAAAGTTGAAAATGAAGTTTTACTTTTAAATACTCTTATAGGAGAGGTTAAGGAGGAATGAAAAAAATTTTAAAATACATTAATGTTTTCTACAAAGGAAGTTTAGGAATATTTGTTGAAATTTTTTATGTTATTTTAATTTTTATCCTGTCTCTTGTTTTAAATTTTATTTTTTATTTTTTTATTAAACTTCTATGATTCCTCAATTTTCAAGAGATGATTTAAAAGGTATTTTTCATTATACAGGGAAATTAATAATACTACTGGGATATTTATTTCTCTTACCTCTCTTTGTTGCTCTTTTATATAAAGAATGGAATCCCGCCAATGATTTTATATTTTCATCCTTATTTTCTCTTTCAATTGGATATTTAATAGTTTCTCAATTTCCTGAAGAATCAGATATAAACTGGCGCCAGGGTATGACAATAGCATCCCTAATATGGCTTATTTATATGTTTCTTGGAGCAATTCCCCTTTATTTATCAGGCCATTACAGGTCATATCTTGATAGTTGCTTTGAGTCAATGAGTGCTCTTGCAACAACAGGACTTGTTCTTGTGAATAATCTTGACCATATGGCCAATTCTTATAATTTCTGGCGTCATTTTATGTGTTTTATTGGAGGACAAGGAATAATACTTCTGGGACTTTTAATTTTTTTCAGGGGAGCAAGTGCATCAATAATTTATGTTGGTGAAGCAAGGGAAGAAAAAATTTTACCAAATGTGGTTCAAACAGCAAAATTCATCTGGGTAGTAAGTATGTGTTACTTGATAATTTTTACATTAATTTTAGGGATTATAAATATTATTCACTCATTTTCTTTTTCAAGAGCATTTTTTCATGCAATATGTGTATTTATGGCTGGATGGGATACAGCAGGTTTTGCAGTTCAAACACAGAATATTGCTTATTATCATAGTCCATTAATAGATATAATTACTTCACTCATTGTAATACTTGGAGCAGTCAGTTTTGGACTTCATTATGCTCTCTGGACCGGGAAATTTAAAGAAATTTTCAAAAATTATGAATTCAAAACATTTATGATAAGTATAATTTTTCTCACTCTTTTTGCATACATTGGATTTATAAAATTTACAAAAAACATTGATTTCTTTTCTTCTTTTAGAATTATTTCCTATCATATTATTTCCGGCCATACAGGTGTGGGATATACAAATGGTGATTCTTTTTATCTTAAAAATTACTTACCTGATTTTTCACTTATTCTTTTAATAATTGCTATGGGACTTGGAGGCTGTTCATGTTCAACAAGTGGTGGAATTAAGATGTTAAGAATAGGTTTGATTTTGAAGGAATTAAAAAAAGAGGTAAAAGGATACAGTTTACCAACATCAACAGTTATAGTTGAAAAATTTCATCATATTAAGGATATAAGTTTAACAGATACACAGGTAAAATTATCATCAATAATTTTAATAATGTATATAGCAACATATATTATAGGTGGAATAATTGGAACTTTCTTTGGTTATCCTTTCTTACATTCTCTATTTGAATCAACTTCTGCATGTGCAAATGTAGGACTTTCGGTTGGAATTACAAATCCAGATATGCCAAATTTATTAAAAATTACATACATAATTGAAATGTGGATTGGCAGATTGGAATTTATATCAGTTTTTGTTTTCATAAAATATTTAATCTCTTTAAGGAGCCCTGAATGAAAAAATTGTTTTTAATTTTTTTGTTTTCAGCAGTTCTTTATTCATCTGAAAAGGTAAAAATAAAGGAACTTTACGAAAATAGTGAATTTTATAATGGAAAATCTATTGTAATTGAAGGAGAAGCAATTGGAGAGAAAATGGGAAAAGGAGATGAAATATGGGTAAACATTAAAGATGAATTTGAAGATTTTGCAATTGGTGTGGTTATGAGTAAGATAGATATTGAAAAAATTGAGAATTTTGGTAGATATAGGATAAAAGGAGACATTGTAAGAGTTGAAGGGATTTATAATGTAAACTGTATAAAACATCCGGGAGAAAGAGATATTCATGCCATAAAAGTGGAAGTGATTAAAAAAGGAGAAAGATACAATGAGGAACTAAGTTTAAAAAAAATATACCTTTCCTTTATCCTTCTTTTTATCACTGTGTTTCTAATATTCCTTTACCATAAAAAAGAAATAAAAGTTTAATTGTTATAGTTTTTGTTTTTTCTATATAAAAAACAATTTTATTTAAGTCAAGTTTGAGGTTTACCATATAGATAATGCCTTTCACCTCTTTCAATCCTTATCTTCAGTACTTCTCCTTCTTTAACATTTACATTTTCTATTATAACTGGTTTATTATTTAAAGTCCTTCCTATAAATGCATTTTTTCTTTTATAACTCTTTTTCCTTACAAAAATATCATCTATTTTACCTTCCATTTTTTTATTTTTTAAGAGAGAAATTTTATCCTGTAAATTCAATATAAGTTTATGCCTCCTTTCTTTTTCTTCTTTTGAAACACTATCAGGAAATTTACTTGCTTCTGTCAGGGGTCTTGGAGAATATTTAAAAACATACAAATCATCAAATTTAATCCTTTCAACAATCTTATATGTTTCTTCAAAATCAACTTCTTCTTCATATGGAAAACCGACAATTATATCAGATGTTATTGAAATATAAGGACAATTTTTTCTCACCTTTTCAATAATTTCAAGGTATCTCTCAATCGTATATTTTCTATTCATCAAATTTAAAATTTTATTTGAACCTGATTGAAGTGGAAGATGAAGATGTTTATATAATTTTGGTAATTTTGAAAAAGAATTAATTAAATCATCAGAAATATCTTTCGGATGAGAAGTCAAGAATCCAATCCTTAAAATCCCTTCTATTTCATGGACTCTGTATAAAAGTTCAACAAAATTCTTTCCTATATCCTTTCCATATTCATTTACATTCTGACCTATCAAAAATATCTCTTTTACTCCTTTATCTATAAGAATTTTTATCTCATCAATAATTACATTTTCTGGCTTACTTAAAAGACCTCCCCTTGCATAAGGGACTACACAATAAGAACAAAAATTTTCACATCCTTTTGTAATTGTAACAAATGAACTTGTTTTTTCTGAAACTTCAGGTTCACTTACTTCACTTAACAAATTTTCATCCTCTTCAAATATACTTAATTTTTTTCCATTATAATTTTTCAGAGCATAAACAAATTTTTTATATGAGTTTGAACCACATATAATATCCACAAAATCAAGTTTTTCGAAAATTTTGTCCTTATAAATTGAAGGTGTGCAACCAACAACGCAAAAAATTTTGTTATTTTTTTTATTTTTTATTGAACTCAAAAAGGAAAAAGCCCTATCCTCTGCATGTTTCCTTACAGAACAGGTATTTACAATTAAAATATCTGCATCTTCTGGAGAATTTACCTCTAAAAATCCCTCTTCATTTAAAAATTTTCTTAACTTATTTGAATCATAAAAATTCATCTGACAGCCATATGTTTTGATAAAAAATCTCTTTCTCATAATAAATAATTATACTTTTCTTAATGAAAAAATTGAACCACAGATTAAACCAACAAGAGTAAAAAGATTTACATAGAATTTAAAAGAAAACGAAAAATCAAAAACAATAAGATTTAAATGTGCAACTTCCCAGGTAGGAGAAAGGCGGAAAGAAAGAAAAGAGTAATATGGACTTGTATTTGGAAAAAAATAAATAATAAATTCACCAATAACTGTTCCTATCAGAGAAGAAAGAAATAAAATCAACAAAATGTACAAAAATTTCATAGAAAAAGTATAACACAATAAACAAGATAATGCAAAACCTGTGTTATTAAACTGTTTCCAAGGGTAAAAAACATTGACTTTTAAACTTTTAAATATTAAAATAATATAAAATAAGCGCCTGTAGCTCAACAGGATAGAGCATCTGCCTTCTAAGCAGAGGGCTGCGCGTTCAAGTCGCGCCAGGCGCATTTTTTTTACCGGGCCGTTAGCTCAACTGGCAGAGCGGCGGACTCTTAATCCGTAGGCTGCAGGTTCAAGTCCTGCACGGCCCATTTAAATACACAGTAAAACGCAGGGCGAAACAATTATAACTTAGGCACTGCTGACCGCAGGACTTGAAAGGAGGTACGTTTTGAAATTGTGATGGATACGAGCAATTTCAGTGCCGGATGGCCGACCGGAGCCCGCATTCGCTGAAAGCGAATAAAAAAAAAGCGGGCGGAGGCGCCAAGTCCTGCACGGCCCAACTCAGGCATACCATCTTCCTTTTTTATTTTTAAATTTTCAAAAATTGTGATATAAATTAATAGATGAAAAATAAGATAATTGTTTTAAAATGTGAAAATTATGTTGAAAGTGTGATTTATGAAAAATTAAAAACTGCTTTTAATTTACTTGAATTTAAAAATATTCCTGAAAGAATACTTATAAAACCCAATATGCTCTCTGCAAGGAAACCTGAAGAAGCAGTAACAACTCATCCATCAATTATTTCTTCTTTAATTAGAATTTTCATAAATAGAAAACTTATTATAGGAGATAGTCCGGCAAATATTGAAAAACCAATTGAAGAATACTGGGAAAAGTGTGGATATAAGGAAATTGCTGAAAAATATAATGTCCCTTTAAAAAAATTTGAAAACTCTTTTCCTTTAGAAATAAGTGTGAAAAATAAAACTTACAAAATTCCTGTAACTTCTCTTATAAATGAATTTTCAATAGTTAATGTTCCAAAATTTAAAACGCATAATTTAACAACTTTAACACTTGGAATTAAAAATCTTTATGGTTTAATCCCGGGTATAACAAAAAGTGTTCTTCACAGTAAATTTGTAAATCCATATGATTTTTCAAATTTTCTTGTTGAATTCTATAAAAAAATTGAAGAAAAAATTTTTTTAACAGTTGTTGATGGAATTATTGGAATGGAAGGAGATGGACCTTCTTCAGGTAAATTAAGGGAAATTGGATATATAATAATAGGTGAAAAACCAATATATGTTGACTATTTATGCTGCAAATTGGCAGGTATTGAACCTGAAAAAGTTGATTTTATAAGAATATATAAGGAAGAATATGGATTTGAAGAACCTGAGATAATTGGAGATTTTAGGGAAATAAAAAATTTCAGATTGCCATCAACAAGAAAATATTTTTTTATTAAAAATAAATTTCTTTCAAAATTACTTTTACCTGTCTCAAAATTTTTCAGAATAATACCTGTAATAAATAGAAATAAATGTAAAAAATGTTATGCCTGTTATAATGTATGTCCTGTAAAAGCAATTTCTGATGATTTGCAATTTAACAGAAAAAAATGTATATTATGTTTATGTTGTTTTGAAGTATGCCCTTATAAGGCAGTTGAAATTAAAAAAAGTTTTATTGCAAGGATTTTTACTTAAACAAGGAGAAAAGATGAAATACGAGAAAATTTTACCGGAAATAATACAGAAAAACGATAAAAAAATATTACTTCTTGTTCTTGATGGAGTTGGAGGGCTTCCCCATCCTGAAACTGGAAAAACAGAACTTGAAACAGCAAATATTCCAAATCTTGATTATTTTGCAAAAATTGGTTCCTGCGGTCTTTTAACCCCTGTTTTGCCGGGTATTACCCCTGGTAGTGGACCTGGACATATTGCACTCTTTGGTTATGACCCAATAGATATTCAAATAGGGAGAGGAATACTTGAATGTCTTGGAATTGGACTTGAAGTTAAAAAAGGAGAAATTGCTATAAGAGGAAACTTTGCTACAATAAATGAAAAATTTATAGTGACAGATAGAAGAGCAGGAAGAATACCAACAGAAGAAAATGAAAAAATTGTAAAATTAATTTCTGAAAATATAAAAGAGATAAAAGGAGTAAAAATAAAGATAAAAACTGTTAAGGAACACAGATGTGCAATAATACTTTCTGGAGAAAATCTATCCTGTGATATTACTGAAAATGACCCTGGAAAAGAAGGATTGCCTTTAAAAAAGTTTGAGCCCTTGAGTGAAAAAGGGAAATTTACAGCAGATATTTTGAATGAATTCGAGGAAAAAGTAATATCAATACTTAAAGGTTTAAATTCTAAAGCAAAATGTTTATTATTAAGAGGTTTTTCAACCTATCCGAATATTCAGACATTTGAAGAAAGATATAAATTAAAATCCTGCTGTATTGCAACCTACCCAATGTATAAAGGAATATCAAAACTTGTTGGAATGGATGTTATTGAATGTGGAGAAAAAATAGAAAATGAAATTGAAACATTGAAAAATGTTTATAATGATTATGATTTCTTCTTTTTGCATATTAAAAAAACAGATAGTTTTGGAGAGGATGGAGATTTTGAAGGGAAGGTAAGGATTCTTGAAGAAATTGATAAAAAAATAGAGGTAATAAAAAATATGAATTTTGAAGCAATGGCAATTACAGGAGACCACTCTACTCCTTCAAGATTAAAAAGTCATTCATGGCATCCTGTTCCAGTCGTTATTGTCTCTCCAAATACATTACCTGATGATGTTAAAAGATTTACTGAAAGAGATTGTTCCAGAGGTATTCTGGGAAATCTTTATTCAAAAAATCTTATGTATTTTTTACTTGCGTGTTCTTTGAAACTTGCGAAATTCGGAGCATAAAATGTTTAAAGGCGGTGTTAAACTTTTAGATTTTAAAAGTTTAAGTAAAGATGAAAAGATTGAGGAGTTTAAATATCCTGAAAAAGTTATAATACCTCTTTCCCAGCATACAGGCATCCCTGCAAAACCAGTCGTTAAAAAAGGTGATTATGTTATTGAAGGACAGGTTATAGGAGAAATAGGTGGTTTTATAAGTTCATACATCCATTCTTCTATTTCAGGAAAAGTTATTGATATATTACCATGGAATTTACCAACAAATAGAAAATCCTTAAGTATAGTTATTGAAAGCGATGGAGAAAAAAAATCAATTGAAAAAAAACAGAGGGAATGGTTGAAACTTGAGAGTAACGAAATTATAAATATTGTAAGAGAAGCAGGAATTGTAGGTCTTGGAGGTGCTGCCTTCCCAACACATGTAAAACTTACAATTCCGGAAGGGAAAAAAGTAGATTTTTTATTGATTAATGGATGTGAGTGTGAACCATTTTTAACATGTGATTACAGGGTTTTAAAAGAATTTACTGATGAGGTAATTGAAGGAATTCAGATAATTGCAAAGGCGGTTAATGTAAAAGATGTTTTTATAGGCATTGAAAGTAATAAAATTGACCTTTTACCTGTTTTAAGAAATTCATTAAAAAATTTAAAAATATTTTTGAATATTGAAATAAAGGTTTTGCCTGAAAAATATCCTCAGGGAAGTGAAAAACATCTTATAAAATCAATATTGAATAGAGAGGTACCTTCAGGAAGATTACCAATTGATGTAGGATGTGTTGTTTTCAATATTCAGACAACTCTTGCAATTAAAAGGGCTGTATGTGATGGAATTCCCTTGACCGAAAGAGTTTTAACATGTTCAGGACTTGTTGGAAAACCAAAAAATTTAAAGGTAAAAATAGGAACATTGATTTCTGAAATTTTAAATTACTGTGAGGGTGAAGTAAAATATGGGAGAAAAATTGTTACGGGTGGACCAATGATGGGAATACAGATAGCAAATCCTGATGTTCCAGTTTTAAAAGGAACTACAGGAATTTTATTATTACCTGAAGAAAAATTGCCAGAAGATATTCAACCATGTATAAGATGTGGTAAATGTATAGAAATTTGTCCTATGTTTTTAATGCCAAGTGAGATAGGAAGATATGTGGAACATGGAAGGTATGATAAATGTGAATATTTGAATGTTTTTGATTGTATTGAATGTGGATGCTGTGCTTATATATGTCCTGCAAAAAGACCACTTGTTGATTTTATAAAATGTGCAAAATTAAAATTGAGGAAAAAATGAAAGAAAATTTATGTAAAATTTATTGTTCCCCGCATTTACACAGTTCTGAAACAACTACAAAAATAATGTTTTATGTAATTTTATCATTAATACCTGCAATATTGGGAAGCGTCTATTTTTTTGGTTTTTATGTATTAAATGTAATTTTTGTTTCAGTAATTTCATGTGTTTTAAGTGAACTTTTATTCCAGATTTTAATGAAGAGGAGAAAAGTATTATTTGATGGTAGCAGTATTGTTACAGGGATACTTCTTGCCTTGGTGCTACCCCCAAGAATTCCTTTATGGATTGCAGGAATAGGAGGATTTCTTGCAATTTTTCTTGTTAAGGAACTTTTTGGAGGAATTGGTTTTAATATTTTCAATCCTGCCTTAACTGCTCGTGCTATTTTGCTGGCTTCCTTTCCTGTTGAAATGACAAAATTTATAAATGTTTTTGATTATAGCGTTGATGCAGTGACCTCTCCTACTCCTTTATTTATAATGAAAGAAAATATAAATCAATCACTTCCTTCATTATGGAATATGTTTATAGGAGCACGAGCAGGTTGTATAGGAGAAACAAGCACAATTTTATTACTTATTGGAGCAATATTTTTGCTTTCAAAAAAAGTTATAACCTGGCATATACCAATTTCTTATATTTTAACTGTTGCGATTTTATCCTTGATTTTTAAAGAAAAGGTTTTTTATCAAATTATGGGAGGTGGCTTAATTCTTGGTGCTTTTTTTATGGCTACTGATTATGTTACTTCACCCATAACAAAAAAGGGTAAAATAATATTTGGGATTGGCTGTGGAGTGATAACTTTTTTGATTAGGAAGGCAGGTGGGTATCCAGAAGGTGTTTGTTATTCAATATTATTTATGAATATGTTTGTTCCAGTAATTAACAGATATACTATACCAAAAAAATTTGGAAGTAAAAAATGAGAAAAAGGGATATTATAACTGGAATTTTAGTAATTACATTTATATCTGCTCTCTCAGGATACCTTCTTGCACATGTTTATAATAAAACAAAACCAAAAATAGAAGAAGTAAAAAAAGTTGAAGAAGAAAAGTTAAACAGAGAAATTTTTCCTGATGGATTTAAATTTGAAGAAAAAGAAATTAATGGAGTTAAATATCTATCTGTATTAAATGAAAATGGAGAAGAAATAGGAAAAATATTTGAAGTAAAAACTATGGGTTATGGAGGATACATCACATTAAAAATTGGTCTTGATAAAGAAAATAAAATAAAGAGAATAAAAATAAAGGAACATAACGAAACACCCGGTCTTGGCTCAAAAATAACTCAGGATAGTTTTTTAAAACAATTCATTGGTAAAACAAAGGATGACACTTATTTAAAAAAAGATAAAACAGATGGAAAGATAGATGCTATAACAGGAGCAACAATTTCTTCAAGAGCAATAGTTGAAGGTGTAAGAAAACTTTTAGAAAAAATTGAAAATGGAAAATAGAAAACTTATTGATTTTAAGGTTTTTTTAAATGGTATATGGAGAGAAAATCCAATATTATTTATCATGCTTGGGCTCTGCCCTGTTCTTGCAGTAAGTTCTTCTGTAAAAGATGCTCTTGGTATGGGTATTTCTGTCATTTTCATTTTAACAGGTTCCAATTTGGTTATCTCTCTTATAAGAAAAATAGTTCCAAACCATGTAAGAATTCCTGTTTTTATTGTTGTTATAGCCACCTTTGTTACAATTACTGATTATATTCTTGCTGCCTATTCTCCACAGATTCACAAAAATCTTGGTGTTTATCTTCCTTTAATAGTTGTAAATTGTATAATACTTGGTCGTGCTGAAGGTTTTGCTTCAAAAAATAATGTTTTTAATTCTATACTTGATGGACTTGGAATGGGAATAGGTTTTACATTGATAATTTTTATTATTTCTTCGGTTAGAGAAATACTTGGGAATGGAACTTTTATGGGGAAATTAATTTTAGGAGAGAATTTTAAACCATTTTTAATTATGATTATGCCTCCTGGTGCATTTTTAGTTATAGGAATTCTTATTGCATTAAAACAGAAACTCGAAAAGGGAAAGAAAAAATGTTAAATGAAACAAATTTATTTTTTATTTTTTTATCCGCTTTTTTAATTAATAACATTTTACTTATAAGATTTCTTGGACTTTGTTCTTTCATAGGAATTTCAACAAATATAAAATCTTCTATAGGAATGGGAATTGCAGTTGTTTTTGTTACTGTTATGGCTTGCAGTTTAAGTTGGGCTGTTTATAATTTTTTACTTGCTCCTTTTCATCTTGAATATTTAAGGACAACAACATTTATTTTAACAATAGCATCTTTTGTTCAATTTGAAGAAATGATTATAAGAAAAAAATTACCTGCTCTTTATCGTGCTTTTGGAATTTATTTACCTTTGATTACAACAAACTGTGTAATTTTGGCAAGCGCATTTCTTGGTATTGATTATAAACTTTCTTTCATTCAAAATTTAATTTTCTCATTTGGGATTTCATTCGGTTATTGCTTTGGAATAATAATTTTTGCAACTATCAGAGAAGAAATTGAGATTGCCCCTATTCCTGAGAGTTTTAAAGGTGTTCCTATCGCATTTATTCTTGCTGCTTTAATGAGTTTAGCATTTCTTGGATTTAAAGGTCTTTTTAAATTATAATTAAATGTTTTTCTTTTTTCCTGTTCGCGATGAGTATGGAGTTAAAAGGTTTCCAATAATAGTCACATTAATAATTTTTATAAATTGCCTTATATATTTTATTTTTGGCTTCAGACCTGATTATCCCCAGATAGTTGAAAAATTTGGTTTTATTCCTTTAAATTTTTCTTTCAAAAATATATTAACTTCAATGTTTCTTCATGGTGGGCTCTTTCATCTTGGATTTAATATGTGGTACTTGTGGTTACTCGGAGATAATATTGAGGATAGATGGGGAAGATTTAATTTTTTAATTTTCTATTTATTATCAGGTATTTTTGCTTCAATTTTATATTCTGAACTTATACCTGATAAATTTAAAAATATACCAACTATTGGTGCATCAGGTGCAATTTCAGGGATTCTTGGTGCATATGCTATCTTATTTCCAAAAAGTAAAATAACTTTCAAATATCTTATCGCTTTTTTCTGGCTTATAAGAGCAGGAGAATTTGAAATCTATTCTTATATATGGCTTCTTTTCTGGTTTTTCATGCAGGGAGTAAATACACTGCTTGTTTCTCTTTATAAAGTTCAATCTCAGGTTGCCTATGCAGCACATTTTGGTGGCTTTCTATTCGGAGCAATTATAGGGATTGGTTCAAAACTTTATAGAGAGGCGAAATACAGGGAAAATGTTGAACTTGGGAAAAATGTTTTATTACAAATTCTTGGAGATAAAGGAAAACAGTATTATAAAGATGAACAGATTTTAGAAATTGAAAAATTAAAAAAGAAAATTATGGATGTTATTTACGAAGATAGAACCCTTGCAACAAAATTTTATGCAGATGGACTTAAAATTTATCCTGATTTATGTCTTCCAGAAAAGATACAGTATGAAATTGCTGATTCACTTAATAGACAAGGAGAAAAAGATTATTCTTTAGAAGCATATAAAAATTTTATCTTGAATTATCCTTTCAGCAAACTTGCTGATAATGCCTTATTTGAATTCGGAAAGATTTGTTTTGAAAAAGGGAATTATGAAAAAGCAAAACAGGCATTTATACAGATAGTTGTTTTTTATCCTTACAGTGATGTTTATGAAGAAAGTAAATATTATTTAGAAAAAAAACTTCCGGAATTAATTACATCAATCAATCAATGAAAGTAATATTTTCACCATTTCTCCCAGTGAATTACTTCTTCTAAATCTCTCTTTTTTGGCTTTGGCTCTTCATCAGGATAACCAATTGAAATTAAACTTATAAGTTT
>Ga0080004_1124057_pt1 | contig 20830 bp, 11 predicted proteins | sample WasSprMetagenome_FD_69207 | JGI IMG/M metagenome (GOLD analysis project Ga0080004, IMG submission 69207) | Sulfidic aquatic microbial communities from Washburn Spring, Yellowstone National Park, USA - WS (SPADES assembly) (version 2) | ecosystem: Environmental > Aquatic > Thermal springs > Hot...
CTTCTTATTATCTCCTGAATTGAACCCACCTCAAACACCTGTATTGTGATATCCCACTCACCTTCTCCTTTATTTAGAGAATTCAAGCCGTTTTTAGCCTTCTCATAATATGCGAGATCAGTTTCTATCTGCTCAGCTAGTTTATTGAATCCTTCTCCTTCGGCAACTGCTTTTAAGGAGGAGAGCCTTGCCTTCTCCCAATCACCATTTTCTGGATTATTTGAGAGAAGTAGTGTTAAAAGTGGTGGATAGGTGCGTATTTTTATAAGTTTCTTGAATAGCTCTTTCTGTCCCTCCATTTTTGCTGATTTCAGGAACTCCTCAAGCTTGTCATTTATCTTTTCAAAAAAGGAATTCAACCCTTTTTTATAGTAAGATAAGAGTTCTTCCTCGATCTGCTTATTCACATACTCGACCATCCCAAACTGTAAACTCCGCTTTTATTTAAGCATTACTTCACACTATCTCCCTCAGGAACTCAAGCATCTTTCTCCCGTATTCCGTTGGAATCGTTTTCCCTCCGCTCACCTGTATAAGGCCCAGCTGTTCCATTAACACAGCGATGTTGAACTTTACCTCATCCTTTCTCGCTCCTCTTAATGCCTTCACCACCTCCCTCAAAACCTCATCAGGATATGGAATTGACGGAAGTCTTACAACATTATACTCTGTCTGAGGAGGCCACATGAGCCTCTCAAACTCCTCAACAGATCTGTAAAATGACAGGGGATCTCCTGCCTCATAGAGCTCCATTATCTTCTCCCTCAGGCTCTCCAGAAGTATGTTCGCCACCTTGACATCCCTAGCTATCACATGATATACATCGCTTAAGGGGAAGAAAAGGCCCATCATCGCCAGCTCCAAGCTCATCACCTTCCTTCCTCCGGATATGAGAAGGTAGAGCCTATATTTTCCCCTTAAGTCGGAGATAAGCCTCGAAGTCCTGATTAGAAAGTCGAATGATCTCTCCTCATTGTCCACATCCTGATACGGAAACACCTCCGTTATCACCTCTATTTTCGGATATCTTGCCCTAACAGCTGTCTCAACAAGCTTTGATCCGGCCAGCACTTCCCTTTCCTCAGTTGAAAGCAGGACTATTCTTCTCACATCCTCCCCTCTGGATATCAGATGCTGAAGAAACTCGGTCACAACAGGAGGGGAGAGCCCCATTGTCGCAACTATGGCTGCTGGCATAAGACAGTACTCAGGACAGATATATAACCTTAAGACAGCTGGAAAAGTCCCCTGCGGATTTTAGTTCAGATTAAAGCATAAATCAAGAAATAATGAACTTATAAGAAGTGTTAAATCTAAAAATTCTCTAAATAAAAATTATCTCTCCTCTTTATCCCCCTTGATCATCTTCTTGGTTTCCTCCAGAGCATTCTTCATGAGATCTCTTAGATACTCAAGACAATCCTTTCTGTACCTGACCCAGATCTCACCGTTGAACATGACCTCTATCGATCTGTGAGGAAGCCCGGCATGTGCTATCACCGTCCTTCTATTATCCTCGCACTTTTCAGAGTAATGCTTCCAGTTTCCTCTGTCCTCCTTAGCTTGCCTTATCATCTCCTTCAGCTCCTTGGGAATATACCCCTCTATTATAAAATGCGAGATCTCATGCCTGACCACCTCAGCTAGAGGGCCCTGCAGGTATCTCATTGCGGACTCCAGCTTGCTCAGTGGCACCTCAACAATGCCATCCTGTATCCTGATCTCACCTAAGCTGTTGTTTCCATAGGAGATGAGGGAGAAAGCTGAGAGAAGGCTTTTCAGATAATCATAATTCGGCACTATCTTGTGTTCTATGCAGAGCTTTTCGTCCCTCTTTGTGATACTGATGTGGAGGAGGGCTTCCTCGAGAAGTTCCTTAATCCTTCTTATGTATCCTTCAAGTTTTCCTGCGTACTCACAATTCTCCACTGAGAACTGGATGAAGGCAAGGGGTATGCTGTAGTGAATTGAGCTTGCCAATGCTTTTGCTCTCTTATGGATGTTCCGAAACTCCTCGAGCTCAGGGATCCTCATTATTCCATTTTTTGAGAAAAAGAGCCTGAAATATTCCCCTCCTGATAAATAACTGTAAACTAACCTCTGAGCTGCTTTCACTGGTGTTATAACCTCTTTCTTTACGACAAAGACCTCCAGATCTGGAACATAGGACATACCTGGAACATTGGACCGGCTTCTTGCCCCTGGTGGATACGGGGTGCTGTTGTACTGCTTGAACTCTATTTTCAGCCCGTAAAAAGCGGATGCTATTCTGGATGCCGCCATCAGTGCCCTGTAAGCGGCTAATGGCATGAAGTTAATGCCATGAGTTGTATCAAAGTAAAGGGAGATGAAATCAGCATCCTTGCCCACTTCTATCAAGCTTGATACAGCCGATATCAGGGCATGAGCTGCATAAGCAGAGTCAGGGCTTACTTCCTCCCCTTCCGGAAGCCTCCACTCAACTCTTATGTTTTCACTGTAGTATTCCCCAACATTTGGCATGATCACAACTTCGGGATCTTTTGCCTCCAGATCCTCCGGCATTTTCCTCCTGAAAAAGCTCTTTATGGAATTCCTCAGGTCTGACACAAGATTTCTGTATTCACCTTCATTTATCCCTGGAGGGATTGTCCTCCCTCCGTATTCCTCCACCTTCTTGTCGCAGAGAAGGGTTTCAGGAACCATGAGCACCACAAGATCGGGAGAAAGCTCCTTTATCAGAAGATATATTGTTGTTACACCCTTTACACTTGTTTTAGACCCTGATAGCCTGTAATTAGCTTCATTCCAGATAAAAGGGTTCCCCCAAGTTGCAAAGATCACAGATCTTCTTTTCATCTACTCTCTGATCGAATTACCTAAAAATGTTTATAAAAAATTTTTCGGAATTTATAAGCGTGAGAAGGGGTCTCCAGTCAAGAAGTTGAACAGTTCAGCCTTAATGAGGGTCTGATGCAACTTATCTCGATCCTCTTTTCATCAAGACTGGGGGTGAAATCCATTGATATAGACAGGAACGCTGAAAGCTTTCAATCCTCTTTGCATTGAGACTTGATGTTTGATATACATGCTATTACAATTGCCTGATTACTTTCAATCCTCTTTGCATTGAGACAAACGGCCGTTGAGAATTTCTTAGCTACGTCAATTTATTTCTTTCAATCCTCTTTGCATTGAGACAAAATAAGATGCCAAGGGAAGAATATTCGATAATATTCTTTCAATCCTCTTTGCATTGAGACGGACATACCGTGCGGTGGATATTCGCTTCGAGTATCCCTTTCAATCCTCTTTGCATTGAGACATGGAAAAATTTTCGGGTCGGGCCGGAAGATAAAAAATTCTTTCAATCCTCTTTGCATTGAGACAGGTGATGACATGAGGCTTGTGCTCTCTCTCCCCAATAGCTTTCAATCCTCTTTGCATTGAGACCCCGATATGGGTGAACGAGTACGTAAGGGGCGACGGCATCTTTCAATCCTCTTTGCATTGAGACGTGTCCCTTCATTAAGGGCTTTTAGTGCTGTGCGGAGTTCTTTCAATCCTCTTTGCATTGAGACTTTCATACAGGAAATATTGGGTACTCTGTAATAGTTAGCTTTCAATCCTCTTTGCATTGAGACTTTTAAAGTTATAGAGAGAGACAGTTAACGTAAAACTACTTTCAATCCTCTTTGCATTGAGACCACCATTTAGAGGACACGGTAAGAGTGACCGACGGAAACTTTCAATCCTCTTTGCATTGAGACTTATGTAGGCGAAGCCCACGAGGAGCACGGAGGACGCCACTTTCAATCCTCTTTGCATTGAGACCGACAGCTTGCTCCTCTGCTCCCTAGACAGCCTGAAAATCTTTCAATCCTCTTTGCATTGAGACGACCATAGGCCCCGACGGCACCATCTACGTGGGGAGCTTCTTTCAATCCTCTTTGCATTGAGACAAATCCGATTTTCTTAGTGCATCGGCCGCATCTACCGGTGCACCCCTTTCAATCCTCTTTGCATTGAGACTTCTCCCTCCCAAATAGAGGGGGCCCCCCATTTTACCTTTCAATCCTCTTTGCATTGAGACACGAAGTAGACAGGGCGTTCCACGGGGAGACACTAAACTTTCAATCCTCTTTGCATTGAGACGGCGGAGCTCGGGTATTTCAGCTCCACGACCGGCTTGACTTTCAATCCTCTTTGCATTGAGACACGCACCAACGAGGCCGGAGGAGAGGGGAGTGGACTTCCCTTTCAATCCTCTTTGCATTGAGACCGATGACAAGGGAGACTTAGGAGTAGCAGCGACAGTTGACTTTCAATCCTCTTTGCATTGAGACAACCTATGGTGCGGGTGGAGGTGGAGGTGGTGGAGGATCACTTTCAATCCTCTTTGCATTGAGACCTATCACTTTTGTGGAGTTCATATATGAAGAAGCCTGTCCTTTCAATCCTCTTTGCATTGAGACGGCTAGAATACAGGCAGGAGAAGCATGGATAAAAGTAGCCTTTCAATCCTCTTTGCATTGAGACGGTGTAGGTGGCGTTGTCTATTGTGTACCAGTACCAACTTTCAATCCTCTTTGCATTGAGACGTTCGGAAATATATAGGGGGGAAACCAATAGACCCACTCTTTCAATCCTCTTTGCATTGAGACGACAGGAGGACAGGGTCGATATTGCGGTCACGGGTTTCTCCTTTCAATCCTCTTTGCATTGAGACCAGGGTTGTCGCACCAGTAAAGTCATCGTCACCAGTAGGAACTTTCAATCCTCTTTGCATTGAGACAGGCCGACGTGGTGCCAAAGGTTGAAATTCTTCTCGTAATCTTTCAATCCTCTTTGCATTGAGACCTCATCGTTAGTAGAAGTGGAATCCGACGCCGTGATAGCTCTTTCAATCCTCTTTGCATTGAGACCTCCGATAGCTTCCCCTCGACCACGGCGTCCACGACCTCCCCTTTCAATCCTCTTTGCATTGAGACTAAGGAGGCTCACGAGGGAGGAGGTGCACAGGTGGGTCAGCTTTCAATCCTCTTTGCATTGAGACGTCCTCCAGCTCCAGCCTAACTCCCTTTATCCTTTTTATCTTTCAATCCTCTTTGCATTGAGACAATAGTGTCGTTGTTCCATTTATATAATCTGGCATCTAACTCTTTCAATCCTCTTTGCATTGAGACTTCCATTTTATCCCCCCGTTAGGATATAGGCTCCACATCTTTCAATCCTCTTTGCATTGAGACTAGGTACCACGAGAGGAGGGAGAGTATTGAGGGCTTTGCTTTCAATCCTCTTTGCATTGAGACTAAAGGTTTTTATTTTTCGGGGGCCTAAATTCCGGGGGGACTTTCAATCCTCTTTGCATTGAGACGTGCTTTTGTCTTCTCCTCAAGCTCCTCGGCGAGCCTATCTTTCAATCCTCTTTGCATTGAGACATAGTCTACATGGATTCCGCGGCCACCTCTTTAAAGCCTTTCAATCCTCTTTGCATTGAGACACAGAGGTTCACGACCCAGTCACGGACTACCTGCAACTGATCTTTCAATCCTCTTTGCATTGAGACGAAGAGGGAGCTCTTGGAGATGCTGTACATCCTGTCAAAAACTTTCAATCCTCTTTGCATTGAGACGTAGATCCAAGGGCATGCGGACGGGGTTGCCTCCCCGAACTTTCAATCCTCTTTGCATTGAGACGAACGTCTCTCTGGTCCACCCGTCCGGCAGGAATAACGCTTTCAATCCTCTTTGCATTGAGACGGCTCTCCCTTTTACGGGATAAAGCCCCGATCAAGAACTTTCAATCCTCTTTGCATTGAGACAAAATGGGGGGCCCCGCTGGGAGGGAGAGGTATGGGAGCTTTCAATCCTCTTTGCATTGAGACTCTATCTCAGCTTTTATTCCTCTCGTCGTGTATGGTCTTTCAATCCTCTTTGCATTGAGACTGCTTGATTTCAGCATTCCCCTGCTTTTTATTATCTGCTTTCAATCCTCTTTGCATTGAGACTTAAAGTGAAACATGTTGCTGTAAATGTTATCAAAACAGTCAACTTTCAATCCTCTTTGCATTGAGACGGGGAGAGGACTTTAATCCATGGCATCAGCCACAGCTCTTTCAATCCTCTTTGCATTGAGACAATAGCCACAAACTTGCTCCATACGGCATCCTGCTTGACTTTCAATCCTCTTTGCATTGAGACTATGTTACGGGATCGTTGTCAGGATCACCACCTGACCACTTTCAATCCTCTTTGCATTGAGACCTTCCAGCACCAACTGAGTTCATTGATGCATCAACAATACTTTCAATCCTCTTTGCATTGAGACTCATGGGATCACCTCACTGGTTCAGCATCACCACAAAGGCTTTCAATCCTCTTTGCATTGAGACGGAGCCGATTCCGGGAGGAGAATCGATAGAGGATGTTAGCTCTTTCAATCCTCTTTGCATTGAGACTTAAGAATATGACAATAATATGCGAGAAGAATTATACTCTTTCAATCCTCTTTGCATTGAGACAATTGGCTACGTAGACTACAAATACAGCTGGTTTGGGAACTTTCAATCCTCTTTGCATTGAGACATGTAATGATAACAGCAGGATTCAAGCTTAAAATGGGCTTTCAATCCTCTTTGCATTGAGACGCTGGATTCAAAATATTATCGAGGAGGGACTGGGAGTTTGAATGCTTTCAATCCTCTTTGCATTGAGACAGAATAAAGAGAAAGGATGGAAAAGAAGAAGTGATAAAAAACTTTCAATCCTCTTTGCATTGAGACACTTATGTATTCACAGGAAAAATAATAGTTCCTGACTGTCTTTCAATCCTCTTTGCATTGAGACACCCCATCTTTTGGCCTACAGCAATCGCAATAGGATCTCTTTCAATCCTCTTTGCATTGAGACAGTGATGGTTCTCAAATTCAGACCGGGATAACCGGTTCTTTCAATCCTCTTTGCATTGAGACCAGGAAAATTAAATTTCTTTTTCAATATCAGGTTTGACTTCTTTCAATCCTCTTTGCATTGAGACTGAACGTCTACAATGACATAAAGGACACAAAAACAACCTTTCAATCCTCTTTGCATTGAGACTTATTCAGATTTAATTTCAAATTAAAGGAGGTTAAAACACTTTCAATCCTCTTTGCATTGAGACTAGGCACTATTCCCCATATTCCACCCAATGCGGCACCTCTTTCAATCCTCTTTGCATTGAGACATACTTATGTAAATCAGCTCAAAAGTGCCTATGATCAGGCTTTCAATCCTCTTTGCATTGAGACGTCTCGCTTAAAAAGTTAACGCCTACTTCTATATGGCACTTTCAATCCTCTTTGCATTGAGACCCGCTCGCCGTGAATTTGTATATAGACACGCTTTTTATCTTTCAATCCTCTTTGCATTGAGACGGGGTTTTCACTTTTCTCACCGCCATGAGTCTACCCCCCTTTCAATCCTCTTTGCATTGAGACAATAAATGCACATGCTTGTATGGAAAAGGAGGATTACCCTTTCAATCCTCTTTGCATTGAGACAGTTTTAATGAAAGAAAAGCCACCTGTTGTTTTCACAGGACTTTCAATCCTCTTTGCATTGAGACCCAATAAATAAAATAGATTATGTAGAGTTTGTCTCAGAAACTTTCAATCCTCTTTGCATTGAGACGAGAAAAATGAAAAAGGATTGTTTACATTTGTAAGAGTGCTTTCAATCCTCTTTGCATTGAGACCTAATGATCGACACCATAAGGGCAATAAGAAAAATTTGCTTCTTTCAATCCTCTTTGCATTGAGACCTCTATCTAAAAAAGATGAAATATCAGAGACATGGAATACCTTTCAATCCTCTTTGCATTGAGACATGACCCTTGACCCTAGCTCTTTCGAGCTTTCAAAATCCTTTCAATCCTCTTTGCATTGAGACTGATGTGCAGACAACAGCTGACCTGCAAAATGTGATAACTTTCAATCCTCTTTGCATTGAGACAAAGAATATACCAGAGGCCCTCCCCGATGAAGGAGGACTCTTTCAATCCTCTTTGCATTGAGACGCGTGAATCTGCGGGATGCCTACATATATACACCTTCTTTCTTTCAATCCTCTTTGCATTGAGACTTTTTTTCAGCTTAGCCCTTTTCCCAGCCCTATCTCGACTTTCAATCCTCTTTGCATTGAGACGGGTCAGGGTAAACGAACTGAGAAAGCCTTCGCTGCGCTTACTTTCAATCCTCTTTGCATTGAGACTTTTGAGAAGCGATCACAGGTAAAAGGAGCTGAAGGAGGAACTTTCAATCCTCTTTGCATTGAGACTGAGGAGAAGGACTTCGAGAGCATAAGTAAAGCTCTAGGCTTTCAATCCTCTTTGCATTGAGACCAGAATTATTTGAACCCAGTCCATCTAAATCACCTCCTCCTTTCAATCCTCTTTGCATTGAGACAGACAGCCAGTATCTTAGAAAGAAAACTAATGTTGTCTGAAACTTTCAATCCTCTTTGCATTGAGACACATGAGAATAAAAGAGATAACGGAAACTGGGACTTCAGCTTTCAATCCTCTTTGCATTGAGACCAGGCCGATGGAATAGCTGTGATACAGGGCATGGAAGTCTTTCAATCCTCTTTGCATTGAGACCTAACGTTTCTAAAACTATGAGCTAAACTGAGCTGTCCTCTTTCAATCCTCTTTGCATTGAGACATCAATCATTCTTGAATGTGATGAGAGCAAAAGGCGTGTTCTTTCAATCCTCTTTGCATTGAGACAGATTTGCTGGAATTGTGCAAAAGATCCTTAGGTCTGCACTTTCAATCCTCTTTGCATTGAGACTCCAGCTCTTCATCCCCAATGACCCAGAGGTGGCATTGGCCTTTCAATCCTCTTTGCATTGAGACCCCGTCCCCAGAAGCTTCTCGCTTCCAGAGAACGGGTCTGCTTTCAATCCTCTTTGCATTGAGACTTCTATTTGCCTCAACCATCTTCTCTATTACACTTTCACTTTCAATCCTCTTTGCATTGAGACGACCTGCCTTGATGCCTCTCTTTTCAATTTACGATACAACTTTCAATCCTCTTTGCATTGAGACTATACACACACTCCTCTCTCTCTTAGTTATCCTCTCTTCACCTTTCAATCCTCTTTGCATTGAGACCTGGTACCACATATGGGATGATGAGGGGACAGGTGATTCTTTCAATCCTCTTTGCATTGAGACCCTACACAATCCACAGCATAATAGTGAATGAGAAGACACTTTCAATCCTCTTTGCATTGAGACTTGAATCAGTTGCCAATCCTTTTGGGAAGTAGCCAAGAAACTTTCAATCCTCTTTGCATTGAGACTTCCCTCCTGAACTCAGGAAATCTGGGCTGACTTAAACGACTTTCAATCCTCTTTGCATTGAGACATATACTCTAACAATCTATTTGTACCAAGGGGCTCCTATTTAACCCTTTCCACAAACCCCTCTCTCGAACATTAACTGTGAGGGAAAAACTTTAAAAGCTATCCTCGAAATGTTCGAGGAAAAATTTATATACTTTCATTCAGGTTCCCTTCTCACATACTCAGAAAAACCAAAATGTTCGAGAAAGTTGTCTGCGCTTAACAGCCTTCTTCTAGCTTTTTTATCCCATCTGAAATATATTGCTTCCTCTTTCATCTAATAACATGTTTTAAATTGAGAGGAGATGAAATCTTATAGATACAACAGAGTATTGCCATTTTTTGGTCGGCAGATTTGGTATCTCCCTGAAAAGAGGAGGGATTGAGCTGGAAAGCTGAGCGAGTTTTCCACAGAAACGAAAGAATAAATACAATGATAATGATTTATATAAAAGGGATAAAGCAGAGGACAGTGGACAACCAAGAAGTTGGGGGAGATTGAGTATGAGGGCGATTATTATACTGGTTCACTCTTGCTGTAAAAGAAAAGATGAAGTGTGCCCAAATGCTGTAGTAGAGCGATAAGGCTCTGCAAACTCCTTTTGGGAAAATTTCTCGACATGAATGCTTTCATTATGCTTCCTTTAGCTCCACGTATTCTCCCTTTTCCCTGTCGTAGTGAAGCAGCTTTATCGACCCTCTGAGATATCTCAGCTCAAATCCAAGCCTGATGTTCACCGGATGAGGTGCCTTTAACGTAATAAACAATTTTTCTCCGCTATTCTTACTTAGCTCCGAAATGAGCCTTGCAACTTCAGGGACAAATTTCTCGGAGAGAAACTTTATCTCACCCGGTTTCAGCACTCTTTTCTCCTCAAGGGATATGTAAACGTATTTTCCACCGGAGACCTTTTTTAAGGCATCCAAGTTGGCGGGACTTGGGGTCAGATCGATTAAAACTGACATCGGCACATCAATCGGAGAACCCATTCCTTTTATTTTATCCAGCATTTCTTTTATTTTATTACTCAATTCATTTATTCTCAGGCCTGATTCCTCCACAACCCCGAGCTCGACTCTCAGCTTCAGATCCCCCTCCTCCTGACACATGCTTGGGAGAACTATCACGCTGGACTCAGGTCTCTCCTCACAGTACACGAGAAACTCCTTGTGATTTATGATTCCCAATGCCATCCCCACCATGAAGGCAACTGAAGTGGGCTGGTCCTGTGGTATGTAGATGTGGAATCTCACATTGTTTGCACCGAATAGCTCCCTGAAGAACTCAAATTCCCTCTTAACTGCATCAAAAACGCTCCAATTCACCGTAAAATACTTTATCACTGTTCTTTCCTCCCTTAGGCCCTCTGCTCTCAGCCAGAGTCTCCCATAGCTTATCCTTGTCGGCTTGTGCTTTGCATTTTCCATCGCTTTCTCCAGCTCCCTGAGGCTCACCTCCCCCTTTGATACAGCAATTGGTATGTTCACATCCTTTCCCTCCTCCATGAGTCCTATCACTACTAGGGCGATGAAATAGAGGAAGATAACAGTGGAAATCATGAGAAAAAGCTCTAAATCAACGGATTTCTTCAGGAAGGAGTAAAGCAGGAGAGAAGCTGCATAGGGTACGAAAACTGAGAGGGAATCGATGCTCTTCATCTGGTAGATCGCATATCTGAGCGCAAGATAGAGTGCATATCTGAGTGCAGGTCTCACAAGAACCCTTTCTCTATATCTTTTAATAAAGTTTTTAGTAAGTTAAATAGAGAATTCTATTTTCCCCCTTCTTCATAGGCGGGGATGTATTTGCTCTAACACTCTTTGGGACTAAAAGTCTAAACTTCCAAGACTTTATTCCTTTTAAACTAAAATAGAAAATGAATTTTTGCATGCATCTCAAGACAAAATATGTCACCACTCCTCGCCCATGACCATCCTTCTGGTGTTCTCTAAAGCCCCTTTTATAATCTCTCTTGTTCTTTCAAGACAATCTCTCCTATATCTGACCCAGATCTCCCCGAACTCATCAAGCATTACCTCTATGGATCTAAAAGCAAGCCCTGCATGTGCTATCATTATCCTTCTCACATCCTCGCATTGAGATTCCGATGAGATCCACTCCTCTCTCCTTTCCTTAGCTTTTTCTATCATATTACTTAACTCTGAAATTGGCCTCTTCCTGAAACTGGAGATCTCATTCTCCGCCACTTCGGCTAATGGACCCTGAAGATATTTTACTGTCCTTTCCAGAGTGCTTAAAGGCGCCTCCACAAGTCCTTCATCTATTCTAATGTTTTTCATAAGCTCAACGCAGTTTCTGCCATATGAAATGAGGGATAATGCTGAGAAGAGGCTCTTAAGATCCTCATAGCTCAGCGCAACCATATGCTCTATTGACACTCTTTTCTCCTCCTTTTTGACGTTGATGTAGGAGAGCAGCTCATTCATGTGCTCCTCCATCTCATCTATTATCCCCTCCATCTCCTCCTTATCCATTTCCTCCGAGAACTGAAGGAATGCTAGAGGCATGCTGTAATGGATTGAGCTTGCCAGAGGACCCGCTCTTCCATGTATTTCCTGTGCTCTTTCAAGCCTCAGCTTCTCCTTTATCTCCACAATTTTCTCTCTGTTTAATCCTGTCGCAAATCTCATGGGCTTTACATCATCCCTGGAGAGGTAGCTGTATACAAGCCTCTGAGCAGCTTTCACAGGCGTTATTCTCTCCTTCTTAACGCTGAATACCTCGAGATCAGGTGGTTCTCCTTCCCCTTTTATACCTCTCGGATACGGAGTGCTGTTGTACTGCTCAAAATCTATTTTTAATCCATAAAATACTGATATCATTCTTAATGCTGCTATAACTGCTCTGTACGCAGCAAGAGGCATGAAGTTGATCCCGTGTGTCGTGTCCAAGTATACGGAGATTTCCTCAGCCCTTAGCCTCATCAACTCCGATATTGTTGAGATGAGGACATAGGAGGCATAAGCAGAGTCCGGGCTTATCCTCTCTCCTGCCGGCAGCCTCCACCTGAACCTCATCCCGTCACGGCCATATTCCCCCACGTTGGGCACAATTACGACCTTTATTTTCTCCTTTTTCAGCATATTATCCTCAAAAAACCCGTTCATGGACCTTCTCAATCCGGAGATAAGCTCTCCATACTCATCTCCTTTGAGCTCAGGTGAGATCACCTTTCCCCCATACTCCTCTACCTTGCTAACGCAGACAAGAGTCTCAGGAATGAACACAACTGCGAGATCAGGTGATAGCTCCTCCATGAGAAGGGAAAGGCTTGTAACGCTCTCAACTTTCTTCTCGGATCCTGTTAACCTGTAAGAGGCTTTCCTCCATTCAAAAGGGTTGCCCCAAGTGGCTACTATAATGGATCTCTTGCTCATATGTTTTTCAGCAATGATAATTTTAAAAAGTTAATTGAGATATTTTAAAATCTTTAAAGAAAGCTCTATCTTTTGTTCAGTCTGCTCAATTATTAACAGGAGATCCTCAGAGAGAACTCGCCAATACCCCTAAATCCTATGCGGAGATAACTTGAATATTGTTAAGCTAGTTGGGCATGAACCAGATGTAAATGCCAAGGATCAGGTAAAAAGCACTGGCAGCTGAGAAAAGAGCCTATTTTTACAAAAGCAAATGTTAGCTGGATCCATGAACGCAGAGTTATCCCAAGAGGAGGTGTGGAATCTTCGTCAGCAAGCTCCTTTCCTGCAAAGTTCCAGCCAAATTTTCCATTACTATTCGCATATTGGTTTAATCTAAATTTATATTAGCATTAAATAATTCTATAGGAACTTCATTCCAGTGATAACTCAGGAAGCTCGTTCAAGGAGAACACCAGCTCGTATGTGCTCCTTTCTTTTACCAATTTGTAGACCTTTATATCCCAGTAAGAGCCTAGGGCATATCCGAGCCCGAAGGCCATCGCCTCATGCATGCCAATAAACAGATGGAATCTCCTTACCCCCATATCCCTTAGGTCCAGTATCAAGTTGTACAGCTCCTGAACAGGCCTAGTCCAATCTTCATCCTTTAAATCCCCTCCATAAGTGTTCTTGACCAAAATTACAGGAGCAGTAATGTTATTCTCTGAGATATAATTCCTCAACTCTGTCATTAGGGGATGCCTCGTCATCTCAAGGGCTAAGACGACCTCATCCCCTATGTTCTTCGGGAGATCTACTTTTATATATTTATATTGTTTACCGCTTATTCGCTCCCTGATCCTCCCCGGATCCCTGCTGAGATCGAGAACCGGCCTGTATTCACCACCATCCTCGTGGTACACGATAACAGGCGGACTCTCTATAATAGCCCTTCCTAAAATAGCTCCTAAGCCCAGTGCGATAACAGAAGGTCGCCCCAAGAACAGATGGTATACCTTTCTCCCTCTGATCTCGTAATAGAGACATTTTATCATCTCTATCCCATCCTCTATATAGTTAATCCACTCGCCAGATGGAGTTCTCTTCCAGTAAACAGCCCTTGACAAATCGATGTGAAAGTGTCTCTCGATCATGCCGAATTTATCAAAGCCTGTGACCCTCTTTATTGCATTCTCTGCCTGAATCACTCGCTGTTTTCTGTTCACATCCCTCTCCCCTGTGACAAAGATCACTGGAAGGTGCTTTTCAGATATTACTGCGGAGATCTCCTCCTTCAACCTGTATACGAAGTAGAAAAAGAAGATGATATAGAGGATGGTGGGGAGTAGGGAAAACCCCCAGAGGGTAAAATAAGGAGAAAGAAAGGGAGAAATAAGGGAGGCTATAATATACATCAGAAGGACCATCAGATCGATATTTCCTGAGATCTCCCCAATCAATATCCTAAGTGTGCTCTCCCTCTTCACAGGCTGAGGGATCATTATTTACATAAAATCTTTGTGTTTGAGCTCAACAGCTATCTTAACTATCCAGTAGGATTCCTTGCGATAAGCGAGGAATATTCTATTTTAAAACATTAATAAGAAATCTAAACAGGAAGTATTGTTCTAGTGTATTATGCTGCCCGGCGAAAAGTTTTTACTTAAGGGTGTTAAGTAATTAAGGGGGTTAAGTGAGATGCTGTTCGATCTGCATCCTAAAGAGTCTCCGGATGAACTCTATGGCCGTAGTGAGGAAATTAAAGAGGTTATTAGGCTTATAAAAAGCGGTAATTGGGTTGCTGTTCTTGGCCCAAGGATGATAGGGAAATCCAGTCTTCTTAAAGCGTGCAGAAAGCCTCTGGAGGAAGAGGGCTACAAAACCATTTATTTAAATTTATGGGGCATCAAAAGTCTAAATGGGTTGTTGAGAGTCCTCATTGAATCGCTAAATAGCTCAAAAAGTCTGTTTAACAGCGTAAAAGATCTCTTGGGATCGATAGATGAGGTCTCCTTGACATCCTCCGGGTTCTCACTGAGGTTCTCCAGAAGACCCACCTCAACCCTTTTTTCAATTTTTTCAATCTTTGGCAGACTCAAAGACAGGATAGTCGTTGAACTTGATGAGATAGAGGAGCTATCAAGCGCCTCCCCTCAGCTGCTCAGATTTCTTGCAAATACCTTCAACACCTACCGAAACATCGTATTTATCTTCTCCGGTTCAATGTTCGGGCTGATGAGAATGCTTTTAGAACCCTCTTCCACCTCTCCTCTCTATGGAAGATCTCCTGCAAGGCTCTTTCTCAAACCCTTCAGCAGGGAAACCTCGGTAAATTTCTTAAAAGCGGGGTTCGAGGAGCACAATATCGATGTCCCGGATTCGGATATATTGGAGGCAGTTGAAGAGCTTGACGGAATAGTGGGATGGCTGACATTTTATGGAAACAGCGTCGCAGTCAGAGGGCTAAGCCACAGGGATGCTCTAAAAAATGTATTTGATGAGGGGGGTAAGCTGGTCTTGGAGGAGCTCGAGCACTTCTTCAGGAATAGGGACAGAAGAAGATACATTGTTGCTCTAAGTGCTATGTCAATCGGAGCTTCTTGGAGTGAGATAAAGCATGCATTGGAGATCAAAGTCGGCAATGTGAATGATGCAGTGTTGAAGGGCATAATAGACGCCCTTCTGTCTGCCATGATTATAAAGAAAGAGGGTGAAAAATACTCTGTCGTGGACCCCATACTGAGGAAACTGCTCCTTCAATCCTCTTTGCATTGAGACTCTATATCTGTGGAATCTCACAAAGGTTGAGAGATGGGGCCATAGGATGAGCAAAAATTGGGACAGAGAGGAATTCTTGGTACACTTGGAGGCAAATGATGTTAAGAGGACATGCGATTTATTGTCAGAGTTGAACTATAAGCAAGTTTGAGCCCGTGAAGAGCTTCTAGGATCCTGTTAAGCCTAGTTTTCTCTCTCCTTTCTCTTTTTTATTTGATTTTCAATTTTTAAAGAATGCCACAACTAGGATCAAAATTTCGGGGGTTAGCTAATCTTCTGATATAATCCTTACTCTCCTCAAACAAATCTCATGTAAGCTAAGACTAGAATTAGGATATTCGGAGAACTATCTAATTTTAGGAAATAGTCTTGTTTTCTCTCTATCTTCCCTCAACAACAGATCTCCGTTGGGATTGCTCACTGCCATCATATCATCTTCCTTCCCTTTTTCTTTTATCTTCGTTTCTACATTCTCTGGGTTCGCATACGCATAAAGGATATCGAATCGATAATCACCTTAGAGAGAGAGTTTATCATCTTTGAAATCAGGGAAGAACTGGAAGAAGCGGTGATATTTAAAAAATGAAAGATGATATTGATATCTATAATTAATAGCTTTGGTGCCGTTCGCCGCTCACAAAATTCTTGAGAAGCCGCTAGGAAGGTGATGCCAGAGGAGGTTAGTTGTGTAAAGACCTCTGCCGTTAGAGAAGGATGATGAAAATCTATAGTAGTGCCTTGGGATTCCTTAGTTAATTGCAGCATAACTAGACTAAAATGCGGAGGCCATTGAATAGTCTTAGAGAATTTACGGAGACAATCTTTAAATAATTCTGTTGACTTAAGTTGGGAGATGAAGATGAATTTAAGGATTTTCATCCCCATAGCATTGATAATTATCCTGCATCCTTTTCCACCGGTTTACGGTCAGCCTCAGGGCTATGTCCTAATATATTCCCCACCAAGAGTCTACAATGTTGACTGGATGGATGTCAAAGCAATCTACATGAAGGAGGAGGGAGAAAAACTATACTTCCGCGTTGAGTATTACGGTGCAATACCAAATTCCGAAGACTATGTGCGCTTGATAGATATCTACATAGATGCTGATAGGAACTGTCAGACAGGCGGACTTTACAACGGGCTGGGAAATGACTACATCATCAGGTTCTCTCTTTCTGGAGACAGCTCCTACTCCCGGGCAGAGCTTTTTAAGTGGGACAGCACGATCGAATATTATGAGGACATTAAGGATTTGACGCTGAACGCAGGGCGGGCACCCGGGCTAAGCTACATGGAGATCTGGGTGGACAAGCGGGACATAGGATATACCCCGGATGGAATAGATTTCTATATAGACACATATTTCGAGGTTGAGGCTACGCTAGATACGGAGCTTAATTATGTCATAGACTCCTCGGTTAAATATATCGAGATAGATGGGTACTCAAGCGATTGGGGCTCAATCAGTCCGTCGATAACCCTTCCACCAAAATCCATTCTTCTTGGGTTCGAGGTCTCAAGCATATATGTTGCAAACGACGATGAGAACCTTTACTTCAGGATTGATATGAGGGGCAGGCCAACAGTGATGGTCAACAAGGAAGGGTTATACTACGGTTTTCTTGTTAGTCTTGACACGGATAATAACGATAACACTGGATACTACAGATATGGTGGGTCAGAATTTGGAGTCGATGCCAAACTCTGGGCTAACTTGTTGAAAGACACTGAAGTGGACTACTATAGATATATTGGGACGGGAAGTGATTTTAATTGGAAGCTTATTTGGGTCTCATCAACCTCCGTAGATTTTAATGATGTATTCGAACTCAAGATACCTCTCGGCCTTTTGGAAGTAGGCTCTGGGCAAACAGTCGGCATCTATATGCGGGGGGTTCTTGGACGTTTTATTCCCGAGTCCGGCTATTTGACATATCTTAGCGATCTTCAGACAGTAATCCAGCAAAGAGCAAAGGAAATAAGGAGCGTTGTGGTAGATGGAAGCGAATACTATATAGTGACTCTGGAGAAGTTCATAGATCCAGTAACATTAGAATCAAGCGACCATTCTTTTCTTGCAGTAGAGCCTCATGCATGGGAAGTATATACCTACACCAATTTCCAACCTATCTCTGATGAAAGCCTTTTGAGGAAAATATGGACCATAGATAGGGCGAATAAACTTCTAAAGCGCATAGGATCCCCTGAATATATTTCAGATAATATCAATATAATTAATAACGTAATAACTACAAGTAAAGGGCTATCCGAGGCGTATAATATAGAAGTATGGGGTAAGACTGGTATATTTATGGTAGTAGATTTAGTCATATTCGCAGAATTGGAATTACCAGTTCCAGGCAGCTCCTTAGGTACAATTCTAAAGGAACAAATCTCTCATTATACCGATCCAGTGAGGTTCCTACTGGAGGCGGGTCGTGCGCTTTTGGAGGCCTCAAAGAAGGACTATCAAAAAGCGAGGGAAATAGCAGAATCTCATCGAGATGGGATTTCAGATTATGAAACGGCAAGGAATTATCTTAATTACTACTATAATGGATATTTCAAATTCCTCTATGGTACTAGCATGGCGCTTCCTACGGGAGAGATCGATAAAAGCGTATGGTGGACTGTTGTAAGTTGGATTCCAGATTATATCATCCACCTAGGTCAAAAAGCCCTGTCCTCCGTCGGCGCCCTAGGTAAAATAGCTTCAATTACAAAAGATGTTTCGGACGTAACAGTAAACATGCTTGAAACGCATAAAGAGCTGCGTGAATATATTGATAAGATTGGCAAAATAGAGAAGCAGGTAAACATTTTGTTTGAATCCGAATCCCTCTACATCGATTACACTTTAGCATTGATAGAGCGAAGTAAGGAGCGTTTATATGAGAAATGGGGCATTCATGGTATTGATGAAATGAATAGTCATCTTTGTAGTCCTGCTGAGCTGAGGGTCTGTGATTCCCAAGGAAGGATCACAGGGCTGGTAAATGGTGAAGTGAGAATGGAAATTCCAAATTCCTACTACTTCTATACTTCCCGTATAGTTACAATCTTCTTTCCAAGCGATACTCATATAATTAATATAGTGGGTACAGAGGAGGGAACTTATGGATTAGAAGTAACATACAGCAAAGAAGGAAAAACCATCACCTTTACTGCTAGAGATATTCACATAACCCCTAAGGCAGTCCACCAGTATAAAGTGGACTGGGAAAAGCTTTCAAAAGGGAAGAACGGAGTTACAGTTGAGGTGGACTCTGATGGGGATGGAAAATTCGATTGGAGCTTCACAGGAGGAAAGGATATTAATCAGGGAGATTTCACGTCTCATCTCGTTATTCCGTATTTATGGGTCATCGGAGTAGTAATAACCTTCATTCTCATAACTATAATAATAGCCCATAAGAGGAAATTTCCGCCTTCACCGCCTGAATCCAGCTAGCATCCGCTTAAAAAATGTTTGGCATAACATAGCTCCCTCTCACTAATGATCTTTTTTAACTTAAATGCATCTGCTACATACACATTTCTCTCATAGTATAGACATTGAGTCACATGCTTTGGTCTCAGGAAGATTTATCGATCCTTCGCTAAGGGCATTCAATTTTCTCCATTATGATTTCCCTATATAATGGAATGCAGTAGGTGGAAACCATTCTTTCCTGAAAGATGATGTTAAGGAGAGAAAGAAGAGGGGGCAAGCAATTCATATGTGAAAAACTATTAAAACTTTACTGCTCAACCAACTTCCTCAATCACCATTGGTGTCAGATCCCTCTTCCGCCTCAATATCCACACTTTTTTGTTTCTGGCAGTCTCCACAGCATCAGGAACTGCATAATCAGTGTATATCACCTTTATGATCTTCCTTCTCAGAAGATCCGGCCTCTCATGTTTTATGAGCTCTATTTTACCGAGGAGCTCGTCAATCAACTTTGCGCCCAGCCTAACTGTGGCTTCTCCAACAACGCAGATGTCATTCACAGCCCCATATATGTTCACCTCTCTTTCGTCGATGAAAATTCTGTCAAGCTCTATATCCATGTTCAGATCCCTCTTTATCCTGTGTTTTATCACGCTTCTGGCCTCATCCTCAACTGTCAGTGTGAGCCTGTCCAAGGTTGTGCGGATATCTCCCACGTCCTTCTTCAATGTACTCACATCCTTCTTCAACGTGCTCATATCGCTTTTCAGTATGCTCACATCACTCTTTAAAGTGTCCACATCGCTCTTCAGCACACTAACATCGCTCTTTAACATGCTAACGTCACTTTTCAACGTGCTCACATCGCTTTTCAGCGTGCTAACATCCTCCTTCAATGTACTTACATCGCTTTTCAATGTACTTACATCACTCTTTAGGGTACTCATATCGCCCTTTAAAGTGCCCACATCACTTTTCAGCACACTGACATCACTTTTTAAAGTGCTCATATCGCTTTTTGAAGTGTTAAAATCCTCCCTCAGGGATTTTACTTCCTCCCAAAGCTTTACCATGCTTTCCTCCAGTGAATCAAGCCTCTTCAGTATCTCACCAATGCCAAGATAGCCCGCAACCGCGTATCTAAACTCCTTGTCTTCATCAAGGGATTTCAGAAATCTCTTCTTCTCCTCAGCGGATAAAGCCATCAAGATTAGCTGAAGAAGCCATTTAAAAATTTTATGCGTGTGCACCATTAAAGCTGAGTCGATGAAACGTATTAGTGGTTTGACATTCTTCTTGCAGTGCTTAGTGCTGGAGGTTTCTGTGGAAAGGAAAAAAGAGTAACACGGGGTATTGGGTGGAGCTGAATCGGAATATGGCTCACTGCTATCGAATTTCGAAAGAACTCCAAATATATCTCAGCTTTCTGTCCCTATAACCTTCTTTCCCAGCGTGGAGATCCTCCCCAAAAGTCCCTTGGCTTCCTCCTTTGATTTCGTTGATCCCTTCTCAACAACCTCCTCGACAAGCTTGTCCACGCTTCCTCCCTCATCCATGAACTTCTTGGCTATCATCACATAGCTTAGGATGGAGACCAGCTTCTCATCGATAACACTTTTCAGTATAAGCTTTATGGGATCTCCCTCCTTATTCGCTATGTAATCCAGGATGGCTCTGGTCTCCTCTATCAGCTTTACGGTCTTATCCAAAGCATCCCTTGCCTGATCCTTCGCAGCCATATCCCTCACCTCTTGAATACTCCTTAGCTTGGGGAGAATATAATAGAAATGCTTCTATTTAGTGTAACATTGAAAGACTAAGAGTATCTCATCCCTCTTTAAACGCCATTATCAGGCCTCCATGCAA
>Ga0080004_1110322_pt1 | contig 20829 bp, 19 predicted proteins | sample WasSprMetagenome_FD_69207 | JGI IMG/M metagenome (GOLD analysis project Ga0080004, IMG submission 69207) | Sulfidic aquatic microbial communities from Washburn Spring, Yellowstone National Park, USA - WS (SPADES assembly) (version 2) | ecosystem: Environmental > Aquatic > Thermal springs > Hot...
TTCTTCTGTGAAAAGTAACTCAAAAAGCTTTCCCTCTTCAATCGCTCGCTCTACTATTCGCTCGATGCATGCTTCAGGAAATAATCTAAAGCTCACATTAAACTCCATTAATTCATTAATTCAAAAATTTGCTAATTTGGCTTGTTACCGTTTTCTGTAATGTTTAATAACCGAAAAGTAAAATCAGCATTCTCTATAAATAAAAATGTAAACATTATCATTTTAATCCCTCCATCTCCAATTGCCTTTTCTAATATCTCCATATATTCAATAAACTGTTCTTCAAATCGCTGAACCACCTCGCTCATCTTGAACTTTTGATTTTTTTCAAATAACAATCCCCACAAAATCAAATACCACATGCTTGAACGCCACTTCTCCGCAACAAAATGCATTATAGTCAACCGTATCAGTAACGCTAAAAACTCCTCATCCGTTATCTCGCCATCTTTGCTCTCAAAATACTCAACCGCTCCTAATAAACACGCTCTCTCAAACGCTTCCTCGTTCTGCCTAAACTCGAACTTTTTTAAATTCTCCAGTATCTTGCGTCCCTCAACCTTCTCATATTTATCAAAAATCTTTAAAATTCCATCTTTTACCTCAACCATAGTCTCACCTCCTTTTTTTATAACTCATACAGTACTCCCTTCGTTCTTTCCATATCCACACCCCCTTTTAGTTTAAAAAAATGCCCCAGGGTTGAATTTAGCCCCGGGGCTTTGAATTACCTTAACTCTTTAACTCTTCAACTATTTTCTCCAGGTAGGGGACTTTCTCTTCCGGAATTGATAAAAAAAGAGGGCTTGGAGCCCCCCGGGACTTGAAATTTATTTCTCTTCCTCTGGCAATAATGGTCTTGCCCTGAAAATTCTTTCTGGAGTTTCAATTAATGTCATCTCCGGATTCTGGCACGGATACAGATCATCATAATCTCCTTCTTCACGATCTCCGCACCAATTTAACCACCTCTCCCACCACCAGGAACAATTAACACAATCCGTATATACCCCCCAAAGGGGGCAAAAATCAAAGTCACTCGAGGATGTATAAGACACGTATAACCTTCCATCTTCGCCTTGTAGAATAAATTTATATTCATCATATTCTCCCCCGGTAAAATTTAAACCAGGGGTCCCTTCTTTTAAAACCACTTTGTCTTTAATAATACCTTTGATAACTTTCTTTCAACTCCACACGGTGGATTAAAAACCTTAATAGTTTATCTTCTCAAGTAGCGATCGCAGCCTTTCAACTCCACACGGTGGATTAAAAACGAAAAATTAAATAAACTCAATGAATTCAAAAAGAACTTTCAACTCCACACGGTGGATTAAAAACTGTAATATACTGTCCGTTGCTCAATTACATTCTCCATCTTTCAACTCCACACGGTGGATTAAAAACGTGGAAGGGAAGAAGTTGAAAGGGAATATTATTTTAAAATTCTTTCAACTCCACACGGTGGATTAAAAACCTCAAAGACTAACTGCTTTAAATATAAGATATCTTCTAATTTTAGTCAAGATGATACTCTCTTGAAAATAAAGTAATTTTCCGAAAATCTTCAGTCATGCAAGATAAAAAAAATTACCCCCTCCTCATGCCTTATGTTTTAAAACTTTCAATAAACGCTCATAAAAACATCAACACATTTTGACATTTTTATGTCTTTACGTATAAATGATTTTAAGGTATAATTTCTAAAACCATGAAAAAACAAGCTAAAAAGACGGTCCGAACAACAATAGTTCTCCCTAAGGAAATTCATCAAGCTTTAAGAATTGAAGCTATAAAGAAAGGAATTTCAATGAGTGAATTATTAGTCCAAAAATTGGAAGAGCTTAAAAAGTATAAACAAAAATACGGAGGTATAGTTTCTGCTGAAGATTTAGGAATCCCTCGCTAACACCCAAGATAACAAAAAAGATTAACTTTAAAAATTAGAAATGATAAAAAAAATCTAAGAAAGAGGACCACCGTGTGGAAGGTGCTCTATTCATTTGTCAAAGAACAATATATTTTTATAATTTTTTTATTATAATATAGATTTTAAAAAAGCAACCGATAATGCTATAAATTTGCTTAAAAATTTTAGATTAAAGAAGTATAACAATAGCTTAAACTTAGCATGAAAAAAGTTCATAATCAAAAGAATCTCTAAATAACCTCCAAATAACCAAAACCTTGTCCTGTTCGTACACCAAGCCCATATTGATAGACAAATTTTAAAATATCAGGATTGTCTGTATGAAGGTTAAATATTCCTAAGAAACCTCTTACGTATCCACCATAATGCTTGATAAACTCTTCCTTTATTGATACTGGCTCAAGATAGAACTCTGTAAAAGGAATTGGCTTTGTAAAAAGTGCAGAAATTCGCCTCTGCAGGTTTTCTATAAGCCACTTATCAAAATCTTCATCAAGGGGTGTAGCATAGCGTTCTCGAGGTGATCTTGAATTGGTGTTTCGCTCTATAATCACAGGAGATAGAGCTTTGAATTTATAGTTCAAAGGTGGTTCCTTTTCTACAGATATCTTCTCAATTCTGAAAAAAATACCTTGTTCAGAATTTTGACTTAAGTCATGAAGATAGCCCTCTTTTTTTAATCTAAGAATACCGTTATAAAATAATATAGCAACCTCTTCGTCTCCTGTTGAAAAACGAAAAGTTATTGGGTCTATTACTTTTATAAAGTCTTTGCTAAACTTTGCGTTCTTACCAAAATACACAGTAAAAGTATAGGGTTTTACACTCCTCTCATTAAACCCTTCCCCAAAAACTTTCTTAAGCAAAGATATAAACCTTCTTCTGTAGTCTATGCTTATTATTGCTTCTTCTTTTGGCTCAGGTTGGCAAAGTTTAACTTTAAACCTCATTTTTCTCAGCTCCTCGTTGAACTTATTTTAAAAATATTGTGTTGTATTTATATTACATTATCTACTGGGTCTTTAACATTGGTTAATATTTCTCTATGATAAGGAATGTAGTCTTCAAAAATATAGATTATCAGCGAATCCTTTTCTTTGTCAACTATCTTCAGCATATCTCTTTTTAGACGTTCAAGCTTAGAAAGAGTGAGAGATCCTTCAAACACCGATTTTTGAACATGATGTAAGTATCTTCTTGCCGTTTTTAAAGCTTTTTGTAACCGCTTTTGCCCTGCCTTTTCCGTCGTATCAATGTCGTATACTAAGATTACTCTCATTATGTCAGTTTGCTATTTTAGACTAAAATAGTTTAAAGGTTGATAAACCTTTTCTCCAGTTAAATGTTTTATTAATTTATATAATTCAAGCCTAATTAGCTGACGATGAGAAACATTTCTTTTAAATTTTGGATAATACACCGTAGAGTTCAATATCTCATCAAAGGCTTTCAAAAATTTTCTTCTTCCCTGTTCGTTTAAATAACAATATTCCGTTTCTTCTAAGAAGTCATTTTCATTTATTTTGTTTGCTTTGATAAGCTTAATTATTAGACTATCAGATAGAATTGGTTTAAATACTTCTGCAACATCTAAACATAGAGAGTGCCTTTTTTCAAAAGGTTCATGCAAATAGCTTATAGTAGAGTTTAAAGGAGTATGATAAAGCTCACCAAGAACCTTAGCATACACTAAAGAGTTGCCAAAAGATATAAGTGCATTAAGTGGATTAGCAGGTGGTCTTTTTGTCCTTTCCTCAAATTGCCATCCTGTTTTTTCTTCAAGGGCTTTATAGCATAGCTTTTTAAAGGAACCCTCTATGTTCATTATTTCTGGTATGCTTCGTGCATGGTTTAGCCTTTCTAAATGTTCTGTTGGGTCTATGTCATATAGTTTTGCATAGTTTATAATTGCACCATAGACAAAGCTTTTAGCAAGAAAAAGCCTTTTTTCACGGTTTAGATAATATTCCGCCTGTTTTATAAGAATATAGCCAGATAGATTTCGCTCTCTTGGATAAAAGCTTCCTATATAATAACCATAATAGTTAAAGAAATGAGCAACTATGTTATACTGAGAGAGAAGGCTTAAAAATTTGGTATTTGTGTTAACTTCTGCCATCACAAATAGCTCAGATACATTTTCTATAGGTATTTTTTTCTTTATTTCTTCATTTTCAAAAAGAATGGTATTTTCTTCTCTCCTTAGCTTTCCGTTTGTCGTTATGTAGTAAATCTCAGGCATAACAATACTCCCAATAAGCACATTTTTTACAATATGGTTTGTTTATTACTGCTGGAGGGCTTGGTAAATGAATTACCGTATCTATGTTCCTTAAAGCATTTTCAATAAGTTCTTCATCCTTTTTCTCAAAGTCAACTCTTTGAATTCGTTTGGCTTTAGGATAGTGTATAATTCCATGGGAAACTTTTATTCCTTTGTTTTTCAAATAGTATATATAGTATTTTACTTGTAAAATATGAGCTTCTTCTAAAGCCTTTGAATGCTTTACTTCATGAACAACGAGCCCATCTTCTGTGCGAAAAAAATCAATGTTTACCGGTTCATAAGTAAAGTTATCACGTTCCTCCCGTTGAAAGCTCGTTTCATCTAAAAGTTTACCCAGTTCAACATATTCCGATTCATTTTCAAGAGCAATTCCCCAAGTAAAAAGCCAAAGCTTTCTTTGACAAACTATGTAATAAGCAACTTGAGTACCTTTATACTTTAGCTCTCTAAGGTCCATTCAGATCATGTTTTATATTAAATTGTCTACAAGCTCTGTATCAGACTTTTCCGGAAGCTTGAAACCGTAATTTTCATTATATTCTCCATCTACATAATAAATGCCAAGCTTCTCGTTTGCTCTCTCATGTCTTAATTTTTCAAAAGACCAATATGGAATTTGAAAAGTGTATTCTAAGACTTGATTTAGAATTTTTGTCTTTTTTATTAAATTGCCTTTTGTCTTTTCCCACTCTTCAATAAGTTTTTCTACTTCATCTTTAAATAGCACAGGGATAACATTAACAGCATGGATTTCTCTAAACAGCTGTTTAGCCTCCGACTTGGTTTTAATCAAGCTTTCAGCATCTGCTGCCCAAAGGTTTGATATATAAGTGCAAGCTTTCTCGTATTTTTTAAAATAATTTGTCTCTTTCACGCTTGGTAATGAATATACAGTCTCCATGAGTTGCCATTTAAAATCCCAATTCCATATACCTTCCCCAAGATTATTTAGGGTTTTAATATGTATGTCTTTGTTATATACAGGACCAATACCGGAGCAATCCTTTGTAAATATAAACACATTCGGCTTGTCAGTTGGTTTTTCTCCTTTTCTATTGCACCTTCCCATCCTTTGTATTAAACTATCTGCAGTAGAAAGTTCTGTAAATAGATAATCAGCATCAAGGTCTAAAGAGACCTCTGCAAGTTGAGTAGTAATCCATAATCCAGTGTTTTCCCTATCAAAGAAAGATTTTATTTCTCTTTCCTTCTCTTTTCTGTGCTTTTGGATAAACCTGCTATGCAAAAGATAAACATTTGATATATTTTCTCCTAATTTTTCTTTCAATTCTATAGCTTTGGCTACAGTATTTACTACTACAAGAACTTTTGCTTCTTTAGCTTTCTCCTCTAATAATGGTAAATGCTCATCTATGCTTTTATCAATGATCTTGACATTATGAAACGGCTTTTGTTGTAGATTAAATATTTTAAACTGAACACCTATTTTATTCTTAAAATCTTCTTTCAAAAATTCAGGAAAAGTTGCAGTAATGATTAAAAATTTACCTCCAGCATTTGCTATGATTTCTAAAGCCTTTACTATAAAAGCTAAGGTAATCGGGTCATAAGCCTGGAGCTCATCAATAACAAGCCTTGAATAAAGGGCAGTTGTGTAATATTTTTCAAAACCTTTATACTTAAATACAAAATGCATGAGCTGGTCAGGGGTAGATATGATTATTGGCTTGGCATAGTTTCGAGAAAGAAAGTAGTTTAAAAAAACCGTGTCTTCTTGGTTATTTTGAATATCTTCAACTTTTGCATAGTCCTCTTTTTCAAGCAGATAACTTAAAGCACTTGAGTGTAAAAGCCCTGTATAATTTCTAAAAATCTCTTCCGCTCTCATATAAATACCGTTTGCGGAAACCCTGTATGGTAGCATGAAAAAACCTTTCTTTTTTAGATAAATAAAACCAGCCTCAGTTTTTCCAGCACCAGTTGGAGCGATCACTACAAGGTTTTTATCTCTATTCTTTTTTATATAAACTTGCATATCGTTTAGTGTTTTTTGTTGTCTTAGGAAAAACTCATCTACAAAGTTCAGCGTGTCATCTGGCGGAATTTCTTCAACCTCTTTTACCTGTTTTGAACTACTTGCATGGTCTATGCGAAGAAGTAACCCTTTTAAAAGCCAGTAATACTGAAGCAGTTTTTCTTCAGAAAGTCCCAATGTTTCAGCGATGTCTTCTTTTAAGTATTCTCTTTCATCTTTTTTCAGCATGAATCTTATAGGATTTTTCTCAAAGCCAAACTCTTCTTTTAAGACTCTTTCCACATCTTCTATAGCCACTTCTTCCACAGGATGGTGGTGTAAAACTAAAAGTCTAACAATTTTTTGTATAAGCTTGTCTTCGATATCTACAAACACAGGAGAGAGAAGATTATGTTTAACCTCAGGAAGTCCTCTTATAGGTTTTACGCTTTTGTTCCCTATTTTTTTCTGAAACATGCAATGAATTTTTCCATAGTCATGATACTCGCAAGCAAGAGTCAAAATCTCCCAAAAGTTTTCTTTTAGTTCCTTGGGAAGTTCATTCGGGATTAGTTGCTCTATTTCTTCTTTATAATATTTTTTGAGTATCTCTAAATTTTCTAAAAGCTTATCCGTATGTTCCCTTATGGTTGTTCCATCATCTTTTGCCCAATGTTCTGCAAGATGGTTTTTGAGTTTATCCTTCATCATTTTCTTCTATATGCCCTTCCTTGTTTCTTTTTTCTGAATTTAGCCCAATTATGAAAGAATAGGCAATCATACTAAAATTTTTATCTTCCAGTGCTTCTTTAAATATATAGGGTATTTCTTTTTCAACCTCAAGGTATGCCCTTATTAGATTGTGGATGAAGTATTCTTTATCCTTTCTTCTTACCGCTTCAAGAAGTCTGTAGGTGAGTGGTTCAAGCTTCTTTCTTGTGTTTTCATTTTGACTGTAAAGTTCCTTTAATTCTCTTCCTGCCCAAAAAGCCCAGTTAATGTAGTTTTTTGGTTCGTTCATATTTAACACCTCCTGAAAGTTTATAAAAAATAGTAAATTTTTTCCTATATACTCAGAGTTCCTACCTGCTTGTACTATTCTACTTTCAATTGTATTTGCATCTAAATTTTTATAAGTATCTTTTTTGGTAAATCCTGACAAGAAGTACAGCAAAAATTCATAAAGCGACCTCCCAGTATAGATATAAAAGAGAAAATCAAAAAAGATGCTTTGAAGGTTCTTTGGATATTTATAGATCAAACTGCGAATGGCTTTAGCTAAAGTGGGACTAATATGAAAAGAATAAATGTTAGCCTTTGCATCTCCTACCATTTCTATTTCAACAAAATAAATGTTCTGTAAAATCCATCTGCTTTTTTGTTCTTCTATCTTTAAGATATGCTCTATCACTTTCCACATTCTTCCGAGCTTTTCTTGTTCAATCTCTTCTTCCATGCTAAAAACTAAATTCAATCTATATGTTTCTAAAAGGTCATCAGGTATGTAAACAAAAAGATACTTTTTTGCTGATTTATAAAATCCAACTGCAGTAAAATAAAGCAAAAATTCACATTCTTTACATACAGGAATAGGATCCCATATAAAATTTCTAACTGTTTCAAGACTTGCAAACAAGGGGGTAAAAGTTGTAGCATCAACAAAGTTTTTAGCTTCTCTTTCATGGCAGAAATAGCATAAACTTGATGTTTCTTTGCCACTACCTAAAAACTTTTGATAGGCTTCTAAAAAGCTTTCTTTAACTAATTTTAAAACTTCATGTGTATCTTCTGAGTAGACTCCTTTTAGCCTTCTTATGTATTCGTGAGCTTGATTGGTAAAAGGACTGTTGCTATGGAAATCATTCAATTTACTATAAATAAGCGTGTTGTATGGATTAAAATCTTCCTTCTTCTTTTTCTGTTTATAAGCTATTTCTAATACGTTCTTGGCAAGTTCTATATCTCCTATCAAATAATCCGCATAAATCTCTGGTATACTTCCCCACAGGCTTAACGGAATTTTTAAAGTTTTCTCTTCCACAAATTTTTCTATGTCTTCTCCATGATTTTCTAAAACCTTTAAAACTCCTACACAGGCACTTGCCACAAGCCAATTACTTGCATAAAATCTAACATACTCTTCGCTTTTAGGTTTCACCGGAGTCTCTTTTAAAGAATAAGTCAAAAAAACAGGATTTTTATCTTCATCAAAAATTATATCTCCATAGATTACAGTTCCCTTCTGAAAGTAATAAACATCTATCCAGGAGTAGACTTTGGGTTTTTGCAAGTTCTCATAAAAATAGGATAAATTAAATAGCACTCCTTTATCTGTAGTGCTAATATTTCTTAAACAATGTGTTGGTAAGTATGCATTGTATTTTAATTTAACAGCATCATCCTCAGGTATTCTTCTTTTTTCACAAAAAACTCTTTTTACCTCTTCTATTTTTACCGGATACTCTCCACCTGAGAGAAATAAAAGCTCCTTGGGTGCCTTTAAAGCATTCTCAATCTCTCTTACGAGGTCTTCTTCTGCCCTTATGTGGATCAGAAGCTTTAAGTTGTACAAAATTGGAACTTGCAAGGGAAGTTTTTCAAGTTCCTTGTCTTTAAAGTTATATTTCTTAAACCAAACATAATCCCTGTATATAGCTTCATAGTCTCCTTGAATAGAGATTTGGAAATGTTCTCCTTGCCACTTTCTTCCCATTGCGCGGTAAATAAACCCTATAACGGTTGAGTAAGGAGGAAGCGGATAGACCTCTATTCCCTTTATAGAGAGCGGATTCTTAAATATGCCTGTTGGAGTATATAGCTTAACCCTAAGACACTCCATAAATTTCCTCCACCTTCTTCTTTAGCACTTCGAAGACTTCTCCCACACTCTGGCAGTTAAGCTTTTCTCTTATCTCTTCTTCATTGGCAAAGTATCCAGAAAGCAGTCCACAAATTGTGTTTTCTCTTTCTTCTTTAGGAATTATTCCTTTACAATCAAGGATTCTCGCTACATCTAAAAGTAGTTTTCCATCTTCGGTTTCTTTTGCAGAGATGCTTCCCATGAAGAACGGGTTTTTTATCTTGTAAATTCCGCCTATCACAAAAATTGGAGATAAGTTTTCATACCTTCCCCTTATTTGTCTTGAAAGTGTTCTTACTATGTCTAAAAGATCTTTTATTCTTTTTACTTTCTCCTCAGGAGGAATAACATCTATCGTCTGGTTTTCTCCTTCCCATACTCCTATCCTATCTAAATCTACGGCTAAAGTGTAATGATAGTGTGCGGTATGCTGTTCAGATTGAGTTATAACCTGGGCTTCCTTTTGTTCTATATGCTTTATATACCTGTTGTAAGCATCGATGTTATTCATGAAGTCCATGTCCCCTTGAAACTTAGAGATGGAAAAGGCATAGGTAAGTTTTATAGGCGCTATTCTTCTTACACTATCTCCATAAGAAAGCTCTAATTTCTTACTCTCAACGCCTTTCAAGTTGGTAAGAAGACCTCCAAAAAGGTCAAACTCTTCATATGCTTTTAGGAGAGCTTTGCCAAATTCATCTACATCAAGCTTTTTATTTTTCAAAGATCCTTCAACAAACTCTTTTACTTTTTCATCTAAAAGCTTCCATCCTTTTTCTTCTTTTCCTTTCCTTCTTATGTCGTATTTGAGTGCTTTGTCAGAAACATAGGTAATCTGTGAATTATCTCCCAATGAGAGCTTTTTGAGGATGGAAACATTTCCAATGTTTTCTCCGTAGTTAAGACTTGTTGCTTTTTGCGTAATGATAGTAAGAGTGAGCATACCCTTTGTATGTTCCATCTTAACCCTCCTTGAGTTTGTATTTTTTCTTTTTCGTTTAGTTTCTGTTTAATTTATAATAAGAATTTTTTCTAAAATCTGACATCCATCAAACCTAATCATCCCAGTTGGAGCTTGAGGAGGAAGACCAATCATCCCAGGAAGAAGAGGAATAATTCCAGTCGTCCCAGCTCGAACTTGATGAAGACCAATCGTCAAAACTTGATGAAATGCTTGTTGAAGTATCATCATGACAGGGATAGAATATGTTTCCGGGTATGTGGCAATATGCCGGGTCTGTTAAGATGTCGTCATGCCTTGTAGAAAAATCATCATCCCAAGTTGAGGACCTAAAAACATAGTCATCATCCCAAGTGCTTCTGTAGAATGAATCAGCGGAGGTGTTGTGTTGTGAGAAGAAAAAATCATCGTCTAAATTCTCATGCTTCGGTCTAGGGGCAGGTTGCGAAGAACTTGGGATTAAAGATGCATTATTCCCTCCTAAGATCAGCATTATCAAAATTACGAAAAGAACAAGAAGAAAAAACTCCATTGTTTACCTCCTAACCTTTGTTTTTATTGCTAACCTTAAAGTTTTTAAGCCCTATTCTACGCAATTTCTGGAATTATTGGAGAACAAAATTAAGCTCTCACTTCCTTTCTATTATATTATTAAACTCGAAAAAATGAGCAAGTCTGACATGTATTAAACATCTTTTAATTTCAGATTTTGCTCTATAAATTTGTCAGAATTCCTAAAAAATTGCTATTGACTATTTATTAGAGGTACTTAAACTACCTTAAAGAAGGACTCTTGATGTTAAGAGACTATTTAAGCTCTAAAAGAAGTTCGTTTTTTAATTACTATCAACTCTTCAGAGAAACTGTGCAAAATCTTTTAAGTGCTCTTTATTTAAATGAAGCTTTAAGAAAAGATAAGGAGATTTTAAGATGAGGACCTTTGATGCAACCTGCAGAATCATTACTCCTCTTTTTATGGGGGGAGCTTATCAACAGGCAGAATTGCGGACTCAAAGCATCAATGGGGTACTAAGATGGTGGTTTAGAGTTGCAGGTGGTTCTTTGGAAGATGAAAAAAGAATTTTTGGATGGGCAGGTGAAACTTCAAATCAGGGATTGGTGAGGATTTTTGTAAAGGATTTTGATACGCTTCAAAAAAACAAATTCTCAAAAGTGTTTGACAATGAAGGGAAGGTTAAACATGATAAAGGTATAAATTATCTGGGATTTTCGCTTGATCAAAGATTTAAAATTAATCAAACAGACAAAATTCAGCGAGAATATCTTAGAGAAAATCAAACATTTACACTCAAAATCTCTTTCCACCCTAAAGCCACAGATGACGATATTAAAAAATTCTTTAGTGCTTTATGGCTTGCTTTCAATTTAGGAAATTTCGGAAGCAGAGCTAGGAGAGGTTTTGGAGCAATAAAGATTGAAAGAATTGAAGAAAATAGAAATAATATAACCCATAATTGCTATGGTTTGAATTTTGTTCCAAGTGGTGATATAGAAAATTGGATAAACGATAATTTAGACAAAATTAAAAATTTTATAAAGCCTAAAGAAAGACAGGATCTCCCATATCTTTTTAAAGATTTTGAAATTTATCAAATTCAAAAAGATAATTTTAATCGTTGGAAAAAATGGATAAAAGAAGTTCAGAAAAAAAGACAAGGTAGATTTCTTAAAAATTCTTGGAGTGGCAATAGCATAAATAATTGGTATGAGTTGCTTGACTTTATGGGATTCTTACTAATGGCTTATAGGAGTTATAGAGATCCAGACTATAGTGCTGCAAAAAATATATTGCTAGGTAGACAAATAAGTAATCCAACTTTTGAAAGAGCTATTTTTGGTCTTCCTCTGAATTTTTACTTTTCAAGTATAAATAAAGGAAATATGGTTCATCTTAAGGTAGGAAATGAAACTTTAAGAAGAGGATCTCCTCTTATGATAAAAATTATGCAAACCGGAACAAAACAAGATGAAATAAGTTATGAAGGGCTTTTTATTATTATGAAATCTACATTCATGCTAGCTAATACAAGACTTGAGTTTTCAAATAAAAAAGTGAATCTTCCAAATAATATTTGGCAGGCCTTAGATGATTTTATAAGTTCACTTGAAAATGAAGAATTGATAAGGAGGATCTATAAGTGTTGAGATTTACTTTAACACCTTATGATGTTTTGTTTTTTGGGTCTGGAAGACCATTTCATATGGGAGGTGTTGTGGCTTCAGTCTTTCCACCACATCCAAACACTTTTGCAAGTGCTATATGTGCAAAAATCAATCAGATAAGAAATATAAAAATTACAAACATTTTAAAAGCAGTTTATGGACCATTTATTAAAAAGGGTAATAAAATATACTTCCCAAAACCTCAGAATGTGTATAAAGAGAGAAAGAAAAAGGATGTTGATAAAGTTTTTATAGTGCGCCCTCTTGATATAAGCTTAAATCTTTTTAAACCTGAAAATACTAACAAACCTTCTAAGATACAAACATTTTTTGTCTTTAAAGGATCAGATGAAGTTGAACCTTTTAATGCTTTTATTTCTAGTAACGGGCTTAAAAAATGGCTAAATAATCAAGAAATCGGGAAAGAAGATGTTTTAGAATATAAAGATATTTTTATAAGCGAACCAAGGCTTGGGATTAAGATAGATAATTCTCTTCGTTCAGTTGGAGGCAAAGAAGACGCTCTCTATAGGATTGATTTTTTGAGATTAAAGGATGAAGTAAGCTTTGTGTTTTGGGCAGAGTTTGACCTTTCAAATTCAGAGTTGAAAAAAGCTGGTTTAGATGATGAGGACAAGATTTTGGAGTTTTTTAATGATGAACCAAGAGTTTTAAAACTTGGTGGAGAGATGAAGAATGTAAGATACGAAGTTGAGAAAAATGACTTTATAATATGGATAAGAGATGAGTTGAAAATTAAAAATATCGAACTAAAAAGAGGGGATAAAATTGAAGTTTTATTTTTAACTTATGGGGTGTTTGACTTAACAGATGATAAACTACCTAACATAAAGGACTTTGATATATTTTCTGCTTGCTATGGATGTTATGAAATAATTGGAATAAACTCTGCAAATTTAGGAAGAAAAACAAAGAGAGCATTTCCACCAGGAACTATTATGTTGCTAAGAAACGAAAGTGATGAAAAAAGGATGATAGATAATCCAACCTTTTTAATTAAGAAAGATGTATTATATGAAATGGGCAACCCAGTTGGAACCCAAGAATTCATAGGAACAAACTTAGTTTTAATAAAACATGGAGGTTAAACATGTATGAGAAAGCAGCGCTTTTAACCTTTTATGCAGAAACACCGATTCACATGGGGTCTGGGCAAAGTGTATCTTATGTTGATTTACCGATTCAAAGGGAAAGACATACATCCTTTCCAGTTCTATGGGCAAGCGGGATAAAAGGAGTTATAAGGAACTTAGCTTTAAGAAAGTGGAATGATAAAGATAAAGTAAATACAATTTTTGGTCCCGACCCAGAGGATGCCTCTGATTATGCAAGTTGTATAAGCATAACTGATGCAAAAATTTTGCTTTACCCTGTTCGGTCAGCAAAGGGAGTTTTTGCTTGGATTACTTGTCCTTTTGTTCTAAAGAGGTTTAAAGAGGATTTAAAGGCTGTGAAAATAAATTTTGAATATAACATTCATGATGTTTTAAATGAGAAAGTATTTTTAGATGAGAAAGTATTTATTGCAAATGATAATTTAAAAATTAAAGAGAAAAAAATTGTCGCTCTTGAAGAATTTGTTTTTGAAGCAGAAGTTAATGAAGAAGCAAAGAAATTGGCTGAAAAATTAAAAGAATTTATTCCTCAAAATGATTTGACTAATGCTCTTGAAAATCATTTTGCTATTGTTTCTGATGATGTATTTAAAGATTTTGTAAATTATGCTGTTGAAATAAGAACAAGGATTAGAATAGACCAAGCCAAAGGAACTGTTAAAGAAACTGCTTTGTTTAGTGAAGAGTTAATTCCTTCTGAAAGTGTTTTTTATTCGCTTTTATTTATTAAAGATTCATTTAAGCCAAATTCTAATATGAATGCTGAAAATGTATTTTCAGAAATAATGTCTTTACTTTCTGAAAATTCTCTTCTTCAACTTGGTGGTGATGAAACAATCGGTAGGGGTTATGTAAGAGTTAATATCTATGCAGAGGAGGTTAGTAATGAGAAAGACAATTGAACAAGAAATGGCAAGTTTTTGTATTAAAAAAGTTAACGAAGTAAAGGAAACAAATGATAAAGAAAAAATCAAAAAATTTGAAACTAACGCAAAAAAACTTCCTTCTTTGATTGTTAGCAATGGCTTAATTCCAACTCTTGCTTTTTATAAAAAAGAAGATAAAAAACTTGTTTATAATACAATTAATGAGTGGTTAAAAGAGAAAAAACTTATTGAAAATGATGCTCTTGAGGACCTTGTAAATTCAAATTCACAAATCCTTCGGCTTGCAACGATTGAAGTTCTTGCAATTGCTAATTGGTTGAAAAGAATAGTTGAGGCTGAAATAAAGGAGGATTAAAGAATGAATAAAGGTAAAAAAGATAATCAAGAAAAAAATAACGAGCCAAAATTTAAAGTAAAGGGTAAGGTTTGGTTTGGGAATAAATGGTTTTGTTCTGGTGATGTAGATTTGGGTGACAATAAAGAAGCAAGTATTAAAGAAAAGTTTTTTTATAAGGCTTGGGAAAATTCAAATATGGATATTGTTGAATCAATTTCTTTGCTTTTTCAAAAATATATACCTGTTATTGAGGCTACAATAGAAAAAAGAAATAGAGAAAAGACACAACGGGTTTGGTTTAGTCTGAAAGGGGAATCTATCGGAGGGGATAGCAAGAAATTGTTTTTGAACAAAATAGTTGAAAAATTTAAATTTGAAAATAATAAAACTGGAGTCTTCTGTGATAAAATTCTACAGTTTTCAAAGATTTTTAAAGACAGAGTTAAAAAACAAATGGAAAACCTTAAATATCAGCAGTATGAAATTATTTTAAATGATTACAAGCTCAAAACAGCTTTTCGGCTTATTGTAGGGCTTGGGGCAGGTCATGTTCTGGAAACTTCATTAACTTTACATCATATTTTCGGAATTCCATACATCCCGGGAAGTGCTCTAAAAGGTGTAGTTAGAATGGTTAGCTTTTGGAAAATTGCTGATGAACTAAATATAAAATCAGATAAAGACGTAGAAAAACTTCAAGAGCAACTTTACGACAAGGAAATTTCAAATTCTGATAGCGATGAAATTCTAAAACACAAACTTTTATTTGGGACTCAGAAATTTAAGGGACTTTTAGTTTTTCTTGATGCCTATCCAGAGATTCAAAATAATCAACAAATTTTTGAACTTGATGTTATGACGCCTCATTATCAAGGTTATTATACTAGAAATCAAGTGCCAGGAGACTGGGAACACCCAAATCCGATTCCTTTTTTAACTGTTAAAAAGGGAATCACCTTTTGTTTTAATGTTTTGTTTGATAAATTTAGAGCAGAAAGGCTATTAACTTTAAAGGATGAAGAATTTCCAAATCAAGCAAAGAAGATTATCAAAGAATGGTTTAATGAAAATTTATCTATATTATCTCAAAATGTCAAAGATCGGATTAAAGAGGCTTTAACAGAATTTGGAGTTGGAGCAAAAACGAGGTTAGGCTATGGAATATTTGAATAACGATTTTATCAGCTATGAAGTTAAAGTTATAGGGTATGAGAAAACATTAATCCATTTTGAGTTAAAAAGACAACTTGAATCACAAGATTTTAAAAATATTCATCCGCCGAACCCAGTAAAAATAAATTCTCTAAAAATTGTAGTGCATCGGGGGAGAGCTCTAATGAAGCAGGGGGTATCGTGGATTCGCATACAAAAGAAATTGAAGTAGGAGATTTGATAAAAATTGAGAAGGGATAATAAATGAAAGTAGTAGTAGCTCCCTGGGGAAATCCTACAAAATGGAGCGATGTAGCATATGTTTACAAAGAACAAACAGAAAGATCAAAAAGTTCATTACTTCTAATAAAAAAAGCAGAAAATCCAGATAAAATGATTATTGTTTGTGCTGATACATTAGGTGATGATTGCGTTAATTTTATTAATAATCCATCTTATAACGATATAAAAAATCGTGCTGAAAATATAATCTTTAATTTTTGTCAAAAAGAATTAAGCAATTTTACTCCTGAAAAAATTATAGTTTCCTATGGGTTTGGTGAATTTTTCCATACAAAATTTATAGGTAATGCTGTCGACTTTTATTATCATACATTTAAAGAACTTGCCTTAATATTTGCTGATTCACTACCAGAAAAGAATGAAAAAATAGAAGTTATTTTTGACGCAACTCATGGTATAAATTATACCATAATTTTAACCTACAGAGCTTTAAGAGAAACTCTTGAAATTTTGGCATATGCTTATGATGTGACTTTAAAAGTTCTAAATTCAGACCCATATATTGGAAGAGGAGCCAACGTTGATAAATTGAATATAAATATCATTGAAGAAAGTAAGATATTGCCGAAGATTTCAGTATATAAAAGTGATAAAAATCCTGTTGAACCTTGCTTTCTACTTGCAGATGAAAGAAAGGGTGAAATTGGAATAAACATTAAAAAAGAATTTAATTCTGAAATAACATTTAATAAAAACGAAATCTTGATTTTTCTTGGTTCATTTTTATATGCTCTTCCTGTTTTCGTGTTAAGTTATATGATAAATTCATCAAAACTAAAAAAACAGATAGAAAAAATATCAGAGGGATTTGAAAAAAATATTGAACTAAATAGTTCAGATAAACTGGTAATTACAAGAAACTGGGAGTTTAGAGAAAACTTTGCAAATCTTGTAAGGGCGTATTTAGTAAGCTCAATTTTAGAGAAATTTGGATTTAATAAATTAGATGACATTCCTTTATCAAAAATTGAAGAGTTGAAAGAAAAATTCTATAAAAAATTTCCGATAGAAAGTAATAGAATTGATGTAGAAATAGGGAGTGAAGAAGAAAGAAAAGGAATAAAAGGTGTAAAAGAAAAACTAACTAATGAGTATAGACCTTATTTTGAGATAGCTGAAAAAGAAGATAGAAATTTAGATAAAAGAGTCTTCTTTGCTCATGCAGGATTTCCATATAATGTAATAGAGCTTAAAAGAGAAAATGATGAAATATACATAAGAATTTATGATAAAAATAGAAAAGATGCTGAAAATTACATATTAAACAGTTTAACACAGTTTGAAAGGAGTTAAAGGTATGGATTGGAAACTTAAATTAAAAGCAATTCTTCACGACCCACCATATAAATTACTTGCCTTCGGAGGACCAACAGAAGAAATTAAAAAAATAAATCTTCAAAAAGCTCCTCATATAGGATACAACTCAAAACCAAAAGAGGATTCTGAGCATCAATATCTTCATGAAATTTGGGCGGAAGAACTTTTAAATTATTTTCTTGCTTCTGAATGTATAAAAGATGATGATATTAAACTGGCTGACCAGCTTGCTTCAGCTCAAAGCAGAATAATTGTCAAACCCCAATTAAAAAATGAACAAAAAGAAAATGATTTTAAAAATGCTTCTTCAGTAAATTATAATGAATGCGAATTTATAGATATTTTTTCTGAAAATAAAGAACCAATCCAAACTCCTGATGTAGAGAAGGTTCAAAATTTGTTTAATGAACTTAGTGAAGAATTAGAAAAATTAAGTTTCCCTGATGAAACCAAGAGAGTGAAATTTATTTTTCTATTTTTATGGAGATTTCTTCCTGAAATATTTCCAGAAATAAATAAACATCCTGCTGATTCAAGAGCTCCCAATCATTCTATCTATGATCATTTGGTTCAAACATCTGCTATAGTTTCTGCTTTACGCAGACCTGCCTTTCTGCTTTTTACGATCGCTCCTGTTCAAAGTTTCATTTCTAAGGCAAGGAAAACATCTGACCTTTGGGCAGGTAGCTACATGCTTTCCTATTTAACTTGGGAAAGTATGAAACCTTTAGTCGAAGACTTTGGTCCAGATATTGTTGTATTTCCTAATCTCTTAGGGCAACCTCTTGTGGACATGTGGCTATACGTTGAATTTTTTAAAGACTCATATTTTAGTGAGCTTAAACAGCCTAAATTTATGGAGTGGCTCAAGAAATGGAAAGATAAAAATAAAGATTTAGAAAAAAGACTAACTATCGCTAATTTTCCGAATAGGTTCTTAGCCATCATTCCCTATGACAATACTTTAGCCAATAAATGTGAAGAGGCCTTTAGAAAGAAATTGAAAGATTTAGCTGTAAAAGTATATGAAAAAATTGAAAAGTATACTAAAAAAGTAAATCCAAACATAAAAAACTATATAGAAAAGCATCTTCTTACCTATTTTCAGGTTTACTGGGTTTTAATACCATGGAGTAATTCACCAATTCCCAATCCACCATTAAAAAGAGATTTCCCATCTAAAAAAGACTATGAAAATGCGTGTGAGGAATATAAGAAAAAATATATTCTTCCTGTGCTTGAAGATTATGAAGCATTATTTGGAAAAAACGACTTGTATATCACGATTAAAGAAATCATTGATCATCCTTATTATAAACCAGCTAATGTGGGAAGTGTTTATTCATTACTTTTAGAACTTCTTGAAAAACTTCTTGGGGCAAGAAAAAGTGTGAGAGATTTTTACCAACTTGAACAACCAGGTGAAAAATGTCATCTTTGCGGGGAGTTTGAGGTTTTGGATATTGATTGGGAAAAATTGAGCCCGAAGTATGTAAGACAAGGCGAAAGACTTTGTGGCGTTTGTCTTACAAAAAGATTTTTCCCTGAAATTATAAAGGATGAATTTGGTTTATCTGAAGATGCTGTAAAATTCCCATCAACTTCTGAAATGGCAAGCATCGGAGAAAAAAGAAGATTAAATGATAAAATAAAAAAGATTTTTGAGGAAGAATTTAGAAACTTTAGAAAAATTATTAAGGGAAAAAACAATAATAAAGAACTTCCTTCATCTATCTCTGTTCCAAAATTAGAAAACGATCCTCTCTGTGAAATTGATGGCGAATTTCTTATGACAGAAAATTATACAGAAGAGCATTTTGTAAGAAATTACGGACTTAGAGTCAGTGAAGAAGACTTTCAAAACGTTTTAAATTTTTTAAAACTAAATCAAATTAATCCATCAAAATACTATGCGATTTTACAGATGGATGGAGACCACATAGGAAAATGGTTAAGAGGAGAGTTTAATCCGAAGATAAAGGATACAATTCATAATAAAGTAGTTGAAGTCTTAATAAGTTATTCTGAAGGAGAGGATAGAAGGAAAATTGAAGAAATATTATGTGCAAAGCATCCAACTTCGCCTTCTATTCATCAAGCATTTTCTCGAAGGTTATCTAATTTTGCTATAAATGAGGTCAGAAAAATTGTAGAAGAAGAACATTATGGGAAACTTGTATATGCAGGGGGAGATGATGTATTAGCTCTTCTTCCTATCGAGGAAGTTTTAAAATGTGCTTATAATTTGCAGGAGAAATATAAGGAAATTTTAAGTCCTAAAGCGACAATGAGCGCAGGGATTTTAATCGTTCATCATAAATATCCACTTTATTTAGCCCTGAAAAAAGTTCAAGAAGCAGGAAAGAAAATGAAAAACATATATAATAGAAACGGATTTTGTCTTGTTTACATGTCTAACAGTGGAGAAGAACGGGAATGTGGGGGAAATTGGGATCTTGTAGGGTTTATTGAAGATCTAATATGTTACTTTAAGACAGATAAAATATCAACAACCTTTCCATATCAATATCTCCAAGTAGTTGAAAGTTTGTATGAAACAGAGAAAAATAAAAACCTTGAAAACATTAAAGAGATTTTAAGAAAAGAATTAGAGAGAATTTTCTTGAGGAAAAAGGGAGAAAAAAGTGAGTTAAAAGAAATATTAGAAAGGTCAATCTTACCATGGTTTGAAAAAATTGAAAATGTGTATAACTTTGCTAACATACTTATTATAGCAAAAAAGATTGCTGGTGAAGTGAGAATTTAACTGAATACATTAATTCAGCATTTCATCTAAGTTGGACTTTAAATCATACTTAAATTGAAGAATATTTGAATGATTAAGAATCAACTTTTAGCAATCCCTTTTGACCCGTCTGTCTTGCCAAACGATGGAAAGGCATTCCTCATTTCGTTCGGGATCGGCGCCTCCGGGTAGACCCCTCGGCTGACGCTTTGGGGTGGCAAATGGGGTATGCATGAATTTTTATAGCAGCCTCAAGATGGGTCCAGGAAGCGTTTTATGGATTAAATAGTTTTATAATGTGCTTAGGGAAATAAAATGAGGAATTACCTTAATTTAAAACTTAAACCATGTCAGACTTTACTTAAAGCTCTTATTAATTATGATTAGAACCAACAATTAGTTAGTGCTCAGCTTCTTGCTGTAAGGCGTATAACTGCTGTTAAGTTAAAAAAAGGCATATTAAGTTCATATTAAGTTAAAAAAAAGCATAAAAACTTAGGAGGTAAGCCATGAAAAAGCTTAGAAGGAAACTTAAACCAGCAATTCTTTTTTGGTTCTTCTCCTTTTTCCTTTTCATGAGCTCTATTTCCTATGCCCAGGGGAAACCTCAGCCATTCGGTCTAAAGCTTGGTGTAAGCACAAAAGAAGAAACCTTGGAAATTATCAAGAAAGAAGGGGGCAAGATTACAGAAAGTGGATACAAAGTAATAAAGGGCGATATAACAAACCCAAATGTAGAGGGAATAGAGGTTAA
>Ga0080004_1109475_pt1 | contig 20806 bp, 21 predicted proteins | sample WasSprMetagenome_FD_69207 | JGI IMG/M metagenome (GOLD analysis project Ga0080004, IMG submission 69207) | Sulfidic aquatic microbial communities from Washburn Spring, Yellowstone National Park, USA - WS (SPADES assembly) (version 2) | ecosystem: Environmental > Aquatic > Thermal springs > Hot...
TAATAAGGCTAAGGGCTCACTAAACTGGGAGCCGAAAACTTCCCCAGAAGATGGAGTAAGAAAGTTGGTAAACTGGATATCAAACAATATAGGGCTGTTTAAATGAGGCTGATTTATGATTACAAATCATGTCAAGGAAAAAGTTAATTAAAGGAATTTGGCGTTAAGCGGTTAATACCCATGTGGTGTAAGTTAATATGATAGAGAGCCCTCTTGTTTCAATAAACATTCCAACATTAAACTCGGAGAGAACAATAGCAAGATGTTTACGATCTGTCGTTCAGCAGAGTTATAAAAATATAGAGATCATAGTCATAGATTCATATAGTAGTGACAATACTGTCGCCATCGCCAAAAGATATGGTGCTAAAGTCGTATATGAAAGGAAGTTACCTAGGCAAAGAATAAGAGGAATTATGGAAAGCAAGGGAGATTACATCTTATTGCTGGATTCCGATCAAGAACTTGAGTCCAGAGCAATAGAAAAATGCACCAAAGAGTCCGAGGAAAAAGGCTATGATGCACTAATACTTAGAGAGAAGTCTATTTACAATGAAAAAAGTAGGATCTCGAAGCTCCTAGCATATAACATGGAAATTGTTCAAAGAGACCCTGATGCATATTTAGGAACAGCGCTTCCAAGATTCTTTAGAGCTTCTTTTCTTAAGAAGATCAACTCTATACCTGATGATATTGGGTATTTCGACCATGCCTTCATATATTACGAGGTTCTCAGACTCAGAGCTAAGGTAGGATATGTAAATGCGATCGTTTATCATCATGAAATCGACTCGATAACACGCTTCGTTAAGAAGTTCTACAAGTATTATGGTTTATGTCTAATCCCGGCCATGAAATACAATAGGAAACTCACCATAGGGCGCTCTCTACCAAAGAGGATCTACTTCTCTAAGGAGGTAGTAAGTAGGCCTCAAATATTTCTAGGCCTCTTATCTCTGCATACGCTAAAGACATTGGCCGCGTTGGCTGGCGTCCTCGCTTACATGGTCAAAAGCCTTGTTCCTTAAGGGAAGTGAGGTTTGCTTCTCCGCTCACCATTACTATGGCTAGCTTGCATCATGAGGAAGCAAGTTAATAGTGCTCTGGGGGATGAGGGTTGAAGTCTACGGACCTTAGTGAAGGTACTTTAAGAGAGGTGATAATCTTCGTGATGGGGGGTTATGGACCTGAAACGGTTAAAGTGTTTAACTCAGCTAAGATAGTTCTCAATATTCATGTTGAAGACTATTTACCTTACAAGGTTAACATGAGGACGTTTGAGGCGACTGAGTGCGGATCTTTCCTATTAACTGATTATGCACATGGGATGGAGAAGTTGTTTAGAGTAAATGAAGAGCTTGCGGTTTATGTCAATGAAAACGAGCTTGTAAAGTTGGCAAAGTACTACTTAAATGAAGATGAAAGAAAAGTTGTTGGTAAAAGATCGCAGGAAAGAGCATAAGAGCATATAAGGAGCACATGTACGAAAATCGAATGATCGAACTTGTTAGTAAAGTCTAACTCACTATGAGAATCGCGATATTAGTTGACGAGCTTCCAACTAATAGTGCTCCTAAAATTGTTGGTGAGGAAACTTTCCACTTGGCCGGACTTGGAGTTAAATGTGATGTTTACGTGTTGAAACATAGAATTAGTGAAATCCCACCAGCACATGCCCAGCAAATCAGCCTTACGCATCTTGATGAAAAATTAGGTGCTTTAGGCAAACTTTGCGGATGGAGGATACCAACATTTTCCTTCTTCTCTCTGTACCATACTGCATATCCCTTTCTTCTATCGCGAGAGGCTAACGAAAAGCTGGATAAATATGCGCGCGCAAACCTTCTGATTAGATGTAGGCTGATCTTTTGAAGGAAGCTGAGAAACAGCTCAACGAGAGTTTCTTCACTAATTTACAGATAATGGTAAGTAGTCATAGGTATATTTACGGTCCAGGCGAAGCTTTGATAGAGTTTCTTATTGACAAGCGCATAAAAAATCTTCTTGTTTGTCTTCACTCAATTCCTCAGGTCGATGCCACATGGAATTTAAGAGATTTATCCTCAATATTGGAGTACGAAAACGGAAATCTAGTCTACACAAGAACGCTGAGAATAGTTGGTACTCCATTCATTGATTATATAATTCACTTCATTCTTAGTTGCTTCTTGCCCTTAATAAGGAGAAGAAGATTTCATGTAGCAATCGGAGAAGGATTGCCGGACACTCTCGCTTGTATAGTCCTTAAGAAGATAGGTTTTGTTAAAACCGTCGTCTTTCATGCTCACTCATTTCAACCAAGTATGTTTCGCGGGGTTAGGAGAACGTTTTACATCTTATTGACAAAGTTATGTTTAAGGAACTCTGATTGGATCTGGAACTTATCTGATAGACTTGCCAGATTGCATGAATCTCTAGGAGCACAAGATCGAAAGAACATCATAGTGCCAATAGGCATCGATACTAAATTTCTGAAAGTACGTGACAGTCGCAAACCAAAGGGAAAACTAGTTTTTGTAGGTCATCTGAAAGACGATCAGGGAATAATGCTGGCTGTCAGGGCTATGTCTAAACTTCAGAAAAGCTATCCCAACCTCAAACTATTGGTAATAGGCGGAGGACCTCTCTTCAAGCCTCTTGAAAGATTTATCAACCACGCAAACTTAAAAGAAAATGTTTCTATGTTGGGGCCGTTACCCTATCCAAAAGTTATGGAGATTCTTACTCAGTGTGATATTGGAGTGGCAATGTATAAGCCTTCTTCCACATCCATCGCAAAAGTAACTGATCCGATGAAGCTAAAAATGTATTTGGCTTCTGGTCTACCAGTTATAACTACGAACCTTCCTTGGCTCTCACCCGAGATTAAGTTCCATAAAGCAGGTTTGGTAATCAATTACAACGAGGGTGAGTTTGCCGAAGCGGTGATCGAAATATTGCATAACTATGAAGTTTATCATGCTGGTGCAGTAAAGTTAGCTTCTACACATGGATTTTGGAGCTGGGACGTAATATTCAAGAATGCCATGGAAACGGTTGTGAGGAAAACTTGAATAAAATAGAAGCTTACTACGATTTGCAGGCAAAACTATGCCGAGAACGGTCAGCCCATGACGGAGCTATCCTTGAAGTAGGATGTGGTAAGGGTAATCTCCTTCGAAGATTGTCCAAAATAGGTTCTTACAAAGTAGGGATAGATGTTTCAAAGGCGACGGTTAATGAGGCGAGAATTAATCTAAAAATGGAGAGAGGCATACATCTAGTAGTGGGAACCGCTGAAGCTTTACCTTTTCGAAATGAGACATTTGGTGCTATAATTTTGTTCGAAGTGTTAGAGCACTTGGAAAACCCTAGAAGAGCTATTCGTAAGATCAGTAGATGTTTAAAAACTAACGGCAGGTTATTGTCGATAACACTCAACTACTACGGTTTGAGAAACTTTGTAGTGCAAATGACGAAATCACTGAAAATTGAAGAAAAATATTCCCCGCCGACCTTCAGCATAAGCACATTTTCAGAAGGAAGGAACTTCTAGCTTGTTTAGAAGAAAACGGTTTCCAAGTGATTTCTTTTTACCCAATACAGCTAGGTATAACCATCTCTCGTTTTAGTGGAACTAAAGTTAAAACTGCGTCATCCTTTTTCAACCACCTTACTCTTAGAAGCCATAAAGACTTCCCATACAGATTGAGAGGCCAAGAAAAATTTGTGCAAGCTTTTGGAGACGATATTGAATATCGAAAGGGATTCTTTTAATATTACTGTCCGAAATCCAGCGGTTCCATCCACTGTTTTTATGTCTTTTGTGACTAAGCATTGACCGACAACGCAATAAAATTCCAGCGTCATTTACCAGTAGCCAAGGCGGATCCCTTCGTATCTGTCATAATTTTGAACTATAACGGCATGAAGTACGTAAATGAATGCTTAAGCTCGCCTTAGATACAGATTACTCTGATTATGAAGTGATTTTTGTTGATAATAATTCCACCAATAATAATTGGGAATATGCAAAAGAGAAGTATTGCAATAATTCCAGAATAAAATTCATGAGGAATGCCTCAAATCTTGGTTACATAGAAGGAAATAAATGCATGCTGGCTTGTCCCTGAAGAGCTAAAACATAGGTGGCGGCTTATCTTAGGTAGGAGCCAGAGAAGGTAGTGCCACTGCTAGAGCAACTTGGTAAAATAAATATGTTCATTCACGACAGCCAACACTCATATGAAAATATGATGTTCGAATACATAACGGCTTGGAATCACTTAAAGGAAGGCGGTATATTGCTAAGTGATGATACAAATTTGAATAGAGCATTTATCGATTTCTCAGCAAAGGTTGGCTCAAAGTTCATCAGATTATTAGTCCCTGTTTCTGGGATACGTAAATGCTGAAAGTTCTATTAATAAATAATCGTCCACCAGCTTCGGGAATTGGCGTATACGCGACACAACTTTTTTCATCATTAAAGAAAGTCGGTAATGACATCGCATTTATAGAATATGTAAGCTGGAACGGTTTGCTTTGTGAGGTTCTCTTCCAAAAAGCTTTGCAGGTAAATAATGTAGCCGCCCTTTATTCTGAAGAAATCTTGAGAATTGTAAGTCAATCTTTCTTCATTCTTAAAATCTCTAGAAAATTTTCAAGATTTCACATATGTCACATAGTCAGCCCTGCATTAGCTTTTGCAATGCCACTAGTGATGAAAGCTAAAGTGGTTACGGTACATGATTTAATTCCTTTCCTAAGAGCAAGATCAATAACGGATCTTTTCATACGAAAAAGTATGAACCTTGTAAAAAATGCTGATACTATAATCTGCGTCTCAGAAAGTACTAAAGGAGACCTTCTTCGCTTTATGGATGTTGATCCTAGGAAGGTTAGGGTCATTTATTATGGCGTTGATCATGAGCTCTTTAAGCCTAGGGATAAGCTTGAAGCAAGGCGTAGGCTTGGTTTGCCTTTGGATAGGCCGATAATCTTGAATGTTGGCAGCGAGGAGCCTAGGAAGAATATTCCCATCCTACTCAGGTCCTTTAAGGAGCTTTTAAACAGCGTTCCGAATGCCTTGCTCGTGAGGGTTGGTGAAAGAACAGCGCATATGGAGAAGCTCATAAGAGGTTTAGATTTAAGCAATAGAGTGCTGTACCGTAAAGCGTCGCCAAATGAGGTTGCCTTATACTATAATGCTGCGGATCTGCTTTGCTTTCCATCATATTACGAGGGATTTGGCAATCCTCCCTTAGAAGCGATGGCTTCTGGACTGCCAGTTATAGCAGGTAATAGGACATCTATTCCTGAGGTTGTGGGCGATGCTGGGGTACTTCTAGATCCCTTCGATGTTGATGGCTTCGCATATTGGATGCATGAAGTGTTGACGGATGAAGACTTGAGGAATAGGCTTTCCGAGGCTGGCTACAAGAGGAGCTTGAAGTTCAGCTGGGAGAAATGCGCTAGGGAGACTCTAGAGGTTTATAGGGAGGTTTTGAATGAGGTTTAAGCCTTTGGGCAAGCTCGTTAGGAGAATGTCTGAATACTTTTGGTATTATGGTGCCTCAGATTCTTGGAGAGCTGTATTCTCACTTCATCCTAATGCTTTCACTAAGCATGCACATTTAATATGCTCTCCGTAAGGCTGTTGGCATTGGGATGAAGAAGGTTAGTGTTTTGAAGGAACTGCTCCTAGACCTTAGAGCTACAGATCCTATAGACGAATTTGCATATCTACTTGAACTGGTTTCTGGAGTGATTAGTAGGAGGGTTCTGAATTTACGAACATTGCCTGGCGATTTCCTTTTTAAAGATATTTTCGTGCAGTCAAGGGTAAAGGAAGATTGCGTTTTCCTCGTTCGGAGGCGGAGTAATGATCTTTTCCATGTGATGCCTTACTATGAGGAGGAAATATGGCATTTCATGAAGTCCATCGTAAAGAAGGGGGATGTCTGCATAGATGTCGGCGCCCACATCGGAACATACACAATACCACTTGCAAGGTTGGTTGGTCAAAAGGGCATGATAATTGCTGTTGAACCGCTGCCCATGAATATCAGTATCTTGAAAAGGAATATCAAGGTGAATAATTTATCGAATATTGTCGTCATTGGGAAGGCAGCTTATAACGAAAGGGGGCGTCTGAGGCTGAGCTGGAATCCTTTACGCACGGGTATGTCTACAACCGTTTTGGATAGAGGATTTTCTAACTTCATAGAAGTTGAAGCGGACTGCCTCGATGAGATGGTGGCTAATATTCTTCATAAACCGGAGATAAGGTTATTAAAGGTTGATGTGGAGGGGGCTGAAATAGAAGTTTTGCAGGGCGCATTCCATGTTCTAAGGCATACCTCCTACGTCATAGTTGAGGTGAGGAGCGCAACTTATGGAAAGGTGAGAGAGCTCTTGAATTCTCTGGGCTTCGTAGAGCTAAATAGTCCTTCATCATCCTTCTACGAGCATAACCTCATAGCCATGAAGAGGTGAAAGTTGAACCATGAAGATAGCACTTATCACAAGCTTCCCTCCAACTTCTGGTATGGGCAAGTATGCCTATTCGCTTTACGTTTACCTAAATAAGCAAAGGGACGTTCAGGCAGACCTCATCTCATTAAATCCATTTGAGGGTTACAAAGATGTGGGCGAGGGTAAAGTTATAATAGTCAACAAAGGACTTAGCAGGCTAAATTCTCTCAAGAACTACTTCTTAAACCCTCATAGAATTCCCAAAGGCTACGATGTGTATCACATCACCAATGAGTGGCTAGGCATATATGCTAAGTACAATAGGCCCTCAATAGTTACTTTCCATGACGTCTTTCTTCAGGGTCCTGGCAGCGAATATGCAAGGATGCTCCCCTCAGCACCGAAACTCTTGAGTAAAAGATTAGAATGGTCTAAAATTTACCACTGGTTCGGAGATAGAAGTAAGAAAGCCTCAAAGTTTGCTGAAAGGATAATATGCAATAGCGAGTTCACGAAGAGGAACATAGTTAGTGTATTAAACGTTAAAGCTGAAAAGGTCGACGTGGCATACGGGTTAATGGGTGACTGTTATAAACCAAGGGATAAACTGGATTCCAGGAAAAGGCTGGGCCTCCCATTAAAGGAAAGGATGGTGTTAAGCGTAGGGGGAGATGAAACTCCAGTAAAGAATATTCCTAACGTAATAAAGGCTTATCACATAGTTCAAAGGAGGTTGAAGGATGTGTTGCTCATCCATGTTGGAAGCTTGAGTAGAGAAACCTTATCCCTCATCGAGAAGTTAGGGATTAAAGACAAATTAGTACAAATGAGAAACTTATCTGAGGAGGATTTAGCATTAGTATACAATGCAAGCGATGTGCTATGCTTCCCAGTCCTCTACGCAGGTTTCGGTATGCCTGTAGTTGAAGCTTTTGCCTCAGGATGCCCAGTAATAGCCAGCAATTACGCAGCGCTCCCTGAAGTAATTGGTGATGCTGGTTGCTTTGCCGACCCCCTTGACCCGAATGATATAGCTGAGGCTATAGAAAACGTGCTAAGTGATAATAAGTTACGTGAAGAACTCATTGAAAAAAGCCTTCGGAGAGCGAAAGAGATATTCTCACCGGATATATGGGTGAAAAAGACAATATTTATTTATAAAGAAGTTCTTAGAAAATAGTAAGGTTAGAGGTATGAGTATTAGGAGGATTCAAATAATAGGCCTAGGGACTGTTGGGGAAGCTACGGCTTATCTATTCAATAAGCTTGGTTATGAAGTTCTAGGGTACGATATTAATCTTAAAAAAAAGTCATATGCTAAATCGCTTGAAGCACCTACAAATGCCGACTTAACCTTCATCTGCGTACCGGAGAGAGCCGTGGCATCAGTTATCGAGATACTAATGAATTGTAAAGTTGAGCCTCCCTACGTGATAAGAAGTACCGTGAAGCCTGGCACAACTGAAGCGCTAATGAAAAAATATGGCATTCACCTCATCCACAACCCCGAATTCCTTAGGGAAAAATATGCCTTACACGACGTAATGAATCCCAGCCGCATAATTATAGGTCAGTGCTGTGAAGCTCATGGGAAGCTTCTAATGAAGCTCTATAAGCCACTGGGCAGACCCATTTACCTGACATCTCCAACGATTAGTGAAGTCGTTAAGCTGACGGTTAACTTGCTGAGGATGAACATAATAACGTTTTGGAACGTAATACATGAAATATGCGCAAGCCTAAACATCGATACGAAAACCGTGGCTGAACTGGTCGATCAAGTCAAGACAATAGGCGAATATGAGGGAGGAAACTGGGGCGTAAAGTTTTTCGGCAGAAGATTTGATGGGAAGTGCTTCCCAGAAAACTTGGATCAGATAATCGAGTTCTGTATGGAGCGTGGGCTAGACACGGAATTCTTCAAAATGATCAAGAAGATCAACCAAAGATATCCTCCTTAAACTTTCTTTGCGATTTAAAAATCATGATAAATAAGGCTTTAGCATTAATTAGACCGTTTGGGCATCATGTTTTAGGCATATACGTAAATGAGAGATTTTCACCTTTCGAATCCATTTATTATTTGGCTTCAGACATAAAGCAGGAAGATTGGTTGTGGTTAAAATTGAGTAGAGTTAGGTTAGTCAAGTTATATGTACAACCAGCATTTCTCTTAGACCCTCTCAAGATCGTGAAAGGTTCTTATGGTTTAGGTTCATGGGCTTACTTACGCGATTTAGAGAAAAATGTTGTCCAAAGTGATATAATAGACTCAGGTGAGGTTTATACCTTCTTCACATATCAGTCAGTTAAAGTTGCTAAAAAGTTACATAAGCCTATAGCTGTCGATGTTGTAGAGTCGATACTCAAGCATTTAACATCTAAGATATTTCCTTACTCGTTTATAACCAAGTACGTGCTTAAGAACGCTGATTTATTGGTCGCCTTAACCAAAAAGGCTGAGGAGTACCTAATTTCAATAGGAACTGAGGAGGATAAGATTAAGCAGATTTACCCAGGTATAGATCTAGAAATGTTCAAACCTTCAAATAATAAGCGAATTGACGAAAATGTTAGAATACTTTTCGTAGGTGCTTTAGTTGAAAATAAAGGTGTTTTGATCCTATTAGAGGCTTTCAAGAGGCTGATTGCAGAATATCAAGGCGGAGTGGAGCTTTGGATAGCGGGGGACGGCCCTTTAAGACCTTACGTTGAACTTTATGCTAAGAAATACCCATTAAAGTTCTTGGGGCAAGTTCCCTGGAGAGAACTACCAGATATATATAGGAGTTGCGACATCTTCTGCCTCCCCAGCATAGACAAATATTTCTTAAGGACAAAAATTTGGGATGAGCAGTTCGGTATAGTGCTTGTAGAAGCCATGGCTTCAGGTTTACCCATTGTAGCCACGAAGTACGGAGCCATTCCAGAGGTGATAGGTTCTAATAACTTCATCGTTAAACAGGGTTCTAGTGAACAGTTACATAATGCATTAAGGGCACTAATTGAGGATGAGGAGCTGAGAATGCGTATTGGGTTTATGAACAGGAAGAGAGCCGAGGAACTCTTCGATGGAAGGAGGCAGTGTCTGACTTATGCAAAAGAGCTAAACAAACTCACATGACATGCTAGGAGATTAGCAGATTATGCTATTAGCTCGACTTAGAGCATCATTAGATTCATATATTAGGAGGAGGACCGAAGAATTTCGTTCTAGGTCGTATCAGAAGCGGTTGATGGGATTAAAGACTTCAGGGCTTATTTTAGATGTTGGTCCATCCTCACGTCCCTTTCCTTTTGCAAATGTAATATGTGATATATGCGAGAGTGAAACTGATCGTCAAAACTTCATCAAACTTTTCTTAGTCGAACGAAGAAGAAAGCACTTTATAATAGCTGATGTTCAGCATCTCCCGTTCAAAAGTAAAATATTCGTATTCGCCAACTGCTCTCACGTCCTTGAGCATGTGGAAGATCCTGATAAAGCTTTTTCGGAGTTATGTAGAGTGGCGGCAAGTGTTTATGTGGAGGTACCGCATTGGTTCTCAGAGAATACACTCTTTGGCTGGCCCTTCCATAGATGGGTCTTCTTTAAGAGGGGGCCAAAAATTGTTCTACAAGAAACCTGCACGCCTCAAAATAGGTCGTTATAACCTTTTACCACTAGGCCTAGGTGTTTTCCGTTATACTCCAAGATTTATAGGCAACATGTTACACGTTATAAGTTACTTCCTAGGTATAAGATATACAAGTTTGATTACACGATCAGAAACTCTCAAAATTTCCAATAGAAGTGGCTCTAATAACCCTGCTAGATGACCTCTCTTGAACCCCATGTGTGGAACACTATTCTTTTACGCCACTTCATGAATTCGAAATCTTGACTTGAGCGTAGCTATGATTTATCTATGTTAGGTCTGCGTTCTTGAGAGCCTTAGTAGAAGATGTGTGAGTTTTCATAAATGAGTCCCTATTATATAAGAGCTTATCAGGAGCTTGTTCAAAAGAAGTGCTTGCTTTTTATAGAAAAAGCGCGGAGGAAATTCTTAATATCAATTATTTAATAGTATTCTTAGAGCGCGATGTACAATGAAGGTGTTAGCAGCTCCTGCTGGCTTCTCTATAAGTGATGAGTTCGGAAGCGACTCTCTAGTTTGCTATAAACTTATTGAAGCATTAGCTAGTGAATATGATATTACTTTCTATGCAATTACGAACTCATATATTGCTGTTAAACCTCTGCCTAACAAAGTTAAGGTTATTGAAGAAGAAACGTCGATCAACGATGAGCTATTGGCGCGAGTAATATTTCGGCTCAAGTGTTTGAGAAGAGCATTAAAAATACTTAAAAATGAAAAGGTCGATTTAATTCACCAAATTCATGGCACACCTATAAATCCTTTAACTTTCCATAAGTTGTCGCAGAATTATCCTTTTATCATAGGTCCTATCTTTTACGACCCACCGCATAATTACGAGCAAACCAAATTAGTGAATAAAATCGTAACAAAGTCCTTAAGTATGTTAATGAATATTCTAATGTCTAAGACTTTAGAGAATTGTGATGCTATCGTGGCTGCGACGAAAACTGCCAAGAAATATTATTCTAAATTCGTAAGTGGAAAAAAGATTACTGTAATTCCTGAAGGTGTAGATTGTAAAGAATTTTACTATACGCCTCCACCTAATAATTATGACATACTAGCGTTAGGCATCCATGCTAAGCACGAAGGCTTTGAATACTTAATTAGAGCAATGAATGCTGTTATTAGAGAGTATCCGCAAGCAAGACTGCACATTCTTGGAGATGGACCTGAAAGACTCAATTTAGAACGCCTAGTTAGAAAACTTGAATTAAAAGGTAAAGTGATATTTCATGGTTTTGTGCCCAGAAAACAAGTTCATGAATTTTACAGGGAATGTTATCTGGTATGCTCTCCGGCCCTCATAAAGAGTTCAGGTTTAGTATATAGGGAAGCTATGGCTTCTGGCAGGCCTGTGGTGGCCACAGATACCATAGGCTCTCGCGAAACCATAGTACATGGGAAAACAGGTTTTATAGTTCCTATAGCTGATTCTAGCACTCTTGCCGAAGCTATTATGAAGTTGTTATCCGATTATGAACTTGCATGTAAAATGGGCGCCGAAGGTAGAAAAGTTGCTGAGGAAATATATGACTGGAGAATAATTGCACGTCAGTACTATCAAGTTTACAAAAGCATTCTATAAAGAACCACGGTATCAATGTAGAATGCAGATCGTAAAACGGAAAAATGTAAATGTAAAAGAGATATGGAATAAAGCATCAGAAATAGATCTCCTCGGGTACTTAGGTCATAAAAAAGGTCTGAATGAACTTGAATTAAGAAAGTTGAGCGATATAATTTTATCGAAACTAGGAAACGAAGAGGGTCTTCTTTTAGATGTAGGTTGTGGTATATGCCTCTATGATGTTTATCTCTCCTATCATTTTAATGAGATTATTGCAATAGACATTTCACCAAAGATTGCTAGAAAAGCTCTTAAAAGAATCAAATCATTCGATGTTAAGAACATCAGCCTGATTATTGGTGACGCAAGACTTCTTCCCTTAAGAGACAAAGTAGTAGATGTTTGCATATCGATGGGCGTTATAAAACACATCCCAGAGCAACCTTACTCAACGCTTAAAGTCATTAAGGAGATCAACAGAGTGGTGAAAGGACGTGTCTATATAAATGATCTTCCAAATCTTCTGTCAGTCGATGGGATACTTTATAAATTAGCTATATTTATTTGGACGAAAATTTTTAGAAAATTCACAACATACACTTACTTTTACACTCCATCTCACCTAGACAGCATATTTCGAATGGCTGGTTGTAAACGAATAACGTGGTATGGTTGTGGTTGGCACTTTCCCCTTTCAGCATTTCTCATGCTACTACCACCTTTTAAACATATAGCAAACAAGCTTTACATCAAACCTCTTTTAACTACTCTAAGGTCAGATAGACCCCTTACTCGTTACAGCTCTATAGAAGTTTTATATAGGGTATAAGAAGTTAAGGTTAATACATGACATTGACTTTTTACATTTTAAATGGAAGCACTAGCGCGGTGAGAAGTTATGAAGCCTAGGTATATCTTGTTGGATATTTTGCTTGGCTTTATTCTCCCCTTGGTCATCGCCTCATCGGTTATGTGGAGGCTCTTCATTACACCTGGCACGATATTTCACGGCGATTTAATGATAATCTTTGATGTGCACTTCACGCTTAATGAAATAAACTATGCTTGGATACCGAGAACCTCTGGAAGCCAGGCCTTTCAAGCTATACCTTGGCCTTTGTTACTTAGTATACCTAAGTTGATTGGATTCTCAGACGACATAGCCATCAAGATGTGGATATCCCTAAGTTACGCTCTCTCTTCTTTATTCATTTACTCGACTCTTCGCCTCCTTCTGCCAGCTCAAAACAAAAATTCTCACTATATCGCCTGTACCACAGGCCTAGCCGTATATATGCTTAACCAAGTGGTCATAAGTGAACTCATAGTTCCTAATATGCTCCTTTCGTATTCAGCTCTTCCTCTCTTTTCAATTTTGTTTATAAAGCTTATTCAACAAAAAAGCTATGGGAGTACGGTAAAGTATCTTGTTGGAACAGCTCTCATTACAACGTTTTTATCTATTTACCCTCCTGTACTGTTTTTTGCTGCAGTTTTTGTAATTCTTTATCTCATATATAGGACTTTAAAGTATAGAGCAAGTTTTATTGGCAGAGATTCGGGTAAAACCGCTCTATCGCTTTGTATATCCTTTCTCATAAACTCTTACTGGATTATCCCCTTAATATACACAATATTACACAGCCCTGAAACTGCAAGTTCTATATATGTACAGAGTCCTTTCTCCATTCGAGAACTCTACACAACATGGAATGCTGAACATGGCTGGAACACTATAAACACGCTTGGACTTATTGGTGGATTTGGATGGCCTTACAATCAACAACCTCCAAACATTATTTCGGCATCTCTTTCACTGGTGCTACCGATTTTGGCGTCTTTCCCCATGCTCCTCCTTAAAAGATTTGACAAGTATACAAGGAGGTACCTAATTTTTCATGTGATAGCATTTTTGTTCTTTACGGCATTCGCCAATAGAGATAGACCCTTTATAGATTTAGTCGCTCTCCTTTCTTATTTAATTTGGTATAGTGGATTACCCTTAAGGGGTCAACTATGGACATTAATAAAACAGCCAAACATTTTTTTACTGGTGATACCATACTTTTACTCATTTTTAGTAGGCTCCTTAATCATTATTGCTTTTAGCGGCTTTGAGGCCCACCTTAGAGGCATAAGAATGAGCGGAAAGATATTACTAGTGGCAATCATATTAAGCCTTACTATTTTAGCTGCATGGCCTTTCTCAGGTGATGTTTATGGCAGATTTAGACCAGCTCAAATTCCACAAGAATATTATGAGCTCAATTCATATTTTGAGAAAAGTGAAGGCTTGTATAGAGGCTGGTGGCTTCCAATAGACTACGGCTTCGTGTATTACCGATGGTCAGGATACTATCCTAACAGTCACCCCTTCTTCACAAACAAACCTTGGATACTTTGGAAGTCAGATCTAGCTAATTACCTATACATTTATGGCATTTTAAATGGTGGTACTGACAAAATAGGAAGTATTCTTTCAAGCTTAGGCGTTAAATACGTTATACTCCGTACAGATGTAAATCCACAGCCGCAAATAGGCTACTGGGATGAACTTAGTAGGGCTCTAAGCGGGCTTCAACGTCAGAAGGATCTCAAGCTCGTATTTCATGATGGTTATCTTTACGTCTTCGAGGTCAGCGAAGAACCCAGATACGTTTCAATTAGCAAGTTAGCGCTTGTTTTTGGAGGTTTCAAGGTTCCCATGACTTTACATGAATCGGAAATTGTAAATATCACGAATTACACGTTTGTGTTGGCCGAGCAACTAAGTGGAGAACAGCTTATGAACTTCATGAAATATTCAAATCTTATAGTTCTCGGTCCGCATAACGATATCGAGGAGTTGTCACTTCAATTACTCGATAAGGACTTTATTTACCCCTCTGGCTCACCAAACTGGAGTAGTATATCAGGCTCTGCCTTCTACCCGTATTACCTCAACCCGTTATCTGTTAAAAACAACTTACTCATAGATTGGAGCGGCGATATGGCCTATGGTAATGTGCTAACAACCACTAGTAATGAAGGAGCTTCCCTTGAAATACCCATCAGCATCAACTCTTCCGGGGAGTATGAGATCTGGTTTAGGGTTCTGAAAAGTCCATTGAGTGGTTTGATCACAATTAACCTACAAGGCAGGCTTTATAACGTCAGTACGATGGCTAATGATGCTTATCTTGACTGGATCAAGATAGCTGATGTAAAGTTTAAAAGAGGGAGATATCATATGCTAGTGACAAACTCGAAGGGTCTAAATGCAATTAACGCAATTCTAGTTGAACCCAAAGTTAAGATAGAAGAAACCGTAAGCAACGTTTATTCGATGATAAAGGGAAAAACCATCATTAAAGTGGATAAGGAGTTCTATAAAATTCCCCTCCTTGCCGATCAGCAGGCGTGGCCTAGTGAATTTATCAGCGGTATCAAGCCCATGGGGTTAGACTGGATCGCCGACGGAAGATACGTCGCCCAAATTTTTGTCCCAAACAGACCTGAAATACATGCTGTAGAATTATGGCTAGCGCGCTATAACCCAACCGCAAACTTGCTTGTTGAGTTGGTGCCTGTAATTAACGGTATGCCTGAGATAAATCGAGTTCTCGCTAAAGCAGAAGTTCCGCCACAACGTATGGGATACGTAGCGAGTGGCCCTGTTAAGGTCAACCTAGTGTATGAAAACCTAACAGTGGGGAAACCCTATGCTATAGTCTTGAAACAGAAAAATGATAGTGGAACGAAGTGGGGGGAAGGCGATGCTATTTACTTCGCTTATTTCACGTGGAATTTAGATGCCTATCCTCATGGTTATCCCTCAATTAGCGACGACCAAGGAAAAAGCTGGCATAAGTGGCACAGCGAAGGAGATTTGCTCTTTAAAATTTACGTTCCAGGCAATACGGAAAGGACTTATAATTTACTTGAATCACAGTTTTCTAAAACAGTGATATATATTTGGAATGCATCCATAAATGAGTTTTCAATACTAAATAACCCCCTATACGAGGAAGAGGAAAGGATGAGCCTTAATTTTGAACTTTGCTATCCAGGCATGTATCATGTTGTAATAAACGCATCTAAGCCATTTGTGTTGGCACTATCTGAGAGGTATGATCCATTATGGCAAGTAAATATTAAAGATACGATACATTTGCCTTTGCTGTCAACCATGAATGGCTATTACGTGAACAAGACTGGTGAATTTGAAATGGTAATCGAATATGCTATGAACGCACCTTTCGAACTGGGTAAGCGGCTCTCTTTGTTGTCTATAATTGGAATGACAATCTTGCTAGCACTACTGGAGCTAAAGCCACTTGATAAATGGAGGGAATACCGCTAGTCATGTCGCATCCATATGTTTACCATACAATAGTTCTTCAAGAAATCCCACATCTGACTAAAAAGGTTGTGCTGGATGTTAGCGCGCGCAATAGTCTTAAACTATAACGAAACATGGTTCATAAAGTGAGGGGGAAATTATACAGCTTAATTATGTGATTTACGGCCTTAAGCATCCTAAAAGGGTTCTAGACTTCTTAATTAAGGGGAGGAAATTAGCTAAACTGTTATGCTGTTCCGTGGATGAAGTTAAGTTTTATTTAAAAGAACTTGATGAAATTCAGCTAATTCATGCACTGCAGTCAGAACTGAGGAGGTATAATTTCCCATTAGGCACCATGCTTAGTCCCTTAAGGGCGCCAATTCTTTACACTATTGTGAGGGTATTAAAACCATCAACCGTCGTTGAAACTGGTGTAGCTAGCGGAGTTTCCACAACATTGATTTTAAAGGCTCTTTCATTAAACCACAAGGGGTGCCTTTTCTCCATCGACATGCCAAATCTCGACCCCCTCGCCAGATTGCCAGAAGGGAAAAATGTTGGCTGGCTTGTACCAAATGATTTGAAGGAGAGATGGCACCTCACTCTAGGTTTATCAAAAGATAAGCTTAAACCTCTTCTTCAAGAATTAGGCTCAATAGATTTATTCCTCCACGATAGTGAGCACAGCTACGAGAACATGATGTTTGAGTTTAAAACAGCCTATTCCTTCTTGAGAAAAGGAGGAATTTTGTTAGCAGATGATATAACTGTTAATAATGCTTTCAGAGATTTTGTGCGAATGAATAAACCAGATTATTGGACTACCTTCGGCGGACTGGGAGCTGTAAGAAAGTAGGATCATGTTTGAACCCAAAGAATCCGTAGCCAAAAGATACAGTCAACAGCAATTATCTCTTCACGACTCTCATACGAAGATAATTTCGATGATAGCGTAATATTAAATATAGTGTTGTCGAGAATGACATTATATAAGAGTTGCTCATGTTATTCAAAGATACCTTCCAGCTCACTTGAGTGGAAGTGAAGATACATACAGCTAATATCCGAGGGGCTCGTAGAAAGTGGCTTTAAAGTTGAAGTACTTACTTCAAATGCATACGAGTAGGATGCTTTTGTTTTTCCGTTTAGAAAGAAAATTCGGGAGTGATAAGATTCCCTATACACTATGAAGTATACGCAATACTAGCATTAATGCGCTTAATACTATCAAAACTAAGTGTTAAAATTGATATTCTAAGTTTATTGACAAGTAGGCCTTTCATTCCAGACATCTACTTTTATATCAAAAACTCCGATTATAAGATAGTTCACGCTACACTTTTCCCTTTTGCAATAGTTTGTTTTCTTGGTTGGCGAGTCGTAAAGCGGGCATACCCTTCATAGTAACGCCACTTTTCCATATAAAAGTTGAAAAATACTACAAAATACTACAATAAGTACCAGAAACAAATTTTAGTGAACTCTGAAGGGATTATGGATTTCAATTATTACAATTACAATATTATTGCTTTTTTCTTGATATGCATCATACTCAATGTTAGAGCTAAGATAGCAGAATAACAATTTAAATGTTAAATTGATGAGTAAAAGAAGTAAGATTCGTGTTTTATTCGCTCCTCTCGCCTTTAGTATTAGTGATTGGATACCGTCAGAGCCTTTAGTAGCTTATAAATTTCTCTCATTTCTTAGCGAACTCAATATAGACATTTGCGCAATTGTAAATAAGGCATTCGTTAATAAGCCAATTAACAGGCTTAAACTTCTTGAGACTAGGATTTCGGCTGACGGAGGGCTTCTTGAGCGTTCCCTTTTCAGGTTCTTCACTCTTTGGAAGGCATTGCAGGTAATTAAGGACGAAAACATCAATGTAATTCACCAAATGTACGGGCTTCCGATCAACTTCCTTGCTGATCACAAATATAGGGGTGATAGGGCGTTCGTGATAGGGCCTCTCTTCCACGATGAGTATTCTCCCAAGGCGTCTGATGCCATGTTCAATGATGAAGGTTATCCGCCTATCGGTCCCCTAGACTTCGTTGATTATTCATTAAAGGTTAAACATGAAGTTAAAGCTTTCAGGATCAGAAGAGCATTAGTCTCATCTACCATGAAATTTCTAGAGCCCCTTTTTGAAATACTAATACATGAAACGCTACATAATGCAGACATCATTATAGCGGCCACAGAAAGCGCAAAGCGATTTTATGGAAAGTTTAGCGATGGTAGGAAGATGAGGGTTATTCCTGAGGCGTAGATGTAAGCGAATTTACATATACGCAACCACCGAACACGCATGAGTTGTTGGCCGTTGGCAGTCTTTTTAGGCGTGAAGGCTTTGAATACCTCATTAAAGCGATGCCCAAAGTCGTTAAGGAATTCCCAGATGCTAAATTACACATCGTGGGCTCAGGCCCAGAAAAGCAATCCTTAGTAATCCTTTCAAGAAAGCTTGACATATCAGGGCACATCATTTTCCACGGCTATGTTAGTAGGGATGAGCTTTATCGGCTATATAAAATGTGCAGGGTCTTAATATGCTCGGCGCTACTTAAGGGTCAAGGAATAGCGCAACTTGAAGCCATGGCAAGTGGAAGGCCAGTAATTGCTACAGATACTGCGGGCTATCGTGAGACTATAATAGATGGTAGGAATGGCTTCTTAGTTCCTCGTGCGGATCCAAGCTCCATCGCTGAAGCCACCTGTAAATTGTTGAATGATTATGAGCTCTGCCGTAAGATGGGGTTAGAGGGTAGGCGTTTAGTTGAGGGAAAATATGATTGGAGAATTATAGTAAAACAGTACTACAAGATCTACGAAGAAATTGCTGGAAGATGATTTCACCTTGAGTATAGATTACAATAAAACCTGGGAGGACTACGAAAAGGGAATATGGCTGTTAGATAGCTATAGGTATCTAAAGTCATATAAGCTCCTCGAAGGAGAAAAGATAGGTAAGTTGCTTGGAATAGCGCGCGCTAACATTTGTACGATACTGACCACTTTATTAGGGAGGTCTACAGAGTATTGAAAGGCGGCGGAGTTTTCATTCTATCCACCCCCAAACTTAGCATCGTTAATTAATAGGTTTAGGTTGCTCTTCGGGTTACAGCCACGTTACGTCCAATTCAGCGCTGAGGGGCCAGGTCACATCAGGTATTACACTGTCGGGACGCTTAAAAAGCAGTTGATGAAGCATGGCTTCGTTAGCGCGCGCTCCTTAGCTTTCCCGATCTGTTTCCGAAGAAGCCCTTGAGGAGATACATTTTAAGTTATCTCAGAACAATTTTCCCGACGTTCAGCGAGAACATCATAGTTAAGGCGAGGAAGCCGAGGAGCTGAGTGTAGATTGAGGGTTTTAGCAGCTCCAGCATGCTACCTCATAAGTGATGAAACGGGTAGCGACCCAACAGCAATATATGAACTCATACGCTCGCTGAGTTTAAACCATGGTGTAAGCATTTATGCTATTGCTAATAAAGTTAGGATTCATAATCCCTTACCTATTAAAGTGAAGCTTGCTGAACTTAATGTTGATTATGGAGGCAGTTTGATCGAGCAAATCGTCTTCACTTTAAAGTATTATAAAGAGGAAAAGAGGCTCATGAGAAGGGAAAAATTTGATATACTTCATCACATGTCCCCTCCTTCATTTGGAAGTACATTCGATCCCTTAGTCGCATTTGATAAAGTTGACCTACCTTTCGTTTTAGGTCCTGCAATGCATAATGTTCCCTTACCAGCAGAGCTTATGGAGGATCTTAAGCTTATGAAGTTCGGCCATAGCTGGGGGGATTTAAAATCTAATATTGAAGTTGCTAGAGATCGAATATTAAATGCGTCCTTATCGAAGTTTAAAAGTCTGATTGCTCACTGGTTTCTCGAGACGGTAGATAGGGCTGACGCCATAATTGTTGTCAATAATTTTACGAGGAGAGCTTATGAGAAGATTACAAACCCCAAGAAGGTTAAAGTGATACCTTACGGCGTCAATTCAGAAAAATTTCCCTATGACCCTCCACCGAGGAACTATGACATCGTTACACTTGGAGGACTTTACAAGAGGAGAGGAGTACATCACCTCATCATGGCTATGCCTAAAATCGTTAAGGAATTCCCTGAGACAAAGTTACACATAGCTGGGGATGGACCTCAAAAAATAAACCTTCTTAGGCTCTCTAAGGAATTAGGTATTAGCAGTAACATCATATTTCACGGCCTTATCCCCCACACTAAGGTTGCCGATCTTTACAAAGCATGTAGAGTGGTGGTTCTTCCCACCTTGCATGAGTGCTTCGGTTTGGTTCTTCTCGAAGGTATGTCCTCCGGCCGTCCAGTCGTTGCTACCGATGCTATTGGCCCCCGTGAAATAGTCGTTAACGGCAAAAATGGTTACATAGTCCCGATGGGAGATCCCGATGCATTAGCAGAAGCCATATGCAAGCTGTTAGGAGACTACGACCTCTCCTATAGAATGGGGCTAGAAGGGAGACGTTTAGTAGAAGAGAGATATGACTGGAAAATCATCGCAAGGCAATACTATGAAATTTATGAAAAGCTCGCTTACAGTTAATATAGTGTGTTAGTGTAACTCTAAGATGCGCTATGATGTTGCTATAGCAAGGTAATAATCGATGGAACCTTATGAGAAGAATTACTTTGAGAAGTATTACAAGGGGTATAAATTTGAGAGTATACGTTTCTATGCATATAGAATGACTCGGGCTTTGGTCGAAATTCTTAAGCCTAAAAGAGTTTTAGATGTCGGTTGTGCAAGAGGATTTCATGTTCTCTTTC
>Ga0080004_1164771_pt1 | contig 20805 bp, 26 predicted proteins | sample WasSprMetagenome_FD_69207 | JGI IMG/M metagenome (GOLD analysis project Ga0080004, IMG submission 69207) | Sulfidic aquatic microbial communities from Washburn Spring, Yellowstone National Park, USA - WS (SPADES assembly) (version 2) | ecosystem: Environmental > Aquatic > Thermal springs > Hot...
TAGTGCTAATTGCATATAAAGTATTTACTTTAAATGGTATCCTGTTTTCCAATGAGCATTGGAGTATCTAAACCTTTATATACAATTTTACCTATACTTATGATAGGTAATTGGCAATGGGAGAGGTTACAGTTCTTACTAAAGCTACATCGAGAAGTAGGTCTTTAAGAACAACTATCCCCATTGGAATTGTTAAGCAATTTAATCTTTCAGTGGGTGATAAGCTTAGTTGGGAGATTAGGGCTGAGGGTGGAGATCTTATAATTGTTGTTAAACCATTAAAAAATAGAGGTTGAAGAGGGGTGGGAGGAGTATGGTTAAGTGTCCTTATTGTGGTTTTGAGGGGGAGTTTAAGAGTTTAAAGACGTGGAGATTTAGGTTTTACGATGTTGAGAAATTGGAGTGCCCGAACTGTAGGGGGATATTCAATCATTATCATGGTTTAAGTCCTAGGGGCAATAAGATGTCAGAATTCGTTATAAGGATTAAGCCTAAAACCTCTGGTGGTGTTGTGTGAGCTCCCGTGTTACAACTCCCCCCGTGGATATAGATGGCATTGTAGCTTGCTTTAAGAACTCTATTATGAGGGCTCGTAGCGAAGAGGATGTTAGGGTATGGGTTTCTAGATGTATTGAAGAACTTATCCTAAAACCTTTGGGTATAATGCAAGTTGGTAAGTATGAGTATACCTTGATATCTGGTGCTAGAGTTGATGCACTTTACGGGCATGTGGTTATCGAATATAAAGCACCAGGTAAACTCTCTACTCAAAGTGATATTCAAAGAGCTAGGGAGCAAGTTATAAGATACATAACGCAAGAGGCTGGTAACAAGGCTGAGTATGCAAGATACTTGGGGGTTATAATTAGCGATAAGATTGCCTTCGTTAAATACGACCAAAGAACCGATACATGGATTTTGAGAGGCCCCTACGATATTAGAAGGGAAGTAATAGTTAAGTTCGTAGAAGCTCTAAGAGGCCTCAGGAGGAAGCCTCTAGATGTGGAGCATCTGCTAAGCGACTTTGGACCTAAATCTGAGGTTACAATTAAATTGGTTAGGGCATTTTATGATATGATAATCAGCCTTAAGGATGATAGTAGAGCTAAACTATTATTCAGCGATTGGATGAGGCTCTTCAGACAGGCAACTGGATATAGACCTGAAGAGTTGGAGGAACTTCCAAAGTTAGCCTCCGAATATGGGATTCAAGGAAGCGTAAATTATGATGCATTAATATTCTCTATACACACATTCTATGCTCTACTGCTAAAGCTAATAGCAGCAGAAATAACATACCTTTATGGTGGAGGGAAATTCTACAGGTCGTATATAGCTGAACTGGATGACGCATACTCCAAAGGAGGTTTAGATGAATTAAAGAGGACTCTACAAGAACTTGAAAGTGGGGGTATATTCAAGAGGTTATTAAGCATTGAAAACTTCCTCGAAGGAGACTACTTCTCTTGGTATTTAGATGTATTCGACAAAAACTTAGCAGACCTAATAGCGGAACTTGCTAGGCAACTATCTGATTACGAGATTGCCACACCACAATTAGAACCAGAATTTGCAAGAGACCTTCTTAAGAGACTATACCAAAACCTAGTACCAAGCGACCTAAGACATAGACTAGGAGAATTCTACACACCAGACTGGCTAGCCAACTACCTACTCGACGAAGTTGGATTAAGCTTCGAAAACCTCAACAAAATCGGCGAAGAAGACCCTCTAAAGCCCCTAAATATTAGAGTCCTAGACCCCGCATGCGGCTCAGGCACCTTCCTAGTACTCTACATAAGTAGGCTTAGAAGATACGCTGAAGAGCACTACCTAACCGATATGCTCTTAAGATATGTATTAGACAACGTTGTAGGTTTTGACCTAAACCCACTAGCAGTATTAACCGCTAGAACAAACTACCTACTGGCAATAGCAGACCTCTTAGCCTACAGCACCGGAACAGTAGAGATACCAATATACTTAGTTGACTCAATAATGATCGAAAAGCGGGTTACGCCAGTCGGAGAAAATACATATATCTTGAGGACTAGTGCTGGAGACTTTGAAATACCCATTAGTGTAGCTGAAAAGAAGGTGCTAGCGAACATACTTGCTGAGATTACCAGATGCCTTGAAAATAAATATAGTACAAAAGAGTTTAAAATGAGATTGGAATCAGTCTACAAGCTAAACTCAAAAGAACTCAACATTTTAGTTGAACTTTACGGGAAGCTACTAAAATTGGAGGAGGAAGGCAAGAATAAAGTATGGGTAGCAATAATAAGAAATGCTTTCGCCCCTATGCTCAAAGGTAAATTCAACTACGTAGTAGGCAATCCGCCATGGGTTAACTGGGACAACTTACCAGAATCCTATAGAGAGGCCAGCAAAATTCTATGGGACTTATATAATTTACTTAAAATTCGTAAAACTGGAGGTTTCAAAAAAGATCTGGCAATGCTTTTCTTAGTCAGATGTTTTGACCTGTACCTAGAAGAAGGCGGTAAACTGGGCTTTCTCGTGCCCTTCACAGTATTCAAGACACAAGCAGGCGCTGGTTTCAGAGGGTTCTTAGCCTCTAAGACAAAAATACACGCAATATATGACTTAGTAACGCTCTACCCGTTTGAAGGAGCGACGAATAGGACAGCAGCTGTAGTTGTTGAAAAGGTTAGCGGGATAAATCTAAATAAGCTACCTAACGAGAAAAAAGAAGCAAGCGCAAAAGCTCTAGCTAAAGCATTTGAGGAAAACATGAAGGGAGTAAGGCATGTAATATGGGTAAATCCCAGTGGTAAACCCATACCCACAGACAAACCTCTAGATGAGGTCCTCAAAGAAACCAAGAGATACGAGGCCATTATGATCCCCATAGAATCCAAAAAACCTGAATCACCATGGATGCAAATAACACCTAAAGCTACAGAAGTTATTAAAAAATTGCTGAAAGGATATCAGCATTACGAAGCACATGCTGGTGTTCTGGCTGCTTTAAACCAAGTATACTATGTTAAAATAAAGAGTAAAACTTCAGATGGAAAGCTAATAATAACAAACCCGCCTGAACCAGGACAAAAGAAGGAAGTTAAGCAGATAGAAGCTGTTGTCGAGCCCAACTTAGTTTATCCGCTAATAAGAGGCAGGGATGTGAAAAAATGGTATGTGGATTTCAAAGAAAGATATATAATTCTACCACATTATGAGAATGGCAAACCTATACCGCATAGTGATATGAAAACTAAATATCCTTATACATGGGCGTACTTTTATCAATTCTATAATGACTTGATAAATAGAAGTGGAGGTTTTCTAAAAGAAAAATTAGCGCCCTATAAGAAGTATCCATTAGAATATGCTGAACGATTAACAATTCCATTCTACTATGTTATGAATAAAGTTGAGGTATCATTAGCACCCTATAAGGTTGTGTGGAAGAGAATTGCTGGTGCTATTACTGGGAAGGCTGTGAGTTTTGCGTGTGCTGTTGTGGAGCCTATAAACGGTAGGCCTGTTATTCCAGATGATAGCACTATACTGGTGGTAGCTAACAGTCCTGAGGAAGCATATTATGTGGCTGGTTTCTTAAATTCTATTATAGCAAGGACTATCATAGCATCCTATACTTATGAGTTAAGGCAGGAAACTCATATAGCTGATGTCATTAAGATTCCAAGGTTTAATCCAAATAATGATATACATAGGAGGATTGCTGAGCTTTCTAGGAAGACTCATGAGCTTGCTAGATGTGTTTATGCTGGTGTTAAGCCTGATTATTGTAGGGGTATTGATGCTGAGGAGGAGCTTAAGAAGGTTGAGGGGGAGTTGGATTTGGCTGTGGCTCAGCTTTTCGGGCTTTCTAAGGATGATCTTAGTGAGTTTGAGAAGCTTATGGTTATCCTTTCTGGTGGGGAGCTTCCGGTTGAGGAGGAGGTTGAGTTGCCTGAGGAGCCTAAGGTTTCCGTGCTTAACACTTTACTACCTCCTAATGTGCAGTCTTACATTGAGGTTGATGTTGTAAATCCATCTGGTGAAGAGCTGGAAGTGGTTTATGAGTTTCCTTGGGGTAAAGGTTCCTTTAAAATCGTTGAGGGTAAGTGTAGAATAGATGTTCCGCCGCTAAAGCCTGGGAAATATGGTGGCGTGATAAGGTATTGTTGGGGTGGTGTTGAGAGGGTTATTGATGTTAATGTTGAGGTGTCGGAGCCTCCTGGTCCGAGGAGGCAGAGGAAATTGGTATTAGGTGATGGGTGATATTATGAGTGAATTGTTTAATAAGGTTAGGAAGTATTTTGGTGATTATGCTGTTGATAAGAGGCTTGCATATGAGCTTGAGTTGGCTAAGCTTCCAAGGTATGTTGCTGAATTCTTGATTTCTGAATTTATGAATCGTAGTGGTAATTGGGAAGCTGAGCTTAGGGATTTCATTAGAAATCACTATTATGAGCCTGAGGAGAAGGAGGTTGTTAAGCATAGGTTGGTTGTGGATGGGTTGGTGGAGCTTATTGATGAGTTGAGGGTTATCGTGGATATTGAGACGGGCACGCATGTGGGTGTTATACAGGCACTTGACATTTGGGCTGAAGTCCCCATAGATATTGTTGAGAGGAATAAGGCTACTCTGGTGACTGGTATGTGGGGTCTTATAACTCTTATGAGGACAAATGAGGTTAAGGAGGTTTTTGGTAGACCTATAGGGGCTGCTGTTACAGAGTTTCAACCTTTCCAATCACCAGACACTGACCCGAAGATACTGGAGGAGGCTAGGCAACATTTCACTTTTGATGAGTGGCTTGATGTCTTGATAAATACTATAGGGCTTGACCCCAGCGTCTATAATCCAAGGCAAAAGATACTTCTACTCTCAAGGCTTGTACCAGTTATTGAAGGTAATGTTAATATGGTTGAGTTTGGACCTAGACAAACTGGTAAAACGTACCTATATAGGAATTTGAGCAACTACGTTAGAATAATATCAGGTGGCAACATATCGCCAGCAGCTCTCTTCTACAATTTGAGGACTAGGGTTCCCGGGGAGCTTGTTGTTAAAGACTTAGTTGTCTTTGATGAAGTTAGTAAGGTGAGGTTTCCAAATCCCGATGAAATGATGGGTAAACTTAAGGATTATATGGAGAGTGGTGTGTTCGAGAGGGGTGATAAGAAGGCTGTCTCCGATGCATCACTGGTATTTATGGGTAACATATCAGTTGAAATGGTTTCCGAAGGCTATATACCCGTAGAAGACTTAACCTATGTACTTCCAGAGCCCATGAGAGACTCAGCCTTCATAGATAGGGTGCATGGACTCATACCAGGATGGGAACTTCCAAAAATATCTCAAGCAAAATATCACTTATCAAAAGGCTATGGGATAGCTTCAGACTACTTCGCAGAAGCCTTACACTCCATGAGGAAGGAAAGCCTTGTCAGCATGGTCTCCAAACACATAGACCTCTCAGAAAACTTCAAGATAAGAGATGAAAAGAGCGTGAAGAAGATCATGAGCGGCTTACTAAAACTCCTATTCCCAAACAAAACATTCGATAAAAAAGACATCGAAAAAATAGCAAATGCAGCGCTCGAATATAGGCAGAGGGTAAGAGACTGGCTACACAAAATAAACCCCGGAGAATTCCCAAAAGAGAGACTTACTGTTACTGTGAGAACTTAACAAGGTTTGAAACAATTGAGCTTAAGGTGATTTTTAGTACTATGAGTATGCTTTGTTCTATATATAATGAAGTAATGAAACCAGTTAATGTAGAAGGATATTGAAAACAATGTAGTTTATCATTAGAGATATCTATTATAGTTGGTTTATGAGAGGAATGTTTAATGCCGAGTTTAAGTATCTATTGAATTTCTGCATATGGCAATTGTTAATTGTTTTTTAATAACTTTGAGTTTTTATTGGTAAAGTTTTATATAATTTCTGTTTGACATATTCATTTGTAGAAGTTGTTATGCCGAAATTTTGGATCGCTTCTGGTCCTCCTGAGTATTGGAAGGTTGCTTTTGAGATGGGGAGGATTTGGGGTGTGACTTATAAGAAGTCTACTCAGTGGAAGAAGCTGTCCAGTGGCGATTACATCTTGTTTTATGCGAATAAGCCTGTAAGTGGCGTTATCGGTTATGGTGTTGTTAAAACGAAGTTTAGGCAGGATAAGCCGCTTTGGCCTCGTGAAATTGAAGAGGGGAAAGTTATATGGCCATACAGATTTGAATTTGACGTTGAATATTGTCTTCCACAAGATGAGTGGGAGAAACGTAGGGTTACATCAAATTATATTGCAGGTGCTGCGATAGGAGGATTAAAACAAATTAGGGAGGAGGAAGCTCAGAAAATCATTAATGAACTAGTTCCGGCTAAGCCGCCTTCACCCTTAGATGGAATTAATAGTATTGAGAATTCATTGAAGAAAGTTCTTGAATCAGCAAAGCTATCATTTCCTATAACTCATGAATGTGTTGAGCTGATGTTGCTTAGAATAGGTAAACAGCTTGGATTTCACATCTATACGGCTGATCCTTCACGAACATGTGATGGTATCAGCCTTAAAGAGTTAGCTGATATGGATAGGGATTACTTGAAGAGATATGCTGGTGATCAGTTCCTTGATTCTCTGAGTAGAGTTGATGTTATATGGCATAGATCAGGAGAGGCTTTTTACGTGTTTGAGATAGTTATTGGTGGAAATATGAAAGAAGCTTTAGTTAGGCTTTTAAGCGTTATTGAGCTTAATGCTAAGATGTTTGTAGTGGCAACTGAAGATAGAGAACGTGAATATAGGGAGCTAATCAAAATGCCTGGGCTAAATATTATTATGGGTAGATGCGATTTCATATCAATACCTCAGTTGATTAGAATGTATGTACTAACCAACTTATGGAGGGAGTCTGTAGACAAGTTGAAGCTTCCTTTTATAGGTGGATGATGAGCGAGTCGAGTTTATGCTTCTATTAGTCCTTTTAGGAATCCTTTTATTGCTGGTAGTGTTACGTGTTTTGCTGTTTCAAGCATGGCTGGCTTCGTTATTTCTGGGAGTTCGAATATTAGTCCATCCCTTTTCAGTTGTTCTCTTAGCATATTTACGTTTTCCACAAGCCTCCCAATCTGCTCCAGATATGCTGATAAAGAGTTTAGGTAGCCTATGAGTTTGAATAGGCTTGCTAGGGCTTCATCGTCACTTTTCCCCTTGAATGTTTCCATGTAGCTTTGTATTGGCTGTAAATCCTCTAAAATCTTCTCCAAAGCTTCAGCCATCCTCAATAGTGGGGTAGCCTGCATCTTAACCCTCCCAAGTTCACTACCCAAAAATGCACCATACCTACGCACAGTAAACAATGTCAAACGCCTATAAACTTCACCAACATCCCAACTCATACCCACCATCACCCTAACCTAATATCCAAATAATTACCAACACTACATTATCCAGCCAGTAATATCTTAGTTTAATCAAGTATAAAAAGGAGTCTTCCCACCATAAACGTTACATTTTCATAGTTTTAAGACCACAAGAATTAGCGAGCCGAATAATCATTTTAATCATTAATATTAGTTATGTTTTTGCTAAGCACATCCTCATTTTCACAGCTCAAATGATTAACCGCAAACAAATTATAACTTAAAATCAACATAAATTAATAGGAAAGGTGAATTGTTATCGGACATTCTTATCATAGTTTTGTTGAAGACTGTAAGGTTTTTCCTATTAAGCTAAATGAGAGTGCTGAAAAAGAGTTAGAAGGACGGAGGGAAGAGCTTTTTGCTCAATATAGAGAGAAATGTGGTTTTTATGTATTAAAAGATGAAATTACTGAGGAGATTAAGAAAGTTTACCTCGAAGATCGTAAGAGAGGTTGGCGTCCATCTTTATCGTCTATATTACCCAGACAAGTGGTATTTTTTAAACATTCTTTACCTTTGAAAATACTTGCTTTCTCTGATTATCGGGTGCATGATTTTAAACCATTAATTGAGTATGTAAGAAATTTAGAGGAGAAGCCAGATATAATTGTATACGCAGGTGATGACATAAGGAGATTCTGTCCATTTCCACTAGACATTATAACACTTAGAAACCCCACCGAGAATTGTAAATATCCTCCAATATTAGAAAATGTGAATGAATATTTTAATTGTGAAGATAAATATCTACTTTCACGTTCATATGGTTTCATACTTCGGCTTCCAAAAAATCTTAAGATTGATGTTAAGGATAAAGTAGAACAGATTAGAGATACAATCCGTTTAATAATTCAAACACTTGAAAAAAGTGGTTCAGAAGTTCTTCAAGAACTCAGGAACTTTATTCAAAAAATGCCTATTCAAATAGATATATTTATGACTAATGGAAATTCCATATCTAACGAAAAGATAATTTCACTTATTGATGTTCAGACACAACTGGAGATTTATAGATTTGGAATGCGCGAAGAAAACTCGCAACCTAGATTATCACTTTGGAACGATTTTTACATTTTCTATATATTGTATGGAGATGCAGATCTAAGCAAAATGCATTTTAGTCAATTGAAAAGTGATGAGAAATACGTTTATTATTTTATACCAAATCCAGACCAGCCTGAGAGAAACATATTTGAAGAGTTAGCGAAGTATTCGCGATACGGTGTACTTGCAATTTTAGGTAATGATGAGGAAAAAATAGTTAGGACATGGATTCGTGGGGAGAAGGTGTATGAACTTTTCACCTCATTAGTTAAAATAGGCCCCGTACTTTTTGTTGGTTTAGAAGGATCTACTTGTGAAATGGGGCCTAATAGTAAGTATCTGGAGTCCGACTTTAAGTTGAGATTGGAATTCGTCCAAAAGATGGCGACAAAGGACGAGATGATGGTGATAGTGTCTCATGCGCCACCTAGGGGTGTTCTCGATAGAGCAATACGATATGGAGAAGGGTCTATTGGAAGTATGGCATTAAGAGATTTTGTAGAGGAAGAGCCTAGGGTTTGCCTTGTAATTTGTGGGCATGCACATAATTGTGGTGGACGTTTTGAAGCGTTGAATAATGCAATTGTCGTAAACGTAAGTTCACATGATGATCCATTCAGTAGAGCAAACATGGCATGGATAACAATTGACGAAGAGAGAAAGGTTCATGTTGATTTAAGAAGTTTACCCTCATTAATTGAGTATATAATTACTGAAAATGGACGGGACGTTATAGAGAAACTCAAGAACATATGCTATCTAAGCGATGTGGAAGCGCGATTGTTTATTAGTTACGCTAAAAAGTATAAGGATTTGTTTGAACATTTATCAGAACTGGCAACAATTAAGTATAGGTACGGATTGCCATGGAAACTTGTATTAATATTATATGAAAAAGGAGTAAGAAAAGTATCTCAACTTAATGAGCAAATATTCCTCAATATCTATCCATATACTTCTGGTATTTATCGTATGCATTGGAAGAGGGCTTATACGAAATTTATGAGAGAGAAGTCTAATGGAGTCTACTTAATGTACCCATTGCCAATAACTAAAAATGATAAGATAATCATTTTTGACACAGAATATAGCCTCGAAAGAGGTGTACTTTATGGATTTTTAGAGTTTTCCAATGGGGAAATTAAGCATTTCTGGTTTAATGAAGAGGAAAGAGCTTTAGAATACATTCAATTAAAGATGAAAGAAAACTACATTTTTGTCCATTGGGGAGGTGCGGATAAAAAGTTGCTACTTAATGAACTTGGAGTAAATCCGCAAACATTTAACCTCCTCTACTTCTGCCAAACCTCACTTGTAGCTCCAATAGATTCAACAACCTTAAAGGATGTTCATGATGCGTTATGTGGACATGTGGAAGATGAGTGGTGGAAAAACAATTTCTATGATATTAGTGGACTTCATAAATTAGTTTTCTGCAATAGAATATTAGGAGACCCCACAGACACTTCATCCCGAAATTCTCTCTTAGAAGCAAATAAAGCAGACATAATAGCCCTCAGAAAAGTTTTGGAAGCATTATTCAACCTGCCAGTTAAATCCAGAACTGAAATTAAGTAAAACTCAAAATGCAAGACTATAACCAACCGGTTCTATCCATGAAGAAGAAAGTAATTTAATTTTACACATTTAACTAGCATTTTTCATAGCTTTGCTTTCAGTTCTTATTCTAATAAAAAGGGTCCTCTTTATGATTTCTATGAAAGGATTAGTAAAACGTGAGTGAAAAATGAATCGCTGACGGTACATGACGCCATCCAAAGAACATCGTTTGATAGTATCAATAAAAATATATGGTGGCTTAGCGAAAGCATGATTAAAGTGAGGGGGGATGCCCATATTTAAAGATCATATTAAGATTTGTAGGAGGCTTGGTTTGTCACGAGAGATTTGTGAATAAGTGGAAAAGTTATGGAAAATTTTGTTATGTTAGGTGATTGAAATGTTTTATGGTGCTGTAAGGGTTTATGTTGACTTAGCTACTATCAAAAAGATATTGTTAAGGGAGGGTTTCTATGATCCAGGTATTTTACAAGCATGAAAGGAGGGGCAAGTATTCGGTTTAGCTAAGCCTTTGGAAGAAATGCTTGAAGTTCATGTTAGAGGCTATGTGGATAATACTCTCGATGCTGAAATAGAGTTGTCACGCGAGTATTTGGAGCATCCTTATGATGTACAACCATTTTATGACTACCTCACGAACATTCTGGGAAAATACAACATCCCATATGAAATTGTAAAACTCATTCCTCCAGATCCGCAATATCTTCGAGTACCCAAAAATCCAACTAAATGGAAGCCTTAACTGAACTGATCTATACACACTTCCAATATAAGGAAGGCTAGCATAACGCTCCCAGTTTCATAGCTGTATATTTAAGGTATATCTAGTGCAACTTTAATTGCATTCCTATATTCTTTAACTTCCTCGATTTTAAAAGGTGTCTGTTTGTTTTCTAATAGTCTTCTTAAGTTTCTGATTATGTGTTCCATATTTTCGGAAACCATTTCCCATGGTTTGAAAACTTTAATTTTATCTGATGGAAATGTAGTGGCAAGATAGCTTTGTGGTAGTTTTAGCTTTTCAATGGTTTCCCAGATTAATGTAGTGTAATTCTCAATTTTTCTTTACTTATATTTTCATCGAATACATGCCACAAACATACGGCATCAAAACCATAAATTAGATTTCTTAACGGTTGGCCAAATTCCCTGTAAGCTCGTCGAAGCCTCTTGTCTAAATTTTTGCTTGGCTTAAAAAATTTGATTTCAACAGCTGCAATTAAATTTCCATCTCCCCTTTTATTCGACCAGTCTTCGAATACAAAAATTAGGTCTGGCTCTATCAGTGGCCAGTAAACTTTCTTTCCATACCATTTCTCAACAGTCTCCCTAAATTTTCTCTTCTTTAAAATACCGCCCTTTTCAACTTTTCTTAATCCATAGATTTCCATTGATGTTATAATTTGATATAATCTATTTGTTACTTTTACTTCAAGTGCATTATTATCTGTTCTTTTCAAACTCATTTCATCACCTTATGTACAAAATTAGTTATTCTAATAATATTTTTCGAATTCCTAGTAATTAAATATCTTAGCTATGAAGTCGGAGCTTTATGGAAAATTATTGTTTACTTTTAACTGGTACTTCCAATCTTTCTTGAATTTCCTTTTGCGTAAGTACCTCAGTAGCTCTCATAAGAGGAGCAACTATATTTTCAATTACTTGTCTTATTGTTTGAGCAACGTTTTCAGGCCTATTCATCAGTTTCTGCGATTCTTGTTCAACGAACCTACGCATTGCTTCACGAATTGCTTCAGTTCTTGTGTATCCGCATGCCTCTGCTACTTCATCAAACCGTTTAAGGAAGGGTTCAAGGACCTTAAACGTGACTTGTACCATCTTACCGCTAATCTTCCCCTTCTTAGATCTCACATAATTCACCAATGAATGTAAGTTAAAAACATTATTTTATAAATCTATTGCATTACTAACCTTGTAAAGTAAAGGTTTTAATTAGCATTTTTTAAACTATCTAAAAAATTTAAATTGCTCCTTTTCTCCATTATTACATGTGGTGGAGGAAAAAAATGGAGAGGAGTATGGAGTTTGTAATGAAAGTTATGGCTGGAGCCTTAATTTTTGGCTCATTATTGCTATTCACAAAAGCCATCTTTGATGCGCTCTTTAATGATATAAGTGCTTCGACATCGAAAGGCAAGTTGTTAGCTAGGAAGGAGAGATATGTGACAGAAAGAACGGAGTATTACGAAGGGGGTATCGAATACACGCGTGAAGAACTATTGAAGACTGAAGTCTTTGAGCCTAAAAAGTTTATTAAGATTTACGGCAAGAAGGAGAAGATGATGTTACCATAAGGGAGGTGATGGAATGCCTTACATCAACGCTGAGTTATTGAAGAGAGAAAAATTCAGTATAATAAGTTACGAAAATAGTGTCGAGATGAATAAAGAAAAAGACTATAAATTTCATTTAAGTTACAGTCCCGACTTAACAGTTCAAGAAGTAGCCGCTGCACTTAAGTTAGTTACAAGTACATCAGATGTACGAGATAGGAATAGAAGATCACATGATCATATCATTAGCGATCCTGAAATCCCTTACTTTAAGAAAATGGTGGCAGTGGCAAGAAAAGTGAAGGGGCCTGATGTAGTTCCTGGTTCACATCGCCACAGAGCTCAACGAGTAATTTTGTCAAATGGATATGGACGATATGAAATTTAAATCGATGTCGAAGAAGTTAATTCGAAGATGAAATAGGAGAATATGGTGGCCACTTGTATATGATATCTCGTAAGAAGAAAATTATAGAGGAATATCAAAAGAGGTTTGAAAAACTTATAGAACCTCGACTAAAGTCTATACTAGATAAAGAGGGTGTAACTGGTATTGACAGAGCTCAATATCGCAACTTCGTTGAAAGCGCATGTAAAGAGCTTAAGCAACGCTCAAAGGAAGAGGAAGCTAAAATCATTACTGAACTTGTGGAAAAGTGGACGAAAAAAGGATTGAAGAAAGAAATCCTTGAAGAGATAGCTAAACTTTTACCCTATTGGTACAAGGCCTTATACCCGAAGCAGCTTTACATAGAATAAAAACTGTCATGAGTGAAAAGGTGATTAAAAGCTTTTATCCTATAACGAGTATGGATTTGGCTAAATGGTTGTATGAGAAGTTAACTCCAAACAGAGTTTTAGAGGAATTGAATAAGATGGCGAAGAATTACCTTCATGGATAATCATTAGCGAATTTTCTTCAAAGAAGCAGACAAGGTATTGAGATAATCAAGTATCAATTTATCAAATAAATAACTGAGATTGTGAGTTATAGCATCTTCTGTAAAGAGACCTTTCTTAATTAGTAAAGCCTTAAGAGCTAATTCTGCAGCTTCGATTGCAAGTCTAACTTTAGTTTGGTTATTAATTGCATATTCTGCTTCCAACAATCTAGACTGTGCCATGTTAAACCATAATATTGGATTACTTTGATCATATAATTCTCCATGAGAGGACAATAAAACCACCATCCCATTTTATTAACACTTAACATTCAACTATAAGTCTTATGGATTTTTAAGTCTCTGATTTACGTGTACTTTTTGTGAGTATCAGGCGGTAGTCTGCTTCGCTATCCCATGGGACTGCCCTCTTAACTACTATGCGTAAGCATTGGGCTTCAATGTTTTGGTTAATCTTTTCAACAAGTTCCATAACTCTCCTCAGATCAGCTTTACCTCCAGTCACATACCTAGACAACTCAATGAAATCGGGGTTACAGACTAATTGCAAAGAAGTTATTCTGAGGCTCTTACCCAACTTTATTTTAACCATATTCTTTAAACCACCTACACTCAATTACAATAATATATTGCTTTAGTTCTGCATATTTTCAGACTCCCTTTTCGTGTCTTTTGGATAGGGTGATATTGGTCTTTGTGGGAAACGCAAATACCTAGTAGAATGGTTTTAATGTTATGTAGCTGAATTCAATTTCTCCTTTTTCTTCTTCTTTGCTAGGTTTAAATTTCCGTATGAGCACATTATCGAAGTATAGGTGGTTTTCGTAATCACCTTTATAAGTGTACTTAAGCTTTATAGTATTTACTATGAAATTCTTGGTTTCTTGTATAACTTCAATGTAAGGTTGCTGATAATCATAGTCAGGTTTCTCACCAATTTCTTCGGTCATGTCTTCAAAACCAAAAGCAAGTGGCTTTTCACTAGACACTTTAATGTACTTACATGGCACCATAAGTATCTTTCCATCAGGTAAAATGACATGACTCCAAGTTTTCCATACATTCTTTGTTGCTACATATAGAGAGAATCTCTCAATATCAACCAATATTTATCACCTCTGCTTATTTAGTAAAACTAATGTATAAACTTAATGTTGCCAGAATAGCTATCCTTCAGCTTTAGCCTCGAAACAGGTTTATAATTATATATCAGATACTATAGCCATTTCTAACTTATGTGAATAGACTCGACTTATCTTATCATAAAATGATAAATAATAAATTAAGCTAAACGAAGAAATTCTTGTGAAATTTAATTGGAAAATAATGGAGAATATGATAAGATTATGAGGATGTCTGGAAACTTTACTAAGAAGTATGAGGGACTTAGTAGAAGGGTGAAGGTACTTGACTTAAAGGTAAGAGTCTATTTTGAAGAAGCCGAGAAAGGAGTGTAGGACTTGACAATTTTAATGCCAATTAATAATGGGGGAAGTGCATATATGGAAATTTTCGGATTTCCTCAAAATGTGAAGAGGGTGTGATCATGGAATTACAACTTCTAAAAGACTTGATTCTTGTTGTAAGCCTAATTTTGAACATCCTCCTTACTCTCTTCCTTCATCCAATAAAGTATCTGCGCAAGAGATATCACGGAGCACAAGAGAGAAAGAAAAAGTTCTATGAGCCTCTCATAGAGGATCTAGAGGCTATAATCAAGGATCTAGAAGGATATAAGGAACCATCAAGACCTAAGGGTTTAAAAGATGAGCATCTCTCACTACTGATATCTAATAAGACCAGATTGAAGATAAAAGAACTGATGAAAGCGTTAGATGAATTGAAATGGGCATATGAGGATATGAGTATTAACGTTTACCCTCAAGTATTGAAGTGCAATGAATACGGGCTGAAGGAGATCGAAAGGAGATATTTTATTGGCCTGAGCATTGCAATGCCTTCTGACAGTTCAGGACTATTTATCGAGAAGTTAAGAGAACCTAGCGCTCTTAACTACTTTTTGAGGTGTGCAAGTGCTAATGAAGATGCGAGGCTTTCTGATTTCCCAACATTTCAAGGTCTTCTGTCAAATATCGAGAGAGCTCATGTCAACCGAGAGCTCGAGCAATTACTTAACACAATCCTAAACTATTTGAAGTCCTCTTACCTATTCATGAAGGTGCTGGAATTGCGGAAGAAATGTCTTGAATTGTCAAAAGCTGTCCGTGAGCTATTGAAATGTGATGTTAGTAAGCTCTCTTCGATAGTCTTAGGTGTAATTCATGGTCCAGGGAATTTGCGATTATTAAGTGACTACGTCAAGAAGAGAGAAGAAGAATCTCCTCAATATTGAGGAGAGCTTGATCATAGAATTCTAGAACTTATATTAAAATTGAGGAATGATTGCTCTACCAGATACTCAGAATGAAGTTCATTGTTTGTAAAACAAGAAAGGTTAAGAGCGTTGGGGAAGGTGAAGTATTTTTCCCTGAGTGTAAAGTGATGTTAGGATTCTTCATTTAAGGACTTTTTAGTTCTTTAAGTAGCTCTTTGATATGCAGGAATATTCTTTCGCTATCTTCTTGATCGAATCTTTTATCGGGATGCTGCGCCTCATCTCTTTTCTCCTTTAAATATCGGAGATAACCTATTATGGAAGGTTTAACTTTCTTATTTTGCTCGAGTTTTTGCCAATGGCAACATTTCCAGTTATTTGATAACACCATGAGGCTATTATTTGCTTAACGCATAACTCATCTGAGGCAAAGCCCACGATAATCTTCTTCAATTTTCATGATCTCTCATACTAAAACAGAGCAGAACACAGTTTGCTATGTAATGTTTATTAAGCGCCTCAGGGAGCATTGTAATGAAAACTTTTTTTAAGGGGGAGGAAAATGAGCGAAGATCTTGGAGAATATATTGATAGAAAAATGAGGATTGGTAAAATGGATAGCTTTCTTTTGTACCTTACTTCTTTATTTGGGTTTCTATATTCGTTAAGTCAGTTTTTCTTTAGCACTGCTGAAGATGTAATTTGGTTTATACCTTTGTTAATTCCAGGAATGATTTTACCTATTTACTTTGGGTATTGTCGTGGAGCCTTAAAGGATAGCGCAGAAGATAGAATTAGAGGTTGGCTTTATCTCGCAATTGGCACTCCATTCTATGCCTTACAACTTCTTAATTTGTTTATCGAAAAGCAAATTAAACAATATGTCCCCATAAATATTGCAAAAGTAGTCCCTTTTCTGCTGATGTTGTTAATGGGGTTCTTAACAGGCAGGTTCGCGAGTATATTTGAACAAAAGTTAGGGGGTTTCATTTTTTACTTATGTGAAAGGGAAAGTACACTCGCTACATATGAGATGATTTCAAGGACAAGCGACTCAGCCGTTTTTCTTTCAATGGCTCTTTTTATGATCCCTCTGCTTAGAGCTTCCTCATCAACTGAATTCTTTGGTAAGTTCTTTATTATGATCCTCTTTTTAGTTGCGGCATGTATTTTATGGTTATCTAGTAATGAGTGGAGTATTCTTTCTAAGTACTCTGAATATATTGTAATGATGAAATCAGAGCCCTTACCAAAATATCATCTTTTTCGAATGATTGAAATAATCAGTTTAGGTCTTTTAATAGGCTATATGATTATCGCTAATTTCATGGAGACGCCGTTGACTGGATTAGCGCGTATAGGTGAAGTAAGCTTTCTTATTGGCACATCCTCTGTAGCTCTATTCTCAATCATCATGTGTGAAAAATATTCACCTAAAATTATAATGAAGTTTAAAGATGGAGTAAAAGTACCCACTGAAATCAAAAAAGTACTAGAGAAGCTGTTGAATTAAATTATTTTAATTTTTCTTATAATATGATTGTAAAAAGCAAAAAGCATTAAAACATTGAAAGAAAATATATTCTTTTAATGCACCTTAAAAATTGGGAGGTATATGGTGATACTCTACTTGGATATTGAGATAGATTCGCAAGGTAAGGAGCCTCATCCTAGTGATAAGATCATTACAATTCAGTATAAGGAATTAAGAGGAAAATTAGTTGTTTTGAAGGAGTGGGATTGGAGGGAAGATGGAGAAAAACGTATAGTTAAAGACTTTTACGATTATTTAACCAGTATAATGAGCAAAGAGAAAGTTCAAATAATAGGGTTTAACATTTTCAGGTTTGACGTTCCATTTCTGATCTATAAGCTTGTGCATCTTGACATTGACACGCTCGAACACGCCATTGAAAAATTTAGAAAAGTGTATTGGAGAGATTTGAGATACTGCCTTTACCCATTTAATAACTTCAGCTTTCAAGGCCTCACAGAGAGGGAGGTCGCTGAGAAACTGGGGCTTAAGCAACCTGAGCCTCCTAGTAAAGACATCCCGAAATTTTATAGGATGAAAATATATGATAAGATAATAGAGCACATTGAAAGTGAATTCAAATTCTTTGAAGACCTTAATTGGAAACTTACACGTGAATTAGATGATGTTATAGCTCGTTATAGAGGAACTAACTGCAGAACATTAACATAATTTGATTTGTAATATGAATGGGAAACAAGAGTGAAGAGGGCATTATTTTGATGATTGCTAACATAAATGTAAAATACATGTATTTGTCAATTTTAAAGTTGAGGGTAAACTTTGCGAATGATAGGATCTCATAAACTTAATGCTGTTAAGGCTCCCTATAGACTCAATGTACTTAAGGAGGGTGGTAGGTGGTTTAAGAGTAAAATGATTGAACTCATTTTATACTATAAGAAGCCTGATATATTCCAACTACTTTTTCCCGGCTTCCAAGTAATCAATTTAGGTTGCTCTTACTTGCATATGGATCTATTTGAGATGAGTGATTTTGGTTATTTTGGTAAATACCCTAAAGGAAGGTTCCTCGCCTTTCCTCGTGGGGTAATAAGACGCATTCAATGTGGAGGGGAACTTCATAATGCAGATCTTTTAAGAGCCTCTAGGGATAACGTGTGTCAAAACATTGGAGTTAATTCTTCACATGACAACGAAATTCCCTGCCCATTCGCTAAATTTCTTAGTGAAGTTGAAATAAGTATACTTGATAAAATTTATCCAATGTTTGCTCAACCATCATTTGACTTCATAGGATTTAAAGTTACACCTGAGGAGAGCTACAATTATACAATAGACTTAAATGCGTGCTATCAGTACTTTACTAAGCCAGCAGAGCAAGTCGAGGGAGACATTGGATCCATTACTAAGAAGAGACATGAATTAGGTGAGCAATACAAAAATGCCATAAAAATTTTGCTTAAAGATATTGAGAAAATGTTAGGCGCTGAAATAGTATTAGTGGAGAAGGCTATAATTGAACTTAAATCTTCATCTCATGGAGCCATTGCTCTATCGGATAAGCAAGAGGAACTTATTCAAGAACTTATTGCTAATGGCTTTAAAATTTACATTGTTTTAGCTCAATTCAAGCCAGATTGGGTAGTGGAATTCACGGTATATAGAATGTCTTAATTTGGACATTGCATATTTATGTGATAGACGCCCAGTTCTTTCAATAATTTATTTTATTTACTTAACCATCTCGCAATATTCTATTATTTTCTAAATTCTTCGCAAACTTAACTTTCAATCTTACTTTCTTTATGCTTAATAATATAAATTTTTATTTAGGAAAATTTATAGGGAAAGTGAGTGAATGAATTTGGTGGGATGTATGTATTACCCTGTTAAGGGAGCTATATTGGAGTTTCGTGGGAAGAAGTATGTTTTAAAGACATACTACACTGACCATAAGTGTGAGGGCTATTTATGGTTTGAGAGACCTATATGGCTAGGGCTTAGGAGGGAGAGGCTTATCCTTCCAATGGACTACGTGGAGTTTAATGGAGAGGTATGCAAGGTGAAGGTGTAGCCATTTCCCGATTCAGGTGGAATTGTTAGTTGTCCCAATACTCCTCCTCTGATCTCATCTCGTGGATAACATCTTTAGGAGGATTTATTCTCGGGATAATTAACACGATATTAATCGTATATTTTCAGTATATGAAGCGTCCAAAGATTGAGGTGCTTTACGATCCTGAAAGACCGGAGGGTGGGAGGATAATATTAGATAGAGCTACGCCATTTGAGGGTAGAATAGAGGTGCGAAATGTAGGCAATGTAGATGCAATGATATACTCTGTCCATGTAATAGAAGCCCTTCCACAAGATTTCAGCATATATGAGGTTAAAGAAGTGAGGGGCAGAGGATTTCCATTAGAATTGAGGGCTGGAGCATCTATCATCATCCATTATATCATAGATGTCCCCTCAAAGCCTTGGAGCAGATCAATAGGCTTTGAAGTCGAAACATCTGCGGGAAGGTTTGTGAGAAAGTTCACCCTAAGCTGGCAGTAAATCATCCTAAAGTTAAGGTTGTTAAGAAAACTCAATGTTTGAAAGATAGAGTAGGGTATCACCAGCATTTTCAATTCAGAAACTCACTAAAGCAGATTCTCTTGGCGAATATGATGGTTTATTGAAACTCCATCTGATGATCCAGCTACCCATAACACCACATCTCCCATACCATTCAATAACAGTTCAACTCTTATTAATATTGATTTCATTAAGCAATTTAATTCTTGTCACTACTTATTAAGCATTTAATTTTATGGGAACATGTATTACTTAACGGCTTTATTTTTTATTTGTATTGGGGTTTTGGTTTCTCTCATGGTTTCCATTTTTATTGTTATACATTCTTCTGGATGATTTTTTGCTTTTGCACTTTTAAATGGTTCAGCGTGGGCTTTTGTCATTTCTCTCACTATACATGATAGACGATTGAAAATTTATTTATAAGCTTTTACTTGATAAGCATACATAAGAGTATAGTTGCTGTGATCATATTCAGGAGAGGATGCAAGCCATTGAATGCTGTGCAAAATACCTCAACGAAGAACTTTATGCACTTAAATTTGAGAAGGTAGTCTTCATAGGGAAAGGAACATCCAAGATGCTTATGAAAAAGCGTCTTCTAACATTTGATATTCCTCCAGCGCTCCCCTACCATTTAGAAACAAAATTAATGTTAAGAACTTCAAGAAAGAATTAGCGGGAAAAGGCATGTGTCCATTGAGGAGAGGAAAGTTTATTAATAGATAAGATTTTTAATGCGGAATACTGTATAGGGGTGTGGGAAAAATTTTTCCTTATGGAAATAGGGTGGTTTTTATGGAGGAGGAGAAGTTGTATGTTGTTGCTCATCCGATGAGGTTGAGGATTTTGAGGGTGTTGGAGAGGGAGGGGTCTCTTTATGTTAATCAGATTGTGGAGAAGTTGAAAGGTGAGGGGGTGGATGTGGATAGGAAGTTGGTGTCTTATCATTTATCGAGATTGTTGCAGTATGGGCTTGTTGAAGGTGAATTTAAGCTTATGAACCCCTCAAAGGGTTATGCTGTGGCTGTGAAGCATTTCCGTTTAACTGATGAAGCGAGGAGAATTTTGTCGCGAATTAGAAATCTTTAAACTCCCCAATTTTCTACATTTTGATTTTAAAGATCTTTTCTACTTTTTGACAATAAATTATCCCA
>Ga0080004_1197721_pt1 | contig 20797 bp, 21 predicted proteins | sample WasSprMetagenome_FD_69207 | JGI IMG/M metagenome (GOLD analysis project Ga0080004, IMG submission 69207) | Sulfidic aquatic microbial communities from Washburn Spring, Yellowstone National Park, USA - WS (SPADES assembly) (version 2) | ecosystem: Environmental > Aquatic > Thermal springs > Hot...
CCTTCAACATCCAGTAATAAAACGTGTGTCTATAAGCTAAAGCAATTATACAGTCATCCCTTAAAATCTTCCACTTAATACAATTATAACTCCTTTATTCACTTTTTAACCTAAAGATGGGTATGAGATAGTGCGTATTAATATATGCAAAATTAGAGAGTGCAAAATTTTAATAAATAATGTTGAATATGATGTGTTTGGTGAAAATTTGAACCTTCTCGTATTTCTCATTATATGGGCGTTTGTCTGGTATGTGCCCATCCCACCGTGGAGGGCTAACTGGAGAGCTTTGTCTCGTATAGCTTCATTGATCTTTGGCTTATTCCTATTCTTCTTAATTCAGTTATACCAGCCTCCACTAAGTATCTTCACTTATACACTTATCTTCATAAGAGCTTTTGTTGCTATTATGGAGTCAGCTTTTACCATGAGACGTATACGTTCAGAGGAGGTGCATTTTGAGGGTTTGAGAAGTCATCATCGTAGAAGATTTCCATTGAAGGTATCTAGGAGATTTAGAGGAAAGCTTATTGGCATTCTATTTTTGTCCTATTTCTTAATAGTCTTCGCTTTTGTATCGTTTTGGGAATTTCAGAAGGTTGCTAACGCCATATACTTCAACAACTTCATTCACACTACTTCGGGGTTGCCTTTCAATTCGGAAATTCCTGATAATATGGTTAGGCTTGTCACCGAGGAGCTTGCAAGATCCATTGCTAGACGTCATATGTCGGAGTTTGGAAGTAACACTCAAATCTTAGGTTGCCACATAACTAAAACCCCTGAGGGTAAGCTTGTATGGATTGCAATTATAGGTTCAACCAACGTTATAGCTGAAAACTATGTTAAGGGTTTTGTGATAGTGGATGCCACAAACCCCCTTACACCACCAAAAATATTGAGGGTGGAGTTTAAGGTTGGGGAGGAATTGTGGTTTTATCGTAACATTCATTATGGTTCATACATGAATGACATATCAAAATGCTATGGTAGAGCTTATCCAACATGGAATTTTGAAACTAATAAGCTGGTTTATGTATTGACTCGTTATAGTGTGGGATTCGACCTAATTAGTCGCTATGAAACCCCAGTAGTCTATGATGAGGAGGGGAACTTGTGTGCTAAAGCTGAAGGATTCCAGCAGATTCCACTATGGATTACGCAGGTTTATGATGAGGATTGGCTTGAGAGGAGAATAAATGAGATGGGGAATTTTAGGAGGGGGGATGGATTTGATTATTGGGCTGGAGGATTTCTATGGTTTATCCCTCCAAGTCGTGATCGCTTCGAAATGACTGAGGACACCCGCTACATAATAGACCCGGATACTGGGGATGTTGTAGCTCTAGTCTGTGTGAATCCAGTTGGTAATAAGCGTACCCTCTGCGGAATCTTCAAAGCCACGAGAAGCGGCATATACTTCTACGACTATAGGGAAGCCAACTACATTTCTGGCATGACAGCCGGAGATCTTGTGGAGGGGAGATTACCAAAACCAGCAACAGGGTTATATGAAGCTGAAATGCCACTACTATATCCAATACAAATTTCACCTGGAAATTATCGTTTAGCATGGTATGTTCCCATCTACTGGCGTGAAGGTACTGGTGAAGAGGATGAAACGATATATCTGGCTGGATTCGCCATAGTCGATGCTGAAGAAACTAATAAGATAGCAATAAAAATGAATGTGGAGGGGATGACAAGTGAACAGCTTGTACACGCCACGAAAATGGAATTCCTAAAACTCTTCGGCGTGACAACTGAAATTACAGTTACAGCAAAAGTTATAGGCAAATATGAGTATGTGGAGGAGGGGACAACCCACATAGTTCTCCGCTTAGATAATGCAACATATCAGTGGGTTGAAGCCACACCAAAAGATCTACCAACATCCCAATGGAACAAGCTTCTGGCAACAAACATAGGCGACACTGTAACCGTGCATGTAGAAAAGCGGGGAGAGAAGTGGATTATGATAAGATTTGATAATCCAAACATCTAGTAACTATACCTAAAGCTTGGGATTCCATTGAAAGATGCTAACCCCTACCCTTACCATTCTTGAGAACATATTCTATCCTCTTCTCTATTGATGGATGGTCTTCACTTTCCCAGTCTAGGGGGAGGAGATTGTACTTAGCAAGTTTCTTTAATGCTGATATGTATGTGTCTTTCCCTACAATATGTGATGCGTAGAGGTCAGCCTTAAGCTCCATTCTTTTCCTATAATAGTTTGAGAAAATGGGGAATATCAATGAGAACATCATTGAAGTTGCGAAGAGGACATCCCCCACGTCAGCTTTAACTACAAATTTATAGTAGAATGTTAAAGCGAAGATTTCAATGCCGATTATCGATATTATGATTCCAAATAATTGTTTCAGGTGATCTTTATTCACGATATGCCCTACTTCATGTGCAATTACAGCTTTAACTTCATCTTCATTCAGGAATTCAAGTAGGGGGGAGAAGAGTATTATTCTTGGCTTAATCATACCGGAAACTATAGCATTCCCCTCCCTAATCTTCTCAAACTTAGCCAAATACACTTTGTAAGGAGCTGAATAATTCAATGGTTCAATTTTAGCAAACAAACCTAAGGGGAACTTTAACGATAAAATGAGATAGCCAATTACAGCCAATGGAGTGAGGATGATTACGTCCCATGGAGATCTAGCTCCCATTGAAATGATTAGTGGAGAAAGCAAAACCAATTGATATAGGAATATGGAGAGAATCATATCTAAAAATTCTAAGCTCAGCAAGAGCTCGGAGAACCTCCCCTTGTAAAACTGTTTGTAATATGATAGAGCATAGATGGCTAAAGCAGTATCTAAAAGTGCTAGAATGAGAATAGCGCCGAAGATGCTGAGTACGCCTAAAATGACAGCCATCCCTATAACGATGAGCGTAATAATAAAGAGGGAAGAAAATATGAGAAGGGAGATCTTAGTCTTCAACGTACCATCATGTCTCTCATCCATAGCAAATTTAAGCACTGAAATTGAAATCACCCACTAGTAAATGTAATTCATTAAATTGAATAAAAATTTTGAAGGGTTATACATTAATTTGCATAAATGATAATTTGAGTTCAATGTTAAGTTTAATTATATGGTTTGTGCCACTTATTTTGCTGATGATGTTTATGCGTTTAGGTCTCTCAACGCTGTTTTGTATTGGTGAGAGATTCTCTGATGCCGTGGAGCGTTTATGGACTATAGATGTTGAGCATTTAGAGGTTGTTGATGAGTGGCCTCATGAATTTAATGATTTTAGAGTTAATTTGATTAAGAGGATTGTTGAGGAGAGGGGGTTGAGCTTATCCGTTCATGCACCCTTTGCAGATGTTAATATTGCATCGACATCTCCGACCATGAGGAACACTGCTTTGAGGAGGCTTAAAAAGTCTATGAAGCTTTCAGCAAAGTTGAACCCTACAATTTGGGTTTTCCATTCAGGGGTTAGAAGCCCAATTGGCAGCATGCTTCCCAACATGGATTGGAAGTTCAACTTGAATTCTATACGTGAATTGCTACATGAAGCTAGGAAATATGATTTGAAGATAGCTATAGAGAATTTCCCAGCATCATCCACACTTTTAGTTAGGGGAGTTGAAGATTTCGAGAAGCTTTATGAGGATTTAAGCGTTGATGCATTGGATTTGGGTATAGCATTTGATGTTGGGCATGCAAATATTGGTGGATATATTTATGAGTTTATGGAGAAGTTTAAGGAGAGGATAATTCACGTTCACGTGCATGATAATGATGGGAAGGTGGATTCACATTTAGGCATAGGATTTGGAAGTATAAATTGGGTTAAAGTTGTAGATTCTCTTAAAAAGATGAATTATAGAGGAATTTTAGTTGTAGAGTCTATTAAGAATGTTGAAGAGAGCATTCAAAGAATGAAGAAATTAATTTGAAATCATAATTTCATATCCCTCTATGGCATTCTTTTTAAATTCCCATTGCTGATAGTATTTTGAGCATTAATGGATCTAGATATCTTCGTCATTAATCCAAGTATTAATGTTAGCCCATATTGTTATTCTATACTTAGGGTTGATCCTTACCAGACTTGTATGCATAGATGTGTTTACTGTTTTGGGCGTTGGTATAGGGTTGAATCTTCACCAAACAGTTTTGGCTTAGATGTTGTTAGGGGTTTTAGGAGGATATTGAGCTTCTTGAATAGGAGGGGGTTGAAGACCATACCATTTAGGCTATCCACATTGATCGATCCATTTCAACCATTGGAGTTGGAGTTTAAGTTTAGTAGACGTATAATGGGTTTATGCTTGGATTATGATGTGCCATTGATAATTAATACGAAGTCAACACTCCTATTGGATAGAGATATCCTAAACGTTTTAATGGCTCTTAATGATAGAGGTTTGGTCATAGTCCAGATATCGCTATCTACGATCAATGGGGAAATTGTGAAGGTATTGGAGCCCAATGTTCCATCACCGTTGGAGAGGCTTGATATGGCTGAGAAGCTTTCTAAGGAAGGTGTTCCAGTAATAGTTAGACTTCAACCACTAATACCTGGAATATCTGATTATGAAGCTGAGAATATCGTTAAGCAATGTAAAGAGGCAGGTGTGAAGCAAATTATCGTTGAAGCTTTAAGAGATGAGGTTGGAAACTTGAAGGTTTACGAAGATTTAGCTTACGATAAAAGCATATATAAGGATTTAAACGCATGGTCCTCATATTCACCATCAGTTGAAGTTCCATCAAAAGTTGTTAGACCAAACATTCAATGGAGAATTAAAGCCTACTCTGAAATCAAGCGTATATGCGATAAGTATGGTATTGAATTCTCAACATGCAAGGAAGGCTTATACTATTACCACACGGCCAAGAATTGTTGCGGCATGCACTACATGGAAAATGGAAAGTATATCCTAAGACCAACACTCCACGAGGCATGGAACTACTATGTAAAATATGGCAGAGCACCGAAACTCGACGAACTTACGGCAAATCTAACGGAACAATACATTTATGGTGAAAAGTTAAAGCAATATCCCAGACTTCTAAGAAAGAAGATGATATCGCATGAGAAAATTTTAAGAGAAGTCCTTAGTAGAAGTTTTAAGGAATTAATTTAGTCAAAAGTTAATTGTAACATTATTTCTAAAGCTATGGAGTCTTAAGCATATAAATCCTCAATATGATGCCAGTAGCTATACTACAACAACTTGCTTAAAAAATGTTTATAGATAAATTTATAAAAGTATAGTGTAATATATGTATTACAGGTAAAAGTATGAGTATCGTTGTGAGTTTTAGAATTAGTAAGAGGGTGAAGGAGCTTATGGATCAATTTAAACATGTGAATTGGAGTGAAGTTGTTAGGAAGGCTATAACAGAAGAGATTAGGAAGCAGGAGGCTATACTTAGAAGGGATTTTGAGAGGGCTAGGAAGGCTGCCCTTTTAATGGATTCTCTTAGAAGGAGCGTTGAAGGTTGGAATAGTGTTGAGGAGATTAGGAGATGGAGAGAACGAAAATAGTTGTAGATGCATCTGTAGCCGTTAAATGGTTTGTTGAAGAGGAATTTAGTGATTTAGCTTTAAAACTTCGTGATATGCATGTCAATGGATTGGTAGATCTCGTAGCTCCATCATTAATGCCATATGAAGTTTTGAACGCTCTCAAATATTCTAAAGCCTTCACTAGAGATGAAATGAAGATTATGGCGCAAGCTTTTGATGACCTCCAAATACGAATATTCGATTTAAGCGGAGATTTTGCAATTAAATCGATAGAGATAGTTATGGAAAAAGACATCACAGTATATGACGCATCATATGTCGCATTAGCAGTCACTTTAAACGCTATAATGTATACGGCTGATGAAAAACTCTTGAATAGAGTGAAAGACTTCAATTGCGTTAAATACATTAAAGAACTAAGGGAGGCACTTGATGCTTTTCCAACGCAATGAAATGCTGAATTTGATCATTCATCATAGTTTACGATATTTTAATGGTGGTATAACATCATTATTTTAGCTACTTTTTTAAGCTGTTTAAGTAGATAATTTTATGGTGTTTTATTTGTTCTCTAAGTTGGAGGAGATTGGGAAGGCTATTGGAAATACTCCTGTTTTGAGGCTTAATAGAATTGCTTCATCTAATGCTGCTTCAATTTATTTGAAGTTAGAGTATATGAATCCTGGTGGTAGTCATAAGGATAGGATTGCCTATTACATGCTTAAGGATGCTATTGAGAGTGGGAGGCTGAGGGAGGGTGGTTGCATTGTGGAGGTTAGTAGTGGTAATACTGCTTTATCGTTGGCTTGGATGTGTGTTAGGCTTGGTTTGAAAGCTATCTTCATAGCTGAAGTAGAGATTTCTCCAGTTAAAATGTCTATTTTAAGGCTTCTTGGCGCTGAAGTTGTTAAAGTTGATACTAGTGGAATTGATGATGTTGATCCCAGATTTTTGAAGGCTAAGGAGCTTGAAGCCAGATTCAATGGGTTATTCATGAATCAGTTTTCCAATGAAGCTAATTTTAAAGCTCATTATGAGACTACGGCTAGGGAGATTGTTGATCAATTGAATGGTAGGGTTGATGCATTTGTTATGGGTGTGGGGACCGGTGGCACTATTACTGGTGTTGGTAAGTATTTGAAGGAGAGGTTGGGTGGGGATGTGCTTGTTGTGGGTGTTGTGCCGAGGGGGTCTTCCATAATTCATGGGAAGCCTGTGGGCGGTGAATATATTGATGGATTGGCGAAGAATGTTGTTCCAGAATTGTTCTTGAAGTATAGGGGTTACATTGATAGGGTTGTTGAAGTTAGTGAAAAGGATGCTGTTGATATGGTGAAGATGCTTGCTTTGAAGGAGGGTTTATTTGTCGGCCCCTCTACTGGTGCAGCTGTTTTTGAAGCTTTGAAGATTGCTGAAGAGTTGGGTCCTGGGAAGAATGTTGTTACAATAGCTGCTGATAGTCTGATGAGATATCCGTATCTACTCTAAATTTGATGGTATCTGGATTTTCAGAATTTAGGATAGTAGGTGTATGTTTCCTATCCTCACATTTCTCAAATACTTTTTTGTAATTTCATAGCATTCATATGCCTGTTTCCTACTTGTTGTTGGTAGATCGTCCATTACATATTGTGGGTAGAATGCGAGTAGTGTGTATGGTATGTTTGGATCTATTTCTGCAATGAATTTAGCTATATTTTCCACTTCAATGGCATCTATGTATCCTGGTATTAGGAGGGTGCTTGCAGTTAAAATTGGCACTTCACTTCTCTCTCTAAAGTATTTTTCACCTATAATTTTGAAGTTTTCAAATGATGGTTTATTGGATACCCCACACAATGCCTTATAGATGTTTTCATCCCAAGCCTTTAAATCGAATTTCACTACTCCACCAGTCTTGAATGATAGTTCAGCCGCTTTCAATGCATACAGTCTGCTCATATTCCCATTGGTTTCCCAGCATATTCTCAATATGCGTCCCTCCTTTTCAGCTTTTTCCATGGCTATTTCACTGGTTTTTATGGCGTGTGGCATTTGTGGTGATGGGTCTCCTCCAAAGAAGCATATACATGAAACTCTACTGTTAACCTTACTTGCAAGTTCCTCACTACTCATGTATGGACTCAGCTTCTTTGACAAGCTTCTATAATGCCAGTTTTGGCAGAATAGGCAGTCTAAGCTACATGCACCATAGAATACTGCTAGATTCACGTAGCCTGTTTCCGCTGTGGGTTTATATGCGTATTTAGGGTATCCTGCACCAGTACATCCTGGGCAGAACCACCATGCAACACAATTCGTTGGTAGAGGATCGTAGTACCATTCCAGAACCCCCTTATCCGGATTCCCACCTAAACGTACAAGTTTTCCATCAATGTTGTATGTTAATCCACAAAACCCCTTCTTCCCAATTCCAATGATACATTCATTTCCACAAATTCCACATTTCAATCCATCTGGGTCTTTCGGTACTTCTGCCGGTAAATCGAAGACTTCACGGGTTGCTCTACGAACCCTACCAACAATCTTCAATGCTTCATCAGGCTTCTCCCTAATACACTTTACACAGACACCTATACTATCTGATATTAATGGTGATTTAGAGTTGCAAATTAAGCATTTCCCCAAACTTCTCCATTAATATAGATTGCAACTTAACTTTATCTTTTTTCCTCAACGAACTTCCTAACGATCCCTATTGACACAATATTCTCATTTGTTTTTTGGCTGAGTGTAATTTATACATGATTTAAAATTTAAAGTAACAGGGTTGCTCCAGTTAATTTAACGCCTTCCTTCGGATCTAATGTTATCCCATACTTATCCATAGTGCCAGAACCTATTATTAGTTCTGGTAAACGTATCTTCCTACCATCCACTTCAACTTCTTCAACAAATTCATCTATGATTATTGCTGTTTCGGGGAGAGTGAAGCCGTTTACTACTATTATGATTTGGGCATATTTATCCACTTGAATGGATTCACCGTTAATCCAGTAAAGTTTTATAGGTTTATCGAGAGTCAACCATTTGGCACCAAAGTTTTCCTCGAAAAATTTCCGCTGAACAGCTGTGACCCCCGAGCCCGTGTCAAATAGAGCAGTACAACTGACCTCTTTACCTAGAAACCTTATTCCCACATTCTTCAATGCACGCATCAATGATACCAAAAAGATGATGGGAGATAAGATAAATAAGTATTTCTCAATTTAGTCATAATAAATTGGCCGTGTGTCATTTACAGTAAAATCATCTTATACCTCTTAATTCTAAGTTCATTTTTATGTTTTGCAATTTATGAGGGTGACCGTATGTTATTATCGATTCTCTTCTCCTTAAGGACTTTGTAAGCTATCTCTCTAATATCCTTGCATGTTTGAATAATTTCGCTCGCATCTGCTTCTACTGGTATGTATTCAAGGTCGTATCTTGCTTTATTCCTTATCTCCAATGCCCTATAGAGTTTCATTATTATGCCTCTGTCAACTTCACCTCGAATTACGTAAATTTCTCCAAATTTGTGGATGTAACCTCCATGATTTTTCGGCAAAGTTTCTCCTTTGGCAAGTATTAATGCTTTCAGTATTAGTTCTATTGCATTTTGCCCTAGATCAACTGCTGGTCTATACATTAATTGTTGCATACACTTTAATGCATAATTATGGTATTCTTCAGCTAACTCAATTAACTTTTTAACCATTTCCTCTTCCGGTTTAGGATCGTAGTAAAGCACTTTACCATAATTTTCAATTTCATAGATTAGTGGGTTGCCTAAACTTTTCATCCTATATTCTTCCAAGCTCATAACGATATACTCTATTGGTTCATGTAATTTAGTGCTGGCTTCAAATGCTGCTTCAGCTACAATTTTCCTAACATCATCTGTTACGTTATCAACAATTACTAGTAAATCTACATCACTATCCTTATCACATAAACCTTTAGCTACACTCCCAAATAATACTACTTTAAATAACTTACCCTCCAATCTTTGAATTAAAATATCAGTAAACTCTCTGGAGCATTTAATCTTCTTTTCAAGGATGTTCATGAACTGTCCATTTGTCTCTACAACTTCATTTTATTTAACTCTATCTTTCCTAAAACTCTTGACACCTCATTTAGGGGGATGTATGTTAATAGCCCTTTTAAAGCATATGTACTTCATGGATAATGAATCTTCGATATTTCAAGCATCTTTTCTTCATTCGATTAGCATAATTTATTGTTGATTTTTCTACGAACTCTTCCATTTTCATAATGAATTGTCTTGATTTAAAAGAGGAGGGTTTAAAAATTTGTTGTAATAGTTTAGTTTGGGGTTTGTATGAGTTTCATTGAGGATGTTTTGAGAGTTGTTCCTGAATTCGATAGTTTCATGAGTGTCTCTGAGCTTTACGAGTCTTCACGTGCTTTGGCTAGTGAGTTTAAGGATGTTGTTGAACTTGTTGATTATGGTGATTCTAGGGTTAGTGGGTTTCCAGTTGAAGCTTTGATTATTAGGGGTGGTGAGGGTCGTAGGGTTTTAACTTTTGCTTTTCCACATCCCAATGAGCCTGTGGGTTCTTTAACTCTTGAATTTCTTAGTAGGAGGTTGGCTTCTGATAGGGAGTTGCTTAAGAGTTTGGATGCCACGTGGATCATTGTTAAGGTTGCAGATGTTTTTGGAGCTAAACTTAATGAGGGTTGGTTTAAGGGTGCCTTCAGCATTCAGAGGTATGCATTAAACTATTATAGGCCTCCAGCATATATGCAAGTGGAGTGGAGTTTCCCAATTGAGTATAAGTCTTTTAAGTGGGGTAAGCCTGTCATTGAAACTAAGGCTTTAATGAAGATTATAGATGAATGGAAGCCTACACATATATACAGTTTACATAACTCATTCTTCACTGGAACATACTATTACATTTCAAGAGTTTTAAGTGAAGATGTTTTGAGATCGTTTAGGGATGTTCCTAGGAGGTATAATGTGCCTATACATATGGGTGAAGCTGAAACGCCATATATGGAGAAGGTATGTGATGCGGTTTTCAGGATGCCTGGACTTGGGGAGATGTATGATTGGTTGGAGAAGTATCTTGGTAGGGATCCATCAAGTTTAATTGAGCATGGTGGTAGTAGTTACGATTATGCTAGGAGGGTTAATCCAGAAGTCTTTGAGCTTGTATGTGAAGTTCCATACGTATATGATTATAGGTTGAGCATAGATATTCCCATTGGTGTACCTAGGAGGGAGCTCCTTAGGATATCTCATAAGAAGGATAGGATGCTCTTTGAAGATCTTGAGAAAGATCTTGATAGGATATCCAAGTATATGAGTGTAGACAACCCATTCTATGAAGCTTTATCATATACTAGGAGGGCTATGAAACCCCACTTGGAGGCTGAGGAGAAGTGGATTGAAACAGCACCGGAATTGAGTGAAAGTGCAACTGTTGCTCAGGCTTTCGACACATACCTCAACTCATACATAGGATACATATTCAGGTATGGATTAATATATAGAGCAATAAAGTATGAGATGGCTAAGGGGGTTTCATCGAAAGATTTGGAGGAAGTTCAAAACTCATCTCTTAAAAAACTGGAGAATGGAGTAAACGAATTGAATAGTTTATCAAACTATTACACTATACCCATCAGGCATCTAGTTTCAATACAACTCGCTGCAATGCTGCTATCATTAACAAGAACTTGAATTTAGCCATTTTTCCATTCACCTTTTAACCCTCTTGATACATAGGGATTCCCCTTAATGTAAAATCTTAATGGCTTTTCTAGGTCTACTTTAACTCCTATTCTATGGCTTTTCATTATATCCCATTCTTCCACATTTCTCCCCTCTTCAATCCATAATCCGCTTTCCTTCGTGTATACTGGTTTTTTGTGTAGTTTTTTGTCTATGGATAGTGCTTTGCATAGTTTTCCGGGTCCACTGGTTATTTTGTATGGATTCGTTGTTCCAGAATTTCTCATCATGTATTCTATTCCTTCATGGGGTTCTATGGCTCTTATTAATACTGCTCCACCATCACCTTTATGTGCCACTATGTTTAGTAGCCATTTGCCATGGATCCCATATATTAGCGTTAATCCCACTTCTCCATACAATGTTTTAGCTAAGTCTCCTCTCTGGCTTTTATATGCTTTTGATGCTGGATCCCATGCTCCATGATAAGCTTCTGTTTCAACTATGTATCCTGACATCCTATTACCATTTAATTCTCTTACAAGTAGTTTTCCAAGAAGTTTTATCGCAACTTCTTCAGGGTCTCTCGAATAATACTCTTTTGGTAATATCATTTTGTGGATGCTCCCCAGAATTATGTGGGCATTATTCTCCCTGGTTTTGGTTGGTATAGTAGACCTTCCTTTAACATTTTATCTATAATTTCTAGGGTTTTCATTTTCGGTATCCCATACTCTGATTCCAATTCTTCGGCTACATCATCTATCTTTAATGGTTCCCCTTCTAATCTGGCTTTCTCCCTAATGTATTCCATTATTATCCTACTTCCAGCAGACTTTTTTGATTCCTTTTGGATTACCCCAATTCTGCTTATGTAATCCCTTAATGCTTCATTCACTATTTTGCTTAGTGATCTGCTTTTCATCATCCCTATCAATGCTTCATATAATTCCCTATCTATCTTCACTTTTGCTTCCACATATCTTTCTGATTGCTCTTCCTCTTTGGGGTTTTCTGCATTCATTCCATTCATTAATAAATTTCTCATTATCTGAATTTAATTTTTGCCTCGGCATCAGCTTTTCTTCATCCCACATTTGTGGTTGGCACTCGGCAAATTCTTCATTGGCAATTCAATTTAATGCATTCTCCCAATTATTTTTTGCTATGATAAGTATTCTTCAATTTTTACTTGTTTATACTTCTCCCTTTTGAATGGTTTATCCTTCTTTCCCAATGGTATTGTTGCATCTATCCCCATCTTTGCAGTTATGGGCTTTTCTCCTGGGATATATTTTGCTGATGGATCTAGTGATGACCCTCTCTCCCCCCTATAAATGTATACGTCTTCATCTGCTTGCACTCTTGTCGCTATTGCCCACTCAACCTCTTCTAAATCATATATGTTTATGTCTTCATCTACCACTATGCAGTGTTTTAGGGATTTGTGGGCTTTGAATGTTGCTTCTATAGCTTTCTTGGCATCATCTTCCCTTTCCTTCTTTATTTGTATTATTGCATGTAGCCATGAAGCTCCCCCTGGGGTTATGTATACGTTTATGCATTTGCACACTTTGTTTACTTCATTGTATATTAATGGTTCCATGGGCATTCCCATCAATATTTTATGTTCGCTTTTCCCTGGTATTAGGGCTTGGTATATTGGGTTCCTCCTATGGGTTATGCACTTCACTTCTATTATTGGTTGTTCTCTTTCCATGTCGTAGGTTTCAGTTATGTCTAGAAATGGCCCCTCCGGCGCCTTTTCCCTCGTTATTCTCCCCTCTAAGACTATTTCAGTTTCCGCTGGGACTTCCAAATCTATCTTCTTGCATTTCACTAGTGGTGTTGGTTCCAGTGCGTTGGCCATTCCAAGTTCATCTACCCCATGTGGTAGGGATGTGGCTGCTGCTATCATTACTTGTATTGGGCTTCCAATGCATATGGCTACTTCGGCTTCTCCACCAGACCTTTTCAGTATTGTGTCAGTACCCCTCCCCTCAACTATCCTAGCCACAAATCTCCTTTCATCTAGTAGTAGGAGTCTGTGGAAGGATGAATTTCTAACCTCCGTTTGTGGATCTCTTAATATGCATACTGCGCTTGTAACGTATCTCCCCCTATCCCCTGGCATGTGTTTGAGTATTGGGAGTTTTGTTAAATCCACATTTCCCTCGACGACTTCTTGGCATGCCCCCTCATCCACGATTGGCGGCTCCTTTAAATTGTTCATAGCCCAATTCAATTTATGCAATATCCCCTTTACATCCACGTTTAAAGCCATAGCCACAAGTTGCCTTGAAGATAACAAGTTTCCAACGATTGGTATGCTTGATTCCCTAATCTTCTCGAAGTATACTGGTTTGCCATCCAGTGTAGCCATAACCTCTGCGGCTTCATGGTATACTGAAACTTCCCTCCTTATCCTTATAAGTTTCCCTTCAGCTTCAAGTTTCCCCATGAATTCCCTAATATTCATATGGATTCTCCAAGCTAGATTCTATCATTTCTGTATATAATCCTAATCATTGTTTGCTTGTTGGAAAGATTTATTTCAATTGTTGTCTATATTACTGTGGTTTTGGTTATGGGTGTTTGGAGGCTTATCCCATTCCTTAGGGTTAATGGACCTTTACAGATGGGTATTGATGAGGCTATACTTACTTATAGGTGTCTTGGGAAGGTTCCAAATACCATTCGCTTCTACCAGTTTCATCCAAGTGCTGTAACCATTGGATACTTCCAATCCATATATGAGGAGGTGGATTTGGATTACTGTTCCAAGAATGGTATTGATGTGGTTAGACGTATTACTGGTGGTGGAGCTGTTTATCATGATGAGAATGGTGAGATAACTTATTCCGTTGTGGCTGGGGTTGATGATTTGCCTAGAGACATAGTTGAATCCTATAGGTACATTTGCAATGGCCTCATTAAAGCTCTTGAAATTCTCGGTTTAAGTGGGGAGTTTAAACCATTAAATGATGTTGTTGTTAATGGTAGGAAGATTTCTGGTTCAGCTCAAACTAGGCGTAGGGAGGCTATTTTACAGCATGGAACTTTCATGTACTCCACGGATATATCTAAGATGGCTAATTCACTTAGGGTTGTCCCTGAGAAGCTTAAGGATAAGGGTGTTCAAACCCTTGAGGAGAGGGTTATAACTGTTTCAAAGGCTCTTAATAGGAGTGTTTCTAGAGATGAGGTTTTGAAGGCTTTGATGGAGGGGTTTGAGAAGGCTTTCAATGCTGAATTCAGAGTTTCAGGGCTTACTGAGGGTGAATGGAATTTGGCTGCAAAACTTGCTAGGGAGAAGTATTCTAGCAGGGATTGGAATTACATGGTTTAATGGTGTTGAGGTTTGGTTAAGGGTTATAAGCCCCTCCCCCTCTTCCCCTCAGTATCCATAACTGGAGATAAATGTGGATTGAAGTGTAAGTTTTGTGAGGGTAGAGTTCTTGGGGAGATGCTTCAAGCTGAGTCTCCACATGAATTATATGAGTTGGTAAGGTTTCTTAAGGGTAGGTATGGTATTGTTGGTGTTCTTATTAGTGGTGGTTTTGATCGTAGTGGTAGGCTTCCAATAAAACCCTTTACATCCATTCTTCGTGAGATTAAGAGGGATTTCGATTTGGTGGTTAGTGTTCATGGAGGTTTAATGGATTCCACATATGCCAGTATGCTTAGAGATTGTGGTGTCGATATTGTTGATTTCACTCTTTACGACCCTAAAACCATGAGGGATGTTGTTGGGCTAAATGCTGATTGGAATGTTATACTGGGTTCCTTGGAGTCTGTTTATAGTTATGGGCCAAGCTACATTGCACCACACATTCTGGTTGGTTCATATTTTGGCAAAGTTTCTGAGGAGGAGAATTTAATAAGGCTCCTTAAGGATTTTAAGCCATATATACTCATATTCCTATCCCTCCTCCCAGTTAAGGGGACTGAGTTTCAAAATATCCCTCCAGTTGGCGTTGATGAATTCCTCAAACTCTTTAATTATGCTAGGAATGTTCTTCCCAGCGCCGAGTTAGCTCTAGGTTGCATGAGGGTTAGGGGTGAATATTCAATATCACTTGAGAAGTCTTTATGGGGTGCTGGCCTCCTAGATAGAATTGTTCTACCAAATTATGTTAAGGTGGATCGCATGATGCCCTTCTGTTGTTCACTTCCAGTAGAGCTAGAGGAGGTCATCCTATCTAAGCTGAATTCTAAAGTGTTGGAGCGATCTTCATTCTAGGAAAATTTATTTTAATGCCTCACCAATACCTTCTGGATACTCAATAGCATTGTTTTGGCGTAGTTTATTGGTGGATTTTATGGGTTTAACTTCCCATTTAAGGGATGCACTTCAAATTTTGAGGGGGAATTTCCTAATACTATTCTTAAGCTGGATTTTAATGAGATTTTCAGATCCTTTAACATACACTTACTACTCATTATTCATTATTGAGCTTGGAGGATCTCCATATGTAATTGGCCTCATAAACTCCCTATCCAACATTATTCTGGCTTTAACTCAACCTTTTGGGGGTTATGTAGCGGATTTTCATGGTAGACGTAAGATAATTGTTTCCATGTCATTTTTGTTAGCATTTTCAAATATATTCTTCATATTGGCTACCAATTGGATTCACGTATTGATTGGTTCCATCATTAGTAGTGCCTCCCTAATCTATATTCCAGCTTTAACTGCACTTACGGCTGATTCTCTACCTCCAGATAAACGTGGTTTAGGTTTCTCCTTTGTAAGGATGATTGGAATAGTTTCCGTAGCTTCCCCCATGATTGCTGGTTTCTTGGTGTTGAATTATGGTATTGTAGGTGGCGTTAAATTGGCTTACATAATATCCCTCATATTATACTTTACGGCTGCATTGGTTAGATGTAGGTTGAAGGAGACTATTGAAGTTAATAGTTACAGTTCTATTTCAGCTTCAAAGCTTATGTTTAATGTGTTTCATGGCATCATAGATTCCATAAGGAATTCCCCCAATAATGTTTTGCGTTTCATATTTGTCAGGGCTTTTATATCTCTCCCCATGCACATGTGTTTTCCATTCTTCCTCGTTTATGCTAAGTATGTTTTGGGTTTAAGTGAGATTGATTGGGGTCTCTTGATAACACTTTACAATTTATCATCATTCATTTCAGCTTTGATGGTTGGTAGATTTATAGATGTTTTTGGTAGGAAGATTCCACTATTGCTTTCACTTATACTTCAAGCTATTGCACTTCCCATATTCCTATATTCAAATTTCAATGTGCTCATATTGCTCTTCATTTTTTGGGCTATCTTCGATTCCATATTGCTGGTTTCAAGTGATGCTATGTTTGCTGATATAACTCCTAAGGCTTTTAGAGGTAGGATTGCCAGTTTGTTAAGTTTATTTGAATATGTTTTGATGTCTATTGGAAGCTTTTTTGGAGGCTACTTATATGAGTATCTTTCTCCACAATCACCATTTATCTTGAGCATGATCCTATTCCTTGCATCAGCCATATTACTTAATGTTTTGATAAGTGAACCTAAGGTTAAAGAGATTTAAATTCTATGTATTCGTTAACTCATTTGGTGGTGTATAGGTGGCATGCAACTATTCTGCCATCTTCTAAGGTTATCATTTCTGGTTCAATTCTTCCACATATTTCCTTTGCGTATGGACATCTTGGGTGGAATCTACATCCACTCGGAGGATTTAAGGCGCTTGGAACTTCCCCCTTTATTGGTATGACCTCCCTTTTATGATCTGGGTCTGGTACTGGGACTGCTGCTACCAATGCTTGTGTATATGGATGTTTTGGTTCTCTGAGTATTGTTTCCACACTTCCCATTTCAACTATCTTTCCAAGGTACATTATGGCTATCCTTTCACATAGATGTCTGGCTAATGATAGGTCATGTGTTATGAATATTATTGATGTTCCATATGTATCCCTCTCCCTTAACATGACATTTAAAACTTCACTTCTAATCGATATGTCTAGCATTGATACTGGTTCATCTGCAACTATGAGCTTCGGTTTTAATATGAATGCTCTTGCAACTGCAACTCTCTGTCTCTGTCCACCACTCAATTCATGTGGAAGTCTATCTATGAATTCCTCTGGTGGTGTTAATTCCACTTCTTCCAGCATTTTCATAACCATTTCCTCCTCTTCCCTCCTACTTTTACATACCTTCTGTATTCGTAATGGTTCTGCAATTATGTCGTGTATCTTCATTCTTGGGTTTAATGCTTCGTATGGGTCTTGGAACATTATTTGCATATCCTTCCTTAATGGTTTCAATTCCCCTTGACTTAGACTTGTTATGTCTCTTCCATCAAATATTATTTTGCCGCTTGTCGGCTCAATTAACCTGAGTATGCATCTGCCAGTTGTGGTTTTTCCGCATCCGGATTCCCCTGCAAGTCCAAATATCTCCCCCTTCTTAACTTCAAAGCTTACTCCATCCACAGCTTTAACTGTTGGTTGTTCACGTTTTATTAGTGAAGTTAATAGCCCTCTTCTGAGTGTAAAGTACTTCTTCAAATTTATGACTTTGAGGATTTCATCAGCCATGATAATCACCACGGCATGTGGCATGCAACATAGTGTCCTCCACCAAGATCTTTGAGTTCAGGTTCCATGCTTTTACATTTATCATTGGTGTATGGGCATCTTGGATGGAATCTGCATCCACTTGGTGGGTTTAGTAGGTCTGGTGGTGTTCCAGGTATTGATATGAGCTTCCTCCTCGGCCCCTTTATACTTGGGAATGCACCTATAAGCCCCCTTGTGTATGGGTGTTGTGGCTCTCTGAATATTCTCTTAGTATCTGCATATTCCACGATCTTCCCAGCATACATTATTGCCACTTTATTGCATGTTTCAGCTATTATTGATAGGTCGTGGGTTATTAGCATCATGGATAGATTCATCTTCCTTTGGAGGTCTCTCATCAATTTTAGTATTTGTGCTTGAACTATAACGTCCAGTGCTGTTGCAGGTTCATCTGCTATTAGTAATTGTGGGTTGCATGCTAATGCCATTGCTATCATAACTCTCTGCTTCATTCCACCACTAAATTCATGTGGGTAATCCTTTGCTCTTGATGGTTCTATGCCCACCATTTCCAACAACTTTTCAGCTCTCCTCCAAGCCTCCTCCTTACTTACATCCTCATGTGTGGTTATTGCTTCCACTATTTGATCTCCAACCTTCATTACTGGATTTAATGCATTCATAGCCCCCTGAAATACTATTGCAATCTTCTTCCATCTAATCTTCCTAATATCCTCTTCGCTCATCGCTAATATGTTTTTATCATTGAACATTATTTCCCCATCGATTATCCTACCTCCTGGTGGTAGTAGTCTTATTATTGATAGTGCAACTGTAGTTTTCCCACATCCGGATTCACCTGCAAGTCCGAAAACTTCTCCCTCACCTATTTGGAAGTTTACTCCATCAACTGCCTTCACATATCCCCTCGCTGTTTGGTAGTATGTTTTCAGATTTCTAACTTGTAGTAGTGGCATTTTTACCTCCTCAACCTCAATCTTGGATTTAATATTTCATCTAATGCATGTCCAATGAATATGAAGGATAATACCACCAATAATATGCATATTCCAGGTGGGAATATGTACCACCATGCCAATCTAAGTAGTGCTTGATATTGTTCTGCGAAGAATAGCATCATACCCCAACTAATGTTGTTTGGATCCCCCAATCCTAGGAAGCTTAATCCAGCTTCTATTAGTATTGCATTGGCTATATTTATTGCTGCATTAACGTATACTAGTGGCATTACGTTTGGGAGTATATGTTTGAATATTATGTAGTTGTCTCCACAACCAGCTGCCCTAGCAAATTCCACGAACTTCATCTCCTTCACAGTCAACACTTGTGATCTTATTATCCTTGCTATGGATGGCCAACTCGTTATCCCTATGACTAGAATTATGTTTCTAATACTCGATCCAAGTATTGCCGCTAATACTATCATTAATGGTAGCCCTGGTATTATGAGTAGGATATCTGCAAACCTCATTAATACCTCATCTATTATTCCACCGTAGTATCCAGCCACCAACCCTATTATTGTTCCAATGAATACTGCTGTGAATGAGGCTGCAAATCCAACTAGTAATGATATTCTAGATCCATATACTATTTGACTAAATATATCTCTTCCAAGTTCATCTGTACCCAGTATTCCAAATACTGAGTCATCTGGTATATCTTTATTGAATATCTTTATCCATGCTGGTGGCGAGAATGGTTTCCCAATTCCAATTGATTTTACGTCCATTGGATTGTATGGGGATATTTGTGGTGCAAATATAGCCATAAATATGAATACTGATAGAATTGCAACCCCTACTACTCCAAATTTGTTTTTGAAGAATATGTTTGCAAACTCCCTTAAGCTTTTCATGTAATCCTCCATTAGTCTAGGGAGGCTCATGCTCCTTGCCCTCCATATCTAATTCTTGGATCCAGTATCCCATACACTATGTCTGCCACGTAATTTGCCAGTATAACTGATATCGATATTATTAGGAATGCACCTTGAAGTACTGGATAATCTCTCATCATCATTGCATCATATATTAATCTTCCAATACCATTCCATGAGAATACAGTTTCAGTTAGCGTTGCTCCACTAACTATGAATCCAAGGCTTATTGCCACTGCTGTGACTGTTGGTAGTAGTGCATTTCTCATGGCATGTTTAACTAGAACCCTCCTTTCAGGAAGCCCTTTAGCCCTTGCGGTAACTATGTAGTCTTGTGTTAAAACATCCAATAGTGTCCCCCTCATTAGGAGGGTGTATTCGCCATAGGATATCAGTGTGAGGGTTATGGTTGGCAATGTCATGTGGTGAAGTAAATCCAGTATCCTCTCGAAGAATCCTTCTGGTGGAGGTCTACTCATAGTTCCAGCTATTGGGAAAATTCCAAGATAGTATCCAAATAGCATTAATAGCATCATCCCAATCCAAAATACTGGTAGTGAATAGAACATTAGTGAACTTGTAAGTATTGTTACATCCACCTTAGTCCCCCTCTTCCATGCAGCTAGAACTCCGAGAATTATTCCAATGATCACTGAGAGTATGGTTGATACGCCCATGAGTAGTATTGTGTTAGGCATTCTCTCCATTATAACATTTATTACGGGTTCCTTCCAATGAAATGAGTATCCAAAATATCCAATAAGCAGATTCCTTATGTATAGAATGTACTGTTGCCATAATGGTAAATTCAATCCAAACATTGCTCTAACTTCTTCAACTACCGATGGTTTTAGTATTCTCTCTGAAACCATTATTGAAACAGGATCTCCCGGCATCACTCTAAATATGAAGAAGTTTATCGTTATTGTCAGGAATAAAGTTATTATTGCATAAACAGTCCTTCTAACGATGTAACCTTTAAATTCCGACATTTATCATCACTAAAAAAGGTAAATGGATTTTGATATTTATTTTTTCATTTACTTCTCTTTCTGGCTACGTAGTATACTATTGTTGCAACTATGGCTATTGCAATTATTGTTCCTGCTATTGTTTGGTATGCTGGTAGTACTGCTGGTCTCTCTTCAAAT
>Ga0080004_1161462_pt1 | contig 20792 bp, 18 predicted proteins | sample WasSprMetagenome_FD_69207 | JGI IMG/M metagenome (GOLD analysis project Ga0080004, IMG submission 69207) | Sulfidic aquatic microbial communities from Washburn Spring, Yellowstone National Park, USA - WS (SPADES assembly) (version 2) | ecosystem: Environmental > Aquatic > Thermal springs > Hot...
TTTGCAGGATCTCGTGGGCAGGGGACTTTTGAAAGAGGTTGGCGAAAAGAAGGGGAGGATCTATGTGCTTAAATAACGGACATTTATCGGACATATTTCGGACATTTATCGGACAATCTCCTCCGTGTAAGTTTAAGGAGAAAATTCAAAGTTATCTGAAAGAGGTGGGATAATGGTTTATGTATTCATTTCTCACAGCAGGAAAGATACAGAACTCGTTGAGATAATAAACTACAATTTCAGGTCCGAGGGGGTTGTACCCCTTTTTATGGAATTCACACCAGAAAGCGAACCACCGTATAAAAAAATAGAAGAAAACGTTAAATCATCAAATGCAGTTTTTCTATTTTTAACTCAAAACGTGATATCCTCAGATTACACGAAAAATTGGATCTCTTTTGAAGTGGGTTTAGCCAAAGCATTCAATAAACCTGCTTTTGTTATTGAAGACTTTAATAATAAGATACACTTTCCTGTTCCATATCTTACGGACTATGTATTGTATGATCCAACAAAAATTGAAGACTGGATAAACCTGCGAAGAATCCTTCAAGGTATAAAACAAGTAGTTGAAAGTAACACGCTTCTTTTGGGATTAACTGGATTGGGAGCGATCTTAGGCGGATTAATTGATCGTGACGATAGAATAAGAGGAATTTTAATAGGTGGATTAGGTGGAGCAATAATTGCTGGAATAATTGTTGCGATAAAAGCTTCAGCCCCTGCCACGCCATTTAAAATAAAATGTCCTAAATGCAGAATAGAATTCAATCTTTATTCAAAATTTAGTGAATTTTCATGCCCATCATGTAGGACAAAGATTTCCGTTAGGGCAGATAGCTGGGGGTATCAGAAATGATAAAACGCCTAATTATAAAGAATTTTAAATCCATCAAAGAATTGAATATCGAGCTGGAACAAATAAACGCGTTCATCGGACCAAACAATTCTGGGAAATCAAACATTATACAAGCACTAAATTTAATATTGGGAGAGACATATCCAACAGTACGTGCATTCAATGAGAAAGACTTTCATAATTACGATAAATCGAGACCAATCAAGATAGACGTAAGATTTGATCAGCCCCTGACAACCGATTCTCGTGTATGGGGTTTTTCTCTTAGTTACGATGGCAACACCTGCGAGTACGTAACTTTAGATCAAAACGGGAACTTATTAACGTGGACGGATAAGTTTGGAAGAACTCGAGAAATCCATGTTTCAAGTCTCATGAAAAATGAAGTTTTATTAATGTATCTCGGACTCGATAGGCAAGCATATCAACAGATGAAGCCCACTCAATGGACTGTTTACGGAAAATTGTTAACCCACATTGAAAAAACAATTAACCTTGCCAATAAAGAAAAATTCAAGTCCGATGTCGAGAGTGCTTATGAAGCAAATATTGCCTCATATTTAAAAACAGTTATCACTACCACGAAAGAATTTATAAAAAAACAGACTGGGTTAGATTTGGATTTCAGATTATCGACCATAGACCCTATAGAAACTTTAAAAAATTTACGTCCCTATTTCCGGGTACCAGATACAACTTTAGAGTTTGACGCCGAAGACGTTGGAGCTGGTGTTCAAAGCGCTTTAGCTATTGCCATTGCGCGAACATACGCACATGTGGTAAAACAACCGCTTGCGCTCGCTATTGAAGAGCCAGAATTATACCTTCATCCTCATGCTTGTAGATACTTTTACAAACTTCTCTTCGAATTAGCGGGAGATGGCATACAAGTTTTCTATACCACACACGAGAGGTCTTTCGTTGACTTGATGAATTACCAAAACATACATTTGGTTCGAATGGCACTTGGAGAAACATATGTTACATCTGGGAACAGTTTTTCTTTATCTTTGAATGAGACCACTAGAATAGCATCTAAGTTTGATGATACTCTAAACGAGGTTTTCTTCGCAAATCGCGTAGTTCTTACAGAAGGAGCCACAGATAAGATTGCGGCCCGGTGCGCGTTGGAAAAATTAGGTGTTAATTTAGATAAAGAAAACATTTCAGTAGTAGAGTGCGGTAGCGCAGATGCTATTTATGATATAGCTAGAATTCTAAAGAATTTTCATGTTTCCTGTTACGTGCTAATTGACGAAGATCCAGGAAATATGAAAACTCAAAAACTCATAGAAGATCTCAAATCTTTGTTGGGAAACAAAAATGTACTTTTACAATCCCCAAATTTGGAAGGATTACTTGATCTGCCTCATAAGCCCAGTAAAAAAGAAGCGTTAGAAATTTTTCCGAAATGGTTCCGAGATCGCTCTCCTCCTGAAGTATATCATGGACTCAAAGAACAAATGGGGGTTTAGAATGATGGGAAATTTAACCTCAAACAAACACGAGAGGTTCAAGGACACAAAGACTGGGAGGATTCCGAAGGAGTGGGAGACAAGGAGTGTTATAGATCTATTTCAAGTTGAAACAGGGACCACCCCTTCAACCAGGGAAAAGGAGTATTGGTCAAATGGCTCTGTTAATTGGATTACACCAACTGACTTGAGCAAATTGAATGGTATTTATATTGAGGAAAGCGAGAGGAAAATTACTCCTAAAGCCTTGAAAGAAACTAATTTGGCGCTTATGCCGGCAGGTTCTCTTGTGCTCTCGACTAGGGCGCCAGTTGGGTATGTGGCTGTACTCAAACAGGCTGCTACCTTCAATCAAGGTTGCAAAGGATTGGTTCCAAAAGATCACGATAAAGTTTGCCCTGAATTTTACTATTATTTATTTACAAGCATGAAATCCATTCTTCAAAATCTAAGCGGGGGAAGTACTTTTAAAGAGCTTTCTAAAGAGAAGTTGAAAAACTTAAAAATCCCTCTCCCGCCCCTTCCCGAGCAACGCAAGATAGCTGAGATCCTAAGCACGGTCGACGATGCCATCCAGAAGGTCAACGAGGCGATTCAGCGAACCGAGCGGTTGAAGCGGGGCCTGATGCAGAAACTGCTGACCAAGGGAATAGGGCACAAGGAGTTCAAGGATTCCGAGATTGGGAGGATTCCGAAAGAATGGGAGGTTGTAAAGCTCCAAGACATCGTTAGTGAAATCAAAAATGGTTTTGCCAGTGGAAAAAGGGACGAGAACGGGATAGTCCAGATTAGAATGAATAATGTGACGACTGATGGACGGCTAACTTTTGACTCATATATCAAGGTTCCTCCTCCCGAAAACCTGGAGAAGTGGATTCTAAAACCGGGAGATTTGCTCTTTAATAACACGAATAGCTACGATCTAGTCGGCAAGTCGGCTATTTTCGAAACTGCACCATTTCCTTGCACTTTTAGTAATCATTTTACTAGAATCAGATTCAAAGAAGGGGTAGTTCCAAAGATAATTCTTTGGCATTTCCTAATGTTATGGAGAAGAGGGTATTTTAAGTCCGTTGCGATTCGACATGTTGGTCAGTCCGCAGTTCATACGCAATACTTGCTTAGGTTGAAAATTCCTCTTCCGCCCCTCCCAGAGCAGCGCAAGATAGCCGAAATCCTGAGCACGGTCGACAAAAAATCTGAGTTGGAAAGAAAGCGAAAAGAAAAACTCGAACACATCAGGCGAGGGTTGATGAATGATTTGCTAACAGGCAAAAGGAGGATAAAATTATGAATTTGGGTGAAAACGACTCTGATAAATTGATTAAATTCACCCAGAACGAGATTGAGAGCATTACCCGTAAAAAAGAGGATCCTCAAATAATCGCGAACGCTCTGGATTTTCTTTCTAACCTATCCCAACAACTTCCTTCGTTGTCAGAACCTTTGGCTAGAGACTATGTCAAGTTTGCCGAGATAGATTACCAATCTGCAAGACTTCTTCTTGAGAATAAAGTATACCCTTCAGCAATATTTCATCTTCAGCAAACGATTGAAAAGCTCGCTAAAGCCTATGCTCTCCATTTGGGACTCGTAAAAGAAGAAGATTTGTATCCAAAAGGAAAAAGAAAATCGGAAACTGTTGGGCATGTATCCCCTCGTGTATTCATCTTGACTTTGAAAAGAAAAGGTGCAATTGATCTCATATATATCGTTTCCAAGCTTCTGAAGGAAAAAAGTTGCGAAGAAATAAAGAAAGACATCGAAATTTTTGAAAGTTTCTTATGGAAGAAAAGAGAACTGGCGGTTTTGTCTAGAGAAAATATAAAAAATATCCTTTCCCTGATACAACAAAATGGCAGAATTATAAAAGCTCTTTCGAAGATTGACCCAAGAGTAGTCAAATCTAAGATTGAAAAAATAAAGTTAGGTTCGAGTACAAGGGCTAGACAAATGGGGCTCCCAATTAGCAACTCCATTAAAGGAATACCGATTAATCAAAGCACGGTCGAGGAGATATTTCAGAAACTGATCACATTCATAAGGTTGTATATTTTGACTATTATCACTTTTCCTCATTCTTCCTATCCTCGATACCCTTCAAAAGGTTATGGAATAGCCTACGAAGAAGGCCTAGGCATCGTAGATTGTGCAAACGATCTTCTCTCCATGACAGGAGAAATATTAGGGGAGATTAAAGGGACCATTGGTGGTGATTGTGTCGCCGATTTTCGCTGAAAAATCCGCAGTTGAAACCTACCTCCTCCAGAGGCTGGAGGGGAAGGGCTGGCAACATTCACCGGGCGGAGAACTCGGGCGAGAGGATTACTCGGAGCCCCTTCTCCTCAGGCAACTCGTTCAAGCGGTGAGAAGGCTGAACCCCACCCTAGAGCTGTCTGAGGAGGACCTCAATCGCGTCATCTCCGAGCTTCATGCCCTCCCGGCGAGCTTCGAGGGCTCCAAGCTTTTCCTGAGGTATCTCAAGGACGGTCTTCCCCTCAAGCTGGAGAAAACCAAGGAACTACGTTACGTCAAGATCCTCGACCAGGAAAACCCCGAGAACAACGAGTTCCTGATCAGCGATCAGGTTTGGTTCGAGAGCTCCAGGGGAAGAATCAGGCCCGACCTCGTCCTCTACGTGAACGGCATCCCCCTGGTCCTCATCGAGTGCAAGAATCCCGCCGAACCGGGCGTCAGCTGGAAGACGGCCTACCAGCAGGTCAAGAGGTACGAGGAAACGGTCCCGGAACTCTTCAAGTACGTTCAGTTCAGTATAGCAGCAGAAGCCCAGGCGGTTTACTTCCCCAACGTCTTGGGCGGAGGGGGCCCCTGCTACGTCTGGAAGGTGGAGGGGATAGAGGATCCTCTGAATGCGGTTGTTGAGATGCTCTCCAAGCCCGTTCTCACAGACATCCTCGTCAACTTCACCTTCCCGAGGGAGGAGCACGGAAGGCAGACGAAGGTCCTCCCCAGGTACATCCAGTACGAGGCCGCCAACCGGATCTTCAGGAGGGTGATGGAGAACCTGGAGGGAAGGGAGAAGAAAGACTCGGGGCTGATCTGGCACTGGCAGGGCTCCGGCAAGACCCTCACCATGATCTTCGCGGCCTACAAGCTCTACCGCCACCCGAGGCTCGCCAACCCCACCATCTTCTTCGTCGTCGACAGGGAGGAGCTGGAGGAGCAGCTGAGGAACGAGTTCTCCTACCTGGACCTGGGGATCAAGCCTGAGGTCATCTCCTCCGTCCGCCGCCTGAAGGAGATCCTCACCCACGACGAGGGAAGAGGGCAGAGGGGGATCTTCATCGTCCTCATCCACAAGTTCAGGGAGGAGGTGGGGGACGAGCTGGAGGCTTCCCTAGCCCTCACCCGGGCGGAGAGGGAGACCATCTCCAACCGGAGGAATGTGGTGGTGCTGATAGACGAGGGGCACAGAACCCAGTACGGGAAGCTCGCCGGGGAGATGAGGAAGATTTTGAGGAAGGCCTTCTTCTTCGCCTTCACAGGCACACCCATCTCCAAGACCGGCAGGGACACCTACCTTACCTTCAGCTACCCCCCCGAGGAGCTCTACCTCCACAAGTACTTCATCGCCGATTCCATCGAAGACCGCTCCACCCTGCCCATAGTCATCCAGACCAGGATGGAGAAGGAGGTTGGACTCAAAAGGGACCTCCTCCAGAGCTTCCTGGATCAGGAGCTGGAGGAAATCCCCGAGGACTTCAGGGAGAGGGTGAAGGGAAAGATCAGCACCAAGCTGGACGAGATCGTGGTTTTCCTCACCAACCCCGTGAGGATCGAGAAGATAGCGAGAGATATCGCGGAGCACTTCAAGCAGGGGGTGGACGGGAGGTTCAAGGCCATGGTGGTGGCCGCCAACAGGAGGGCCTGCGTCCTCTACAAGAGGGAGCTCGACAAACACCTCCCCCCCGAGTACTCGGAAGTGGTGATGACCTTCGGGATGGGAGACCCCGACCCCATACCCGCCTACCATCGGGAGCTCCGGGAGAGGTTCGCCGGAAAGGATGATGATGAGATAAGGAAGGAGGTCATCCAGAGGTTCAAGGAGGAGGAGCTTCCCAAGATCCTCATCGTGACCGACATGCTCCTGACGGGCTTCGATGCCCCCATCCTCCAGGTGATGTACCTGGACAAACCGCTCAAGGAGCACAGGCTCCTCCAGGCCATAGCCAGGACCAACCGACCCTGCGGGGAGGGGAAGACCTGCGGTCTCATCTTGGACTACGTGGGCATCATGAAGGAGCTGGAGAAGGCCTTCTCCCTCTACGCCAAGCAGGACATAAAGTACGCCGTGATCGACCTGGAGGAGAAGGTAAGGGAATTCAGGAATCTCCTCAGAAGCCTCGTGGGCCTGCTCGGGGGAACGGGGAAGGTGGATCGGCCCTCCCTCATGTCCAAGGTCAGGCTCCTCTTCCACGATCTGGACCTGGAGAACACGTTCCTGACGAACTTCAAGAGGCTGAGGGGGCTGTACGAGTTCCTGGGGCCGAGATACTTCGAGAAGGAGGAAACGGAGGCTTACGAGTTCCTGGCGGCCGTCTACGAGTTCTACAGGAGATACACCGGCGTTAGGGAGGAGGAGCCGGAGCTCGAGAGCTACATGGCGAGATACTTCCCCCGCACCCTCCAGGCGATCCAGAAAACCTTGAAGGTGGAGATGAAGGAGGAGTTCCCCGAGCTGAGGCTGGAGGTGGAGTACCTCAGGAAGCTGGCTGAGAAGAAGGGGGTGAGCGAGGCCCTCTACGACGCCGTCATCCCCCTCCACAGGTTCGTTCTGGTGCCACGGGCCAAGGATCCCATCTACGAGCCCCTCATAAAGAAGATCGAGAGGCTGGTGAGCGAGTGGAGGAGCAGGAAGATCGAGGAGAAGGAAGCCTACCAAAGGCTACTCGAGCTGGTCGGGGAAGCGAGCGAGCTGGAGAAAAGGGAAAGGGAGGTGGAGGGTCTGGGACTCGGAAGGGAGGCCTTCTTCATCCTCTCCGTGCTCGAGCGTCGCCTGGGGAGGTCCGAGGAGCTTCTGCAGGAGATCAAGGACCTCTGGTCCGGCTTGGCCCAAACCGGGAAGCTTTTCGAGGGCTGGAACAGGAAGCCCAGCGTTCTGAGGGAGGTGATGAGGGAGGTCAGGAGGTACCTGAGGAAGAAGGGACTGCCGATGGAGGAGAGGGAGGAGATCTGTGATGAGATCTCCAAGGGTCTTAAGGGCCTCTAGCGGGCTCCTCCGGCTGGAAGGGGAGGATCTACCCTACCGGGTCGAGTGGAGGAGGGTGAGGTATCCGAGGCTGGAGTTCAAGACCGGAAACCTTCTGGTGATCCTCCCCCCCAACTGCAAAAACGAGGCACCCCTTTTGGAGGAGAAAAAGGCCTGGATCCTGGAGAAACACCGGCTCATAAAGGAGAGCCTGGAGAGGGCTGGTGAGGAGTTCCGCCTCCTCGGGGAACCCTTCCACCTCAGGCCCAGCGGGGATGGAGGGGTGAGCCTCGACTTCGAGAAAAGGGAGGTGGCGTGCGATCCCAGCAACGAGAGGCACCTGCAGAGGCTCAGGGAGATCCTGCGGGAAGAGCTGAGGAAGAGGATCCTGGAGAAGGTTGGGGAACTCGGGAAGATCACCGGCCTCCTCCCCTCCAGAATCTACATCAGGCGGCAGAGGAGCAAGTGGGCCTCCTGCTCCTCCTCCGGGAACCTGAGCTTCAACCTGCGGATGATCGCCCTTCCCCCCCGCCTGATCGACTACGTGGTACTCCATGAGCTGCTCCATCTGAAGTACCCCAGGCACAACCGGGAATTCTGGGGGAGGGTGGAGGAGTTCTTCCCCGACTACCGGGAGATGGAGAAGGAGCTCCTGAGGTACTGGTTCTCGACGGCGAGAGGGGGAGCCTGGCTGTTCGATCCAAAAGCCTCCCCTTCAGACGCTCCAAGCCCTCGGAGCCCCTGTTCAACAAATCCCTGAGCCTGTCCACGTCCCTAGTCTCATAGTACTCCCCCTCGTCGTAAACCTCGGCCCTCGAGCAGAAGGCCGCCAGCACCCGCAGGAGTTCGGCCACCCCCACGTGCGTCCTCCAGTCCGAAAACTGGGTCTTGCAGGATCCCGAGCAAACCCAGCCTACGGGCCCCGGTTTGAACGTGAGAGCTAGGGTCTCACACTGGGGAGGGTCTATCAGCAGGGACCGCCCCTCCGGGTCCCTTTCCCGGACCTCCATTCCGAGTTCTTCGGCCAGAGTCACCAGCCATCCCTGCACCCTCTCCAGGACCTCCGGATGCCGAATAAGAAACCTGTAGTGGATGGTGACTCCCACGAGGAGTTGTTCAGGGAAGTTGCCTTTTAAAGGAGAAATTTGTTTTCTCGCTAATCCCAAACTAGAAAACGGGAAGTATTCATTTGTGTTTTAAAAATGATCCAAAATCCTCGAGAATAAAAATCGCCAACAGGAAAGAAATGCTTTTATGGTCATAAAGAGATGGTGGACCCAAGCCAGCTTTGAAGTGTACCGTCCGGTACACACAACTGGCTTGGACTTACCCACCACAAATTTTGGCTGACTTTTTTATTTAGGTACCTATGGAGGCCTGCTAGCAGGGACTGGAAACTGTCAAGAATCAAATATCTGGAATCAAAAAAAAGCTGGTCGACCCCCCTTAGGCCCGCCCTAGGGTTCCGTTCCTTCCAAACGGAAGAGAAGCCCCAGCACCCTCCTCCACTCCTCCCTGAAGGGGGAGGCGTGGAAGCAGCAGAAGTAGAAGGGGGCCAGGGAGAGCAGGAAGGGGAGGAAGGCCAGGCGGGAGCCCAGGATCCAGGTGAGGGGGCCGGCGAAGGAGGTGAGGGCCACCCCGAAGCCTATCAGCCTCAGCATCCCGCACCGCGCCTGCACCAGCAGGGAGACCAAGAGGACCAGCAGCGCGGGGGAGACCAGGAAGAGGAAGAGGTTCCCGGTGGTGAGGCCGCGGCGGGCCAGGGGGTTGGCCTCCAGGGAGAGGAAGAGGGAGGGGGAGGTGCGGTAGAGGTGCCAGGAGAGGAGGAGGTCGGTGAGGGCCCCCGAGAAGGCCAGCAGGAGGGAGAGGAGGGGGAAGCTCCCCCCGAAGACGAAGCAGGAGAACCTCCTCCCCAGCCTCCCCAGGACCCCCGGGAAACCCTCAGCCCGCCCGGGCGAGCTCCTTCCTGTTCCCGAAGACCTCCTTCCGTATCTCCTCCACCAGCAGGTCAAGGTTCCTCCCCTCCTTGGCGGAGATGGGGAGAACGGGAAGGGGCAGCCTGCCCAGCACCTCCATCTTCTCCTCCAGCTCGGAGGGGGAGAGGAGGTCCATCTTGTTGAGCAGGATCAGGATCCTCAGCTCCCTCTGCGAGAGGATCTCCAGGCTCACCTTCAGCTTCCTCAGGATCTCGGACATGGGATCGCTCCCGTCCACCACCAGCAGCACCAGGTCGGAGGAGTAGATCTCCTCCAGCACGGCCTTGAAGGCCTCCACCATCCAGGGGGGGAGGCCCTCGATGAACCCCACGGAGTCCGTGATCAGAATCCTCTCGCAACCCCTGAGGGCCCTGGTCCTGGCCGTGAGGGTGGTGAACATCCTGTCGTCCACCTCCACGCTGGAGCCGGTGAGGGAGTTCAGGAGGGTGGACTTCCCGGCGTTGGTGTACCCCGCCAGGGCCACCAGCCCGAAGCCCCTCCTCCTCCTCTGCTCCCTCCTCTTCTCCCTGGACCCGGCCAGGGAGCGGAGCTTCTTCCTCAGCAGGGCCATCCTCCTCTTCACCATGTCCAGGTAGAGGTTCAGCTCGTACTCCCCCCTGCCCCTGAACCCGGGCTGCTCCGCGGAGAGCAGGTTCCTTATCCTCTCCCTCAGCCTGGGGAGCTCGTAGCTCAGCCTGGCGTACTCCACCTGCAGCTTGGCCTCGGGGGACCCGGCCCTCTTGGCGAAGATCTCCAGGATGAGCTGGAACCTGTCCATGACCCTCACCCCCAGCCTCTTCTCCAGGTTGAAGAGCTGGGAGGGGGTGAGCTGGTTGGCGAAGACCACCAGCTCCGCCCCCGTCAGCCTGACCAGACCCGCCACCTCCTCCACCTTCCCCCTCCCTATCTGGAAGGCGGGGTCCGCCTCCCTCTCCTGCACCATCCTCCCCACCACCTCGTACCCCATGGTCCCCACCAGCTCCTCCAGCTCACCCAGCTCGTCCCTGCCCCCCGGCTCCACCCTCTGAACCAGGACCGCCCGCATCTCCTCTCCTTGGGCCCGCTGGGTTAAATCTTCCCCCCACCAGGAGAGGGAGGAAGCATGTCCCCTCGCCACCGAAGGCTGGCCCCCCTGCTCCTCCCCTTCCTCCTCCTCTCCCTCCTGCCCCCCTCCTCCGGCCTGCCCCCCTCCTCCCCCTACTACCCCTCGGTGGCGGTGGTGTTCCGGATCCAGGGGGACAGAACGGTCTCCGTGGAGGAGAACTGCACCCTCTACCTCCCTTCCCTCTATTCCTCCCTCACCATCAGGAGGACCATCCCCTCCGAGAACGTCTGGGATCTGAGGGCCTGGTGCGAGCCAGGACAGGTTACCCTCGAAAGCAGGGCCGTGGAGGGGGGAACCGAGCTCACCCTGAGGATCTCCTTCTCCTCTCCCTTCAGGGGGAACCTGGGGTACGGGCTGTCCTACCGGGCCTCGGGCTGGGTGGTGGGGACGGGACCCAAGTACGAGGCCGTGCTGGGGGGGATAAGGATAGACCGCGGGGGGTACCCCTACGAGAGCTACCGGGTCACGGTGCAGGGGCCTCCGGGGGGCACGCTCTTCTGGTACGAGCCCAGGGAGGCCTCCGCCGATTCCTCCTCCGTCACCTACTCCACCTCCGTGGGGGCGCCGGGGAGCTTCGAGGGGGTGAGGGTCACCTTCTACTCCAGCCCGGCCCACTACAGGCTGACCCTGATCGAGAACCTCAGGAACCCGGGAAGGGAGAGCTGCGAGCTGGTGATGAACCTCCTCCTCTTCAGCGAGGGTAAGACGGGCTTCGCCTCCCTCCTCTCCTCCGATCCCCCCGTGGGAAGCCTGTACCGGGATGAGGAGAACAACTGGCACGCCTCCTTCAGGCTCAGGCTGGCCCCCGGGGAGAGCAGGAGGGTGAGGGTGGAGCTGCTGTGGAGGACCGAGCTCTACGATCCCCGCCTCTCCCCGGAGAGCTCCGGAACCCTGGACGACCTTCCCCCCGGCCTGGAGGAGTACACGAGGGAGAGGGAGTACTGGGAGGTGGGGGAGCTCAGGCCCCTCTCCCTCCAGCTGGCGGGTGGGGAGAGGAACCTGTACTCCCTGACCAGGAAGCTGCTGGAGTATGAGGACAGGAGCATCACCTACACCCCCACGCAGGAGAGGCAGGGGGCCCTCCTCACCCTCCAGAAGGGGACCGGGGACTGCGACTGCCTCAGCGACCTCCTCATAGCCCTGCTCCGGGCCCTGGGCGTCCCCTCCAGGCTCTCCTTCGGCTGGACCGCGGGGGAGAACGGGGCGGGCAACCACGCCTGGGTGGAGGTCTACCTACCGGAGAGGGGCTGGGAGCCCGTGGACCCCACCTGGTCGGGGGGAACGGAGAAGTACCTCTTCAGGATGGACCCCCTTCACCTGACCAGGGGATCCAGGGGGCTGAGCTCCTCCGACGCCTACCTCTCCAAGGTCCACTACGGAGCCCTGGAGGTGGGGCCCGAGGAGGTCTCCCTGAGCTATCTCTCCGAGGAGGAGGCCAGGGAGGGTTTCCTGACCTCCGCCAGGACCGTGCTCGGGCTGGCGGAGGGGGTGGGGGGAGACGACCCCAGGCTGGGGCTGGCCCGGGATAAGCTGGAGGCCGCGGGGGGAGGGGATCCGCAGGCGGCCCTGGACTCCCTGCGCTGGTCCATGGAGGTGCTGGGGGAGAGGGGGAAGCCGCTGGAGCTACCCGCCAGGATTCCCCCCTGGACCCCGCTGGCCCTGGGAGGGGCGGCGATCTGCCTGGTGGTGGCCCTGCTGCTGGGGCTGAGGAAGCGCTAGGAGCGGGGCCTGGGCAGCTCCCTCAGGGCCTTCTCCACCAGCTCCTGGGGGTACTCGAAGTCCACCAGCTTCCCGTGGATGGCGGCATCCCAGGCCGCCAGGTCCAGCATCCCGTGCCCGCTGGCGTTGAAGAGGATGACCTTCTCCTCCCCCGTCTCCCTGCACCTGAGGGCCTCGTCCACCGCCGCCTTCACCGCGTGGGCCGTCTCGGGGGCCACCACGAAGCCCTCCGCCCTGGCGAAGAGCCTGGCGGCCTCGAAGACCTCGTTCTGGTGGTAGGCCCTGGCCCCCACGTAGCCCTCCCTGGTGAGCTTGCAGAGGAGGGGGGCGTCACCGTGGTACCGCAGCCCCCCGGCGTGGATGGGCGGGGGGACGAAGGTGTGTCCCAGCGTGTACATCTTGAGGAGGGGGGTGAGGCCGGCCGAATCCCCGTGGTCGTAGGTGTAGATCCCCTTGGTGAGGGTGGGGCAGGCCTTGGGCTCGCAGGAGAAGGCCTGCAGCTCGGGCTTCTTCCCGGTGAGCTTGTCCGCCAGGAAGGGGAAGAGAAGGCCGGAGTAGTTGCTCCCCCCTCCCACGCACCCCAGGATCACGTCGGGATAGTCCCCCGCCATCTCCATCTGCCTCTTGGCCTCCAGCCCCACGATGGTCTGGTGGAGGAGGACGTGGTTCAGGACGCTGCCCAGGGAGTACTTGGTGTGGGGGTGGGTCACGGCGTCCTCGATGGCCTCGGAGATGGCTATCCCCAGGCTGCCGGGGTTCTGGGGATCCTCCTTCAGGACCCTCCTCCCGTACTCCGTCCTGCTGCTGGGGCTGGGGACGCACTCCGCCCCCCAGATCTCCATGAGGATCCTGCGGTAGGGCTTCTGGTCGTAGCTGACCCTGACCATGTAGACGGTGCACTTGAGCCCGAAGAGCATGGTGGCGAAGGCCAGGGCGCTTCCCCACTGCCCCGCCCCCGTCTCGGTGGTGAGCCTCTCCACCCCCTCCTTCATGTTGTAGTAGGCCTGGGCCACGGAGGTGTTGGGCTTGTGGCTCCCCGGGGGGCTCACCCCTTCCCACTTGTAGTAGATCCTGGCCGGGGTCTTCAGCAGGCGCTCCAGCCTGACCGCCCGGTAGAGGGGGGTGGGCCTCCACAGCCTGTACACCTCCCTCACCTCCTCCGGGATGGGTATCCACCTCTCCCGGCTGACCTCCTGCCTGATCAGCTCCCTGGGGAAGATGGGCTCCAGGTCCTCGGGCTTCACGGGCTGCCAGGTGGCCGGGTGGAGGGGGGGATCCAGGGGGGTGGGCAGGTCGGCCTGAATGTTGTACCAGGCCCTGGGCAGCTCCTCCTCGTCCAGCAGGTACTTCAGGCGCTCCATCTTGCCGTGTGGTTCGCCCCGAGGAATAAAAATGTTCCTCAGGGTGCAAATCTGTTCTTACCCAGGGAGAGGAGGAACTCCCTGGTGCGGGTTCCCAGGCCCAGCGTCTCCGCCGCCAGCAGGTCCTCCACCCCGTCCACGTCCGTGGCCAGGGTGGGGGAGCGGTAGATCTTGGGCCTTATCCCCGCCCTGAGGCTCTCCCTCACGTGCAGGGGGAAGCTCTCCCCCCCGAACCTCAGCGGTATCACGTCCGGGGGGCGCAGGAGGAGGGCGTTGGTCCCCAGGGTGCGGGAGGGGGAGAGCACCACCTCCCTCTCCCCCTCCGCCCTCCCCCTGAGCTCCTCCACATCCCTCACCCTGAGGAAGGGGAGGTCGGCGGGGAGGATCAGCACCTCCCCGGCCCCCTCCCCCATCGCCCTGCCCCTCGCGAGGGAAAGGGCCAGGTTGAGCTCCAGGCCGGGCTCCCTGAAGGTCCTGGCCCCCAGGGAGGAGGCCAGGCGCAGGACCTCCTCGTCCGGGGACACCACCATCTTCTCCACCCCCACCTGCGAGAGGACCCTGAGCATGTCGGTGAGCATGCACAGCACCAGCTCCCTCCTCTCCTCCGGCGTGAGGATTCCCTCGAAGCTGGACTTGGCCCTCGAGAGGGACTTCACGGGGAGGAGGACCAGCCCTTCCCCCCTTCCCATCCTCTCCATGGAAAGGGAGAGGGGCACCTTTTTACTCCCTTCGGACCCCTCCGGAGGTTTTTATGGGGGGGCTTCCGGGTGGGATGATGGCCCGCTCGGCGTCCAGGGTGGTCACCTACTCCCCCAACGTCTTCGTTCCCCTCACCACCTTCTGCAGGAACCGGTGCGCCTACTGCGGCTTCAGGAGGGAGGAGGGGGAGGCCACCCTTCTCTCCCCCCAGGAGGTCTTCTCCTTGGTGCTCCGGGGGAAGAAGGCCGGCTGCTCCGAGGTCCTCTTCACCCTGGGGGAAAGGCCTGAGGTCCATCCCCGGGCCAGGAGGGAGCTGGAGGGGATGGGGTACCGGAGCATCTCCGACTACCTGGAGGAGCTCTGCAGGCACATCCTGAGGCTCGGCCTCCTCCCCCACACCAACGCCGGGATCCTGGACGTGGAGGAGCTGAGGAGGCTGAGGAGGTACAACGCCAGCATGGGGCTGATGCTGGAGTGCGCCTCCAGGCTGGAGGCTCACAGGGAGAGCCCCGGGAAGGACCCGGGGGTGAGGCTGGAGTTCATCGAGAGGGCGGGGGAGCTCAGGATCCCCTTCACCACCGGCATCCTGGTGGGCATAGGGGAGGGCCGGGAGGACAGGAGGAGGTCGCTGGAGGAGATAGGGAGGCTGCACGAGCGGTACGGCCACATCCAGGAGGTGATCATCCAGCCCTTCTCCCCGAAGCCCGGCACCCCCATGGGGAGCCTCCCCCCTCCCCCGGAGGAGGAGGTGCTGGAGACCGTCAGGATGGCCGCCGAGATCCTCCCCCCGGAGGTGGGCATCCAGATCCCCCCCAACCTGGTGGAGGACGTGGTGCCCTTCCTGAGGGAGGGGGCCAACGACCTGGGGGGGATCTCCGAGGTCACCCCCGACTTCGTCAACCCCGAGCGACCCTGGCCCGGCCTGCCCTCCCTCCGCCGCAGGCTGGAGGCCGAGGGGTTCAGGCTCAGGGGGAGGCTGCCCCTCTATCCCAGGTACGCGAGGGACCCCTCCTTCATGTCGGAGGAGGTGAGGAGGGTGGTGTCCAGGCTGGCGGACGAGGAAGGGTATCTGCGCCCTCCCCAAAAAGATTAAGAGCGAAAAGACCAGAGGCTTCGGCATGGAGGGAACCGGGGCTCTCTTCCAGCTCGCGGAGAACTTCGAGAGGGCCCTCAGCCTGATCGACCCCCTCGTGGCCGAGGCGCTGGAGAGGAGCCTCTCGGGAAGGGACCTGGACCTCAGGCAGGCGGCGGAGCTGCTCAGGGCGGAGGGGAGGGAGCTCCGGCTGCTCCTGCACACGGCCGACCTGGTGAGGAGGAGGCTGGTGGGCGAGGTGGCCACGTACGTGGTCAACCGCAACATCAACCACACCAACCTCTGCATCGGCTCCTGCAGGTTCTGCGCCTTCCGGCGTCCCCCCTCCCATCCCGAGGCCTACTGCCTCACCCCCGCCCAGCTGGAGGCCAAGGTCAGGGAGGCCGTGGGGAGGGGGGCCACGGAGATCTGCCTGCAGGGGGGCCTCCATCCCGAGCTCGGGCTGGAGGACTACCTCGAGCTGGTGAGGGTGGTGAAGGGGGTCTCACCGGAGCTCCACCTCCACGCCTTCTCCCCGGCCGAGCTGGACCACCTCTCCAGGAGGGAGGGAATGCCGGTGGGGGAGGTGGTGAGGGCCCTGAAGGAGGCCGGCCTGGACTCCGTTCCCGGAACGGCTGCGGAGATCCTCAGCGACAGGGTGAGGGGGATCCTCTGCCCCACCAAGATCGGGACCGGGAGGTGGGTGGAGGTGGTGAAGACCTGCCACCGCATGGGGATCCCCACCACCTCCACCATGATGTACGGGACGGTGGAGACCCTGGAGGAGAGGGCTGGGCACCTCCTGCTGCTGAGGGAGATCCAGAGGGAAACGGGGGGGTTCACGGAGTTCGTCCCCCTCCCCGTGGTCCCCCACCGGACCGAGCTCGCCTCGCTGGGGATAAGGCCTCCCAGCCTGGAGGAGAACCTCAGGCTGCACGCCGTGGCCAGGCTGGTGCTGGCCGGGTACATCAACCACGTGCAGGCCTCCTGGGTGAAGCTGGGTCCCGAGGGCGCCCGCACCATGCTCCTGGCCGGAGCGGACGACTTGGGGGGCACCCTCTTCGAGGAGAACATCACCAGGGAGGCGGGGGGGAGGTGGGGGCAGGGGATGGAGCCCCACCAGCTCCGGTCCCTGATCCTGAGGGCGGGAAGGATCCCCAGGCAGAGGGACACCCTCTACCGGCTCCTAGACTAGCCCATCTCCTCCAGGATCTTCCCCGCCAGCCTCCTCCTCTCCCTCAGGTTCCTCATCCAGAGGTTGACCCTGTGCACCTCCATCCCCAGCTCCCTCAGCCTGGGGGCGAACTCCCCGTCGGTGGAGTGGAGGAAGAAGTGGCCCGCCACCTCCCGGTAGTACTCCGCCACCCCCGCGGGGCTGACCTCCAGTCCCAGCGCCCTCATCAGCTTCCCCGCCGGACCGCTCACGGGGGACCTCCCGAGGATGGGGCTGACCACCGCCACCTCCTCCCTCCTCCTCCTCAGCTCCTCCCTGATCCCCCTGAGGGAGAGGATGGGGCCTATGCTGGTCACGGGGTTGCTGGGGCCTATGAGGATGAAATCGCTCTCCCTCAGGGCCCGCAGCACCCCGGGAGCGGGGGAGGCCCTCTCGGATCCCCTGAACCTCACCCCCCTCACCTCCCCCCTGCCGCGCCCCCCCACCCAGAACTCCTGGAAGTGCACCCACCCGCGGGGCGTCAGGATCTCCGTCGTCACCCTGCCATCCGTCATGGGGAGGACCCTCTCCCTCACCCCCAGCCTCCTGCAGAGCTCCGAGGTGATCTCGGACAGCCTTCTCCCCCTCCTCAGCTCCAGGGTGCGGAAGAGGCAGGTGGCCCTGTCCCTGTCCCCCAGCCTCAGGAGCTCCCTCACCCCCAGCCTCCTCAGCGCCCGGTGGGTCTCGAAGGTGTCCCCCCTTATCCCCCACCAGGTCCGCTCGTTGATGATCCCGGAGAGGGTGTAGACCACGGAGTCCAGGTCGGGGGAGACGTGGAGGCCGGAGACCTCTATGTCATCACCGGTGTTCACCACCACGCAGAGCTCCGCCCTCCCCCTCATCCCCTGCAGGAGCTTGGGGGTTCCCGTGCCCCCGGAGAGCAGGGTGATCATCTCTCCAGCTTCCCCTCCCCCCTAAAAAGGTGGGGCTTTTTTCCCTCCCCCACCCCAGGGGTCGGGAGGTCGGGAGATGAGGGTCAAGGCCGTGCTCTTCGATCTGGACGGGGTGCTGGTGGACTCCCTGGACGTGTGGTACTCGGCCCTGAACGAGACCCTGGGGAAGTTCGGGAAGGGGAGGGTGGGGAAGGGGGAGTACGTGAAGAAGTACTGGGGCTTCAGCCTCTCCCGGAACTTCGAGAGGCTGGGGCTGGGGAGGGAGGCCGTGGAGTACTGCCTCTCCCGCTACGAGCACCACCTGGACGAGATCGGGACCTTCCCCGAGGCGGAGGAGGTGCTGGGGGAGCTGAGGAGGAGGGGCTTCAGGCTGGCCCTGGTGACCAACACCCCCTCCCGCCTGGTGCAGCGCCTCCTCGCCAGGCTTGGCCTGGGGGACTTCTTCGACGCCATCCTCACCGGGGACGACGTTAGGAGGGCCAAGCCCCACCCCGAGGCCGTGAGGAAGGCCTGCCGCAGGCTGGGGGTTCATCCCTCCCAGGCCCTGCTGGTGGGGGACACCAGAAGCGACGTGCTGGCGGGAAGGGGGGCCGGGGTGAGGGTGGTGGGCAGGGGGGTGGAGGGGGACCTGAGGATCGAGAGGCTGGGGGAGCTGCTCCTCCTGCTCAGGAGGTCAGGAGAAGAGGTCCCTCTCCCTTGACCTCACCAGCTCCCTGGCGCTCCCCCTCCCCCTCTCGTACACGGCCCCCCTCACCAGCACCACGGGCGTTCCCTCCCCGGCCTCCCCCATCACCGAGACGGCGGCGGCGGCGAGGGCATCCGCCTGGGCCACCACCGTGACCCTCAGCCTCTTCCCGTAGAGGTCCCTCCTCCCCCGGAGGTCAAGCAGGGGCTTCATGCCCGCCACCCCTATGGCCACCCCCAGGCAGCCCGTCCGGAAGGCCCTGCCCTGGGTGTCGGAGATGATCACCGCCACCTCCACCCCCAGCTCCTTCCTGATCCTCCTCCTTATCCTCTCGGCGCTGCGGTCGGGATCCCTGGGGAGGAGGGTGACGCGCTCCCCCTCCACGTTGGAGTGGTCCACCCCCGCGTTGGCGCAGACGAAACCGTGCTCCGTCCTGGTTATGAGCACGTGGGAGGAGCGGACGATCTCCCTGGCCTCCCTCAGGATCACCTCCACCTCCCTGGGATCCTTCTCCAGCCTGCGGGAGAGCCTCAGGGCCAGCTCCGAGGGCCTCACCCTCCTCAGGTCCACCACCGCACCCTCCGCCTTGGAAACGATGGACTGGGCCACCACCAGCACGTCCCCGGGGAGGAGGGAGAGCCCCTGGGAGCGGAGGGCCCTCACTATCAGCTCCCCCACATCGTCCCCCCTCTTCACCAGGGGAAGGCCCCGGAGGGGAATCACCTCCATCCTGGGGGGCTCGGACATCCTACGAGTTTCCTGCGGCTGGATTTATAGGGGGAGGAGACCCACCGTCACCGTGGAGCTCAGGCTCATAGGAATCAGGACCCCCCTGATCAGGCCGGGCGACCACCTCCCCTCCCTCCTCCTCAAGGCCCTGAGGAGGGCGGGCGGGGTGAGGGAGGGGGACATCCTGGTCCTCTCCTCCAAGGTGGTGGCCGTCTCCCAGGGCAGGATGGTGAGGCTCTCCGAGGTCAGGCCCAGCCCCAGGGCCCTCCGCCTCTCCAGGAAGACGGGGCTGGATCCCTCCTTCGTGGAGGTGGTGCTAAGGGAGGCCGACTCGGTGCTGGGGGCCTCCAGGGGGGCCCTCCTCACGCTGGTGAAGGGGCTCCCCTGCGCCAACGCGGGGGTGGACCTCTCGAACGCCCCCCCCGGCCACGCCATCCTCCTCCCCTCCCACCCGGAGCGGTTCGCCAAGGAGCTCAGGGACTACGTGAGGAGGGAGGAGGGGGTGAGGGTGGGGGTGATCCTCGCCGACAGCACGGTAAAACCCCTGAGGCTGGGAACGGTGGGGCAGGCCGTGGGGATCTCCGGGGTGCCCGGGGCCCTGGACTGCAGGGGAAGGACCGACCTCTTCGGCAGGAGGCTCAGGGTCACCAGGAGGGCCCTGGCCGACCAGCTGGCCACGGCGGCGGAGCTCCTGATGGGGGAGGCCGGGGAGAGGATTCCGCTGGTGGTGGTGAGGGGGCTGAGGCTCGAGGGAAAGGCCGTCCCCTCCCCCGCGGTGGAGCCCGAGGAGTGCCTCTACTTCTCCCTGCTGAAGGGGGGCCTCAGGAAGGACAGGCGACGGCTCTGAGCTCCACCCCGTCCTTCCCCGAACACACCTCGAAGCAGCTCTCCCCCAGCAGGGTACCGGAGAGCTTCTCGCAGACCAGGAGCTCCCTTCCCCCGGGAGCCTGGTCCTTCCGGAAGGCCATGAGGCCGTCGGCCTTGGAGAGGATGTTGGCCTCGAAGGAGGGATCCAGGGTGCCCGGAACCAGCGAGGCCAGGACCAGGAAGCCCCACCTCCTGGCGGCCTCGGCCAGCTCCTGCAGGAAGGCCAGGAACTCCACCCTCTCCCCCTCGGAGAAGAACTGGGCGAAGTCGTTCAGGGGGAAGAAGACCAGGACGGAGTTGGGGGCCTCCCTCTCCAGGAACTTCGAGAGATCGGAGAAGATCCTGGCCCTGACCTCCTTAACCATCTTCCCGTCCGCCTGCTGCAGCCACCTGGCCAGGTCCCCGAAGGACTCGGGGAGCTCCCAGAAGGAGCGGAAGAGGACCTTGCGGAAGAAGGCCCCGCAGAAATCCTCCGAGAACTTCCCGCAAACGTCGCGCTGGACGCTGTCCTTGTTGGTGGTGAGGGTGAGGTACCAGATCCGCTCCGGAAGGACCTGGTTCTCCGCCAGGCTGGATCCGTTGAGCTTGGCCAGCCTGGCGGAGAGGGTGTGGAGGAAGTCCTCCTTCCTGGTTCCCGGAGGACCCACCAGGAGGATCAGGGAACCCACGGGAAGGCCGCCCTGGAAGACCTCATCCAACAACTTGAAGCCCGTGGGGATCCGGAGGATCATTCCTTTTTCTTTGTATCTCTCTGTTTTTAAGTCATCTTGCGTAGATTTTGCCATCCAATTTTAAGGTACTTTCTAACAGCGCTACTGAGCTTTCCGAGGTCCTCGTGGTAGAAATTCGCACACACGTCCCGCTTGAGCTGTCTGTTGACGTTCTCCACCTCGTTCAGGCTCGGCGAGTAGCTAGGCAGGTTGAAAACCT
>Ga0080004_1071011_pt1 | contig 20753 bp, 32 predicted proteins | sample WasSprMetagenome_FD_69207 | JGI IMG/M metagenome (GOLD analysis project Ga0080004, IMG submission 69207) | Sulfidic aquatic microbial communities from Washburn Spring, Yellowstone National Park, USA - WS (SPADES assembly) (version 2) | ecosystem: Environmental > Aquatic > Thermal springs > Hot...
TATCTAACATCGTGCTTCTCAACCAAGCTAAGCGTAACAGTAACAGGCTTAGCGGCTGAGACAGCAACATCATCTACAAAAGCCCTCCAATCTGTGCCATCATCAGCCAAAACGAGGTAGGTTTCGTCGGGCAAGTTGAAGAAGATCTTGCCCTCAGCATCGGTTTTGCCCACAGCGTAGTCCGGTATAGGTTTGAAGAGTGTAGGAATCGCTTTGGAGACGACTAGAACATTTGCTCCGCTAACCGGCTTCCCACCCTTAAGCACCACTACGGCTAGCGAATACGTAGCCTTCTGTACTGTAAAACTGCCGGTGACCTTACCCAATTGCCTTCACATCCCGCGTATGTTTCGTCACCCGGAAACTCGTATGCAAAAGAGTAGTCTCCAGCCGGAAGCTTCCCAAGATGGTAGCTGAACTCACCATACCAGCCGCCCGTCTTAACCGTAGTAGGTGTGCCTCCAACAGCCCTACCAGAAGAGTCTACAACAGTTATGTTGATGGGTTTATCTCCAAGATAGAGCCAAGTCCCCAAAGCGGCGTTGTAGTATTTTAGTCTGCCGAAGCACACTATGCCCTCAGCGGTAGTAAACGTAGTCTTAGGAGTCGGTTCAACCCCAGGTGCAGGGTAGCCGAGCGGGGGCCACCCTATTTCACTCGTCACACCGTAGTTGTCTATCTTAGTCTGGATCTTCTCAGCTAAAGCCACTTTGAATGCGCCTGTAACCTTGTAGGTGAAGCGCTTCACATATGTTGCCCCGCACCTCGAGCAAACCGCCTTATCACCATACGCATACACAGCACTACCGCACCTAACACATTTGAACACTTCACTGCGCACTAAACATTGTGTCAAGCATGACACCTAGTTTAATTTACATCGAGAAAGTAGTTAAAGATTTGGTAAAAAATAAAGGTGGGCTAGTGCAGTTCTTGTTTGCTAGCGATAAGAGGCTTGACTTAGCCACTCATCTTTTCCCTGTAGCGCGTAGCCCACTTCTCTTGCTTGCCCCTTACAGCTGCATCGAAGTCAGTAGCTGATACAGCAGCGATGCCTTCCCTGTAAGACGATAATACTGCTGGGTTGCAAGTTTCGACACCGAGGAACTCAGCGACACCGCTACAGAAAGCGCTCTCTTTGCCAGTGACGCCTCTCTTCCACTTCTCGCCTGTGACTTTCCTCGCCCATTTCTTTTTGGCTAGCTCTATTCTAGACATGGCATCACCTCTGTAGATATTATGTCAACGTGCTGTAATAAAGCTTTATATTATGTCGTTCATAGGTAAATACCTATGCGCTACGACAAGGTGCTTACGTTCCTCGTCTCTAGGGAGCAAGAAGAGTACTTACGCGGGTTGTCTAGGGAGACAGGCAAGAGCATCGGCGAGCTGCTACGTCAACTCATCGATGAACAGATGCGTGCTGAGAACTCTGAACGTGTGTTAGTTGAACTCGACAAGAAAGACTTACACTTGCTGCAAGATATTTACGCTGACACAGATATCTATGATGTGAGCGAAATGGTCTCGACTACTATTGCCTCACTACACGTCTTGGTCAAGTCAGGTGTGTGGAAGCTCTTGAAGCCACTGCCAGAACTAGCTAGATTAGTTGAAGCAGAAATAGCTGCACAAAAGAAGGCAACTAGCTGAAGCTCGTCTTCAACACGTCTTGTGCAATCTTGTTAAAAGTATGTTCGTCAACATGCTTCAAGAGCTCACGTCGTGCTGTCAACCCGTCGACCTCGCCTTTCATAACACGCTGTGAAAGCTCTTTGCACTTGCGTCTAGACTCTTCTGTCGGGAGCTTGTCGCAGATTCCGTCTATGTATTGACACAGCTCACAGCTCTCGCTCGTCAAACCACATCTACTCGTGTTCGCGTTGACACCTAGAAGCAACTAGAAACGTAGCAGCTACTAAACGACTCCAAGCTGCGCTATATTCCCGTGCATCGAGTGCCTTCGCTGCTCCTTCTTTTAGTTCGGCAGGAATACACCCCATTTCATATAGGGTTTCTACGTCTGTTTTGGTTAAGTCTAGGTAATATGCTTCGTTGTCTTCTTTGCCTAATTCGCGATAGGTTGCGGCAGCGCTCAGCTCCGAAAATATTCCAGCTAGCAACCTTATGCAGTCTCTACATTTCTTGCCCATATCTTACAGCCACCCCTTCTCTTTGGCTAACTTGAACAGCACGTTGTATTCTTCTGTACTGTGGAACTCACGCCTGAAGCACTCTATGATGAAGTCACACCTTCGCTCAGGACTTAACTCGCCAAGCCCAATAAGCTTGTCAGCAACATCAGCACATTTACAGCTTATTTCCCTAAAGTGTATCCTTGTCGCAGGGACTTCAGGTGTGCAGAGACACTCAGCCATGTGACTACACCTATCTGCCGCATAGGTCTTCTATCACGCTTAATAGGGTAGAGTGTTTCAAGAGTATGTCCCATATCTTGGGGTTGAGTTTATGTATTTTCTCCCATTCAGAACTAGGGAGACCTAGAGCCCAGTCATGTACTTCTTCAAGCTCCTTCTGCAGCTCTCTTAGCTTTTCGCAGATAGACATACAACCACCACCTATTTCTCTACCAAGCCTACAATTTGAACTTTATTGTGTCACTCGCCGAACAGTGCTTTCCATTCTCTACCAATTTCCCTAAGTGTGCCGACAAGTTTGTCAAAAGTCTGATGTACATCTTCAACGCTTCTAATCTCTGAATACACACCTGCCCTGATTGTACCACCTATCCTTTCAGGCTCTTCATACTTCAAACCGTATGCAGAAACTTTACTGCGAAACACTTCATAACCTTTACTCGAAAGTTCATACGTTGGTGTTAGAGGCAAGTACACACGTGTCCACATAATATTTCGTACTGGAAGTAATTCTATTTCATCAAGAGTGAGTTTGACTCCCTCTATGTCAATCTTGCATCTGTAAGGTTCGTATCGCCCACCACTTTTCTTACATATTTCTTCAAATGCTTTTAACCATTCTTCAAATGTTTCTTCGCCCACTTATACTCACCTACACACACGAGGCAGTTCTCTAAGATGTTTTTCAACATCTTTCCATTCATCTTCCAGTTTTCTGATAAATAATTCACGCAGCTTCTCATACGCATCCCTAATATCGTCAGTTATATACGGTTCGAGTTCCCGATAAGTTAAAATGATGTGGTCCATAGCTGTAAGCCTTTCAATTGACGCACGCACAGAACGAACTACATCTTCGCACTTTGACATCGTACCACCTATATCTATTTCTTCACTTCGCGTATTACTACTTTATGAGCTAACACAGCTTTGACGTCGTCGACAATCTTGTCGCCGATGCCGTCGATGCTCTTCTTCCACCAGCTGACGTTGTCAAGAGCTTCCTTGAGTGTGCCATAGTGCTTGAGTATTTTCTTCGCACGCACGACAGAAATATGCGGAAAAGAGCTCAACACGCGTATTGACATCTCGTCGAGACTCAATGCCTTAGGCTTGTACATTGGAGGTTCAGCACGTCTCGGCTTCCCGAGCCACTTGGTGAAACTCGCTAACACGTAGGGTGTCCAACTCAACGCTGGAGACGAGACGACGTGAAACCCCCAACTCGCGATTGTACTGAGCAGCGACGCATAGACACTACCCACTGCAGCTTTGTCTTGCTTCTTCCCGTACTTCAAGATAAAGCGCCAATCGCCTTCGACCAAGAGCATCGGAATGAGCTTGCTTTCGTTGTTCGTCTCTGTGTTCTTGATCTTCTCGAGTTCTTCCCACAACCGTGTATCAAAAACACTGTTGATGTAGTCGTTCACTGTCTTACGCTCAATCAAGAGACTGTACTTCTCAGCCGGGATATAGTAGTCGCCTGCATCGAGTGTACGCCAAACAGGCTCTACTCCGCCGAGTTCTTGTAGCTTCTTGTAGATGCTCTCAGGTTCACGCGTGTCGACGTAGACAGTGTATTTAGCTGTATTCGCATCTGACATATTCTCGCAAAGCCTCCGCTAGTTTATTTCTATTCTTTATCCTTGCATGCCAAAGTGCTGCTAAGAGCTCAACTTCTTCCTTTGGAGTGTCAGGAGGAAGCCTCTCGATGTCTGCACTAAACTCTTTACCCGCATATGCACCGCTACGCTTCAACACACACCGCGCATCAAAGATCAGTGTGTCTTCATCTATCAGTGCTTTTATCAGCTGTTTGAGTTCTTCCCTCGACAGTTCTGCCACCCTCTTTTCTTTCAACGCACGCAACGACACGTCCGTGAAGATGAGCTTGTCCACCATCTTCTTCAGCAACTCGTTGTAGTTCTTCGCACCTATCACAGCTATATGTAGATGAAGCTGGTGTCGAAGCTTGCTGAACAGGTTGCACAGTTGGCTCGGCTTCGATGTTGAACTTCTTGTAACACCCTGCACTGCATAAGTCGACACTACGTGTTACACGCCTCACTGTCTCCTTGCCTGTTTTTGTCGTCACCTTGATGTCTGTCTTGTAAGAGAGCCTCGCGTAGACATCTGCACCTGAAGCTATTTCTTTGCCACATACATCGCAGATGATCTTCCTAACCAACACTCGCACCTCCAGTTGTCTTCTTGTGTTTAGCCCACCTAAGCTTCTGTGCTTCGTATCTGTTGCGTGCCTTTCCGAGCTGTTTCAAATACTGTATGATAGACTGTGGTGTCACGTTGAACATCTTCGATAACTCTACTGAGCTGTAGCCTTGCTCATAGAGCTTGACAATCTCGTCCCAGTTCTTGATCTTCGGGCGTCCACGTCCAGCATATCTAAGAACTTGTTCCACTGCTGACCACCGTCGTCTTCTTCGCAGCTAAGGTCTTGCGCAACCCTTCGACAACCTTACGCCTGTACTCTTGGTCTTGCCACCTCTTTTTCATCGCTTCCCTCAGCTTCTGCTTCGCTGCTTCAGGCATGTTGAACTTCTTTCCTGTTGTTGACATACTATCACCCCTGTCTGTCTTTGCAGCTGCAGGTAATTTATACTTTCTGTCTGCTACAGCAGGTGCAGCCGCAGCTTCAGGCTTGACGACAATAGGCTCGCCGATAGAAAGCAAGAAGTTCTTACCCGGCTCAGCCCTCTTTGTGTTTATGTCATACACGAGGTTCGAGAACGTCCACCAATCTTCTATCTTGCATACGAAGTCAACCCAAATGTCACAGTAGTTACACCTAGCACTTACTATACAGCACTTGACGAACTCTAGGTTACTTCCGCACTTTTGACAGACATATGCTGTTGGTGTGTATTCGTACAAGTATGTGAGCTTGCAGTTCTTGCAGTACCCTAGCCTCGCCCTATACCACTCGATTAAAAGTGAATACACGCCACAAGATAGGCAAGTGTGCAGTTGTCGTTTCTTCTCGCTGAGTTTACGTGTCGCAAGCTCTTTAACCGCACTCAACACAGACACGCCTCGTCGTACGCTGTTGCTGTTTAGTTGCAAGCTCCCTCTTTAGACACTCGACACAGATCCACCTAGTGTTTCCATCTACAGCGTTGAGCGGAGCCAAGATGCTGCCGCACCTAGGACATTTCAGTGTCATGTTGCTCTACCTCGAGATTTGGATACCAAATCTTTCCCGTCTTCACAACATGGCTCTTCTTCTAACTCTTCTTCTAATCCAGCGAACTCGCTATCTGTGTAGATCTCTGCACCGCACCTCCAACACCTGAGCACAAGTGTTTTACCGTCGTCTGTGAAGTAACCCTTGTGTAGCCCATCACCGCTCTTACGGCAAGACAACACGTGTCTCTTTATCAACTTGTGACCCATCTGCTCCACCCTCAGCGTTGATAATAATTTAAACCTATGGCTATTTAAAGTTATGTTGATACTAAGACGTGAGCATCTGAACCCAAGTTTCAACAGGTTTCTCTTCATCTATGAAGGCGTATTCGTCGTTTTTAGTTAAGAAGGCTTCGCTGTTGACCCTCTCCCATCGGTATATTATATGGAGAAATTCGTGTAGCCAAACTTTAAATAATTCCCTCGTGAATGTGTCGAAGTCTCCCTTACAGTCTTCCCAGATTGTGCCTAAGAATATCTCTATTCTCCAATCCCATTCTCTTCCCTGTTTAGCGTCTGATACTGTTCCGCATAAGCCTCTAAGTATTCGGCTTCGATGCATGTTTTCAGCACGGTAGATTGTTTCGATTCCGCCAGACCAAGGGTTAGTCACCAAGCTACTTCCCCCAAGCTTCCACCCAACGTAGGGCTTTCTTAAGACGTTGCTCGTTCCTCTTGCGTATGTGTATGCTGTATATGACTGACAGATCTAAGCCCAAGGCTACTCCGAGTAAAAACACTATCAGTTCATTCAACAACTCTTCACCTCACCTCTTTTGGTGGCTGGTGCGCATCCCGCCCTTTGTTGGCAATACAGCACCGAAGCCTCTAGTGGGGAGGAGCGTTGTGGCGGTCGCACCAGCTCTCACCAAGCTTCATACCAACCTCGCTTGCGTTGTTATCTCTCTCCCGACCCAGCAGTAAGAAGAGTAGAGCTCTTTACACGCTTTGGTTTCATAAGCGCGACACCTAACTACTTTCCCTGTTACTAACGTGTCGTGAAGCTCGCCCTTAACTACGAGCTCAACTGTGCTCCCAAGTACCCGACAGAGTTGGTCAACCAAGAGCTCCAAACTTAGCTCACCACAAGTGTCGCTTCAGATCTTCTTTTGACCTTTTGTTGCATTTTGTGCACACCTCTATCCACTCTTCTCTATTGACCCAAGCGATTCGGTGGAGTGTTTTAGTTCCGCATCTTTCGCAGAAGCTCGACATTTCGTATTCGAATAGAGCAATTTCAGCACCCAATCTTTATCCACCTTTGATGCAGCAAGGGCCAAAGACACTTGTTTCCCTGTGGATTTTGCCCCATAGTTTATAGTGTTCCCTCAGCTGTGCTTCTGTCTTGAACCTTCTTCCGCAGTAACAGCAGTGCCAAGTCCCGTCAGCTATGTCTTTAAAGTCTCGCGGCATTTACTTCCACCATATCCACCTCTTCTCGACGGCTTTGAACAACGTCGCACCTATCACGCCGAGCACCAACTCGCTCACCAGTAGCGATGGAAACGACAGTAGCATAGGGATGTTGAAAAGCTGCAGTAACATAAATGACACAGCTGGTGCTATCACTACAGCATGCACCGCACCGCAGACATAGTAGTCGTATTTCTTCCATAGCTTCGCTGCCAAGTACCCGAGTGAGCCTGCGACAAAGCTCATGACGGGCATGAAGCTTAGGTCCCAAGGTCCGACAAATGGACTGACACAGTTTGCAGCAAGACAGCCCATCGCATATCCGACTGCAAGCTTCCACTTCTTGGCTATCGACGGAGGCAGTATGTCAGCGACCCTGAACTGTACGACTTCGAAAGAAATCGGTGCAAACGCATAGACTAAAGCTGCATAGAGTGCTGCCCACAGTGCAACCAACGCCACGTCTTTCGACCTCTTGCTCTTTTTCTCCACATACACCACCTCCATTTTGGGGTGGCAGGTTGATTTCCCCTTCAGCTGCCTTATCATCTGAAGGCTCGCTACACCTGGGGTCACGACGGAACCCAACTGAAATCACTGTAGAGCACAGCGTTTTTGACATCAACTGTCTTGATGAACTCTTTCCAGTCGATGTTATATGCTGCGATGAGTTTGCCTTGACGTGGGAGTGTAGTATATCGACTTAGAAGCTGGTGTGATTTCATTAACTGTGTTTGGAACAGCTGTACTGTTGTTTTCGCCATCAAGTTCCCGTCCCAAGCGAATGACCTGTAAGAATATTTTGTTACAAGTGTCTTGCCGAGAACGACTTTAAGATACGGGTTGTCGACTCGTGCATATCCGTCTATTAACATCCTCACATCTTTGGGAAATGCGTCGAACTTACCTGAAGTTGTGCAGTAGCCTTCATATGGCTGCACTGTCTTGACATCTTGCTCGAATCTGTCGAAGCCTTCCCTGCCGAGAACAGCTCTTGCAATCAGGTGTGGGTAAAGCGAGCCGTCGTTTGTGATGACATCTTTCCCGAGTTGCATCAACATGAAACTGATGGTGTTTGAGCCAGCTGGGTTTTCACAGAAAAGTTTAAACGGCTCGACTTTCTTGACTTGCTCAGCTATGTACCTATATGCGTATGCTTGTCCACCCCACCATACACCACGTGGCGGAATAGGTATCTGGCTCATCCGCCGAAACACCTCGCAACATATTTGCAGTAGGTACAAGGGTACTCGAATGGACTGTATGTACGTGATATGTCGGGTGGTGTCGGTGATGCGAGTGCCATCTTGTACGCTGTGACTTCTTCAGCAAACCTAGACGCGATGTTGTCTAAGTCAAGTGTGATTTCAAATGCTATGACAAGTGGCCTACCTGACTCGGGTTCACCACGACAGACAAACAGCAAGAAGGCTTTCTCCACAGGCTTGTCATTAGCTGTCAACACCAGTGCTTCGTATTCGACTTGCTTGATGTAGTGCGCATAGTATTTCTTGAGCTCGTCTTGCGTCTTAGGGATGAAGTTGACGAACTTCTTCTCGACTAGGACGCCGTCTTCATACTCGTCGACGCGTGTCTTGACACCTTCAAACTCTAGCTCTAGCTCGTGCTCTTTCAAGAGGGGCATCTGGTGCATCATAGTACCCTGCCACATGGTTAAGAGATATTTGGGGTCTGTTGGAAGCGGGTCATGTTTGTCGAACCAAACCTGTCTCATGCACTCAGCTGTCAAGTCTGTCAAATGCAGCTCATCCCTACGCTTCACAGCTTCGCCGCGGTTGTACTCAGCAACCCTCTTGATAAAGAGCTTCTCTACGTCACGTGTTGTCTCGATGCTCATTTCCCATCTGCCTCATAGTGTTGACAGGGACACAAAACGTCTCTCACAGGCTTGTAACCTAATGCACAGTTTACCCAGCCGTTGCTGTAGCTGCCGTTGTAATATCTGCAACTACTACGAGTGTGCTGTAAGTGGCTCATTTCCTTCATCACTCCAAGCTATGTCAGCTACTGCAAAAGACAGCAGTACTATTACACAAGTATCGTGGCCTACATACCAAGCGCATTGTTCTTTCAAGCACCCTGATGGTTCTTCTCCTGATTTGGATAAAAGTGGGCAGATGAAGCTGACGCTTACCAACACCTTACGCCTTCTTCAGCTTGCCGTCTTCAACCTTCGCACCAACTGCTTTCAACAGCTCGTCGATGTTAATAGTAGGGAATTTGTTTGCAATCCACGCTTTGAACTCTTCATATGGCTTGTTGATTGTTGCTGCAACATGTGTATATCTAACAGCTTCGTCAGGGAGCCCAGGCTTTGTCACTTCAACAAGCTTTGCCTCAGGTTTAGCTTCTTCTGTCGGCTTAGGTGTTTCAGGAGGCTTGGTAGTAGGCTGCACACCAGCTGGTTTCTTCAAGACGTCTTCAGGCTTCATCTTGTGCCCCATCTTGATGTGTAGTTTGAGACCCATTTCATTCTTCTGCTGTAGCCCGCATATTGGGCACTTTAACACAGCTTTTTCTGCTGCTGTGACAGTTGTAACTTGGGGTGTCGCAGCTACTTGTGTCGGTGTAGGTGTCGCTGCTTGTGAAGGTGCTGGCATAGCTGTGTTATAGCGATAGACGTAAAACTCTTGCTGTTCTGTCAGTACACCGTTTGCGACGATTACATCACCCGGTTTCGGTGTCTGTGGAACACGCGGTGAGAACGTAAGCATTATCTCGCCTGTATCGTCACTTGCTAAGAAGAGACTCCACGTCAACTGCTGGGCTTTGACAGGTCCGTCACGTTCACACACAACATCTGTATTCGGTGCAACTTGTAACCCGCGGAGACACCTTGGGCACCCGACATACTGACGCTCTTCGATGAGTTGTATGATATAGACTTTGATATTCGTCGACACATTGACCCTCAAGTTAACTATTTTAGTTATCGGACCTGTGATTGGAGCTTCAGCAATACGGATGCCTAGCACTGTTGAACAGTAGAGCTTCGCCATCTTCTCTTTGTCAGCTCCGAACTCACCGTACTTTTTGCAGAATTCGTTGAAGGCGTCATCACTAACGTTGTGCTCTTTCAACTTCTCTAACCAGACCACACTATTCACCTCGAGTAGTATGTCTTGACGTAGATATTTAAACCTATGGCTGCAACATCAGCAGCTAGCTGTTCACTGTCATGTTGACGACTTACAGCGGTCTTCGTTCATAGTCTACAAATGTAATCTTCGTCTAACGATGTCCAGAGCATCTTCAGTTTAGGAAATATTTTTTTGACGAGTTGTTTCTGGTCTTTTGTGCAGAAGTTAGTTAGCGCACTTCTGATAATCTTTTTCTCTTGTCTCGTTGGACAAAGACCCTTGTACAATTTTTCTACTACTGTAGCTACTTCATCAGCAGCTGCATCTGCTTCACTTTGAGCCCAAGCATCATTGCCTGTTGTTTCTAAAACATCACCGTAAACAATTGCGCGAGTAACCTCAGCAAATCTATCTAGTACTTCATTCAGCTTCTTCAACTCTGCTTCCGAAAGAGTGCAAGACATATATAGAAGATTCATTGTTGTAACTATATTAAGTTTTAATCAACCTCTAGCCACCTGTCGAGCTTCACTTCGCCTGTCAGCCCAAGTGTGCGCTCAGCAACAGGTTCGAAGACATGGTTCCAATAGTATTTTGCATCGATTGGGATGCTTGGGTCTAGCAAGTCAACTGGATATGGTCCCCAACGCGTGTAGACAAACCGTATTTTGTCTCCGATGTTAATCGTAACACCAGCTTCTTCAAGCTTCTTAGCAGCTTTAATATGCGGTGCTGTGACTTTATAATTCCGTCGTGTGATTGAACGTGACAGTGCGAGCTCATCTGGCTTAAGTTGCCCGCTGAACAACGCTTGTTTAAATATGAGCAATACTTCTTGTAGTTCACTACGTGTCTTGCCGTCTAAATATCCTTCGACGAGTCGCTGTTGCAGTTTCTGTGCAGCTAGTGGAAAGTCACTACGCACATATTCGACTCCAACCATGTCTAGTTCAGGCTTGTCAAGCCACCCTTCATCTGACGTGTAGATTACATAACCCGCATACTTCTTCTTTGCAGCTGTTGTGTCTCCTGCACGACGCATGAAGAACAGCTTGCTGTAGAACTTCTTCGCCTCGACTTGTATGTCAGCACCGAATGTCTCTTTAATGTGCTTACTCCCTGCCTCAGCTAGTGCTGCAAAGAGTTCGACATCGGGTTCAACATCTGCTAGTGTACACGAGTCTGTGTCTGCGTACACGACGTTGAAACCTAAGCTCGTGTAGAAGTTTATGAGCGATGTGACTATCTCCCGACCGTGTCGAGCAACCTCATCACCCAAGTCAGGACGCTGTACTCTGAAGCCTACACTATTGACGGCTCCATACGTAGCATTGCTCAAAATCTTGTATGCATACTGTAAGTTGTCATATTGTTTGACACCTGTTTCACGATATAGCTGCTTGTACTTCACTCTCTCTTTCATGAGCATCGCAAGCATCTCTGGATATAATCGTCTCTCTGGATCAGGCGAGACTTTGAAGTTGATCATGATGTTCGGGTATAGTGAGACACAGTCTAAGAAGAGCACGTTGCTGTAGATCTTGAACGGTGCAGGTGGCTGCGCGACAAATGCACCACTATGTTGCTGTACAGTTGTGTTGACAGGCTTGTTCGGCAGCACATATCCGAGCTCCCTTGCTTTCTTTAAGAGGAGGCTGTCGATACAACGCGTCACAAGTACAGTTTCGTCGGGGAAGACATAGCTGATGTGTGCTTTCATGATGTCAACAGCTGATAGGCTGAACTTCTTGTCGAGTTCCCTTGTGATCTCGACATCACGTTGGCACCGCTCATATATTTCTTGCATAGTCAGTTGGCTGAACGGCTTGTCTGTATGCACCCTCTCGATGCCGACAAGATTCTTCCCGACCCATTCGAGCGACCAAGAAGGGAGCATGCGTTGCCTCATCCACTGCAGAGCAGGGAGGAGGTCATACCAACGTTGCATGTTAGGGAGCTTCATTCCATAGACACTGAGACGTTTCTTCAACACAGGAACGTCGTAGTTGCTGCTGTTGTAGCCAAGTGTCATGTCGACTTGCTCGACGAAGCATATGAAGTCTGCCAGTATGGTTTTCTCATCGCCTTTCAACACCTCTACTGATCCGTCTTCACCTGCGACAGCTATGCACACGATCTTGTCATCTTTACACTCGATGTCATAGTAGAGTTTAGTGTAAGTTGTCGATGGAGCCCAACCTTCGTCGATCATGGTTCTGCGACAGAAGGGTACATCAGCTTCATAAGTCTCGAAAGACATTGCATCCCTCAGTGTAGCTACTTGATGCGGTTGCTCGACTTCGACTTTGGCAACAGGTTGTCCGTCAAGTGTCTTGAGGCTTGTTGACTCAACGTGTATTGGAATCTTGAGTCGATTAGCATAGTACTCTACAGCTTTCTTGTGTGTTTCTTTGACAAAGAAATATGGTTTGAAGAGAGCAGGGATGGTTATATTCTGCCCACATTCACGTAAGTGCAGCTGTAATCCGTCTTTAGCTGTGTAGCTGTATGTAGCAGAGGTCGGGTTAAACATAGCTCAACAGCCCTCTACGCTTCTCGAGTATCGCGTCGAGCTGTCGAATATAGGGAACAGCTTCGGGCAAGAGCTGTTTAAATGCTTCAGGCTGTTCAGTCGAGATTGTGTTCAAGAACATATACCGCCAGACAAGCAAGTATGTGTTGTGTAGAATGAGGAGCTCAGCGTCATCCCTAACCTTGTCTGAGCCGTACTTTGTGCAGACAGGACACAAGCATGCAAGTGGTGTCTTGAATGACACTTCTTGCTTCGGTCCGATCGTCACTAGCTTGCCGAAGACAGTTAGGTACAACATTCCACTTTGTGCTGCTGTCGACGCATATGTTGAGTCAGCTGTGACAAGTAATCTGCGTTTATTAGCGTAGCGAGCAATGAGCAGGAAGCACACAGCGTCACCCGACTCGAAGAAGTGTACAGGCTTGTCATTTTTAAATGATTCCAAGTAGCGTATGAGTCGCAAGACAGCAGCAGGATCGTTGACAGGAGCTACACCAACAGCCCACCCGATCCAACTGTCACTGACTAGCTCCATCGTGTTCTTCCAAACATCATATTGTTTCTCGTTGTTTCCGTGTATTGTCGCGTACAACCCGATTGACGACTTGACACGATCAAGGAGAATCTTGCTGCTACGTGCTGTGAGCTCAAGCCTCTCGTCAAACTCGACAACACTGCTCTTGCGTGCATCGATGTATGGTGGAAAGTCAAGTTGCATGGCTAGGTCAACACCTGAGCTGTTATACCACTCAGCTAAGCTGTACGGGTCAACAGATACACCCCTTGAGAACGTAGCGTATCCTCCGCTGTCAGAGAACAAGATGGTATCACTGTCAAACATGAACTCGTGTCGAAGTTTCTTGAATGTCTGATGCGTCAGATATGATGCGAAGACATAGGGGTATTTGAACGCCGACTTGCTGTTCCACCAGCCTTCACGGTGTTTCAAGAGCACAGGCATGACAGGCAGATATACTGCTGGCATTAGAACCACCAGTTCGGTGAAGGTGCATATTTACAGCCGTCGACAGGCAAGGGACACAAGCCGTACTGCTTAGCTTTCTCACAACTGTACATCTTGTAGTTATGTTCATGCAGCCACTGCAGCTGGTAGCATGACGTCTCGTAGTTGAAGTCAGGTGATGGCTTGAACAAGATGGCAGCTTCATCAGGCTTTAATCCGATTCTGAGCAAGTAGACACCAAGGTGTAGTCGAGCTTGGTGCGAAAGTTTTTGACCCGCTGACAGTTGACCCAACAAGTAGCTGATGCAAGGCGGTGGTTCTCCTAACACTGTTGCTGCTTCACGTGTTTCACTCGGCATCGGCATCGTGTAGCTGCACGTCTTACATGTGAACTTCTCGTGCAACAACTCAGAGAGTGTCTTCATGAGTTCAGCATCTGTTGTTGGATTAAGTAGCACACATTCTTGACCCGTTAGCTTGTGGTATGTGTATGGCACCCTAGCGACACGTCTCCAGTCACCTAGCACCTGCTTGTCGACGACGTCTATGATTCCAAACAGCTCGGCAACGTGTTCAGATGCACGACGTAGGTCGACAACACGTACAGGACACAAGTCGATGTGTAGGTGTACTCCGCGACGACCCGAGTACAGTGAGCGAACCTTGCTGATGATTGGCTCAAGCTGCACGATGAGTTCGACGACGTCAGCTCGCTCATATATTTTATTACTAATATCATGAACATTAGTATCATGATTAATGAGCTCTCTTTGATTATCTAATATAGATCGATGCGTGTCAGCATGGTCGACGTCGATGTCGTAGAAGAGCTCTGTCACGAGCTGGTTGCTGATCTCGTAGTCGCTGTACACAGCTGTGTAGAGCTCAAGTTCATTTGATGCAGCTTGTCGGCAAGCTGTCAAGTACTGTGACTGTGTCAAGAACTTGTTTCTCCACAGTCCGTAGTCACGTGGGTAAGCTACTACACGGTTTGCACGTATGTGTTGTAACCAATCATGCTCGTGTGTCATTGTCGAATATTCCTGCCTCCGTGTACTTGACATCAGCTGATTCACTCCACGGCGGTTTATGGGGGTGTCGGTACACATACAGCTTGCCGACGGGTTCCTTGGGTTTCTTGTAGAGCATCATCGCGAGTTTAGAGTTTTGTATGATTGCTGCTCCGCCGAAAGGCTCGATGCTTGCTGTCAGCGGGTTGACACTAATATGCTGGTTTAAGAACATGAAGACGTCTGGGTGTTCAGCTATGAACATCTTGATCAAGCCATATAGCATGTCTTCAGCCCTCGCACGCTCTCCGAATGACATTACGCCGGGAAATGCTTCGCGCATGACTTGGCTTAAGCTGTCGATGATAAAGACACGGCACCCGAGCTTATACAGCTGCTCAGCTGTTGGTTCACATATTCCGTATGCTATGAAAGCCGCCTTGCCTCCCTCTGATAGCTCGACACGAGCTTTGACACCGAAGTGTTCGAACAGCTTCAAGTCGAACTTGAGGTATTTCTGTGCAGGATGCTTCTTGTTGAAAGATGGGGTGATGTGTATCTTGCCTATCTTGCCATAGCGCAGTTCGAAGACAGGTTGCCACTCGCTGACAAAGACATCTGCACTGCCGTCGACGTCGAACAACACGATGTCACCGCCTAGCTTGCTCGACAGGTAACATGCTTCTTGTAGTGTCAACAGTGTCTTACCCGACAAGTAAGCTCCGAAGATGTTCATGATGCCCCCTTGATGCCAGCCGCCGAAGAGCTTGTTGACAGCAGCTAAGTCAGACTCAACTACTTTGCCCATCGAGACACCTCTTTACGAACACAATGTGCTTACAGTCACCTTTGTAATACATGTATGATGGACAGCTACACGTGTAGACACTACCTAAGCGTTTGACAACATATACAGCCGACTCTCCTTCAACCAAGTAGAGCTCTTCGTCCTCCGACACGTTATGTTTGAGCATCTTCATCGGCTACACCTGGCAATAGATTTAAATCTGCGTGTAGATTTATATCACTTATGTCATCGGCTATGTCGAACAAGTTCACGACACTTTGGGTGCGTAGGGATATTGTCGAGCGCATGCGTCCTTTAAAGAGGGAACTCGAGTCGAAGACACATCGGCGCGAAGCTTCTTGGAGTGACGTGCTCGAATTCTTGCTTAACAACACTATATCGACACCTCAACATACTTCTTCAGATGAGCATTGTACTGCAGTAGACTGACATCGCAACCATAGTCGAGCAATATCTTATAGACAATTACACACGCAGCATATGACCCTGTCAGTAACAGTGCTACTTTCTTCCTGTTGAGCTTCGAGAGTTTGCGTCTAGCTTCTTGCTCTAGTTCGACATAGTCGGCAGGTTCAAGTATTGCTTTATCGTACGCGATGACGATGTTGTTGATATTGTCTCCGAATGTCTTGTAGAGTGTTGTGCGTATGTCGTGTAGAGGCGTGTGTGGAACTACGACAGTCAACTGCTCTTGCTTCTTCATCTTACTCACCTAACAGCTTGAGCACTTTCTCAGGGAGCTTCTTCAAGTCGTCGAGTGCTACGTGTCGCTCATATCCTAGATATGTTAGGTTGTTAGCGAGTTCGACAGCATCACGCATCGAATAGCCTATAGCTACTGCAACCATCCGACAGTGTCGTTTGAGCTCAGTTATACACTCTTTGGTTTCGATAAGCGAGTCAGGTGCACCATCTGTCAAGGTTATGAAATATAGCTTGCCTTGGTTCGCCAAGACAAGAGGCTTGAGTCGCTTGTAAACCTCGCCTAATGGTGTCCCTCCATCCGCGTTTATCTGTGCCAACCGCTTCGCATTTATCCTCGTCCACTTCTCGCGGAAGCTCTTAACGAGGTAGATCTGCGTGTAACTCTGGTATTGTGTGAAGACATATACTGCAAACGGAATGTTCAAAGTAGATAGAGCTTCAGCTAGGGCTATGCAAGCCATCTTGTATGTCTTCTGGTAGCGTTCGATGCTTCCGCTGTGGTCTAGCAGCAAGATGACTTTGAACCCACCGACTTTGATGCGCTCTTCGTCTGTGAATACCTTACTGTGTTTCGCTACATAGCTGTCGACGTCAAACTCGCCTGTATCTGACGGGAGCTCTTTCCAGCCCCGCCTCAGCTTACGCAGTTGTGCCTTGAGATGTGTGATGAGCTCTTGATCGTAAAACTGTCCCTCATCTCTATACAAGCCTTGCGGCAGATATATGCCTTCAACTACTTCAGCTTTTGCGCCTTGTCTCACACCTTCAATACGCTTGTTCTCTCGCAACACTTGTTCGACCTCTTCTTTGATCTCGTCGGGGATCTGCAGCAGACTTTCTGTCTCGTTCTTGACCATACTGTTGGTGTCAAGTTCTAAGCTACTTTGTCCACCTTGCTTCCTAGCTTGTGAATCTACTGCTTTCACATATTCTTCGACAACTTGCTTTGCACCTGTCTTGGTGACTTTGCCAAGTTGTTTCAAAGATAGCTCGTGTATGTGATACGATATATCCAAGAGCTTGTGCACATCATCACAGACTTTCTTGACCATAGTGTTGCTGACATCTTCAACCAGATGTGTTTTGACATACTCGACAGCCTTCATAACCAGCTCATGCTCGTCAGCTGGGAGCTTGCCTTTATATGCGCCCAAGAGAAGCTGTTGGGCAAAAGCCTCTACCAGCCTGACATTCCTATTTTTGCAAGTAGACACGTCAACAGCGTTGTGATACCCATATGCTTTTGCTAACTCCCGTTCCCGCTTCATTCCGGGCCAAAACTTGTATCCCAACACATGCTCGACGAAATAGTCTATGACTACGTTGTCCAACACGTCTTTGTGATCAATCCATCTGTATATGTGCATCGCTTCGTGCCATAGGGAAGCACGATACAGCCTGTAGCCCAAGTAGAGGTCTGTACTGAACTTCGAAGGTGTGGGCACGCATATATACTTCTCTTTGTTGTCAAACGTAGAGAAAGAACGGGAGTAGCTATATTCTGGTGACATAAGCACCCTGACGTTGTATTCACCTGACCAAGCCCTTGCTAAGAATTGAGAGATGGGTATTACAGCTTCATTTCGAACCATCTTTCTCACCCCAGAGGCTGACGACGAGGTCACAGATTTTCTTGATTTCCATGTCACCCCATTGGCTGTACACGTTGACAAACACTACTTCAGCTGCTTGCCTTGGCTCTACACCAGCTGCGACAAGCTTTGCGAAGGCAATTGACTCGCGTATTGACGGGCTGTAATAGACATCTTCCACCTTCGCAGCTTCACGTAACTTGTTCGCAAGGGTGATGGCTTTGTCGAGGTGTTTCTCGAAGTTACTGTCACTGTTGTTCACATACAGCTTGACAATCTTCTTCTCGATGTTGGGTGGTGGATAGTCAAGGTGTAACCGCACAGGGAACCTGCTTATCAGCTGGGGTGGCAGCTCTTTAGTTCCTGCGTGTGACAGCGGGTTGATTGTAGCTATGACAAACCAGTCTGGCTTGGCTTTGACAGTTATCACCTCACCAGCTTCTTTGAGAACCAGTTCCCTCCTGTCGTCAAGAGCTTCGTCGAGACGTATCAGCACGTCTGGCTCTGCGCACGAAAGTTCGTCGAGGTAAAGAAGAGCTCCTTCTTGCATCGAACGTGGGATAAGACCTAGTGCAAATTTCGTCGACCCGTTCTCTAACAGTGTTGACCCGACTAGGTGGCTCTCTTTCGTCCTCAAGCTGAAGTTGATGCTGTAGAGTTTCTTACCCAACTTCTCTGCGAACTTTCTGACAAGTGTTGTCTTGCCGGTTCCCTTTGGACCCGTGATGCACACGAAGAGACCAGCTTGATAAGCTTTCTCGAGAATCGGGAGGTAGTTGCACCAATCATCGTATATGACACCTGTCGGCACTGTCGAGCCTACAACACTGTTCATAAAGTTGTTTAACAGCGTCAATTCATGCATGTTGTTATAGACCTTCCTCGCGACATCTTTGTGCATCATACCGGTGTGTATCCTCAGTCCGAAAGAACTCTTCGCCTTGTAGTTACAGACGGGGCAGACGAACACTTGCCCACTCACCTTGCTGGTGGTGGGGACTACTTCTGCTGTCTCTTGCATAGGGTGGACAGCTGGGTTGTCAAGCCCAAGCTTTGCGGCACCCTGTTTCTCTAGTACAGGATTACACAACCCATCTTGGCATCTTGTATCTTCCATCTTACATCGCCCACATCCGTGAGCTGATATTTATTTAAACCTATAGCTATTTAAACCTATATACAACCCAGTTATAGTCGCTCGTCTTACCGACGCGTCGAAGTGATACGCTGATAAGCTATAGCAGCTCTTCATCGCTTAGACGAGACATGTTTCGACACATATTGCGACACGTACAAACATAGGTGATGCGATCTACCTCTTGACACATTAAAAGTACGTGAAGTCAATATCTTTGTAAAATATCATATTAGCACGACATTCGAAGCTAATGTTGTTCTACCTTTCGTGTCGTGTTCTTTAGAAGAACTTGACGATTTTACACAGGTTTCCGACATCCGATTAAATCGGATTTGAACACGTCGGAGCTCTTTAGTCTCTACTTTTTGTAGAAATGACATAAGACATATGCTGCATCTATACAACAGTAGCTTTCCCTATGTATGTCGTCGACTCGACTGTATCTGTCGCAACGCTCTAAGATTGGACAGACCAACTGCCTCGCTTCCCTGACAAGCTGTAGATGCACCTATGTTGTTGGCAAGAGTCTTGTAGGTTGCACGCCCAAGATATCTGTACACCCTCTTCTGTCGGCTTGAGTTTGATCGGAGAGATAATCGCTGTCACGACGCCTAGGCTCATACTTCCGTCTGTGAACAAACTGCATGACACAGCTTTCGGCTCGATGACTAGCTTCTCTAAGGTCGGCTTGAGCTTCTGCAGCAACTTAGGTCTTCGGCAATCCTTCTGTCCTGCGCAGTAAGACAGCTGTGTCTTCGCTTGTCTTCTGCAGCAGCTGGTGTATGTCGTTCAAGATCTTGGTTTGGTTGTCGAGTATTTGCAGTGTCTGTCGGTGGTGGTCGACTATGATAAGCAAGAGCAAATCTTCCCTCTTGGCTTTACTCAAGTCGAAGCCAATTTCTTTAGCCAGTGTGACTAGTTCAGGAGCGATTTTCGAGACAACAGCTAAGAGTGTTGTGTCGACCAAACTTTACACCGGTTTAATTAAACTGTCAACACTGATAAATATTTTATTTAACTGTCTTTATGCTGTCTCCACACTACTACAGCTGCTATAAACGCTACTGCACACACTGCTATTACATATGCAACGTAGAGTTGTAGCATACTCTTGCTCTGGCCTGGGTAGAACACGTCACCAGCTTCCAAACTAGGCTTGAACACAACCCAACCACCGTAGAGAACAGCAACCGTAAACAAAGCTATTAAAGCGAACTGAAGCCATTCTCTCATTCTCCCTTCGTCAACCTCTCAACCAAAACTTTGAGTGAAGCAATCTTCCCCTCGAGCTCAGCTACAGCAACTATAATCTGAGCAACTAAATCCTCATCTACAGCTATTTTACCCATAGCTACCCACTTTGCTTCTTAATGCGTCTCCAAATCGCTTTCTTTACGAACTCGATTAAAGTTATAGCACCTACGCTCCCAAGATACTCTTGAGCTTGAGTGTAAGATACACCCCAGTAGCCAGCACATCCCCCAACAACAGCTCCGACTATGAGTGTTTGAACAGCCTTCTCAGCACTGAAGCTTTCAACCGTGCTGCTTTTAGCGTATCCTAACAGAGCCGTTATAGCGCCGGAAACCACTCCACCTACTATCCCCCAAACGATCTGCCAACTCAACCTTCTTCACCTCCCTTTTCAATTAAGCCCAGCGTCTATTAAAAACCTTTTTGAACTCAACCTTAACCGGCCTTATGCGTTTATGAACCCATTTTTGAGGCATCCTAACACCAGCTTCAACGTAGTTGACCATCGCATCTATTAGCGACTTGTATTTGTCCACGTAGTCTTGGGTCAAGCCGAGCTTTGCGAAGTCCTTATCGATTCTCCAGCTGTCGTATTGGTTGAACATATACACGGGTATGTAGATGTCCTTAGTCCACACTATCCAAAGATTCAT